>Ga0209518_1001046_pt1 | contig 32150 bp, 24 predicted proteins | sample RifGroB1_FD_183993 | JGI IMG/M metagenome (GOLD analysis project Ga0209518, IMG submission 183993) | Groundwater microbial communities from Rifle, Colorado, USA - Groundwater B1 (SPAdes) (version 2) | ecosystem: Environmental > Aquatic > Deep subsurface > Groundwater | place: Rifle, Colorado...
AAAAAATAAAAAGTAACAAAAAGAAAAACTTTAACATCCATTTTCTGATGTTTCTTATCTCTACTTGCAATATTATAATATATTTTTACTAAAAATTCAATAATTTTTAAACCTGACAGGTTTTGGAAACCTGTCAGGTCTTGGAATTTGTTCTCCAATATCTATTTAAAATAAGTTTTATAAGATTTGAGCCTTTTGAAAATAATATAATCCCCTTATAACTTTCATATATATTTGTTATTTTTTGTTTTAATTTGATAAATTGTTTTTTATAATATCTTAATTTTCTAATAAAATTAATTATTATTATCCTTCTTACTTTTAATTTTGATTTATAAACCCTATATCCAAGAAAATCTATTCCATATTAAATTTTGATGGATAGTTTTTATCTTTTGGCGATAAATCGTCTGACATTACAAAAACTTTATTAAATTGCCCTTGCTCTTTAATGTTTGCCCCAAGATAATTGCGTCATTTCGAGCCTTTTTTAAGTCTGTTACCTTTTCATCCCAATAATCTTTATGCCAACACATATAGCAAAACGATACCCATCGTTTCCCTTTATAGAATTAATTTTTAGCCCTTACTATCTTGTGCATTTACTAACATTCCACTCAATATTAAACTAAAAATAAACAATAATATTTTTTTCATAAAGTTTTCTCCTTCGATTGTATCTTTTTGTGAATAAAAATCTACACAAATTTTAAAATCGAGTATTGTTTTCTATAAATATTGTGCTATATTGATAATAACCTTCTATGTTTTAAGGATGAAAAATGAAAAATATATTTATAATTTTTGCTTTGTTTTTTATACAATTTATTGCTTTTGGAGTTGAACTTGAGAACAAGTTTGTAAAATTAATTGTAAGTGATAAAAATTCACGATTTAGAATAGAAACAATTGAAGGAAATGATTTAATTGGTTCTGATAATCATAAAAAAATTATGTATCCTTCAGAAACTTCGATTACAACTTTAAAAATTGATGAAAATCTCTATATTTATGGTAGTGAAGATGGAAAATTTATCCAAAAACCATTTTTATTTGATGATAAAACCATATTATCAGAATGGTTGCTAAATAATATTACAATTACTCAAAAAATTTCTATTTCACAAAATCCATTATCAACAAACCTTGATTTAGTTAAGGTAGAATATTCTGTAAAAAATAATTCTTCTACAAATCATAAAATTGGTGTAAGGATTTTAATTGATACTTTACTTGGAGATAATGATGGGGCAGCTTTTAAAATCCCAAAAAATGACAATCTTACAACAGAAAAAGAATTATTTGATTATGATATTCCTCAATATTGGTATTGTTTTGATAGTTTTAAAAATCCAAAAGTATTCACTTATGGACAATTTAAAGGAGAAAACATTACAAAACCAGATAGAATAATTTTTGGTAGATGGAATGCTTTATTTAAAAATATATGGAATTATTCTGTTAATACATCTGCAAAAGTTACTGGTGATAGTGCAATTGCAATTTATTTTGATAATGAGAATATTTCTACTAATGAAGAAAAAATATTTAATACAAGTTATGGTGTTTATGGAGCAAAGTTTAATTTTAATGAAATTGTTTCACTTCTTGCAGGCGTAGTTCCAGAAGTTGAAGAATATCCTTTTTTACTTTCTGCGAATATTTATAATGAAAGTCCTGTAAAGTTAAAAAATTTATCATTAAAGATAGATTTACCTGAAGGTTTTTATCTTGATAATATGCACAAAGACCAAAACAACTTATATTACCTAAATTTGGGAGAATATTCTCAAGATAAGAAATCATGGTATATAAATTATAAAGAAGAAATTGGTCTTTCTGGTGGAGAATACGAAATTCCAATATCATTGACATTTAAAAACAAGGATAAAGAAGAAACGATAAAAGAAGTTAAAAAGATTAAGATAAAAAGCAAGCCAGATATTACTTCTCCTTTTGTTTATCTTATTTCTCCAACTAAAAAGATAAATAAAATTGCTTCTATAAAGGAAGAATATATTGATGTGGAAGGTTTTATATATGACAATATTTCTATAAAAGATTTTAAAATCAATGGTGAAAATATAACTTTTCAAAAAGAATATAATGTGGGAGAAATGAAAGATTTTATTAAAAAAGTGAGTCAAAAAAGAATTAAAAATACTTTTTCGGACTTTGACGAAGAAATTGAGCAAGAAACAACTGATGAAGACTTAGAAAATATAGAATTTGATGCAAGAAATCAAATATTTCTTATGATGCTGTCAAAAGTAAATAATGGTAAAATTAAATATTTTAAGACACAAATAAAAAAAGAACAACAACAATTTTACCTAAAACTATTTGCAAACGATTACCAAAATAACGAAACTAAAATTATTATTGTTTATAAATAATAAATTTTAGACCTGACAGATTTTATAAACTTGTCAGGTTTTAAACCTTGTAAATAAAAATGAAAAATTATTAGATTAGAGATATTTCAAAAATCAGATGAGTTTAAACTCTATAATTTTTCAAAATCTACTGTGCCACTTATACCATTAAAAATCAATTATTAGTTTAAGAAATTTTATTCAACCACAGTTCTAAAACTCTTCAAAAAGTTCTTTAAAATTGACACCACCTATTACCCCTTTTTTTTGATATTTTTCTTTTAAAAAATCAATGGCATTGGTAAACTCGGCTACTTTGCTTCCATTTTCAACAGCAGCTATTGCTTCAATATAAGCAGAAAGTTCATCAAAAGCTTTAAGTATTTCACCATCTCTTGGTTCATACTCTGAAAAATTATACTTTTTATTAATATCATCACTTGAAACGGTTTGTTTTTTACCATCTATAAAAATAAAATTTTGAAATTCATCCTCTGTGAATTTTTCAATATCATCGTGAATTCTTTTTGGTATCAAAGGATATACGATTTTTTCCATCTGTTCTTTTTCATAACTTTTAATCAAATCACTAAGCCCTTCAATTGATTTTTTGACAGGAGATATAATATCGCGAGTTAAAACCTCTGGCAAATCATGAAAAAGTCCAGTAAAATAATTATTGTAAACTCTTTTTGGATTTGCATTTATCTGGATAGAAAAAAAATAAGACAACATTGCAACAAATAAAGAATGTCCCAAAACTGATGTTTGAGGAATCCTATGTAAGTTTGCCCATCTTATTTGAAATCTTAACTGACCGCATAAATCAATAAACTTTTTGTAAGAATTATATAAAGCAAGTTGCTTTAACCCTTCAAGGTCATAGTATTCTTCCATTTTTTCTTCAAAATCTTTTTTTATAAAATCAATATCATAACCATTTGGATTTGCTCTTTCTATTATTTCAAACTCCCATTTTGAAGAATAAATATGAGCTGCACTTAAAATTCGTTTGGCAATACTTTTTTTTGTATCTAAAAAATAATTTATAAATCTATCGCAGAATTCTTTTCCTAAAGGCTCAATTAATGGCTCTAATTGTTTATAAATCCATAGATTAAACTCTTTATATCTCTTTTCATCTTCTTTTATTTTATATAATATAGTTGGTTTTATATCTGTAATTACAATTCGCTGTAAAAATTCAAATATTCCTGCTTCAATAATGTCAATCCAATTAAAATCAGATTTTTCTTCCTCAAATTTCCCAAGAAAGTAAGCAATAACCATCTTATGAGCTTGTTTATCAAGTTCTATAAATTGCATTGGACGTAATTTATCATTCCATCTTTGCATATACGAAGCTGAAAATATTTTTAAAATCAATTCTTTTTTTACCATAAGATTTGCCTTTTTATAATTTTATAGAAATTAATATTATCACTAAATAATAATATTTTCAACAAATTAATAAAAAAGTAATTTTGTTTGTATTATTATTTATTGTACAATGTATATTGATTGTTTTGTCTTCGCAAATATTGTTAAAAAACTAAAAGATTTTTTAGAATTTTTAAATATCTAATCGATTTTTACTATTACTCAAAATCTACAAAAAATTTTAAAATCTATAAAATAATATATTTTTATATCAAAATTATCATTAATTATATATTTTTGTGGTGATATTATATCTCTAAAATTTAAAAAATCAATTTTTTTTGAAAAATTTATTAAACTTTTTAAATTTTTCTTTACAAAATTAAGTTTATATTCTATGATTTTATCAAATCTAAAAAAAATTTTTGAGGAGATTAAGGTATGAAAAAATTATTTGCAATTTTGACTATTGCAGTACTCGTTTTGGTAAACTTTGGCTGTAAAAAAGAAACAAAGCCAGTTACACTTCAACTTTTCCATTATAAACAAGAAATTGTTAATCAAATGAACGAATTATCTTCTGTTTTCCACCAAAAATATCCAAATATTACAGTTGAAACAGAAACTATTCCAAATGATGCTCAAACAGTTCTAAAAACAAGATTAGTTGCTGGAGAAGCTCCAGACATCATGATGTTACAATCATATTCAACAGTTTTTGAATATGCTGAAGCTGGCTATTTACTTGATATTACAGCAGAACCTTTTATGGCTAACATTGTAGATGGAGCAAAAAATGCAGTTACTTATAAAGGTAAAATATATTCACTTCCAATGGATATGGCAGGAATTGGCGTTATTTACAACAAAGACATTTTTCAAAAATATAATGTAGCTATTCCTACAACTTATGCAGACTTACAAAAAGCTTGTGATATTTTCAAAAAAAATGGTATTACTCCATTTTCTGTTTCTATAAAAGATAACTGGCCTTTAGGACATTTATATTCTATGGCACACACAGCATCAATTGGAAACAATTTATTAACATGGATTGATTCTATGAATGCAGGAACTGGTTCTTTTAAAAGTACACAAATGGATGAAATTTTCAAAGTTTTTGATTATTATAAATCTAATGGTGGCGATAAAGCTATGGAAATGGATTATAACAACCAAACGGCTAACTTTGCTTCTGGCAAATATGCAATGATGGTACAAGGTTTATGGGCTTATGGAACTGCAAAATCTATTAATCCAAATTTAAATGCTGGTGTTTTTGCATTCCCATTTACAAATAAAGCTGAAGAAACAAAATTATACTGTGATACTGATTCTACTTTTGCAATTTCTGCTAAATCTTCACCTGAAAAAATCGAAGCTGCAAAAAAATTCTTAGACTTCTTAACAAGTCCAGAAGGTACAAAATTATGGGTTGAAAAATGTAGATTACTTCCAACTGTTAAGGATGCTGATGTATCAACAATGGATGCTCCTTTCCAAGACCTTGTTAAATATGTTCAAGAAGGCAAAACAATGCCATGGGCTTTCTCTATGTGGCCTGTTGTAGTTTTTGAAGAATCAAAAAAAACTATGCAAGAATATTATAGTGGTCAAAAAACTGCTAATGATGTTATGGGCTATCTTGATTCTCAATGGAAAACAGCAAAAGGGCTTAAATAATATTCAAATTTATAGGTTGCCAATTTTGGCAACCTCTATTTTTTTATGAAAGGACATAGAATGATTGTTGGTAAAAGGGGCAAAAAGTTATTATATTTTTTTTTATTTATAATACCAGCCTTTATTTTTTATTTAGTCGTTTTCGTAATGCCATTTTTTCAAGGATTTGTTTTTTCTTTTACTGATTGGAATGGCATCACTCCAGAGATACGAATTCAATTTAACAAACAAGAATTTAAAGAAAATGTATTGGACAAACTAAAAAAACAAGACGATAAAAATTATCTTTTAAAATTTTATCAAATTAATGGTGATTATTACATTTTGCAAGATTGGCTTAAAATTGAAGGGTCTAATAATTATAGACAGGTCAATTTTCTCGAAAAAGGCAGAATTAAAAGCATTTTAGGCTCTATTGGAATTACTTCTGTTAAATTTATTGGATTTGATAATTATATAGAAATTTTTACTAAAGATGATAGATTCTTACCCTCTTTTGGTAAGAAATTTATAAATTTAAGAATGGAAAATGTTCCTGAAGAAATTAGTATCAGTGATTTTAATAATTATTTAATCAATAATATAGAAAATGAAAATGAAAAAAAATTCGTATTATCAAACTATTCTCCTAATGAAAAAACTCAAAAATATGAATTAAGATTTAATACAATACAATCAAATGAAGATAAAATAAAACTCGCAAGTATAATAAGCTCGAATTTTTATAAAAAAAGCATAAATTCAGGGGCTTTAGGATTTACTTTCTTCTTTACTCTTTTTAATGTAATTTTAACAAATATATTCGCTTTATTGTTAGCTCTTGCTTTAGACTCAAAACTTCGTTCAAAGAATGCTTTGCGTTCACTTTTTTTTATGCCAAATATTTTAAGTTTAATTATAGTTGCTTTTATATGGTCTTTTTTATTCAAAATGATCTCAAGAATTCCAATCTTTGATTTAGGTTGGCTTGGGAATCCTGATATAGCTCCGATTTCTATTATAATAGTTACTGTGTGGCAAGGATGTGGATATATTATGATTATTTATCTTGCTGGTCTTCAAAGTATTCCATCTGATATAATCGAAGTAGCCGAAATTGATGGCGCATCAGGAATACAAAAATTCTTTAAAATTATTTTACCACTATTAACACCAGCTGCAACTATTAGTATGTTTTTAACATTGACAAATTCATTAAGAACTTTTGATGTTATTTTTGCTCTAACTCAGGGAGGACCTGGTTATGCTACTACTCCAATAGTTGTTGATATATACAACAATGCTTTTGCACAAAATAGATTTGGTTATGGTACAGCAAAGGCTATATTATTATGTCTTGTAATAATTGCAGTTACTTCTATTCAATTAAATTTAATGAAAAAGAAAGAAGTGGAGTATTAAAATGACAAATAACACTAAGAAGACACTTTTAATAGTTTTTGAAGTATTTATGATTATAGTTGCTTTTATATTTATGATACCTGTTTTATTAACTCTAATAAATTCTTTAAAAACAGATGCTCAAATTTATCAAAATCCAGCATCATTTCCTACTTCAATTCAAATAATAAACTTTGTTAATGCGTGGAAAGAAACAAAATTTCCTTTAGTATTTTTTAATACTTTTTTAATAACAAGCTTAAGTACTGTTGGAATAATTTTAGTTAGCTCTATGGCTTCTTATGCTATGGTTAGGACAAAATCAAAATTAAGTTGGGCATTTTTCTTATTATTTACATTCTCAATGGTTGTACCATTTCAAACTATAATGATACCGTTAGTTGTTACAGCAAAAGCATTAAATCTAAAAAACATTTTTGGGATAATTCCGATTTATTTTGGGCTTGGCTGTCCTATGGCTATTTTTATGTATCACGGTTTTATAAAAGGAATTCCTTTAGAATTGGAAGAATCGGCGGCTATTGATGGTGCTTCAATTTTTAGGACATTTTTTACAATAGTTTTACCATTGCTTACACCAATTACTGCAACAATTGCTATTTTGGATGTTTTATGGATATGGAATGACTTTTTATTACCATTAATAATTTTACCAAAACAAACGACGATTCAGCTTGCTCAATATGGATTTTTTGGTCAGTTTAAGACAGAATTTGGAAAGGCTATGGCATCATTAGTATTATCAGCCTCCCCAATTGTAATATTTTATTTGGCAATGCAAAAATACATAATAAAAGGTATAATGGCAGGTGCTATAAAAGGTTAATTTTTACAAATTTCTTGTTTTTTTAAACAAGCATAACATCTAGTGTCCGAACAAATTTGACACGAAAAACAGTTTGGACATGGATGTTTTTTATTTTCTGTCACTTCTGGAACATAAACTAATCCTATAATTTTATCTGATTTTTCAAATTTCATCTTTTACTCCCCATAAACACATAACACGGATTTACACAGATTATCGCCGATTGACACAGATTTTACTTATTGAATTCACAGAAAAACACAGAATTAGGAGAAGATTTTTAACCAATAGATAAAATTTCCATGAAATTCCGTGTGATTCTGTGGTTAAAATCTCTAAAAATTTTAATTCGACATTCGGGTTAATATAAATAAAAAATAATTTATTAAAAACCAGCGTAATCTGTGCCAATCTGTTAAAATCCGTATTCATCTGTGTTATAATATGGCTATAAATTTTATTTAAGTCAAATGATTTTTTTTCACTATAATAAAATTTTAATTGACATAATCGATTTTTTTTAGTAAATATATATCCGTAATTATTATGCGGGATGGTGGTGGAATTGGTAGACACGCTAGCTTGAGGTGCTAGTGGGCGAAAGCTTGTGTGGGTTCGAGTCCCATCTGTCCCAAAATGTTATAGGCTGTCAATTTTTTGACAGCCTTTTTTATTTTTTATACTATCTTTAAATATAGTGAAAATTTTTAGTTTGTCAGAGATCATAAAGATTAATTAGTTTAATATCAATTAATTACATGAATTCAATCCGTGGCTTGCACTCGCTTGACGGGTGAATCTGTGACAATCTCAAAAATCTGTGTTATACTGGAGGTGAAATTATGTACAGTATAAGAGAAATGACAATAGCGGATTATGACAATATAATCAATATTTGGAAAAATACAGAAGGCATTGGCTTGAGTAATGCGGATTCAAAAGAAAATATTGAAGCGTTTCTAAATAGAAACAAAAATCTAAATTTAGTTTGTGAAAATCTAAACAATGAAATTATTGGTACTATAATGTGTGGAAGTGATGGAAGAAGAGCTCATATCTACCATTTATTAGTTGTCGAAAAATATAGAAAACAAGGAATTGGTCAAAAATTAGTTAGTGAAATTTTTATGAAGTTAAAAAATATTGGCATAGAAAAAAGTCACATTTTTGTACTTAAAAACAATCAAATAGGAAATAATTTTTGGCAAAAAAATAATTGGATAAAAAGAGATGATATAAATCTTTATTCTAAAAACATATAACACGGATTATCGCAGATTATCACAGATTGACACGGATTACCGCTGATTTTACTTCAAAATACTTGTTATTATATATTTTAATTTGTTTTACCTTAATATAAGACTGATTGACCACGGATTATAAAAGATTAATAGGGATTTAAATATAGCGTAATACCTAATTCTTTCATTAAATATTTTCAAAAATTCTATTATACACAACAATTTTGTTTCTACCATTATTTTTAGCTGTATATAAAGCCTCATCAGCATATTTTATCAAATCATTTGAAGATTCAACAAAATCGCCTTCTAAACTCGAAATTCCACCTGAAGTTGTTACTTTAACAATTTTATTATTATATCCAAAATCTGTTATTTCGATCTTTTTTCTTACTCTTTCAGCAAAAATTATAGCTCCATCTTTATTAGTCTCTGGTAAAATTACACAAAATTCTTCACCACCAAATCTTGAAGGAATATCAGAATTTCTACAATTTTGTTTAATAATTTCTGCTATTTTTTGTAAGACAGAATCTCCAAATTGATGACCATAATTATCATTTAAATTTTTAAAAAAATCAATATCAAACATAATTAAAGAAAGTTCTCTTTTATATCTCGTAGCTCTTTTAAATTCTTCAAAAAGTCTTGATTCTAAGAATCTATGAGCGTAAAGTCCTGTTTTTCCATCTATTATTGATATTTCGTAAAGAAAACTATATTGAATAATTATAGTTGCCTGCACAGCAAGATTTTTGAAAAGAAAAATATCACATTTATTAAAAATTTTATTGTTCTTTTTATTTAAAACTTCTATAACACCAATTATTTTACCATTCAATTTTAAAGGCATAGCAATAATTGATTTTGTTTTAAAATTTAGTTTTTCATCAATTAAAGTTTTATATCTACCATCTTTTCTAACATCATCGACAACTAGTATTTCTTCGGTTTCCCAAACAATGCCAGCAATACCCTCGCCTTTTTTTATTTTATATTTTGTAAGTTCATTAAATTCTTTTTCATTAGAAGAAATTTTAAAAAACAATTCATTTCTTTGATCGTCAACAAATAAAATGCTACTTCTTTCACACTCCATTATTGAATTTATTTTTTTTAGAAGGTATTTTAAAAAATCTTTATTGGTAAAATAATTTTTTATTCTTCTATTGATTTGAAGGACTTCCTGCAGTTTTTTTATAATGGCATTCTTAGTTTCTATTTTTTTTAATAATTTTACATCTTTTTTATATTTCATTTTTTATTTTTTTTCTTCTTTTTATTTTTTTTAATGTCATCTTCTTTAGACTTTTTTTTCTTCTTTTTTTTTATAGAATCTTCATTATTTTCTATTGAAGCATTTTTCAAATTAGTAATTATTTCAACTACCTTATCAAAAAATTGTTCAACTTTATAAATAAAATCATTCCTATCAATATCATTAATCCTAAAACTTGTAGCACCACTATGCCCACCACCACCAAGATAATCTTTTTCAAATATTTCTTTTAGTAGTACTTCTAAATCTCTAAGATCATAATCTTTATATGAAAAAGACCTACGAATTTTAAGAAAATAAATCTTTGCTAAGTTATCATAAAAAATAAGAATTCCTATTCTACCTGCATACTCTGGTAATGAATTTGATAAATCTGTAACAATTTTACTCAATATGCAAGTCGAATCGCCAGCAGGACCTAAAGATTCATACATTCCAACAGGTGGTAATATCAAAAGTCCTACCTTTTTTTTAGTTCGTGAAGTATCAACAAGATATTTTAAAACTTTTTCTTTTGTTTCACTCATTTTATTGATTGCATCAAAAACTTGTTTTGAAGAATTAAGATATTTTGGATTACCCCATGTTATTGATTTTAATCTATCAGATAAAAAATGATACCATTTGTCATAATTTTCTTTATCAACAACAAATTTGCCAAATTGAGTATCAAAACAAATTCCTATTAAAAGGCTTAAAACTATATTTCGAGGAAAAATATAATCAATATTTTTATTCTCAAACTTTCCAATTTCATCAAAAACTTCAGCAAGTATTTCACAAGAAGAATTTGTTTTTAAGAATAAAGTTAAAGAGTCTTCATAAATTTTTTCACTGTCTCCGCCAAAATGATGATCTAATTCAATAGATTCTTTTGGACAAAATTCGTCTTTTAACTTGTTTATTTCAGAAAAAGAAGGAAGTAAAAAGTGTGTTGCCGTATCGCAAGTCACAAAAACAGGTTTTGATTGCATAAGAATGTCTTTTAATTTATGTACATCCTTTATAATTCTTATCTTGTTATAACTTGCCACATCAAAAAGAAAATCAAGATTAGGATCAAAACCTTCTGGTAAAAAAATAACACAATCTTTGTAATTTTGTCTCAAAAATAAAGAAAAAGCAATACTAACTCCAACCGCATCAGGGTCTGGGCTAAAATAAAAGAAGAAATTATCATTTTTATTGATTAAATCTGTAATTTTTTTTATATTCTCTAAAAATTCTTCTTTTGTATCCTCTTTTTTCTTTATCATAAAACCTCATTATTTTTCTACTATTTTATAGACTTTTTCATCAATAAATATCCTTAATAATTCTTTATCAATCTTATTGCTATTCATTTCCATTTCCAAAATACTTAAAGCCTTTTCTACAGGTACTGCTTTTTTATAAGGTCTATCAGACGCTGTTAAAGCATCATATATATCAGCAATTGTCATCATCCTCGCTTGTATAGGAATAGTCTCAGCCTTTATTCCTCGTGGATACCCATGACCATCAAGTTTTTCGTGATGTTTATAAGCGATATATGGAATATTTGCCATCTCTTTAGTCCATGGGATTCTACACAAAAATTTAAAAGTATGAGTTACATGACTTTCTATTTCAAGTCGCTCTTCTTCTGTTAAACTTCCTCTTAATATCATCAATGCTTTTTTTTCTTCTTCTTTTAAATATTCTATTTGTTCACCATCAGAAGTTAAATATTTTTTACCTATCAGCTCAGAAATAATTTTTCCACTATTTTCCTCAAGAATAGTAGGTTCATTTGCCTGTAAAATCGTTTCTAAAAAATTATTTAATTCTCCAAGTTTTTGGTTTAAGTCTAAATTAATTTTAGGCTCTATTTCATTAAAATAATCCAAACCTCTCTCTTTAATTATGCTCAATTTCTTTGATGCAAAGTCATATTGAATTGCCTTCTTTAAATAATTATAACGCATTTTTAAAAATTCAGAAGATTCTGGATACAATTTTTTTGCTTTTACTAAAACTTTTTCTCTAACACCTATTTTACCAAAATCATGAAGTAAACCAGCATATTCGATATTCCTTAAATCTTCTTCTGTAAAAAAAACTGAAGAATATTCGCCTGTTTTTGTATTATTAACACAAATTGCAAGTTCTTTTGTTAATTTTGCAACCCTTTCAGAGTGACCTGAAGTTGTTGGGTCTCTGGCTTCTATTGCGACAACTGAGGCTCTAATAAATCCTTCAAAAATAGTTTTAATTTCTTTATAAAGAATGTTATTTTCAAGAGAAACAGCTGCTTGGTTTGCCAAAGATATTACAATTTCTTCATCTTCAAAAGTAAAAGGAATAACTTGCTCTTCAAAAACCTCTTGGTCGTCTATTTTAGTATCAAAATCCTTTTTTTTATTAAAAAGTTGGATTACACCAATAATTTCATCTTTTTGATTTTTCATTGGTACGGTAATCATAGAACGATTATGTACCTTCATTCTTTTTTCTGTATCGATACTATAACTATAATCTTCTGTTTGTGGAATTTTATGTGCATCTGGAATATTTAATATTTTACCAGTAAGAGCTGAGTAGCCAACAATAGAAGTTTTTGTTAAAGGAATAGTAAAAGTCGGTGATTTTATAGGAAAAGAAAAATTTTGGCTATGAACAAATCTAAGTTGTTTTTCTGTAATCTGCTTTTCTTCTTCTTGCTTAACTATCGTTTCTTCAACCAAAAATATCGATCCTGCATCAGCATCTGTTATTTCTCTCACTTTTGTAAGAATCATATCAAAAAGTATATCAATATCCCTAATAACAGCTAAAGAAATACCAATTTGATTTAAAATATTAAAATTTGACGTTTGTATTTCAAATTTTTTAATAAGTTCTGTTTTTTCTTGAAAACTAGTATAATCTTTAACAAATTTATCAAATATCATTTTTATTTTTTTTAGTGGAAAATCCATTGGTAAGATAGAATAAATAGGAAAATTTTCATAAATAGTATCTAAATTGTCTTCTATTTCATCCTTTGTGATTACTATAAAAATCTTAAAAAAATTATTTCTTCCAATATTCAAAATTTTATTTTTATTTTCTATATAATCCCAAAAATCTATGATTAATCCTTTTATTTGATTATCATTGATTTGAGAGATTTTTTTGATTTCGATTAGATTAATACTTTCTATCTTTTTTAATTTATTAATAATTTTTTTTCTTTTTTTAATGCTATAAAAAGCAATTGATACTTTATCTGCAATGTTTTCCATAAAAAAAAATCCTTCAAACTTCTTCATAAGATTATAAAGCTATTTTCGTAAAAAAGGTAATATTTATTTAAAATATTACAATTTTTTAACAAATTAAATATATAAAAAATATATATACTGAAATATTTCAGATTTATCAGAAATTATAAAATCTAATTACTTTAATATCAAGTAATTAAATAAATTTAATCCGTGACAATCTAAAAAATCTGTGTTATGTGTACCAAAAAGTTTTTAGTTTGTCAAAAAATATAATCTTTGCAAATCAGTGATAATCCATGTTATACATTACTAAAAATAAACGGTTTAATCAAGTTGTTTTTTACTCTATTTTTTGTTGTAAATATTTATTTCTATTAATTTAAATTCTATGTTTTTAATAAATCTTATTGACATTTAAAAAAAATAACTATATTTTAGGAATATATACTAAAAATTATCAAAATTTCTAGTATATATCTTAAAGGGTATTATATATCTAATTATAATCTTTATCTAACATTACAAATTAAAACCTTTTAAGTATATTTTTGCTTTTATGGAGTTAGTATGGCTACGATTTTGATAGCTGATGATATGCTCACAGTACAACATAATTTAACTTTTATTTTACAACATTTTGAACACAAAGTAGTAGCAAAAGTATCAAACTGTACTGATGCTATATTAAAATATAGAGAACTAAAACCAGACATTGTTTTAATCGATATCTTAGGCATGAATTCTTTCTTTGAAGAGGCAAATAAAGACATTGACACATTCGACACTATTAAGATTCTCTTAAAAGAAGATAGAAATGCAAACATAATAGTCTTAACTGCCACTCCAAAAGAAGAATATATAAAAAAAGCCTTAATTTTTGGAGCAAAAGGATTTTTAGTAAAAGGTGTTAGTAACGAAAAAATTGTTTCTACAATAGATGATATTTTAAGAAAAAAAAAACCAAGTATTTAGATGCAAACTTAAAATCTTTTATCTGAAAAAAATAATATCTAAATAGTTAATCTTTTAAAAAAAAATAAACAAATTCATTTATTTTTATTATACAATATGTTAAATTATATACTATTGAAATATGATAAATTTAACTCGAAGTCTGCTATAAATTCGTAGCCAAACGAAGTAGAACTTTATTGCAGATTTCGGGTTAAATTTATTTTTTGTTAAAAAAGATTGACGACTTAAATTATTTTAAGTATATAATAGATTATTAATTTTATGGAAAAAGTATGGTGTTTGATAAAAGAAAAGATAATAAAAGAAAAGCAGCAAGATTTTCAGTTGATATTGATGGATATTATTTTTATTCTAATAAATGGAGTAGATGTAGGATTTATGACCTAAGCCTTGAAGGTGCTGGTCTTAGATTAAATCAATTTTTTATAAAAGATGATATAATAAAATTAAAGTTTGGTTCTGAAACAGAACAATTTGTAATTGATGCAAAAGTTGTAAATATCAATGGACCTCGAATAGGCATAATATTTGAAAATCTTGATGATTTTGATAGAGAGTCTATACTAAAAATTATAAACTCTACCTCAAAAAGATATAAAATGTAATTAATATACTATTTCTAATAGTTTTTTCCAAAGCCATAAGGATAATTTTTTCGTTGCCTATTTTTATTAATTACGGGACCGTATTTTTTTACAAATTTTAACGCTTCGCCTTTGTTGTTTACCCAAATGTTCATTGGGTAGAAAGTTGGATAAATCATTTTATTTTCATCAAAAAGGCATTGTTCATAAAATTCTTTGGTTTCATAATTGATAAAAATTTTTTCATTATTTACTGTTATAGGATATTTATAATAGCCGACAGAAATTTTACAAAAATAAATTTCGTATAACCTACTAAAAGAAAGAATTTTAAAGGCATAAAGTCTTTCTACTTGATTGGTTGGCTCTTGAGAAAAAAATAATATAAAAATATTTACAAAAAAAATTGACAATATAGTTTTTTTCATTATTATGTATTAATCGATAAAATCTAAAGAAACATTAGGGGTATTTAATAAATTCTACATGGATATAAACTTTTTATTTTTAGGACTATTTTTATCACTTTCATTTTTTTGCTCTATGTCAGAAACATCTTTTTTTTCTTTAAGCAATTTAAAAATAGAAGATATTAAAAAGAAACACCCAAGAAGAGGTTCTCTTATTGCAAGTCTTGTTGATAGCCCCCAAAAACTTCTTGTTACTATATTAATATGTAATACTTTTGCAAATATTTTTGCAACACTAACAGCTTCAAAAATATTTGCTACATATTTTCCAACTATGAACTTATGGGTTTTAATACTAACAATGACATTTATGGTTTTAATTTTTGGTGAAGTAACACCAAAATCTCTTGCAATTAAAATAGCTCCTATAACATCAGTTTTAGTAGCTCCTGTTTGGTTTATTTTAGAAATAGTATTAACACCTTTTATATTCATCTTTAGACAATTTGTAAAAGTCCTTGTTGCTATTGTTTCCGAATTATTCTACCCAAATATAAAAGAGTCGGATAGTTATAAAACTGACGAGGTAATAGAAGTTATTAAAGAAAGCCAAAAACACGGCATTATCGATAAAGAAGAAGGGGCGATACTTGGCAATGTTATTGAATTTGCTAATACAGAAATTTGGGAGTTGATGAGACCAAGAAACGAAATTTTCTCTTTATCATCTGATACAATTATAAGTGAAGCGATAGAAAAGATAAAAGAAAGAAAATATTCAAGAATACCAGTATGGGAAGATGAAGAAGAAAATATAATTGGCATTTTGTATGTAAAAGATTTACTTATGATTAATGGAACAAAAAGAAAACTCTCATATTATAAAACCATATTAAGAAAACCATTTTTTGTCCCTGAGTCTGTAAAAGCAGAGAAATTATTAAGAGACTTTAAAACGACGAATAATCATCTTGCAATTGTAATTGATGAATATGGTGGTGTTGCAGGATTAATTACAATGGAAGATGTTTTAGAAGCAATAATTGGTGAAGTAATCGATAAAGATGATGTTAGACCATTATACTATAAATATAATACTTCTATGATTGAAGTTGAAGGAAAATTAGATATTGATGAGTTTAATAAAGTTTTTAAAACTGCAATAAGAAGTAGCGAGGCTACAACAATTGCAGGATTTTTACTTGAAAAAATTAAAAAAATACCAAATGTTGGTGAAATTTTTTTATTAGACAATTTACAGTTTAAAATATCAGGAGCTTTACCAAATAAAATAGAAAAAATTTTAATAACCAAAATACGAAAAATTAAAGAAAAAAAGATATTATAAAAGGATAATTTCTTATGACAATGCTTTATATGACCCCATTAATAATTATGTTTTTTATAATAATGCAAGCTTTTTTTTCTAACTCAGAAATGGCGATGGTTAGTGCAAACAAAATAAAACTATCTCATCTTGCAAACAAAGGAAATAAAAGAGCATCTATTATTTTAGCCTTACTAAACAAACCAGAGAGGCTTTTTGGAACAACATTAGTTGGTATTAATTTTGCGACTGTAATTGCTACAGCTTTATCTGATTACTATTTTCACGATATAGTTGCAAAATATTATCCTCAAATCGAAAAATTTATTTCTCTCGAATTATTAACATTCCTAATAATGGAACCTGCAATTTTAATTTTTGGAGAGTTATTTCCAATGTCTTTGGCGAGAAAATATCCAAATACAACAAGTTTAAGGAATTCATGGTTAATTAGATTAGCTTACTTCGTTTTTTTTCCATTTATGTATATAGTTAGTAATATTTCAAAATTTATTGGTCTTCTTTTTAAGTCTTCTGCAAACGAATTTGGTAAAATTTCAAGAGACGAATTACAATTACTTGTGGCAGGTAAATTTTCTCATATAACCGATGATACAAAAAAGATTATTGAAGATGTTTTTGATATAAATGAATTAAAAGCAGAAGATATAATGATACATTTAAATGAAGTTAAATCTATTAGTGAAGATAGTACAGTTGGAGACTTAAAAGAATTAATTAGAGCAACAAAATATAGCAGATTTCCTGTTTATAGTGAGAATGTTTTTAACATAGTAGCAACAATTCACGCTGTAAATATTCTTGGAGCTGATGATAAAGACCTAATTAGTCAACATACAGAAAAATTATATATAGTTCCTTCTTCAAAACCAATAGTTCAAATTCTTTCTGACCTAAAAAGAAACAGAAAATATATGGGAATAGTAGTTGACGAATATGGGGCTGTTTGTGGAATATTAGCAATAGAAAATATTGCTGAAGAACTTATAGGAAAAATTAGAAACGACCTTGATCCTATAGAAAAACCAAAAATAAATGAAGATGATAATATTTTTGAAGCAAGAACATACCTTGACGAGTTTTATGAACAAACAGGCATTGATTTTACAGATGAAGATGTAGAAACACTCGGCGGTATAATAAATCTTGCACTCGGAAGAATAGCAAAAAAAAATGATAGAGTTTTTTATAGGGATATTGAATTTGAAGTTATAGAAGCAAGTGATAGAGCTGTAAAAAAAGTAAAACTTATTACAAAAAAATAGACTTTTTTAAAAAAAAAGTGTTATTATTAATAATAGTAATATGTTACAAAATTTAATAAAAAGTTTAGTTTTATGTATTCTAATGAGCATTTTAAGGTGTACTAAAAACTGTGATTTTTACTACACTTTTATATAATGATTCTACAATCTAATTTTAAGAAAATGTTATGATTTATGAAAATGAAAATGAATTAAGAATAAAAGCTGATGTCATAATTGATTATATTAATACTAGTGACGAAAATTTGCCAATGGCTGTTATATATGTAAGACCAGAAACAAATGAAGTCCACTATGAGAAAGCAATTATACTTGGCATTACACCTTTTGCCGATGTTGTATATTTGGCAAATCTCAATGGTAAAATTTTTATAAAAGATGCCCTTATTCTTGAGCATTATTCACTACAATATAAATTTGCTATTTATGGAAAAGAAGAACTAGCAAAATATCCAGAAATTATAACAAAATTTGAGGATCATTTTCAAACTGATTTTCATAACGCAAAAATAATCGGTGCTTTTGATGCTGTATTAAAGCTTGGTGTATCAGATGAACAATTATTTAATACAATGGTAGAAGAAAAAGATTTTTTGAGAATTTATGGACAAACAATAAAAAAAATTGATGACTATTTTGTTATCAATTATGATATACCAGCCATTATACGAAAATATACACCAAAGGCAAATGTTTTTACTATTGTTGCTAGATTTAAAAAAGAAGACTATTCATTTATGGACATAAATCAGTCAATATTTGAACAAATTAAAAAAAATAATGCTCCAATTATAAGTGAAGATAGATATAAAGAAAAAGTTGAATGGAATGAAAAAATTAAAAGAACCTACCATTTTTCGAGAAATCATATAATGGCTATGTTTGATATGGTTGATTTTGTAATAAGACCAAATAATAATCATATAATTTTTGAAGAAACCCCTCTTGGTAGAATATTAATTGAAAAAAATCACATCTCTAGCGAAGCCCTTCTAATAATAAAAGATTATCCGCTTATCCACATATCAATAAATGGTGAAAAAAAACTTGTAAACTTACTCGAAGAGGCAAATAATAAATCTCTAGAAGAATGCGTTGAATTGATAAAATCTATTATACTTCCCTAATATATAACGGGTTATCACTGGCTAACTCAGATTAAACTCTATAATTTAGTAAAAATTATTAATTTTCAGTATTAATATTCCTTATTGTTAAAAAAATTACCACGAAATACGAAATACACAAAGAAAATACAGAGATATGAAGTTTTTAATATTCAAAAACTGATTTACTTTGTACTCTTCCAAACTATGTAAATAGTCGATTTTTTTTACAAAGTTTTGACTATTTACACGGTATGTTCGTATCCTTCGTAGTTTAAAAGAATTAATTTTTTACGAATCAAAATTTAGATTATTAACTTATTAAAAGCATAATGTAGAGTTTTAAATTTTTTCCATTGCATCAATAAGGTCTTTTTTTATATCTTTTTCTTTTTTCTTTAAAACAAATCCTGAAGATTTCAACCTTCTAATAAGAGAAGCAAACCTTATTGAGGATAAAATTGTATGACCTGTTTTTAATAAAATTATACAATTAGTTTTTCTTCCTTCAGTACAATCAATTAAAGTCATGCCTGCAACTGCTTCTTTTCTAACCCATTTTGATCTTGAGGTATCAGGCTTCAATATTTCAGTAATTTTTGCTTCGTCAATAAAATTTTTGTAACCAACATCTATCATTTATCCTACTCCTTGTTTATATGCTTAAAATGTTTTAAATATTCAATCTTTTTCTTACAATGACAAAACTACATTTATAAATGTCGCTTTATATATAAATAAGACGGTTCTAAAATATCTTAAGATATATATTGATAATCTGAACAATTGTCAATATAATTAATAGCAAAAACTTTTACATTTGTCAAAATCTAAAACAAAATTATTTATTTTTATTTATTAATATAAAAGTTAATTATATTTTAGAATATTAAATCAATTTTTATTAAAATTCAATCTTTTTTAATAATTAAATTCTTAGTTATGACAATTAATCAAATTTTAACTATATATAATTAAAATTTTTCATTCCTAAATGGATTCATGTTGAATTTAAGACAAACCTAAAACCTTTCAATATACTTAATCGTTTCTAAAAGATCAATTAGAACAAAGGAATTAAGTCCATTGTTATCAAAGATAAAAAAGAATTTATTTACCATATTAAAGTTTGTTAATGTATATAAAATATACAATTAATAATCAAAAAAACAAGATAAATTATTATTTTTACAAAAATACTTGAATTTTTCTTACAATAAAATATACTATTATTAAAATAATTTTATAATCGAGGACTAATATGAAAAAATATTCTCTTAGAGAAAAAATAAAATATTCATTTGACAATATTATGTCAAAAGGTACAGTATCCTTAATATCTGGTCTTGCTATTATTTCTTTTGTAATTATTTTACTAATTTCATTTTTTGTATGGATTGGTAAATTTGCACCAGAAGAAATGGTAGCAGATAATAACTTTTTTAAAATTATGTGGATAAGTTTAATGAGAACTCTTGATGCTGGTACTATGGGTGGAGATGATGGATCATGGGTATTCTTATTGTTAATGTTTGGTGTTACTCTTGGTGGTGTATTTATAATAAGTGCGTTAATAGGTATCATAACTACTGGACTTGATGCAAAAATCGAACAATTAAGAAAAGGGCGTTCAAAAGTAATTGAAGAAAACCATACTGTAATACTTGGATGGTCAGAACAAGTTTTTACAGTGGTAAATGAGTTAATTACTGCTAATGAAAATTTAAAAAAAGCATGTATTGCAATACTTGGCGACAAAGATAAAGTTGAAATGGAAGAAGAACTCAAGGATAAAATTGGAAATTTTAAAAATACAAGAGTAGTTTGTAGACAAGGAAATTCTATTGAAATAAATGACCTTGATATAGTTAATGTTAATACTTCAAAATCGATTATAGTTTTATCTAATGAAGAAGAAACAGACCCAGACTCAAGTGTAATAAAAACAATTCTTGCTATTACAAATAATAGAAATAGAAGAAAAGAACCTTATAATATAATCGCAGAAATTAGAGACCCAAAAAATGTTGAAATTTCAAAAATTGTTGGAAAAGATGAATTAGAAATAGTTTTAGTAGGGGATTTAATCTCAAGAATCATAGCTCAAACTTGTCGTCAGCCAGGTCTTTCTGTTGTTTATACAGAATTACTAGATTTTGGCGGAGTAGAAATTTATTTTATGGAAGAACCTTCTTTAGTAAATAAAACTTTTCAAGAAACTATGTATAAATATAATGATTCTTTGGTTATTGGTATTATTGACAAAAATAAAGTTTCAAAAATAAATCCTCCTATGGACACCAAAATAAATGAAGGTGATAGCCTGATATTTATTGCAGAAGACGATAGTACTATAAAACTCTCAACTATTTCAGATTACAAAATAGATAAAAATAATTTCTCGATTAAAGAAATTTCTTTTAACAAACCAGAGAATATTTTGATACTTGGCTGGAATTGGAGAGTGCCGACTATTATTAACAATCTTGATAATTATGTTTCAAAAGGCTCTAAAGTTATTGTTGTTTCTGATATTGAAGATGGTGAGAAAATCATAAAAAATCAATGCAGTAATATAAATAACCTTTCTATAAAATATATTTGCAATGATATAACAAACAGAAGAATTTTAGATAATCTAACTAGCGAAGAAGAAAATCATCACATAATAGTTGTTTGTTATGATAATATTGATATACAAAAAGCTGATGCTAAAACAATGATTACCCTTCTCCACTTAAGAGATATTTCACAAAAGACAAAAAAAGATTTTACAATTGTAAGTGAAATGCTTGATATTAAAAATAGAAACCTTGCAGAAATAGCAAGAGTTAATGACTTTATAGTAAGTGATAAGATTATAAGTTTGATGCTATCTCAAATTTCTGAGAATAAATATTTAAATGCTATTTTTATGGATTTATTTGACCCAGAAGGCTCTGAAATTTATTTGAAACCAGCAACAAATTATGTTAAACTTAACACAGATGTCAATTTTTATACAATAACAGAATCTGCTGCAAGAAAAAATGAAATTGCAATAGGTTATAAAATTGCAAGATTGTCAGATGATGCAGAAAAAGCTTATGGAGTTAAACTAAATCCTACAAAAAATGAGATTCTTAACTTTGCTGAAGAAGACAAAATTGTGGTATTAGCAGAATCCTAAAAATAATAATCTATGAAAACAAGGGTAATTTTGCCCTTGTTTTCATAGATAATATTATTTTAAAACAATGCTATTTTTATAATAGATTGCTACACCTAATCAATTCATAATGACACTAAATCTAAATTTTGATAAATTATTAATTAATTATTTATTTATTGTAAATTTTAATATTAAGCGTTATATTTTATAATAGTAGAATATATTAAAAAAAGATTTATTTTCTTATCCTTTTTTGTAAAAAACTAACGTACAAGAGAGTAAAATTGGTGAATTTTTTAATAATAAAATTTTAATATTTAATTATAAAAAACATCAAATAATTCAAGATTAAAAACTTATAATCCGAATATTTTATGAAAGATTGGGATATTATGAGAATTAGAAGTACTATATTTTTTATAATTTTTATTTTTATAATCGGTTTTATTTACTCGCAAACTCTTGAATTAGAACTATTAAAAAGAAAAGAAAATAGAATAAATTCTTATTACAATTTGGCAAAAGTAGCGAAAGACAAAAATGACAAAATAAAAATAATGGAAGATATATTAAATGAATATGATAAAGAAGGTTATTCAAAAAAAGATAAAAAACTTATTGATATTGCAGAAAAATTTGTAATGGAAGGCGTTTTTGACAAAGAATTTGAAGGAAATAGACTTATAAATGATTTTCCAGAAGTTCGTCTTCAAGCAGTTAAATTACTTGCAAAAATCGGTGGTGACAATCAAAGAGATATGCTTATGAATATATTTATCTCAGATGATAATTTGGTTGTTAAAGCAGAAGCTTGCGAAGCATTTATACAATTTGGTGAAACTGCTAATGGTGATGTTGTAAGAACTATAATATATGTTTACAGAAAATATCTGCCTCGTTATCCAAAATTAATTTTTGCGATGATAAATGCACTAAGAGAATTTGTTACCCCAGATTCGCCCTCTTATGATGCAGCAATATACCTTCTAAGCGAAATCCAAATGGGTAGTTTTAATAATACAATTAGACAAAAAGCAGGCGAAGCAATAGATTATCTTATCAATAAGGGTGATATACAAGATAAAGAGAAAAAAGACAAAGAGACAAAAAATAATCCGTAAATTAACCAATCTTTGATAAAAAAGATAGAAATTTCATAGCAAAGACAAGATTAATTTTTTAAACCTTTGAGAGTAATATCAACATCTTTTAGTTTTTGATTAAATTGTTTTGGTGGAATATGTAGTTTTAACATTAATAAATGTCCTTTTGTTAATTTTATATTTGGACTTTTAAGTTTTTCAAATATATTATATACCAACTATTAACCATTTTTAGCTATACATATTAATTTTTTTAACATGAAGTTTACGAAGAATTGTAAAAAATTTCAATAAAATAGATAATCTTTTAAATTTATTGGAATTTTTAATCAAAACTCTGTTTTTTATTGCATTTTCTTCGTGGTTTTAGCTAATCTTAGTTATAAACCAATAGTTGGTATAATATTCCCTTTTGTTGAAGCAATACTATTAATATATTCCAATTTCTTTTTTAATCCTATGTACTATCAGCAAAATTTGGTCTATAACAAATTCTATCGGCATTGTTAAAATTATTTTAAAATTTATATCTTTCAAAAATAAAGCACTATCTTTATAAAAATCTTTTACTAATAATAGTCTTCTAAAGTAACTTTTATTAAATCCATTATTAATTCTTCTGTCTTTCAAATTTTATTAAAAATATTGTTTTTTATGATAAATGTCAATAAATTTAATAGATTACTTTGGCTAAATTTCACAATAACATAAAAAAACATTTACTTTTTGTAATAAGAATCAACTTTTTTCGAGTGTCATTAGATTGTTTTCTAACTCAAACATTTTGTTTGCCACAGCCTTTTTTATATGCCTTGATTCTATAACACTAATTAACATCTCACTATCATCAATAATAGGAATACAATCCAATGGACTTTTCTTTAACAAATCGTTAATTTCTGGTAATGTTGAGTCAATTTTTGCTTTAACTGTTATAGAGTCCATCAAATCATAAGCGACCAAAAGATCGTCAACTCCGCTTATCTGTAACATTTCTTTTATTCTATCAACTGAAATTATACCTATAATTTTATTATTTTCCGTTATTACTGGGAAATACAAGTTTTCATATTGCCCAAATAGACCAATTATATCTTTTAATGTAGAATTTGGATATAATTTTGGAAAATTTTGGTCTATTATATCTGTAACTTTCATTTTTTTTATTATATCTTCTTCTGTTATATTTAATCCCGCCTCACCTGATTTATGTATAGCATATTTTGTAAAAAGAGGACCTATTATTTGTACTACAAAAGTACTCGACGTGATTACAAGAATTATCATATTGCCTATGCTATCTGGAAATTTTTGGCTCGCAAGGATAGAAAGTCCCAAAGCAACTCCAGATTGGCTAAATAAACAAAAAGAAAGAAATTTTTGAATAGTTTTTGGGGCTTTAGAAAGTTTTGCTCCAAAATTTGCACCTATCATTTTACCAAGAGTTCTACCAACTAAATAAACTACAATAAATATAAGAATAAAAACGTTCAATTTACTTAAATTTAACTTTGCACCAACCAAAACAAAAAACAAAATATAAATCGGTGGTGCAAATTTTTCGAGTAATTTAAAAATGTGTTTACTTTTAAAATGAGCTATATTTGTTATAATTATACCCATAAACATAGAGGCTAGTATCATATCTACTTTTAGGATTAAAGCAAGACCGAGAACCAAAAGTATTCCACCAATTGAAAATGTTAGACTCTTCTCTTCATCTGGCGATCTTTTTAGAAACCTTGCAAGGAGAAAACCACTTACAACACCTATTAATATTGCAACAGATATTTCATAAACTGGCAAGGCAATTTCTATTAGTAAAGAATTTTTTTTAGTAATTAAACTTTCTGATATGCTTGAAGAAATTGCAAACAAAAATAACGCCAAAATATCATCCAAAGCAATAATCCCAAGCAATGTTGTAGTTAAAGGACCTTTGGCTTTATATTCCCACAAAACATCAGTAGTACCAGCAGCAGCAGTTGCAGCCGAAATAGACCCAAGTAAAAGTCCAAAAACTATTGAGTTAGTAAAATTGCCTGTTAGTAAAAAACTCACAGTTGAAATTAAAATAAAAACTATAAAAAATGGGGTTATTGCTTCAAATAAAAGTATGTATAAAAATTGTTTTCCTGATTTCTTGAAATGACGAAATTCTAACTCACCTCCAATCATAAAACCAATTAAACCGAGAGCAAAATAACTAAATGGTTCAAAAGCATTGACGACTTCTTTATTTATAAAATTAATAAAAGATTCGCCAAGAATAATACCGATTACTATATAACTAACAACTTGCGGTATCTTAAAATGTTGAAACAATCTACCACCAATCGTTCCACCAAAAAGAGCAATCCCCAACAGAAACAAAATATTCATGTGAACATTAGATAAATTAATAAAACTTAGCAGATATTCCATCTATTATCTTCCTTTAAATAAAATTATTTATTTGCACTTGTTAATTCTTTTAACAACTCTCTTACTTCTTTATTAGAATAAAGGTTATATTTAGCCTTTGAGTTTACAAGTCCAACTTTTATAGAATAAGCTTCTTCTGGCAAAGTTGCAAACATGTCCTCATCTGTCCAATCATCGCCAATAGCCATAATAAAATCATAATTGTCTTCTCCCACAAGTTTTTGTGATATTTTACCTTTATTTATATCAAGGCTTTTAATTTCTATAACTTTGTTTCCTTCCATAATGCCAAGATTAAGATTTGCAACTATATCGAGTAAATGGCTTTTTAATTCTTTTTGTCTAATAGAAGCAAAATCTATATCTGCATTCCTATAATGCCATACTAAAGAAAATTCTTTTTCTTCAATAAAAGTACGAGGTGTCCTATCAACATAGGTCTCTAACAAAGGTCTAATTTCATCTTTCCAATTTGTAGTTAAATCTGTGAGTGCTTCCCATTTTTTACCGTCTCTATTTATCCAAGCTCCATGTTCTGCAACCAAAGTTAAGTTTAATTTAGAAAGCCAATGAGTTAGAGTATCCCTATCTCTACCACTTATTATAACAACTTTATTATTTTGATCAGATACCAAATCTTCCAATATCTTATACAAATCTTTATCTGGCTTTGCATCTTCTGGTTTTTGTTTAAAAGAAACCAAAGTTCCATCATAATCGAGTAAAATTAACCTTTTTTGTGATTTTTTATAATTTGAAAGAAATAAATCTTTCATTTCATTAATTAAAATTCTTACCATCAGTTTTTCTTGAATATTTTTTGTATTTTGAAGTCTTTCTATAAATTGTGATGCCCATTTAAAAACATCATTTCTTTTTAATCTTTCTTGCATAAGTTTGATTCTATGTTGTTGTTCTTCAATACTCATATTTAATGCAGTATATATCGCTTCTGCAATGCCTTCTTTATCATTTGGATTTACAGACATTGCTTCGCCTAATTCTTCTGCGACACCAGCCATTTCACTTACGATTAAAACACCTTTTTTATTTAGTCTTGAAGCAATATATTCTTTTGCAACAAGATTCATTCCATCACGAAGAGGTGTCACCAAAGCAACATCAGACATCGAATACAAAGCAGATAAATTATAAAAAGGAAGTGAACGGTATAAATACCAAACAGGAGTCCAACCAATTTGTGAATATTTTCCATTAATTCGTCCAACTGTTTCGTCAACAATATTTTTTAAATTACTATATCTATCAACTTTTGTTCGAGAAGGAACAGCAACCATAATAAGGGTAACTTTACCAATGTATTCTGGGTATTTAGTAAGGAATAAATCAAAAGATTCGAGTCTTTGGATTATACCTTTTGTATAATCGAGTCTATCTATTGACAATATTATTTTTTGTTTTTTTAAATCTCTCTGTATAATACTAATTTCTCTTTTTACTTTAGAGTCTTTTGGAGCATTTGCAAACTTGTCATAATCAATACCCATAGGAAAAATATCAACTTTTATTGACCTTTCACTCGTGTTGATTTGATTAAAAATATGTTCATAGCCGAGTACCCTTTGTACACTACTTAAAAAATGTCTTGCATAACTAAAAGTATGAAAACCGACCAAGTCAGAGCCTAAAATTCCTTCCAAAATTTCTTTTCGCCATGGGAGTAATCTAAAAATTTCATAAGATGGAAAAGGAATATGTAAAAAGAATCCAATTCTTGCTTCTGGAAACTTGTCTTTAATTAATTTTGGTAATAACATCAATTGATAATCATGAATCCAAATAATATCACCATTATTAACCACTCTAATTAATTCATCAAAAAATTTTTCATTTACCAATTTGTAATACTTCCAAGTTTCACTATCATAATCTGTATAAACTTGAAAATAATGAAAAAGTGGCCAAATTGTTTTATTAGAAAAACCGTTATAATACATTTTTACTTCATTATTAGTCAAAAACACTGGATAACTCTTAAAATCATTAATTAATCTATCTTTTATTATTTTTTTATCGTCAGTAGTCAAGTTTTCAGCATTAATTCCTGGGAATCCAAACCATAACGACTCATGAGTTTTTGAGAATGAAGAAAGCCCAGTAGCAAGTCCTCCAACGCTTGGTGTAAAATTAAAATTGTTATTCTCTTTTTCTATTGTAATAGGTAACCTATTTGATACAAGTATTAATTTTTGTTTCATTTTTTCTCCTTAATAATCTTTTTTTAATAAAAATAAATAATATCCATAAGGTGAAAGTGTCAAAAAATAAGGTAACTCACCTATTTTTGGGAATACAGTATCACCAAATAATTCAATTGGAATATAACCGTTGAGATGACTAATATGCAACTCCACAGGTTGAGATTTTTTTGATAAATTAAAAACACATAAAATTTTTTGATCATTGTATTCTCTAATAAAAACCAAAATTTTTTTATTATCAGGGTAAACAAAATCAATTTTTCCAATACCAAAAATATTACATTTTTTTCTAACTTTAATTATTGATTTTACAAAATTTAATAACGAGTTTGGATTATTTACTTGAGAATCTACATTTATTGAATTATAATTATATTCTGGGTCTAAACTAACAGGAGCATAAAGTTGCGATGGATTACCATTTGAAAAGTCCGCATTTTTATTTTCACTCCATTGCATCGGTGTTCTAACTCCATTCCTATCACCAAGATAAATATTATCACCCATTCCAATCTCATCTCCATAATAAATAATAGGAGTACCTGGCAGTGTAAATAAAAGACAATACATTAACTCTATTTTTCTGCGATCATTTTCCATTAGAGGTGCCAATCTTCTTCTTATGCCTTTATTTATACGCATTTGCCTGTCTTTAGCATATTCATTATACATATAGTCCCGCTCTTCATCTGTTACCATTTCTAATGAAAGTTCATCATGATTTCGTAAAAATATAGCCCATTGACAATTTTCTGGTATTTTTGGAAGCCTTTGCATAATATCAACTATTGGTCCATGATGTTCTTGTTTAACAGACATAAAAATACGAGGCATCAGTGGAAAATTATACGCCATGTGAAACTCATCTCCGTCCCCAAAATAGGGAATTAAATCTTCAGGCCATTGATTTGCCTCTGCAAGTAAAATTTTATCTGTATATTTTGCGTCTATTTCTTTTCTTAGTCTTTTTACAAACTCATGAGTTTTGGGAAGATTTTCACAATTTGTACCCTCTTCTTCAAAAAGATAAGGAACAGCATCTACCCTAAATCCATCCAACCCAAGGTTAAGCCAAAAATCAACAATTCTAATCATCTCTTCTTGCACCTTTGGATTATCATAATTTAAATCTGGCTGATGATAAAAAAATCTATGCCAATAATAAAGTCCATTCTCTTTACAATAAGTCCAGTTAGAAGTTTCACTATCAGTAAATATAATCCTTGTTTCTTTATATTTATCAGGGGTGTCTGACCATACATAATAATCAAAGTATGGAGATGATTTATCTTTTTTTGCACTTTGGAACCATGGATGTAAGTCAGAGGTGTGATTTAGTACTAACTCAGATATAACTTTAAGACCTCTTGCGTGTGATTCTTCTATTAATTTAACAAAATCATTAATTGTACCAAAATCTGAATTTATGTTATAATAATCCATTATATCATAACCGTCATCTTTTGCAGGTGTTGGATATATTGGCAAAAGCCATATACAATCAATGCCTAAATCTTTTAGATAGTCAAGTTTTGAAATTAACCCTCTAAAATCACCTCTACCATTACTTGTAGAATCTTTAAAACCTTTAATATACAGTTCATAGATAATAGCATCTTTATACCATAAATTATTCATTTGTATTCCTTGCTCTAAAATTAAAATAGGTGTAATAACTATTACAAATTAATAATATAATTTTGATTTAAACCAATTAGGCTTAAAATAATAGATTTTAAGTAAAGAAAATGTTTTTTTATTATAATTTGATATAAATAATATTAAACTAAAAATAATGATTAAGAAGTTGCCTCTGTGAAAATTATAGTAAATAATATTTGATAAAACAAGTATTTTTTTTAAAATTCTTAAAATTTTATTTTCTAAAACTATATTAAATATCTGAAAAGATAAGAATTAAATTTTTAATATAATACTTTTATTAATGATTCTTTGTTATTCACGTTTGCTTTTTTGTAAATATTTTTAATATGGCTTTTTACTGTATTAATAGAAATATTTAAATGATAAGATATTTCTTTATAAGATTTATTATTTTTAATATAATCAATTATTTCTTGCTCTCTTTTTGAAAAAGAATTCATTGAAATTTTAAAATCTTTTATTACAATAAATGTTCCTATAATATCATTATAATTATCAAACAGAGGATTTATTTCAAGAATTATCTTTTTTTGAGTTTCATTAATTTTATCAAAAAATAATAATTCACAATCTTTTATTAATGATTTTTCTTTATTTAAAGTATTAAAAATTTGACTTGAATTAATAAATAAATCGTTAATATTTTTATTAAAAATTTCTTGTTCAGTATTATTAAAATATTTTTCGACAATATTAGATTTTTTTATTTTCAAATTTTCATCTGTTATTATAAATGGAATAGAAAAATCCTTATTAATTAAATTAATATATTGTTTAGATTTATATATACCCAAAAAATTATAGCGAGAAATCACATAATAGAAAACTACAGACAAAATTCCTATAAAATATGAAGATTTGGAGATATATGTATAATTTAAAGAAGTAATTATAACTTCAATAAGATAAGTATAGCCAAATGCTAATATATATGAATATTTCAAAATATTGATAGTCATTTTATCCTTTTTTGTCATTTCTATTTTATTATCCTTATTCAAAACATATATAGAAAGTAAATATGCAAATAAAATATAAATATTCCAAAGGTAAAATAGCAATGATTTCGTATTATAAATTGTATAATTTTTGTCATTTATGATTTTAAATTCTTTTACAACAGGATTATAGAAAATAAACAACACAAAAAATATAATACATATTATATACAAAAAAATTAGTATATTATTTAAATACTTTATTTGATTCTTTATCAATTGAGAAAACATATGTAAAATTACAGTTGGCAAAAATATTATAGAAAATGATATTAATTTATATATTATTATCAATTCTTTCTCATTAAAAGAATTAGTATTTCTTATAAAAAGAACACTTAATATTCTAACAATAATTAAAAAGCAAAAAATAATAAATAAATAGTGAACCTTACTCTTATCATTAAATAAACATATTTTAACTAAAAAAAATATATAAAAAGAAAAAATAATAAAGATAATAATTGTAGTAGAAAAATTTTCCATTTTTTGTAAATCCTCGAAAAAAGATTATAATAAATATTTATTTCAGTCAATAAAATTGATTTGGTTTAAGATTTATTAATATCTTTTTAGAAAAAATCACCCAAAATTCACCCATTTTTTTAATTGCAATTTGTCTAAAAATATCTTAACTTTTATTAAATTTATATTTTAGAAAGGGGTTTTAGATGAACAAAATTTTAACAATGATTATGTTTTCTTTTTTATTAGTTGTTTTTTTTACATTTAGTTTTTTCTCATGCCAAGGAGAAACTTCAACAACAACTACAACTGTAGCTTCACCTTCTGTAACAGTTAATTTAACTGGAGCAGATATTCAAAATGGCAAAAAAGTTTATGTAATTCTTATTGGAGGAGATCTTGAAGTTAAAAAATTCTCTTCTGCAACTATTGAAAATGGTAAAGCAACTATTGTTCTTAATAATGTATCAAAAGATACATATGTTCTAAATTGTTTTATTGATGTAAATGAAAACGCTAATACAGCAAAACCAGAACCTGATACAGGAGACAAAGTTTCTAACACAAATAATTTTAGTGTTGACGGAAATAAATCTCAAGATATTACATATACTAGTATGGTTGATAACATTTAGTCTTGTATTATCAAATAAAAAAGAGGCTAAATTTTATAGCCTCTTTATATTATATTTTTAAAAATTCTTATCGCCACCAAGTAAAGCATTTTTAAATCCACCAACAAATTGGATGTCATAACTAACAGTTGGTGCAAAACCTACAAGACAACCAGTATCAACTCTTAAAGTCTCACCAGATTTTGGTTCTTTTTGGATAATAGTACCTCCAGCGTGGATAAAAACAAGTCCATCACCCGTAAGCCTTTCCAAAATAAAACCTTCACCACCAAAAAGCCCAGCACCAATTTTTTTTGTGAATGTAATTTCTATCTCAACACCTTTTGCAGCACATAAAAAAGCATCTTTTTGACAGATAAACTCACCATTCAATTTTGCCATATCAAGAGGAATGATTTTACC
>Ga0209518_1001050_pt1 | contig 32039 bp, 59 predicted proteins | sample RifGroB1_FD_183993 | JGI IMG/M metagenome (GOLD analysis project Ga0209518, IMG submission 183993) | Groundwater microbial communities from Rifle, Colorado, USA - Groundwater B1 (SPAdes) (version 2) | ecosystem: Environmental > Aquatic > Deep subsurface > Groundwater | place: Rifle, Colorado...
ATCCTATGGATGAAATCGGACATACTATCCGTTTCAGAGGCATTTCTCTGGATACTAGAGGTGATGAATTGAATCCCAATAATCCGCTCTATTCAAATACCATTACTATCAATGGTAATTATTATCTACCCTGGCCACCGGATTTATTGGAGATCGAGGGTCAGGGGAATAATGTTAAATTTAGTGGTGGCGATCTGACTATCTCCTGGTATCAACGTGATAAAACTACTGATGGCTACGGGAATCATGGTTACGGGAATCATGTTACTGGATATGGGGGGGATACGTTTAATGGTTTCCAGACTAATTATGTGCGGATTTTTGTCGATGGCGTCCAGATTAGGGAAGCTACGACTACAGGGACAACCTATACTTATACGGAAGCCCAAAATATAGCCGACAATGGAAGCCTAAGAAAAGATCTTGTAATTCATGTCTTACAGCAAGTGGACAATAATTTGGGAGTGGCTGCAATTTTAACGACAACTCCAGTTTAGGATTAGGCAATATTTTGCAAAGTAAAAGGTTATAATATTATAGAATTATAGGAGGCAGATCAAATGGGTTTCACCGCAGTATTCAATTTCGAAAAGGCATCGCAGGGAACCTACAGATACGATACAGCGCTTAACAATGCTCTCGATATTATCGATTTGCAATTGTCAACCCATACCCATATTGGTTCATCTTATACCACTATTCCTCTGGCGGGTTTGGATACAGGTGCTTTTGCCTTGAGTCCTTCCTGTTCTATGTATGTTGCCCAGAGTGGCTATCAGCAATATTGTTTTAGGGCACCTACAGCAGTAACTTTGAATGAGGTTTATGGGAGTCTACGAGACTCAACTCCTGCTGGGGCAACTTTGAATGTAGCATGTTATGCAGGCTCTACTTTAGCAGGTACTCTAGCTTTTCCACCCGGGCTTTCGCATAATACTCAGATACTTACTGGATTAAATAATGCAATGGGAGTAGGCGATTGGTCCAGGATCCAGATAACGAGTAACCCAGGTGGGAATGTTTATGATTTGAATGTAGTCTTTTTATTGAAAAAAGATTTAGTTGCCCGAGGTTAATGGTTTGGGTTAGAGATTCTTTTCGTGCTTTTAAGATGATTATGTTAAAATATCTTTAACTTCGGTCAAGGGCAATTCCTCCCCTGTTTAAAAACAGGGGCTTCCTTGCCCAAAAGTTGATGAATTGTGTAATATGTTTTAAAGAATGTAGTCAAGTTAATAGGAATGACAAATATTGTTATTCTTGTAAAGCGGTAGAGCTTCAGTGCCAAAATTTGAACTGTAATAAGATATTTAAAAGGAAAAGGGCTTTATATAATTATGCCCTCTCAAAAGGTTACAGAACATACCATAGCATTTCTTGTGCAGCCAAATGTCAGGCTAAAGAGAAAAATAAAATTAGATGGGAAAAATGGAAAAGTTTTAAACAAGAACAGAATGAACAAACTGCTCTACAGAATAAACAAGCTGTTCTGATGGACTTATCCTTATTACGGTTTCAGCTAACCCCAAAAGAAAGGAAAATAATAAAGGCCTTGTTTGTTGATTATAAAGCCATTGGATGTATTAGGGGTTTAAAGTAGGGAGATAAGGACAATGTATTCCAAGAAACAAAATAAATCAGAAGGAGGAGAAGAGAAATGAGGCGTTTTATAGTTGCGTTATTTATAGTATTTTTAAGTTTATCAATAAGCTCTAATCTAATTGCTGCCCCGATTACTGCCACTGCTACAGGAGCGGAAGTGAAAGTAACCTATGAAGAGCCTTCGACCAACGTAGACGGCACACCATGTACAGACCTGGCAAAGACCACGGTTTATTTCGATAAAGGGCAAGGGCCAGTTAAAGGAATAGATGTGACGGCGACCAAAGAAACGGGTGGGGGAACGATCCTTACTACTTTTATTGTTCCTATAGGGAATAATGAGGAGGCCGATATTTCTATCTGGGCTACGGCTTCGGATAAGAATGGTAATGAAAGTGGTAAATCTAATCAGGTTACTATAAGAATAGATTTTTTGTCCCCCAGCCCACCAAAATAATTCATGATTATTTATCCTTCATAATTTTTTGGATCAGGCCAAAATTAGCCTGAATCTGTTGCTGGGCATCGGGTGCTATAGCCTGGGCCATCTGACAGAAATGAAAGATTTTTAATGGCAGGACTCGGCATTTGAACCCCTCTTTCTTAAGTTCTAGTTGCCAGGCTATATCTTCCCATCCTAATCCAGGAAGTGTCTTAGGCCGGGATATTTGCCATGCTGCTTCAGGCACATATATAAACGATCCAGAAAGGAGATCTACCGTCCGAGGATATTGGGAAATTAATTCAGAATATTGCCCATGAATAAGATGAATATTACTGTCTGAACTAATTATCGCTCCCCCATGACCAACCATATTGGCCCCTACTAAAAGAAGTCCGCTCCAGATCGTATCGTGTTCTTGTAATAATGATTCGGTAATCTTTACATCAGAAGGAATCGAAATATCATCTTCTATGATAAGCGCTGGTCCCTTCTCTACTTTATCCAATCCTTCATTTATGGCCTTTGCCCAGCGGTGTTTTCTTTCTTCAACAACGATCAAACGATAGGGAATCCTAATGCGTTCTAAACTTTGTAACGATTCAATCATAAAAGGCGAATATGTCCGTATAAGATAAATAATATTAAGTTCCAACTTATAATTCTCCTTCCCGTTCCGTCACGGGTATTTTGTCTTTTATCTGTTGTCCTGTTGCTAGAATATCCATGTGAGATGTTCCGATCTGGCATTTAGTATAACTTTTGGGGTTTACCATTGTTTTAATATAGTCTAACCCGATCTCGAGCCCTTTCTGTTTATTAGCTGCAAAATAAGATTTTTGGATTTCTTTATTTATTGATATGTAATACAACATCTTTTTTCACCTCCTCTCCTATAATATCTATTCAGGACCCCCATCAAGATCTCCACTAAGTCCACCTTTGGCAACTAGAAAAATGTATAGGAAAAAGATTAAAAAAGGCCAACTCGCAATCAAAATATTGCCGAACATGATTATCTTAATCTCCTCTTATTATTTAACCAGAATACTCTATTTTCCCTTTCTCCACCAGTCAAATTCAAATATGAAGTGTTCTATTATGGCCACCGGGAATTCTTTGACCAACCAGCGGCATTATCCCAAATAACCTTTACTTCTTTATCCTTTTCCTTAATTGCTGTAGGTCAATATAATACACACATAAGGCATAGGCATGTTTTTTATCTGAGTTTCCTTTTAATATATTTAATGGTTCGCCTTTTTTATCTCCACCAAATCTTAATTTTAAGGCTTGCCATAAAACAGCATCCGTAACTTTCATTACCCCACATATTGCCCGGGCATATTCTGGTTTTGAGAAAAGACAAAAAGATATTCCATAATCTTTAGCTTTTCGTCGTATTTCCCCAATAAAATATGCAGTTTCAAAAGTCTCTTGGCCTATAATTCTTTGCCCATAACAGTGCAAAGATTCTATTATTATTATATCTATTGTCTCCCTTTCTGTTGAGATAAGAGAGATCACATCTTCGTTGGCCATTTTAGCCGCTTTCAAGATGCTATAATTCATATCAACAAAAGCAATACCACTTTCTTCAGTACCAGGATCAATTCCAAATATCATTATGTTTGGCCAGGAAACCCCGTCATCTTGCTGCGGGGAGCATTTCCTTAAGTTCTTCCCATCCTATATATGTATGGTCTCCTAAAACATAGACACACTTTTTCCATTGCTCCAGATCTATTTTGACCTGGAATATTTTAGGGCTATGGAGACTCCCCATATACATAATGCCAATTCCATGTTATCAATCCCACTTTTGCGGCGTACCTTTTTTGTATGCGTCGCACAAATCAAAAATGGCAATCGGATCACACTCATCCCCATTGTCTGGTTTCAACATATCTTCTGTCTTGTCCTCTATCGTGCAAACCAATATTTCTTCTTGATACGCATGGCTGCATGTCGCGCAACATTTAACATACCCGATACTTCTGAAATTTTCTCCTGGCATGTCCCCTCCGTTTAATAATTATGATAACAAATCACTCCAGCGGACGCTTGCAGCGCCGCTGACCTTTACATTATACGGAATTATCGTCTATTCATTAATTCTTTGATCACTCTTGAGATATCTGCCATACATTCAGGGTTAAAAATTGTTTCAGGAGAGGGCCAGAAACAATATTGTCTCCATCGTCCAAACCATTTTATTTGCCCAAGAACCGAGCCTTGATGCTTCGACAGGACATTCCAAACATCGGTCTTGCCTGTCCATCCGATGCGATCAAATTCGAGGTATTTGCTCTCAACCATAGAAACCTCCCGTATAACAAGTCAATGTCCGAGAATCCTTAATAAAAGCTCTGCATCGGACCATTTCTTGATATTCTTTTGCTTGAGAAGATCATCGGCTTTTCCTCGCGCTAATAAATCAATATAAGTAACTTTATTGCGAGTACCTATTCTATAATTACGGTCCTCTGCCTGAATCCTGATATTCATAGATAAGGGATTAGAAAAGAAGATAGAAACAGAGGCCCGCTGTAGATTAAGGCCTGCTGATACGCTCTGTAATTTGCAGATTAAAATATCGGATTTTCCTGCTATAAATTCATGAATAATCTTCTCTCTTTGAGAGCCTTTGTTTCTTCCCAAAATACCGAAAGGGATTTTCTTTTTCGTAAGTAAATCCGCAATGATATTCTCTTCCATATCGAAGAGCACCCAGATTAAGGCAGGCTGATCTAGATGATTGATGATCTGTTCCAAACACGCTAATTTAGGATTCTTTTTGCTTAGCCAAATATCATCTTGGGCATAACAAAACCCTGAGCATATCTGCAGAAATTTCTGTATTTTACTGAGATGATTGGCTTGAATCGTTATTATGCTCCCATCGGGCTCATATATTTCTGCCCGGGTTTTTTTCCGTAGATATTCATAGACACTTGCTTGTTCCGGTGTGAATTCATACCAACGATTAGTATAGAGTTTGGGTGGCAGATCCAGACATTCTTCCTTGGTCTTACGGATACTGATCCCATTGATTCTGCTAATTAATTCCTTTGTACGAAGTTGTTTCATAAGACCGTTGGAATAAAAATACTCACGCTTAAATTGATCCAAGCGCATTTGGTTAAAGGGCCATATCCCAGCAATCTTAAAGGGATAAAATAAATCAAGAAAGCTTTTCTCAATAGGCGTTCCATCAAGTAGATATTTATAAGAAATATTCTGGAGTTGTATGAGGACCTTTGTTCTTTGCGCAGAGCCATTTCTGACATAGCGACATTCATCGAGAATAAGAAGGGTTTTTTTAGGATCGTATTTGGGGAGACATTCCCCTCGATGGTACCGGATTAGATCATAGGAAAAAAAATAAAACCAATCGGGAATTATTCCAATATGGGCAAGGAGTTCATCGTTCCAGGTTAATTGTACATTTTTTGGGCTTACTATAATGGCTTTGCTTATATGTTTATTCCGATATAAATAAATTGCCAGGCTTATGGCCACAAGCGTTTTTCCAGTCCCAGTGCTGGAGAAATTCATCGAGATAGTTCGTGCCCTGGCAAATTTTAATAACTCTTTTTGATACTCAAATAATTGTGTTTTTATTTGCATTAAATTCATGTGATTAACGAAAAAAATTTTACTATTAGCGCAATTAATTTGGTGTCATGCGTATTCCAAGTAGAGAAAGTATTCCGGTGGTGGGCCGATTTTCCAGATAATTACTTCTTGCCATTTGCTGCCGTGCAAGTCCTCTCGCATCTGCGTTCGTGCTCCGATACGCCATCCGCCTTCGATGGGTTTTATCCATACGCAGCTTCTCGGCATTGTGCCCACCTTCACTGGATGGTGGACGCCATATCGTTTTTCTTCGCGTGTCATTATTCAATCACCGAATAGCGCCAAGGAAGTCCTTTAGGGCTGGGGTCTATGACTGGAGCGAACAGCAGGAGTGGCTGTCGCTCAGTTTTATCGTTCATAAAATTCAGTTTCTCGTCGAGATAAATGGTAATGGTTTCAATGACAACAAATAATCAACCGGGAGAGTATAACTAGAAGTTATATCTCGCATAACAGAAGGATGTAAGGCAGCTACTGCTATTAGTCTATCTAGCATGACATCGCAGCTATATGCCGCTAATCGTTCATACAAACGTTCCTCTGTATTAGAAATAGTAAGAAGCCATTCTATTAGTAGACCCTGATTTATGTCCTTTTTCACCATCTCCTCCTGGACTTAAAATTTTGTTTATGTCGCCAGTTTCTATCATAGAATTTATTATCTTTTCGATAATATTTCGTGCGCCATTTACGGTCGAATCCTCTGGTCTTAAATCCTTCTTTAGAGCGCTCATAGAAACGGGTCCTAAATTTAGAATCTCGATAAGAAGTTAAAGCTGAATAATCTGGCTCCTCATATTCTGACTCTTCTGTTCTTGCTATGCCAGGATAGGCAAATAGCCCTATTAAAATAATAATTCTTATCCATTTGATATTAGTCATAGAAAATTCGGGCGTGGAGGCCGCCCCCTTCAGGGGGCGGAGGAAAGCCCGCCCCCTCCTTTCTTGAAAGATTTTTATTGATTAGCCAGAATACCCCGTCTAGCTTGCTGCGAGGAGCATTTACTTATCTTCTTTAACTAAATTGAAGCATTTAGGGCATAGGTATCTAATCTCATTGTCTTTTTCTATCCTTCTTATTTCCTCTTCTTTTAATTTTATCTGGCATACGGAACAAGCCTTAGTATCTAGATTTGATCTAACCTTTACGATCTCAGCCTCTTGCGACATATCTTTCTTAGGCTTATCTCGACGGTGGGATTTGACCGCTACTGGCTTGGCGGGTTTGTCTTCCTTTATTATCTCAAATATCTCAGGATGATTAAGGATGACATCTGTATTATACCACGGACAGATACCGTCACGAGGTGGGAATACATAGGTCTGATTATGCTGTAAATATTCACACACTTCGCCCTGCTTGATCACACAAAATAAATCATATGGACTCATGACCCATTCTAAAGATCGTTTAGTTTTATACCTTGTCATATTTTTATCTTTCCTTTCTATATTTCTACACTGATATTAATTTCATACTCGCCTTGCTTGCCCTGGCTAAGCTTGATCTTTGTGATTGCAAGCCCTATGTCTTCAGCTAGGCAAGATATTATTGCTGTTATTTCTGCCTCTGCTTCCTTGATTCTACTTCTAGCCCCAGCGACATTAAGTAAACCATCCTGAGTTATAAGAGGTAATTGCCGAGGCTTGGCCTCACTACTCAATGCAAAAGTTTTTACATCTGCCATGTTATTCCTCCTTTGGGTTAGTGTATGTGTCAAATTAAAGCAATCAGAAACGATAGGCGTAAAGATTCAAGTCTATCAAAACCTAAACGCCTATATTCTCTGTAGTGATTATGCCATCTCTTAAAGAATGGGCGTTTTTTTAATTGCATAATAAAACCTCACATAACCATTTATTCCAGCGGACGGTGTACCACGCCGCTGACCTTTGCGTTATCCGCTAAAACCCAGCCATGAACATTTGTTGCAATTTTGATGACGCTCGGTGCATGGCGAGCCGTCAAAACACTCTTGTTTGTCTTTTGTGGTGCCTGCACAGTATCCACATATTTTAGATTCCATCGCTTTTTCTGTTGGTTCCACTGGTCTGCCGCATTTTTTACACCGCGTAGCCATATGATCTCTCCTCGTCTGAGAATCTCCTGAATTTATTCAGGAGCCGGTTGAATGGAATATTTTTCCACTTGATTGATTAATCAAAAACCTCTATATGAGAAATATCATTGTTCTTAGAGAAGAGCATATGGGTTGGGAAAATATCTTTCAATGTCTCGATATGAGTAACCACGATAAGAAGCTCGAATTCTTTTAGCCGATGTAGTTCTCTGAGACATTCTTTAAAACTCTCAATTCCAGATTGATCTAAAGGACCGAAACCTTCATCAAGTATTAGGGTTCCAATACGGGTGCCTGAGCGCAGCATCAATAAACGGCTCAAGCCAATTCTTAGGGCAAGATCTAATCTTACCCTTTCACCCGATGAGAACATCTGATAAGGCCTTTCACCAACCTGATCCTGAACCCTAATATCCAGGGTCTCAACAACCTTATCAGAGCTCTTAAGGGCTTTGAATAGAGGTAAAGATATGCGCATACCGGTATCCGATATCTTGGTTAGTATCCGGTTAGCTTCTTGTTCGACGATGGGCTTGGCATGTTCCAGGATCAAAATTGGAATGGTTTTGAATGCATTTGCTAAGATGTTATAAATCTTTTTCTCTTTAGCCTGGACATCAAATTGTTCAGATAACTTTTTAATCTTTTCCTCATATTGACTTATCTGGGTAAGTTTATTTTTGATTGAGACGATCTGTTCTTTGCAATCATCCCGATTTTGAGTTTCTTGATTTATATCTTCGTCAATACTGCTTATTTGCCCTTTTAAGGGTTTTATCTTATCGAGATATTCTTGGCTATCTTTTTTTATTCTTTCAATATCCTGCTGGATAATATTCGCATCTGATTGAATCTTTTTTTGTTCTTTTTCGAGCATCTCTTTTTTTGAAAGGGCGACTTCAATCTGAGTTATAAGGACAACTTTCTTTGAGAGAAAAGAGATCAAATCCTGGATAGCTTTAATCTCTTTTTTTATTTGCTTTGATTTATTTTCTTCTTGCTGGATAATAGATTCTGACCCTTCAATTTTTTTATCTATAATATTTATTTTAGATACGAATGCTTCTTCATCTTTTTTACAATTTTTAAGCCTTTGGGTAAATTTCTTTTCTTCCTTTATTAGATCTTTAATCTTATCTCGGGCATCCCGGGCCTGAGAAACAGCCGGGCATTTGGCCTGGTATTCCTCGGGACAGGGGATTGAAGCTAAGATGCTAGATTGCTTTTTGGCATTAGTGATGTTGGTATTGATAATCCCGATCTCTTTTTCATCTTCGCCTTTAGCTTGCCTTATAGGCATGAGAGAATCTATATAATCATCCCTTTCTTCTTTAAGGGACTTTTCTTTATTCTGGATATCAGATAAGGCTAAGGTCTGTTCTTCTAATTTAATCTGTAATTTTTGCAGACCTGCTTCATGCTTTTCTTTCTCTTTGGCTGCCTGGCGGATATCTTTCTCCTGGGCTAAAATTTTGTTTTGTTCATTGAGAGTTATTTTGATTTTCTGCTCTTGAGATACGAGATGTCCCGATTTTGTTTCAAGTTCATTTATTTTGGTTAGGGCTTCTTGAGTCTTGGTCTCTAAGCGGACCCTTTCTTCCCTTACAGATTGTAATTTGGGAATAAGAAGCTTTAATTTATCTTCTAGACTTTCCAAGGATATGTTCTTGGCGAAAAGGGCTTCTTTTAATTCCTGTTTATCAATAATAATATCTTGTAATTCCTTTATCTCTTTTTCGATTGCATCCAGATTTATCTTTGCCGCTTTATCGCTGGCTAATTTAGCCAATAATCCATAACGGTCTAGATCTAAGATGGAATAGAGAAGTCTTTTCCTATCTGCGGGATCGCTCTGAGCAAAAAATCCACCCGAACCTTCCCGGGCAACCATCGCAGCCAGCATGGTTTTGTAATCCATCTTAAGTAGCTTTTGGATCTTCTTTTCTGTATCGCCAATGCTTGCCCCGGTTAAGGGATGCCACTTACCATTTCGTTGTTCTGCAAATTCTAATTCAGATTTACCCTTTTTAGTTTTGATCGAGCGTTTACGGAGAGTGCGATAACGATGACTAAACAGATTAAAGATAATCTCAACCTCAGCCTCAGTCTCTCCGGTCCGGATAATGGAATCAATATCTGGGAAGCGGTTGATACCATACCAGCCCCACCCAAGAGAGTCAGGAAGGCTGCTTGTCTTTCCACTTCCATTAGGACCCAGAAAAACTGCACAATCGAGATTTTTAAAATCTAAATAAGTATCCTCATGGGATTCGAAATTAATTAATCTTATGGATTCAAGTTTCGTTGTAATCCCCTCCTTTCTAATCTACTCATGGGACGTTCCGTTCCCATGCTTTGGTCAGTTCAGGCGTTCTCCGAATATGCTTCGAGCACTTCGGCGCGATTTTGATAGCCGTCCGCATCACATTGCAGACAGGTGTCGCAGGTCACTTCGTAGCGCAACTCACGGCTCGCGCTTGACGCATACCACGGAGCGCGGTGATCAATGACAGTCAGCATGTCCTTGCCGCACCGGCATGGGATCGCCGGTTTAAAGTCTAGTCGACGGCTGTGGCGGGATCGGCGAACCAAGCGCGGGAGCAAACCGCCTTCAGCGTCTGGGGTAAATTTATCGGCCTTCATGGGCGGTCGCTGAGTTCGGGCGTTAGTTTCCAAACTGTCTGTGGTACATTACCAATGACCCTGCAACCGCCACGTTGTAACTGTTCGTGCGTATGCTTTCCAACGAAATAATGTGCTGGCATTTCGACAATACGGCTTTCGGTAATCCGTGATCCTCTGCGCCAAGAAGATATGTTGCACGTTCGGGATGGACAAAACCAGAAAGAGGCTTACCACCCATCTCGACCGCAATTAATTGCGTATCGTGTGGCCGATTTTCCAAGAAGTGTTCAACCGTTTCGTACTGCCGAAGCGGAATATATTTGATTGCGCTCAACACATCGCTTGCCTGTTTCTGGTATCGTTTACCAATGACGAAGATACCTGTTGCGCCCAACTGATAAGCAGAGCGCCAAAGCGTTCCGATGTTCGCCGGAGTTTTCGATTGATAAATTCCTATTTCAAAAAAGCCTCTCATGCTTCCCCCTGGAAACTAACGAGTTGTTCGGTGCGAAGCATCCGAAACGAACAACTCGTTGTTGGACGGTATCACTACGATACTTCCTGCTTCATCGCTCCTCATACTACAAGGCAGCTCCACAGGCTCACTCCCTTGTACCAAGGGTGCTTTTGTCACCCGACATACTCAATTACTCGTTTGCAGAATTTTATCAATTCTTTCCTGCTCATCATGTTCTTTACTATATTTGTTTTTTTGGTTGTCCAACATAAATTAGTCAAGTCTTTGTCTCCGGGATAATTGACATGGGATTTCGGGATTATATGATCTATTGAGGCGTTTAATCCGAATACGATTTCTTCCCCGGTGTAAACACACTTATAATCTTGTCGTATTAACAAATCTCGCAGATATTCCCAATCGCCTTTACTCATGGAGTTGTAAAGTTGTTTTACCCTACCCTGAATGTCCAACCAGTCGTTCAACCCGATGAACGGGTTAATTCATCGTTCGGGGTCAGGGTCAGGTAGCGCGTCACGAACTCATCGAATGAAAGTTCGTTCTCGTTTTCACCGGCTCGGTTCGCAACAAGACATTCCGCCAGGGTCGTGCCGTGAATGCTGCTGCATCCAGTTTTGTGCGCACGCTCAAGCCGTTGCGGAAGTTCGCGCAACCCTGCCTCGCCAAGCTCTTGCCGTATGTACTCCGTCAGTTCTTCCAGCGTCAGCGCGCTTTCGAAGCAAGCACCGTCGGCAACGGCCGTGTAAATCTGGTACGCGCCATCCTTGTGCAAAATCAGTTGCCCCATCTTCTTTCCTTATTCAAGATGGACGCTGCAAAAGCGCAGCGCCCCTTAATTCAAACGTTGGCCACCACCTCATTCCATACTGTCGGCTGTCCAGTAACGCTTTCCAAAAAACATCCAACCGCTTTTTCTGGCCGCACGTACTTTGCGAGGAAGTCCACAACCCAATGCCGCTCACCGCCCTTGCCGGGATCAATAAGCTCGTTTCGCTCAACCCGCCATATTGCGCCCTCTATCGGGTCAATCGCGCCGTGATTCCCGTACTCACCAAGCCGCTTCATGGCCTCTTCAATGCTCAACGCTTCACCGATGTGGATGGTGTGCGGCAAAACAAAACGTCCGCTTGCCTTGGCTTGTAGTTCTTCGTATGTTGCGCGTTTCATTCCACGCATCAAGTCAAAGGCCAAAAACGGCTCATGCGGCAGCTTGTAGCGCGTTCCGTGCGCTTGCAACAGCCATTCCCCTGCAAGGCGTTCGCCTTCCTCCAAAACCTCTGCAAACCGCGTTGCGTTTGCTGCAACCCATTCTCCAAATTTATGGTGTTGCAGGTATGGCGATGTGTGCGCCAAATATCCTGCGCGAGTCAGCGCCAGTATCTCGCCGTTGATCTTCGCCACCCCGACATTTGAGCCGTCCAGTTTTTCTTGCACGATTATGCGGTCGTGTTTGTCTCGCACCTTTTCATTGCAAATGCGCTCCTGCCCTTCGTGGCAGCTATGATCTCCAGGGCCAAGCCGCGACCCCGGAAGATGCGCGATGCTTCCGTAATTTTTCCCACCCAAAGGTTTTGCGTTTTTCTTTTCCATATTAATCGGCGCAGGGGACTGCCTGCTTTAGCTGACAGTGGTTTACCCTTAATGTGTTGTCCAACCCTACAATCCAGCGGGACTGCCGCGAAGTGCCGCGGCAGCCCCTGATTTACACGTTATGTTTCAAAGTCCTTCAGATTCATATGCCCTTGGCAAATAAAAACAATGAAAGAACAGAAACAGCATTCAAAATAGGTAGGCTGTAGCATGGCAAACCGAGGCGGGACATCCCATAAATAGTAATACCCGAACCATAGCAATCCGCCAGTGGCCCCCCACCAAAAGATGCAATACAAAGCAAAGAAAAGATATTTTAACATAACAATTCACTGAACCCGACCGGAATTATGCCCGGTGCGTTTCGGTCAAAACCGTGACCGGCGGGTTATCTCAGCGTTATACGGATTTATCATTCATCCATATCTACAACTAAATACCCTTGATTGCGGAAGATAATTGGATGATTCGCAGCAACGGCTGCGAAATGAGAGGATGCGAAGATGATCCGTGATAACACCCCTGGGTTCTCTGGGGTTCCTGGCCCTATAGAAAAACCATTTGGGAATCGTTTCATTAATTCTGCAATTGTGATTTCTGGTGTCATTTTCATGATGGATGCTCCTTTTATGATATATTTTCGTCTAACGTAGAGATCAGCGGCGTGTTTCACGTCCGCTGGAGTGACTTGTTATACGGATGCGCATTCCTTACATAAAGGTTCGCCATCGTCTGACCAAATGGTATCTTCTTCGCATCGTCCAGTTGGTTCATTGCATTGGTTGCACAACTGGAGAGTACCAGGGTAATGAATGGCATTCCACCGTTCATGTTCGTTCTGTGTCATCGCATGTCGTTTACCACCCGGCCAAGTATTCATAAAAACCTCCTATTCGAACTGTTCGACACAGGACGGCGAAACGTCAGCACCATGAACTTGCGCGTATACGTCATGCCAATGACGTGCTGTCCAGGGGCTTCCCATTTTGGACGCCGCTGCGGATGTCGAAACTCGTCTCCAACCTGCACCTTATCGCCGTCTCGCAGAAATCTGTATCCTCTCATTGCGTTGCCTCCGAAGATGCCGAACAAGAGCATGGATGCGACTCGCTACCGCTCGCGGCTCATGCTCGACGTTGAACTCCACAAAAGACATGGTTCCTGCTTCATCCGCTGGCATTACTACACCACACGTCCGCAGGCTCTTCCCGAGGTTCCCCCGGTGGCTACAATCAAGTTTTGTTTCTGTAGCCCGAACTTCAAAATATTCTGAGCTGCAAGGTGATCCCTGTCATGGACTGCGCCGCATATCTCACACGTCCATAGGCGGTTAGAAAGCGTCAATCGAGCATTCACCTTGCCACAGGTACACATCCGGCTTGAAGGCTCAAAACGGCCTATCTCCAGATAGTTCTTGCCACGATCTGCAAGTTTATACTGGAGTATCCGGTAGAAGTCTCCAAGTCCTAAATCTGAAATGCTTTGTGCCAGGCAATGGTTCTTCATCATGCCCTTAATATTCAGGTTTTCGCACACAACCGTATCAATATCAAAGCGGTTGACTATCCCGCTTGTCGTCTTGTGTAAGAAATCCTTTCTCTGGTTTGCCACATGTTCATGCTGTAATGCAAGCTGAAGAACTGCCTTGCGTCTGTTGCAACTACCCTTCACCTTCCGGCTTGCCCTGCGTTGTAAAACCTTCAGCCTCCCGAGTGCCTGTTTCAAGTGCTTCGGGTTTTCTATCTCCGTCCCATCTGAAAGAACGGCAAATGTCTTGATGCCTGTGTCAATCCCGACCGCTGTTGCCTTGCAGATCTCCTTCTGCTTCATCTTCTTGTCTTCCGTCTCAACGGCAATGCTCACAAAGAACTTCCCAGTTGCAGTCTTCTTGATTACCGATGTCTTGATGGTTCCCTCAAATGTCCGGCTTATCCGTGTCGGTATCCATCCGAGCTTCTGAACAAATACCCTGTTTGCTTCAAAATCAACCTTCGTGTTCTGAGGAAAACCTACAGTCTGCCGTTTGTCATGCTTACGCTTGAATTTAGGGAAGCCATGTTTTTCCCGGAAGAAACGGGTAAAGGCTTTTTCCATGTTCACGATGGACTGTTGAAGGCCCTGAGCAACGGAAAGGCTTAGCCATTCATATTCCGGCTTCTTCTTGATTTGAGTTAATTCTGTCATCAGGGTAAAGGCGCTCATGGTCTTCTTGTCCTTCTGGTATGCTTCAATGCGCCTCGCAAGTGACCAGTTATAAACCCACCGGGCATTGCCGAGCATCTGTTCAAGTTGCCCTGTCTGCTTCTGATTCGGGTATATCCTGTATTCATATCCTCTCAACATATCCTTATCGTAATCCAAACTTACAGAAAAGTCAAGAAATCTTTAAGGCAATAAAGAAAAGAGTTCAACAAGGCGTTCAAGCCGATGCCGATAAAGCCCGGCACGGCTTAACTTAGCATTAGCGGCGCTTGCGCGGAGCGTTCAAAAACATGTCGAAAAACATCGCGCTTCTCTTTTCGCAATAGAAGCCGCAGCCATCGAGATTAAGGAGCGCGATCCCTTTTTCCATGACGATAAAATACCAATTGCAACCAGAACTCCACGCCGCTGAGGCATAAGACGACGACTTTCGTGCTACCTCAATCGGCTTAAGATCGGCGGCGTTCACTGGCTCCATGCTCAACTGCCCATCGTCACCAAAGATGACAAACGATCTATCAAATTCCGCAACAAACCAATCCATTTGCGCTCTAACCCGCCGCTGAACCCAGACCCGCTGAAGCGGGCCGGTCAGCAATGGCGTTATGTTTCATAATTTAAATACTACAATTACCGAAGGGGTAAAAGTTTGTTGCCAGTTTCCTTCTTTTGTTAAAAAACGAGGTCTCCCACGTAAAAATCTTATTTCCCCCTTCATTGCGTATTGATGCCACCAATTTGTATCTGTTGAAGCAGGGACTAAGCACACAATTACAGCCCCATTTTTTGCTGATTGGTATGCTTTCTTCATCCAACTTTCTAAAGCCCTTCCATAAGGCGGATTCATCCAACAAACTCCGCTCCAATTTTGTGATAATCCGTTTATTTCTTCTGTGAAATATCTTGGGCATTTAGAGTTCCAGTGAGAAGCACATACATCAAGTGTAAAATTAAATTCCTTATTTAATTTATCAAAAAGAGATTGAGGGGTCGCCCAATCTGAACCTCGATTGTGCCATCTTCCATCATTACGAACCCGTGCTATTTTGCTTTGAGTTTCCCGATTCATCGTATAATTACCATGAAATATAACAAGTCGTTCAAGACGGACGGTCAAAGCACCGCCGCTCAACTCGGCATTATGCCTCACCATGATATAAATCACATCCAGTAGCTATCAACCAGTAGGATGTCTGTTCGGTGAAGCCGCCATATATACAACCTGCCGGATGAACACCACATTCAGGCGCACATTGACTGCCGCAATCAGGGCACTTATCTTTCGGTTCTTCCCCCCTCCATTCTCTTCTTATTGGGCCTATTCTCATTTCCCTCTGCTTATTCATGATAACCTCCAATATGGGCAGTTTCAATCCTTGTTTTAATGGAAGCCACTTCCCAACTTATATTGGCACAGAGGGGTATTAGTTCTCATTATTTAAAGTTAACTCTTTCTCCAATTCTTGAGCTTTATTGATTAAATCGCTTTTTAGGTCAAATAGATCGGGATTGAGAGATATATATTCTAGGAGTGATGCTTCCATTCCCAGATCATGAGTCAATGCCCCACTACGCACATGATCGGAAGAAAGGACTGTAATGGCAGATTTAATCGGAACCGATAAAGCATTGATTTTTGCTTTGTATGTGGGCAAATCCTCTTCCCTGACTTCTCCTTTAACCCGATAATGCGTCTCGGGATCTAGATCATTGTTTTCGGTCTCTAGCACTTCATCAATAGTAAATGTCTTATATTTGGTGGCTTTAGTATAAAGCTCTGTAACCTTTGGGATATTGCCTTTTTCTAGTTCTACCAGAAGGGCATGGGGATTAAGATTTTCTTCTGAGAAATTTATACGATTTAATGACCCGGAATAATAAGCATTATCACGGACTTTCTGGCCGACATGAAGATGTCCCATAGCGACGTAATCGAACCCATCGAGATCGTTAGGATCAATAAAAATATCAGACAGGCCTACATCCATTTCTTCTGAATATGACATACCCAAGACTGATCCATGGGCCACCAGGATATTGAAGCGCTCTTTATCAAATTCTGTTTTGAACCCCCAAATAATCTCTTTAAGTTTTTGAGTCAATAGTGCATTAATTTCTTCGCTGCTTAAATCCTTAGTATTCTCATCAGCAAGCAGAATAGAACGGTAAGGGGTAGGAAGCAGATAAAAATTAGCAAAGACCTCTCCTGTTATGACCTTTGCCCTGGAACTTATATGTGGATGAAACAATTGACGATAAACAAGTTTTAAAGGATCAATAGCGCTAGTGCCTTCAGGAGATATGGGTTGCTCATGCATCTTATCTCCACTTATAAGTATGATAGTAGATTGACTGCTCAATTCATAAAGAAAACTCTCAGCTATCAAATATTCCTGCGGTGTAGGCTTCACACGGTCAAATAAATTTCCGGCTATTAAAATAAAGGCAGCTTCATATTCCTGTGCCCATTTGATAGTCTGGTTAAGGCAATTTATAGTATCTTGACAGTTATTAGATTCGTTGAGATGGACATCGGCCAAATGTAGAATTTTTATCATAACTTATTCCTTTCCAAACCTTCTAATTTCTTTTCCGTTAATTGCCGATTGCAAAGTTCGCACCGTGCATAATTTAATCGATTGAAGATTTTAACTTTGCGCCAATTTCGTCCACAAACTGGACATTTCCATCTCAATATATCTGTCGGGATTTGAACCAAGAACTCTCCCGTTGTGAATGTTCCCCGCAGCAAACTCACAGGCTATTCTGGCTAATCAAATAAGATTGCTTAAGAAAACCTCCCTGATCTATTTGAAAGGTTTTAGTTTTCCCTGGGACGCCCCAGTATCTTTAGGCCTTTTATTCTCTAATCTCGTCTGGAGCAATTCCCAGAATTCTAACAGATACTTTGGCTTCCAGTTTTCCATTGGGCTTTTAATACTTGTAATAGGATATTCGGCTACTCTAACAAGCCTTTTGAGTTCTTCAATCTTATCATCCTTATCCATATTCTCGAATTGAGCCCGGAGTTCTTCTAGTTCTGTTATTGGAGCTTGCTTTTGAGAGTCTTCCCAGGGAGGCTCGCCTTCATCTATTTCCGGCTCTTGTGTCTGCAATATTTCTTCAATCTCTTCAGGCTCTTCTTCTGGAAGCATTAACCTTGTTGGAGTCCCGGACTCAATAGTAGGAGTACCAAAGGCCATTGTATTAGATTGGAACATCTGGTTTACATAGGCTTGTTTTATGAGAGGATCATTCATATCGGGTCGGAAGATTATCTTAGGAACGACAAAAGGATATTTTAATTCTATTGCACTATAGGAATGTTTGATTTGTAGCAAGCTTCTTAAGGCTCTATTGGCGGCCTTGGATTGCGCTAAAGATAATATATTCTGTCTTTGTTGTGCAATTTGCTTAACATTTGGGACAGTATTTTTTTTGTCATCTGTAGTTACCATGGCCTTTAGTTGCTCAGAGCCATCCCGTAGATCAACTTCTTTGTCCCCAATACAATTTCGAACAGTGCCATCAAAATCCTTAACAATACCCACCATCCGGTAATGACAATAATGAGGATCCGATCCATTATCTAATCTACCACAAGCCCTCCAATCCCAATTGACCCCGGCAGCCGCTGCAAGTTTATCAATCCCATGTTTAGTATGGGACAACTCCCCATTTTTTTGGAGATATACTTCTTTCTTGTGTGGATCCGGATTGATCTCTACTATATTGAATGCAATCTCACACATAGGCGGGATTGATTCAAGTTTAAGAGTAGGAAGCAGAATATTATATTTCTGCTTTTGATATTCTGCTATTCTCGCATCATATTTGACGAGATCGATTGCTGTATTTCCGTTCATGAATTTTTTCTCCTCTATAAGGATAATTGAAAATGAATTTCTGGATAGGGAAACAATTATACTTCTATTGCTTCGGTACTTGATCCTGGAAATCTCTGGCATAGATCATTATGGATTTTTAAGATTCGTTCCAAGGTCTCTTCTGGATCTTCACAGTAAATCTTGATGCACCATGAGACTAGCCCTTTACTTGTTGTTGATATTTCGATGCTATGCGGCTTAACTGCATCGGTGTATTGGATATTATCTGGATTGATTATTTTTGATCCCATTCTTATCACCTCCTTTCGTAAGCCTACCCAAATCTAACCGAATCGAGTTGGTAAATAAACCAGTCCGTTTGGCCGCCACAGCAGGCGGCTTTTGGAGTATGAGACAAGATAGTTACTATCCTTGGCGGTGCGCAATGACAGTTGTTTCTTCTTCAGGCTCCGCACACAGCCTACAATCTTCTCCCCGGCCCGCACCGCCTTCACAACATCCCAATGCCGGAAACTAAGATATTCACCATGCTTTTTTGTCGGATTGCCCTCCCATATTCTCGTGCGTCTCGGCAGAATCACCCACTGCCTTGAGGGCAAATGAACCTTCTCTTGCTTTCCAAGAATCACCACCGCATCAATTCCGTGGGACTTCAATACACCTATGGCTCGACGCCAACCCGCAGTCATCCAGCCTTTGACAATTTCCACATCCAAACCGAGTGCGACCAATTGCTCCCGCAAATATTTCTTGCCAATCTCTACCAGAGAAAACTGTCTGCCCCACTGGTATTTAGCATGATTAAAAGCCACTTCTTCCACCGCTGCGTGGGTGATATTTACTCGCTTCCGCATATCCTTCACAAAACGGATGATGCTTTCTTTACGGGCGCGAATGGATGGCGGTAGCCCGCAACCAATCCTGTTGTCAAATCGTGGCTTCCGATGACGAAGTTTACGAGACCGTCTCGACTTGCGGTACTGTGCTCGTTGCTTGACAAGACGCTTTACATCCTGCCGAAGCTCAATTTGCCCAACAAAGACAATCTCATTGGTCAGATCATTGCCAATAGCAACCCCCACATGCCTAGAACCATCGTCTACTCCCACGCCGAACTTGCCAGTCGGATTCTCCACGATTCGCCGAAGTCGGATGGTAAAGGGCATCATGTTTTCAATGTCCGCCTTGCTGTGTCTCAAGAGCAACCTAGCCCTTGCTGGATTGGTCGGCAGAAGCGGTTTACCTTCCATATCTACTACAAACACCTTGTTTTGCATTTAAGCAATCTCCTCTCGGGTTACCTTTGGCCTCGACAATCTGGCCGACACATTGGACGGGACTGGCCCCATCCCGCCGTGTTTTTAAGATCGGCTCAGGTAGGCAGATTTCACGAGTGACAGACCGCTTAATTACTGCCTTAATCTTGGAGCCCCACTGGATTTTCGCCCAATGGTTTTTAATGATTTACCTATGTTTAAATAGGTTTCTCATTACTGTTACGAGGCTCCTTTTCCAAAAACGGAACTTCTTGATCAAAATGATTAAATTATCACCAATACATGTAAAACCATCAATGATATTTTGAAGATGCTTCTTAATTAATCCCATCTAAATATCTTTCGCCATCCCTTTTTTTTGTTGATTCATTCTTTTTCTTTAATATCCTTTGGCTCCTTGAATATGCTCATAATCTGTCCTAGCGCATGGTCTCCAAATAGAGATACTGTTCCTGGAGAGCCTGTAGGTAGTAATCCTACTTTGATATTAGGGCCAATATTCCTAGCCCACTCTATAGAAACAAGTTCTGGTCCACCCAAACCTGATAGGGCTTCTCTCCTGGCTTTGATTCCTTGTGCTTCTGCTAACGCAATGGCTAAATTGCCCTTAGCAATTAATTCTTTTGATTGTTTATCTCCATCTGCCCTTAGGATATTACTGACTTTCTGACCGTTGGCTTCCTGAATAGCAGCTAATTTTGCTCCCAAAGCAACATTCTCTTTTCGTTTCGCTTCTTGTTCTTCAGCCTCGGCTCTTCGTTTATTGATTTCAATGTCCTGAAATGCCTTGGCTTTATCTTCAAGCTTAGATGTGAAATCAGGAGCAAAAGCTACTTTCTTTAAATATGCCCCATCTGCATGGATACCATATTTCTCATATAGATCCTTGTTTAAGGCATCCACAGTATTCTTTTGGACTTTTTCTTTTACTTCTCCAGTATATAATTTTTCTGCTCCATACCTTCCCATTTCAATCCGGGGCAATGAGCGAAGAGTTGGCAAAACAACTTTTGTATAGTAACCAGGACCAACCTCTTGATGGAGTTCAAATACCCGAAGTTGATCAAGGCTAATAACAAAAGTCCATTCTGCCTTTCCATTCTGCCCATCTAAAGTCTGAAATTCGATCAGGTTTTCTCCCGTAAAATCATATTCTTTAGCCCTAGAATCATAGACAATAATATCAGCAGAGATAGGATTATAGACTTGTGTTCCAACCTTGAGAGGCTCTTTGTGTACTCCCTTATTCCATCCTAGCATCTTTACATAAATCCCTACTTCTCCTGGATTAATATCTGCACATCCTGTGCAACATCCTAATAGCATTATTAAAAGCATTGTTATTCCAAATCCTTTAATCCGTCCCTTCATGGGTTTTCCCTCCTTTTTCATTAGATAAGCTTACTGGATTGTTATCTTCATTCAAAATCTCTTCGGACCACCAGAGCCAATTTCTCTTCTTCATTATCTTGGTGAATAAATTCAATAAATTGGCCCCTACCCAAACAAGAAAAGTGCCCATTATCAAGGCAACGATAATCAGGGATATTAATCTGATCAATTATTCCTCACCTCCTTTCTATGATTCACATTCCTAGATTATTCTCCAGCTAATTCTTTCCGGTCCGTTATCATCTGTAATTTCAAACCATCTAGCCCTTGTTCCATTAGGTAATGTAATCTCAACATCATTTATATTAAATTCTATTTCAGTTTTTAAAAATTCATAAAAAAATAATAACCAACTTTTTTGCAATCTTGGGACCTGTTCCTGATTTTCAAAAACCGCTGTATTCCCATTAGGTAAAAAGATTATTTCCATCTGCTCTCACCTCTTCTCTATCTTTCATTGCACGGGAAATCACTTCTATTGTCAGTTGATTAATCCTTATTTTTCAAACTGTTTAATTTTTGCCAATAAATTTGCCCTTTTTTGGGGATCAGGGTTTGTCCCATTATCATTACCGATTAGCGCTATCATAACGCCGCCCTTAACAGGCCGTTTTTTTATAATGCCTTTATCTACAAGCTCATCAGTCAATTTAACAATATTGCAATCTGCCCCATAAAATTCCCGCAATGCGGCATTGAGGCCATCCCATACGGTATGAATTCGGGCAATACCTTTCTCTGTTTGAGCTATTTTCAAGGCCCGAATAACAAACTCTTCCGGAGTTATTCTGATTGACATTTCTACGGTTTTCACTTATTTTTAAAGGCGAGAAGAAGATAGCTTTAGAACTCGCTACTTATTACTACCCTAATCTTCCTCCCGCCCTTTGTCGTTCAGATAATAGAGTAGCATACACGCTACACTTTGTCAAGCATTTATTTCTATGGAGGAAATTAATTATGTCTGATTGGAGTTTTGCGCTTAAAGAAGTTTTGGCAAGCCGTTATGCCAAAAAGATGTCTATATCTGAATTAGCCCGGAAATCGGGGATTGCTCGTTCAACGCTATCCAGAATATCGAATAATCACAGCAATGGATTTAGTCTTATGACTATTAATAGGATATGTACGGTATTGGCCTGCCATCCAGGTGATCTCTTCCGCCCATCAGTTCAAGTATTAGACAGGGATGAAGCTAGGGCCAGAGCAGTCAAGTCTATAGATAATTAAAAAGGAATAAGCTTACTATCTTTCATCTGCCAGGTTTTACCACAACCCCAGCAGATAATCCGTGTAGGATATCTGGGATCATTTAAAACCTCATTTCCTAGGGATTCCAGGCTCGCGAAAAAAGCATAATTGAATGTGCCATCATCATTAATCTCTCCATCGATGGCAGTTTCTTCATACTTGATTATTTGAAATTTAAGATAACCGCATTCAGGACATGTCTGCATAATTCTTGCTCCCTTATTCTTTAGTTACTCCCGTTGTATCACACTGTAGGCAGTTCCACCAGATCAGCCAGGTGGCGCTGAGCGTTTCCCAGATGATATCCAGTATTATCTTCTTTTCGTGTAGGCATTCAGTCTTCATTTTTCTCCTCTTCCTACTTCAGGATGGTTTTGCTATAAGTATCCATCTTTTATTTTTTCTCCTTTCTTTTTCCCTGTAAATAAATAGTTCTTTCCTCACCTGTCCTATAGCCATCTATAAATCCTGCCTTTTGTCCTGATAAAAATCCGGTTTGGTATCCTTCTCTATACCTGGAAAAATATGTCTCCTCAACAGATTTAGAAATTTCTGTTATTAAAATTGCTGGAGATAAGAGGATTATTAGCAGGATCAATTTTATTTTGTGTTTCTTCTTTCTTCTTTTCATCTATCTCTTATACCGTAACCATCCCAGCCAATAGCTTTAGCTATCTCTACCGTAAATCCTTTAAATCGTTTTTGAAAGTGTTCAAATAATGGTAAATCGTGTCTAAAATAAGGATGAAGGGCTGGGGCAAAGCGCCACATACGTGCCATTTCTTCTTGGCTCATATTATCAATAATTTTCTTCTCTGTTTCGATCTCTTCTGGCGTTAATTCTTTATCTGGATTTATCATCGCTTTAATTCTCCTTGCTATCTTTCCATATATCCGACTGGTTCGCCACAGATAGGGTAAATAAATTGGTCTACCGATAGTTCGTGCCGATTAACGCATTGAAACTCACTCATAATTATCTCCTTTTTCTATAATGATATTCCCCTCCAATTAACTGCTTTTACTACTTACCACTATTTGATTGAGAAGTTCTGTCTCATCAAACGACAATTTAGTGGGGGCATTAAGATTTTCCTTATTCACTGTCTTAGCTATTATGCTATCTATTATTCTTATCACTCTACGTTGTTCTTCGATAGAACCAACACAAAGAACATATAAGGGTTTTCTGTTTAGCCATTTGGCTAAAGGGAAGTAATGCCTGTCTCCACATCCCGGGCAACCATTACGATTATTTTGAAATACTTCTTCACAGCCCAGGCAAACATAGGTATCTTCTACTTTCATCGTGTTTTTCTCCTTATATTGTTTAGCCAGAATACCCTGCGGGCTTACTCCAGGGCTAAATCCCAGGCATCAAATAAATCTTCTAATAGCTGTCTTTTATCCCCTTTATTCTCAAGCGGCCAAAAATGTTTTTGTTCACTCATCAGTTTACATATTACCGCCCAATGCCCTATTTCTAGGCTATCAACCAATATATCAATTAGCTTTTCTCTTTCTTTTTTTTCCATTGGCTTTCCTCCTATCTTTTGTTTTATATTGAAAAATGCATATTTTTTTAATAAAAAGAAGGTTCAATAGAATATTGGATAGCCTCAGCAAGATGGTAGCTTTTTATGTTGTCCGAATGATCTAAAGCCGCAACAGATTGCGCTATCTCTATTATCTTTTCTCTCCGGACATAGCCTAAATTGAATCTGTCATCCGCTATTTTTAAAAGAGATTTTCCATCCTCACAAAAATTTTTGGGAATCTTATACAGATTTTCTTTTGCCTGAGAAACCCGAGTCAATAATTCATCTTCTTTTTCTGGCGCAGCAGGAGAAAGCTGATATTTCTCTGCAATAACCAGTAGAGTAATATCTCCCTTCTTAATGATTAATTGATGCTTTCGGATCTCCGAAGGACTACAAGAACAATCCTTCCGAGGATCCATATAATTTCCACAAACACAGGGCTTGAAATTTTGGGCAGGTAATTGGTATTGATGAGCCCATGCTATAAAAGGATTGGTGCTTTCTTCTCGGCCAATGAGACTTAAAAAATGTTCCTGTACCAGGGCAACTTCTAATGCCCTTTTGACATGCTCGTAACCAGTAATGTCATGTAGATAGATTGATTTAGCAGTATTAATTTTAATTAATAAGCATCCCGGACTTTCGTATATCGCTACTTTTTTCTTTGATAAGAATCCCAAATCGGATAACCATTTTCCTTTTAAAGAAAGTTGCGGTTTTGTATTTGTGCCACAAATCTTTAATGTTCTTGGCATCTTTTTCCTCCAAATATATTAATCTTTAGCCATGCAATTTCGGCCTCAAGGGCCTGACTTCTTTTGGCAAAAGGCCCCAGCTTCGGGCCACTTGAAAGAGCCATATCTGCATACCATCCATCTTCCTCTGGCTCTACCATAGAGGCCCTTTGAATATGCTGAGGGCCTAAACGGCTCAGATCGATTTCCTCGGTATAGATAGCTTTTATAACACCATCAGGATAGAGTAACAGATCAATTTCTGACATATTTAATCCTTTCTTTTAATTTTAACAATAGCCCTTATTGGTCTATCTATGAGCCAATGATCCATCTGATTTTGCACCTGTCCTATAGAAGACCTGATGGCATCCCGGAAACCTTCAGATGTTCGTAATTCATCAGGCCGGATACCGGTTAAAATATCCCGGCATTGTTCAACTAATTGGGCTAGTTCTTGATCATTATTGATATTGAGTTTCTCAAAATCTTCCAGGAAAGGAGCGAAATTCTCTATTGCACTATCGCGGAAGATCTTCTTTTTACCATCAATCCCTTGCGATAATCGTTCTACTAGATGATCAACCAATTCAGCAAACCGGATCCGTAAGGAATCAATGGCCATCGATTTGAAGATGGCAATGGTCTGGATAAATTTCTCCTGTTCTTCAGCTATCATTTCTGGTGTTATCAAGGATTTTCCATTAGGACTATCCATAATAAAAAATCGCCAGAAAAACCCGAATTTCATCCCTATATTCTGGGGATAATCACCTTCATCGAAATATCTCCCCAAGTGTTCCCGGGCCTGTTCTCTTATCTCCTCGAATTGCTGGATAAAACCCTCTGACCGGTCATTAAATTCCTTCCGGAATTCCTTGAGTCTCGTATCGATTTCCTGGATTATCCCTTTGGGCACAAAGTTAATTCCCCTTATGGGAAAGGGTAAGCTTTTGTTATAGAGATAAATGGTAGCATCGGTTCTAATATCCGTTATTGGTTTAAGATAATCCTTTTCTATCAGGGCCTTGCTGGCATTGATAAATTTAGGATCCACATCTTTTAAGTCCAATAATCTGGATGGAAGTCTAATCCTGCCTCCCCATACGGAGATCGACATGTTGATTAAAACACCCTGATTAAATATATCTTGCATAACAATTTATTCCTTCATCTTGATGTTATGTTTCGAGCAATCGCCGGGACAATACAATGTCTTTCTTTCCTCCGGACCCCATCTCAGTAATCTGTATTTCCCATTTGGTTTCACAAACATATAGCTCATAAAAATAATCAATATCCCCATGCAAATCTAAGCCTACTTCTGGTTCGAATACTCCTGGGTCTATTGCGCATAAATATGAGGCTGCTTTCCCAGCACGTCCGGCTCTCCATGCATTAGTTTTATCTTTTGTTGCTAGAGCATATGCGGCTTTAATTTCAGGTAAGATATGTTCTGGATAACCGTCTGAATGATGATAGAGCATTATCTGCTCATCCCGCAATCCTTCTTCTTTAATCAATATTTGACACCGAGTTGACATTTTCTCCTCCTTTTCTCAGCCTAAATTAATTTGCTATTTTTTTATGGTGATATGTTGTTCTTCTGTTTGGTAATATTCATTAGTTAATTTTCTTTCCTTCACCTCCCCTAATGCTTGTTCAAGGTTTTTGGTTAGATCGAGGCATTTCTTGCCTTTGACCCATTTGACCTGAAGTTCTACGGTTCCATCTGGATGGATAAAGACATCGATATATTCCATTCAATTACACCTCCCCTTTGATATCCGCCATATCAATCAGCGTGATTTTATCAGTATCTAGATTAGTTACTAGAAAGAATGTTGCTACAGAATCGGGATCTCTTTGAATTTCCAGGGCCTCCCTTGTAGCTTCTTCTGGCGATTCTGCAGCTAGTTCAATGATCCAAGATACTTGATATAAAGGCATCTCTAATGTCACCTCCCTTTTCCTTTCAACTTTAGTTGCTGAATCCTACAAAAAATCGCATTATCCTAATTGCTATGGCATCCATCTTTCCAGTACGAATTTGTTCTTCGCACCATTCGTGATTGTTTAGGAGTGTTCTCCATTCTTCTGTCAGTACCTGTATTTCAGTGCGGACACTGACTGGATATTTTTCACAGTTCTGGTTTTAACCCAGCCTCAGATGAATCACGCCGCCTTCAAGCTTCTCTTCCAGAATTATTCTTTTTCTCATTTGCTTAGCCTGATGCTGAAGCTGTGTTTTGCGATATGCTTGTTTCAGCACAGAAGCATCCTGGCCTACTTTATTAACCAGCCCCCCAGCATAATAAGGATCCCAGGCTAAAGAAAACGTGCCCTCTTTTTCGGCTTTTACACCAATTTCATAACTGGCACCAGGGATCCTGATGGCATGATCGCATATTCCTGTTTGGTAGGATCTAAAAGTTTTCTGGCCCTCCATGAACTCAAATCCCAGAGAGGCACAAGTCTCTTTCAGATCATTTAGATTAGTGATGGCAAATTCGATGCTGCAAATATGGGACATAGTTTATTCCTCCTCTCTTTTTAGTTTAATAATGTGCCGGAACTTCTCCGGCTTCATGGAAACCTCAGTGGCTGTCGCTAAAATATCCCAAAAAAGCGATATTTTTTGCCAGATATTTACCCCTATATCATTGTTTATTCTTTGGAAATCGGACACGTTTTCGCAAAGAATTTCATATATTTTTTCTGGATTAAATATCCGTCCATTTGCAATAGTAATATCAGGCTTATTATAAATAAGCCCGGGTTCTGGCATACAAACAGCCATCACGCCTTCCTGCAATAGACTGACAATCCCTCGGTTATAAGACCATTCGAAGAGTAATAATTTGCTTTGTGGTGAAATCTTTATGGAATCCTGGTTATTAAAAAAATTTATATGTTTAAGCAATAGTATCCTTCTTTCTCTTTTCCCCCAGTCTGTGCCATTTATATGACTTACTTTTAAATAACTATATTGTTTGAGGACTGATGCAGAAGGATAGCTAATTATTATGGCTTCCATTTTTTTAATTTGCCCTGGGATCAAGCTTCTGGATCTTCCTGGTGCTTTTAGATTCTTCCCCTGGACCACTAGCCATCCTGGCCCGGTCTGTTGCCCAGGCCCTAAGGTCTTTAATCTCTTCGGCCATAGTTCTTTCTAATGGTACGATATTCTTATAGGCTTCTTCTAGACCATCAAAGATTGAATCCCGTGCTAATTGCTCGATCTCTGCACCCGTGTATCCTCTTAGTTTGGATGCCCAGTTCAAAGGAATTTCCGTGCTATATCGCTTATTCATGATCTTGATTATCTCGGTAATCTCCTGGGAGTTAGGAAGATCTATAAACCATAGGGCATCAAATCTCCCTGCCCGGAGGAATTCCGGCGGGAGACCTCTTAAGCTATTCGCTGTGGCTATGGTATATATTCTGGAATTGGTTTCCTGGAGCCAGGTCAAGAAGTAACCAAACATCCCCAGTGTTGTTCCGGCATCTGATATGCCCGAAGACTGGACACCACCCCAGGCCTTCTCTACTTCATCCAAAATCAAGACGGCATTCCTTAACCCGTCTATGATCCGGCAAGCCATGCGCATCCTTTCCTCACTGGCACCCACCAGAGAAGTCTTAAGGGCAGAAACATCCAGACGCACTAAAACGGTCTCAAAGATGGACGCAGCAACCTTACCAGTTAAACTCTTACCACAACCAGGCACCCCTAGCAGCAATACTCCTTTGAGCTTGGGTTTGCTACTATCTCGAAAGGCAATTTTTCGGTTCATGAAATATTGTTTTAATCGGTCTATACCTCCAAGTTCTTCCAGGGGTTGCGGTTCCCATACCTCAAGAAGCCCCGTCTTTTTGACCATCTGCATCTTATGATCTGAAATAATCTTCGGATCAAATTCGTCATAGATAGCTGACAGGGTAAAAGCATTCTCGGCCTCAAAGGCTGTAAGACCCAGAGCCGCTTCTATTATAAGGTCGCTATCCTGTGGCATTTCTAATTCGGCACTTTGAGCTACTGCCTCCAGGATAGCTCTTATTTGATCTGCATTCGGATAAGCAAAATCTACTAATGCTGTTATCTTCTCTAACTCTGTTGGTATTGCCATTCTCGGGCTCAAGACCATCAATATCTTAGTAGTAGCTTTCCATTCAAGACTTCTATTAAGGAGATCTTGAACGATCAGAGGATCATCCCAAAAAAGGTTATAATTCTGGGCAAAGACGATGCTTTGTTTAGGGAGCCCGGATATCTCCTTAGGAAGATTCTCCGGCTGCATTGGCTTATACCTATTACCCGTTAATTCTATTATCCCATTTTTGCAGTCCCAGCCGAAACACTGAAATTCCAATGTCTCAGCTTCTTTGCTAAATTCCGAGATTGCCCGGTTCAGTTCATGAGTTTGGCAATAGAGCAAGGGATAGGAGCTTGCTAGATATTCTCTGAACTTTGGCATATAACCCCCTTTGTTTTCTCTGTGTATTCTATAAATCTGTCATAAGCTTTAAGCTCTTCAATAACTGCCTCTCTCCCTATTTCTTTCAAAGGTCTCAATACTTCCCCAAACCTAGCGTGTGCCAAATTTTGTATCGCTTGATCATCTAAAGCTTTATAGTTCATGGCATTTCTCCTATGTATCCGTCATTTTTACCTAATCTCTGTTTCATCGAGATAGAGGCAGTTATCCATTTCTACTATATAGTCTTCTTTTTCATAGGCATCATAATCTTCAAAACCTTCTTCCTGCGCCCATCTTTCAGCAAAAATATCACGATCAACTTTGTGGTGAAAACCTTTAGTCATTTTTAGGTTGCCTCTATGAATATTAATGGCTAGATAAATCGGCATTATTAAAAATCCTCCCCTCTCTTCTTTGGCCCTATCAGCTAATCTCTTGTTGCTTCTAGCCAGCGTAAATATTTCGGAGCATTATCCCCATCGGCCAGGAATCTTACTTCCCATAACTCTGTACAATCTTGCTCCCGGAACTTAATCTGTTTTATCAATTTTGCTTTCCCTTCCGGTTTTTGTTTGGTCAGAAAATCCTCATAGATCATGACAATATCATTTCTTCTGTAACTCATATACTCCTCCCATTTTTTTTCTTTACCTCTCCAGCTAATTAATTACTCGGATGCAATCCTGACATAATCCTTTGCCTTTTTTATGTTGATAGCCTGAGATAGCTTTTCCACAATTATCACAATAATATTGCATGGTCTTTTCTCTCCTCCTTTATACTTCATTCTTAATCTTTTTTTGCTTGCCAAATCCTTCGAGATTTTTCAGTAAACTCCAATTCAATTATCTCAACCCGACTTTCTTTAACCTCAATGGCCCAGCGATCATCGCGATCTTCCCCCATGGCTTCAATACGGCCCTTAGCTGAAGGATATTCAGAAACTACACAGTGAAGAAAAGTTTCAAGTTCAGCATTATAATTTTTCCAGCTATCACTAATGCGTATCTCGATATTATTCTCACTGTCCGGTTGTACAAATACCCCCATGCCGGCTAATCCGTTGATTTTCAGGAGTTCCTTTATTCGATTTGAAACTTGATCATAATCCTCATTCGGTCTGAGATTAATAGTTATAGATCCATCAAAATCTGTATGATAACCCATCCTTTTCCTCCTTTTTGAGCATTATTTACTATCTCGAATCTTTGCCCACTTTTCATAAGGCAGTTCATAAAAAGCATTAAGGGGTAAATTTAAAGATCGAGCCTTCTCTTCCTTTAAGTCAATTTGGTAGATAAAATTTCGTTCTTTAATTTTAGTTCTCAATACTTCAATTTCTTCTAATTCGTTAATCAATCTTTCCAATATTTTCTTCATTTTTTTCTTAATTTTTTCTTCTTCTCTTTCTTTATTTAATCTTAATAGTTTCCCTTTGTAGCTTATCTACTACAGATGAAATTATGCTGCTTTCCTGTATCGTATGCAAGACATTTTTGGGTATAGGCAATTGTTATCATTTCAATTTAATGCCCATCTCCTTCGCCATGTCCTCAATATTACCGGTAGCAACGGCAGCCAGGAAACCCAGTCTTAGCTTCTCGATATTTTTTTCATCAGCCCGGGTAATAGCAATAGCCAGGGCCTGGTTAAAATGACCTAGCAATCGGTATTGCCATTTAACAATCCACAACTCTTGTTTGCTTAATCCTTCTAGTCTCATCCTTCTTACTCCTCCCTTTTTAATATCCCGATCTCACAATTGTTTAGGACAAATTCTGGGGTTAGCTTGCCCTTTAAGTCAGGATCGCTCATGCGACAGGTAAGCCGGAAGATTAGGGCTTCATCGCCCGGATTCATATGGATAAGCTTCCTGTTACAGCGAATTGGCCTAGCAGTAATAAGGGATAAAGCTATCGCAGTCTCCTGGTAGCCTATAGTGGATTCATAGGGCCCGGCATTCACCCATTTTTGGGCTTCATCCGGGCTTATTAAGTAGTAGTGATATTTCCCTGGTTTTGTTATTACAGCACTATTCAGAATAAATCTAGCCATTTAAGCCTCCTTAAAAATCCGCGGCAATTTCCTCGTCTTCTTCCAGTCCCATCATGGCCCGGAATTCTTCATTTGTTATGCCATCCATTGTATGGACTCTACCGTTACAAATCTTACAGCGTAAGCTTTCAGGGCCTATTATATGTCCCTGAGCACATTTAAATTCGCTCATTGTTTAGTCCTCCTTTCCTTGGGCAGCTTGGTAAGAATGAACACCTGTGCCAAGAAAAATGTAATCGGGAAAATGCTTTAGTTCACGCCCGACATAATCCGATCCTATATCACAAGCGCAAGTAAATTCCCTGATTTCCCCGGTATCGAGCTTACAAAAAGTAATCTTATCGCAGGGTCCCGGAAGAGAGCGCTGATGCTTAGCATGATCTGCGCTAAACCAAAAATCTCTTTTTTCTGTAAATAGACTCATTTTCTTATTCCTCCTTTATCTCTTCGATACTTTTTATGCCTATGGCATCTCCTTCAATATGGGGAAGGCTCATCGTATTTCGAGCCTCTCCCACTCTCACCATATAGTGCGAGGCAGACCTCAGATATCTGCTCCGTCAGGTCTGCCAAAAACTTCTCTGCTACTTCTCTCCGCTTGCGCTCCCCCTGGAGCATTTTTTCCACCTTCTCTTGAAGAGTTTTCATGATTGACCTCCCGCCCCTCGGGGCATTAAGGTTATTTCTGTCGAAATTCTACCACCTTATACGGGTTCCCTGAAATTAATCTGATGAACCCGTAACAGTTCTTCCTTCTTCGATCTGTTCGGTAGGCAAAATCACCTATCACCTTCACGGTAT
>Ga0209518_1001054_pt1 | contig 31971 bp, 31 predicted proteins | sample RifGroB1_FD_183993 | JGI IMG/M metagenome (GOLD analysis project Ga0209518, IMG submission 183993) | Groundwater microbial communities from Rifle, Colorado, USA - Groundwater B1 (SPAdes) (version 2) | ecosystem: Environmental > Aquatic > Deep subsurface > Groundwater | place: Rifle, Colorado...
GAAAAATAAAGGGTTGGAAATTAGGTTTTGTAGAAAAAGTCTCAATTTAAAAATATTTTGCCCCTGTAGCTCAATGGATAGAGTACCTCCCTTCTAAGAAGGTGATGGAAGTTCGATTCTTCCCAGGGGCATATGGTGGGCGTAGTGTAGTGGCTAGCACGGCAACCTGTGGAGTTGTCAGCGGGAGTTCGAATCTCCTCGCTCACCCTAACAAAACCAGAAAATCGTCTTCTTTTTGAGGCGGTTTTTTGTAAACTGATATTGACGAATAATAACTTGAATGGTATTTCTTGATTAGCAAATGTGATTAGGATAGAAGGAGGGTAAAAGAAGATATGACTAGAGTAGATTCTGGGGGAGTAGTAACAAGAAGATGCAGGACAGTTCTTTGTAGAAAGTATAAAGTATACTACTGCGGAGGGTGTTATTCTAGATGTCCATTTTGTTCTGGTAAATTAGACCCTAAGAAAGCTTATGATGGGTTGATAGAGGAAAGAATAAACAGTCTTCGCTAGGCGACCCAAGTTAAGATAGGGAGGAAGATAAAACATGGAGAAAGAAAAAACGCTCTTAAACGCGACCCTTTGTTATCTTGTCAAAGGGAACGAGGTTCTTTTAAGCCTTAAAACCAAAAACATCGGCAAGGATTGCTGGAACGGTTATGGGGGAGGGATAGAACCAGGAGAAACGCCGGAACGAGCAGCCGCAAGAGAATTAGAGGAAGAGGCTAAGGTTGTCGCTTCGCCGGATTGTCTTGAAAAAGTAGCGATCATTGATTTTCACAATACCAAAAGCGACGGTAGCGTTTTTAGCTGCAAGGTGCATGTTTATCTGGTTTCGCAATGGACGGGCGACCCCAAAGAGAGCGACGAAATGATAAACCCGACGTGGTTCAGCAAGGATCATTTACCTTTAGACAAAATGTTGCTGGCCGACAGAGAATGGTTGCCACTTGTCCTGGACGGCAAGAAAATAAAAGCTGTAGCCCGGTACGGGCCCTTTCAAAAAACCTTGTTGGGCGAAGTGGCGATACAACAGGTCGACTCTTTAATCTAAACAAAAACAGCCCCTGACTAATCACTGGCTGTTTTTCATTTCTTATTTCCTTTCGTCCAGGCGTACCTTGAGTATAATTTCCTGGCCCTTGCGGAAAATTTTCAGATCAAGTTCTTCGCCGATTCTGCATTTCTGCAAGATGTCTTCCAAGGGGCATTTCGCAGAAATTTTAATCTTCTGGACCTCTAAAATAATATCGCCCTCTTGGATGCCCGCCTGATGGGCGGTGCTGCCCAAAACTACGGCGCCCGCCTGTCCCTGAGGATTTTTTTCGGCGATGACCAAAGCTCCATGATCGATGGCCAGCTTAAATCTTTCTTGCACCTCTTTATCTAAGAGAACATAACGTATTCCTAAAAACGGCAGTCGGAGCCGTCCGTATTGTTTGAGATCATCCAAGTCTTTCTTCGCGTTATTAATCGGCAAAGCAAACCCGATGTTTTCAGCGAAGAAAACCATGGCGGTATTGATGCCCATAGCTTTGCCTTTAATATCAATTAACGGCCCTCCGGAATTGCCCGGATTAATGGCGGCATCAGTTTGGACTAGTCCTCTTAACTTAGTGATGGTGTTATTGGTCGTGTCGCCGGCTGAGATTTCCCGCGACAAGCCCGAAACCACTCCGACCGAAACCGTATTGCGGAATGTCCCTAAGGCATTGCCAATCGCGATCGCCGTCTGCCCCAATTCCAACTTCGAAGAATCGCCAAGTTCAATGATCGGTAGGTTCTTCTTATCAATCTTTAAAATGGCGACATCATGGATCGGGTCTCTGGCTAAAACCTGGGCCGGACATTTTTCATCTTCACCGATAAGCACGACATATTCGGCGGCCGGATCATTGACCACGTGCCGGTTGGTCAAGATTATCCCTGAGGGGTCAACAATAAAACCAGAACCTCCTCCGACATCGATTCTTTTTTTGCCCTTGGGAACCATCAGGGGAGTGTTCGGGTCGAGAGGATTTTGAGGCCCCCCGAAAGGAGCTTCAAAAACCGGCAGCATTTTAGAAACGACGACACTGACCACAGCCGGCAGAACCTTTTTAATAATCTTGGGGATCGATGAATTTTTTGAGTATTTTTCCATGTTTTTATATCTTATCACACTCATTGCCAGGAACCAAATTTTTTGTTAAGATAGTTTTATCAAGTACCCAGGGCAATGCGATTGCCCGCTGAACTAAAGTTCAGCCCCTGTCGTTCAACGGATAGGACGAGGGTTTCCTAAACCTTAAATCCAGGTTCGATTCCTGGTGGGGGCACAGGATTAGAACCTTACAAAATAAAAATCTTAAGAAGGGAGGTGAGACCGATGGAAACGGTGAATAAAAAAGAGGAAGAAATCGTCGTCTTCAATAAGTTTCTATTCTTTTTAATAAAATACATTGGGACGCCGATTATCTGCGTTTCATTGTTATTGCTGGAGGGAGCCAAAAGAATAGAATTCAAGCATTACGAGCGTTTACCATTGTGGGAAGGGAACATAATCATTCTCCCTAATCACAGAAGCTGGTGGGACGTTGTGATCGTCCCTCACATCTATTTCCCGTGGTGGTTTCGGGAGTTGTTGAGAGATCTACTCGATTTGGGAAAGGAGCTTTTGATTACGGTTTATCGCGTATCGCGCTGGATAATTGACGAGCGGGTGAAGATCAAGATCGGAAATGGAGCGAATATTTTTTCTCCGGATGTGCCGATTACTGCCGCTGATAAGCGCAACCTCCGCTATTTTCCTTGGTTGATAGGGTTCATTTTTCGGGTAAACCGGAAAAAGCACGGCGGGACTCCTCATGAAAGAGCGGCGTCTGCAAGATTTGCCCAAAGAGTATTGAAACGGAACGGCCGAATTATTGACTTTGCAGAAGGGGGCAGGCTCAACAGAGTTGGCGATGAGCAGAAAATTTTTGATATCGCGACGCGCAAACCCATACTAAGGGTGCTTGAGCCGGGCTTCTGCGAACTGGTATCGATTACCGGTGCAAAGGTTCTCATAGTCATATTAACCGGCACTGATAAGTTTTTGTGGCGCAAGGTCACAATCAAGATTGGCGAGCCATTAGTTTTCCCGGTGGGCACTCCTTCAGAATTGATAAGGGATGCCATAGATAGAGCAAGAATTAATCTTTATTACGAATAAGAGGGGCAATAACAAAAGAGAATTGCCCCTCATTCCTGGGCCCGTAGCTCAATTGGTTAGAGTATTTTGAGTATATCGTTCAAAAAGGTTTCCGTTCGATTCGGAACGAGTCCGCATATTGCACATTGATAAGTTCCATGGTACGATTAAAGAATGAGATCGCGTTATCGTCGTTTAAAATTGAAAATAATTACTCTTCGCAAATCAGGAAAAACATATGGTGAGATACGTAAAATTATTGGTATCAATATTCCGAAGAGTACTTTATCGGATTGGTGTAGTGATATTTTATTGTCCCGCGAACAGCGGCAAAGAGTCGAGCGTTTAATGGAAAGAGGCGCGGGGAGGGGGCGGGCGACCGCTTTAGTTGTTAATAAATTAAGGAGGGAGAAGTATATTAAAGCTATAAAAGACAGGGTAAGTCATCTTGCCGCTAAGCTTAAAAATAGGGATACTGCGAAAATTGCACTTGCGACGTTATACTTAGGAGAAGGGTCAAAAAATCAGAGAGGAGCTTTAATGTTTGGTAATTCAGACCCGCCGATTATAACTTTATTTTTGAGCTTATTAAGGCGTTGTTACAATATTGACGAAAATAAATTTCGCTGTACACTTCAATGCCGAGCTGATCAAAATATTCCAAAATTAGAAAAATTCTGGTCGCAAGTTACAAAGATTCCCATGCCGCAATTTTACAAAGCAAGGATTGATCCAAGGACAATCGGAAAACCATCAAGAAAACCAGATTATAAGGGGGTCTGTAGAATAGATTATTTTTCAGGAGATATATTTATGGAGTTAAAGCAAATTATGGAGGTAATCTTGGGCCCATAGTATAGTGGTAAAATGCCGCAATGGCATTGCGGAGTCGGGAGTTCAACTCTCCCTGGGTCCACACGCAACATGACCGAGGCCGAACCTCGGTCATTTTGTTTGTCATTTTGACTTTTAGAGAGTAAAATGATACGAATATAGGTTAACCCAGGGTGGGGTGGCTGAGCATGGCTGAAAGCGCCGCACTCGAAATGCGGTAGGCTCGCAAGAGTCTCGTGAGTTCAAATCTCACCCCCACCGCCCAATAAATTTATGCCAGGTAGTGAAATTTCCACTACTGCCGGGCAGTACGATAATTTTAATTAGTGGAAATTCTACTACCTGGTATGATAAAACTTTTCAATAAAACAAAAAAAGAACCGCAGAACCTGAAAGAGGTTTTGGGTATTCTCAAAAAATTAGAAGTCGCTCTCGATAAGACTTCTAAAGAATTAGCCGATCTTAAGCAGTTGAATAAAAAAAACCTGCAGAAAGTCGGCATGGTCAGGTTTAATCCCTTTAAAGAAGGCGGCGGCGATCAGAGTTTTTCGATTGCCATACTCGACGCTTCGGACAACGGTTTTGTCATTACTAGCCTTTATAGCAACGCCAACAATCGGGTTTATGCTAAACCCATTTTAAATGGTGTCTCAGTCTACTTGTTGTCTCAGGAAGAAAAGGAGGCCATCAGTAAAGCGATTAATGTTTAAATTTTATGGCTTCTGATACACCACAATCAAATATTGTTGCGCGTCCTCCCATCGTGGTGGTGATGGGCCATGTGGATCATGGTAAATCATCCCTTTTGGAGGCCATTAAGGGGCTGAAAATCACGGCCAAGGAGTCGGGTGGCATTACCCAGCACATCGGCGCTTACGAAGTTGAGCACCAGGGGAAAAAGATTACCTTTCTTGATACTCCGGGCCACGAGGCTTTTTCCGCGATGAGATCTCGAGGAGCTAAGGTGGCCGATATCGCTATTTTAGTGATTGACGCCGAAGAAAGCGTCAAGCCCCAGACCAAGGAGGCGATCTTGCATATTCAAAAATCGGGGATTCCCATGATTGTCGCTATCAATAAAATAGACAAGCCCGGGGCCAATCCGGAAAAAGTCAAAAGAGATTTGATCCAGAGCGATGTTTTGGTCGAATCCTTGGGCGGTAAGATTCCCCAGGTTTTGACCTCGGCCAAAGAAAAGAAGGGGCTGAACGAGCTTTTGGAGATAATTTTACTGGTGGCTGAAATGGAAGACTTAAAGGGCGACATAGCCAAAACCGCCGAAGGAGTGGTGGTTGAGTCTTATATGGATAGCCAGCGCGGGCCGATAGCTACCGTCCTTTTGAGAGACGGCATTTTAAGGAAGGGCGATATCATCGCAGCTTTCCCGGCCTTGGGTAAAGTAAAAAGCCTGGAGGATTTCCAGGGAGTTTCGCGGGAAGAGGGGTTGCCCTCCATGCCTTGCGTGATCAGTGGTTTTGAAAAAGTGCCCCAAATCGGCGAGAAATTCGAAGTTTATCCGGATGTTGAATCAGCCAAGAAACACCTTGAAAGAAAAGAGAAAAGATTGGAAGGTTTTGACATGACGCGGATCGAAAAAGACAAGAGAGTTTTAAATCTCGTTCTTAAAGCCGACGTGCAGGGCTCCCTTGAGGCGATCCAGGAAGTTTTAAAAGGTTTGCCCCAGGAAAAGGTGGCTTTGCGTATCTTGAAAGGCGAGGCGGGCGAGATCCAAGAGGGCGATGTCAGATTAGCTAAAGACGGCAAAGCCAAGATTATAGGCTTCAGGGTTAAAACTAACGTTAACGCCCAGAAGCTCGCCGAAAGGGAAAATGTTTCCATCACGACTTTTGACGTTATTTATCATTTGGCCCAGGGAGTCAGGGTTTTGATGGAGAGAAGAGCGGCGCCGGAAAAAGTGAGAACCGATTTGGGCAAACTGAAGGTTTCGGTTTTATTCTTAACGGACAAAAACCGTCAGATTGTCGGCGGGAAAATAATTGAGGGAGAAATTAAAAAAGGAACGCAGATCGAAGTTTTAAGGGAAGGTGAGGTCGTCGGTAGGGGAAGGCCTATTAATCTCCAAAAGAACAAAAAAGACATTGACCGGGCGGTGAAGGGCGACGAGGCCGGCGTGCTCTACGAAGGCGACGTTAAAATCGAGCAGGGGGACGTTTTGCAATTTTATCTTGAAGAGAAAAAGAAAGTAGATCTCGAAGCTTAATTTTATAAGAACCTCGCTTCCAGCGAGAACCTTGAAATCCCCAAAGAATTAATTATATATAATAGGATTATGGAAAGGATCCCGCAGGTTAATCAGTTAATCAAGAAAGAGCTGGGCCAGATTATTCTTAGAGAAGGCGACTTTTCTAAAAATGTTTTGGTCACCATCACGAGAGTGGAAACCTCTCGGAACTTGATTGATACGAGAGTTTATGTTTCGGTGTTGCCCGAGACCCAATCCCGGATAATTTTAGCCACCTTAAACCGGCGGATTTTCCACCTTCAGCAAATGCTCAATAAGCGCTTAAGAATGAGGCCGATACCGAAAATACGGTTTTTAGAGGAAAAGCAAACGGCCGAGGCCGGAAAAATCGAACAATTATTACAAGAAATCAAAGATCAAAAAAATGGTTGATTCTCAAGAATTGAAATTTCAGGGCATCAGCGAGATTTTAAAGGGAGCTAAAAGCGTTCTGATTGTTTCCCATCAAAATCCCGATCCGGACGCCGTCTCCTCGGTGCTGGCTTTAAATTACGTCTTCAAAAACATGGGGCTGGTAAGTTTCCCTTATTTGCCAAACTATCCGGCCCAAAGCCTAAGTTTTTTACCCGGTTTTTTTGATATCAAAACCGAGATTAACTCTTTTGAGCCGGACGTCATGTTCTGCCTCGACTACGGCGATTTCAGAAGATTAAGACTGCCCGAACACCTCTTAATCAAAGACAACTGCCGCGTCGTGACCATTGATCATCATTTAGAAAGCGATCAGCGGGGGGAAATCAGGGCTTTGGACCCCGAAGCTTCTTCGACCTCAGAAATCATTTATCGTTGGCTTAATTACGCCAAGATTGAGATAAATCAGGATTTAGCCACGCTTATTCTGACCGGGATCTTTTCTGACAGCGGCGGTTTCTGCCACGTTTCCACGACTTCTCAGACCCTCAACATCGTTTCCGAACTGCTTTTAAAGGGAGCGTCGCTTAACAAGATTGCTAAACAAACCCTGGATTTTTCGAAACCCTTGAATCTTTCGCGGGCCTGGGGCTATGTGCTCGCGCGCACGAAGCTCGACCAAGAAACGGGGCTGGCGTATTCTTGGGTGACTCCCGCAGACTTGAACAGATTTAAAGCAAACTTGGTGGACTTTGACGGCATCACCAATATTATTTCTGCGGTTTCGCGCATTAACGTCGGCTTATTTTTGATTGAATACGAAAACGGCAAGGTTAAGGGCAGTTTAAGATCAGAACCTGCTGGTGGCAGAAATGTCGCTCAAATCGTGAAAACATTGGGCGGGGGCGGGCATCCTTACGCCGCAGGCTTTAACCAGGAAGGCACGGTCGAGGAAGTGTTGAAAAAAGTGCTAAATTTGATAAAATAATAAAGCGATAAATGGCATGTGGCTAGGTACCCAAGTGGTAAGGGAAGAGTCTGCAAAACTCTTATGCGTGGGTTCGATTCCCACCCTAGCCTCAGAAACTTGCCCGGGTGGCGGAACGGCTTACGCACAACACTTAAAATGTTGCGGTCGCAAGACCATGTGGGTTCGAATCCCACCTCGGGCACAAATACAAAAATACACGGGTTCAACCCGTGTATTTTATTTAGCGCATTTTGTTTATATTTAGCTTTCAAGTACCTCGATCTGGGTTAACTTAGCTCCGAAATCTTTCGCTCCCTGTTTGGAGGAGAACCAGATATCAAAATGGTAGTAACCCTTTTTTGAGCTCATGCGGTCTTCGACCGTGAAGACCTTGTCTCCGTAAAGCTCTGGAATCCTGATTTTGGTTCCGAAGGGGAATAAGTTATTAGCAATAATACCATCCCTAACCGTAGTTCCGGCAGCCGTGATAAACGGCGTGTCGTCGGTCTCTTCGGGCGTGGAAGAATAGGCGGTAATGATCACCTTGATGGTTTTGGCCACCTTTGGCTCGGGTAACAGGGAGCTGGGCAAGAGGCTGTTCTCCTGGACGGTCAAAAGCCCGGAATCTTGGTATGCCAAAGAGCCCTGGGCGTTCTGGGGTTGAGAAACCACGCCTAAAGTGGCAAATAAGACTAAACAAGTTGAAACTATTAAGTTGGTCATAATTAAAACCCCCTTTCGGGGGTAATGCTACATTGTAGTCTATTTTAAGGAAAATGTCAAGGGGTTGTCGTGGTTCAATACCTTGTAACCACCTTATTGTACAATTATGGATATGGCATATTCTCAAAACCCAAACCTGCCTCGGGTGAGAATGGAGGCGGTAGAACTCGTAAAATACCACGGCTGGAGCGCGAGGCAAGCCGCGCGAAGATTCGGTTTCAGCCACTGTGCGGTGAGATTATGGCTGCTCCGCCAGCCTGAATACGGCCGTTATGGTAGATTGGTCATTCCGACGAGATCTTCAAGGCCTCTGCACCACCCCGATGAGCTTAGTCCGGAAATTATCAATCGCGTTCTTGAATTACGCAGTGAACGCCAGCAATGCGCCGAGATTCTGCACCACCGATTAAAAAGCGAGGGTATTTTAGTCAGCTTGTCGAGCGTCAAAAGAATTCTCAAGAGAAACCACTGCACCAGATTTTCTAAGTGGAAAAAGTGGCACCAGTATCCGGTGCGGCCCCTTGCCGCCTCGCCCGGTGCGCTTATCGAGCTTGATTCAATGCTGGACGGCCAACCGAGTGATCGACTGTCTGCCTACGCCCTGATTGATCTTTATTCCCGTTGGGCCTTTGCCTGGCCGATCGGCCAGCCCAACAGTCTGCTTAGCGCCCGGTTTATCGCCAGAGCTCAAGAAACCGCTCCGTTTAAGTTCCAAACCGTGCAATCTGACCACGGTTCGGAATTCGCCAAATGGTTCACCAAAACCATCGAGCATCAGGGCTTCGTCCATCGCCACAGCCGGGTCCGAACGCCAACCGACAACGGCCACATCGAACGATTTATCCAGACATTGCAAAACGACTGCCTCGCGAGAATTCCGAGAACCATGAAATCCTGGCAAAAAGAAATACCGGAGTTCATCCGGTACTACAATTACGAACGGCCACACATGGCTTTGAATTACCAAACCCCCATGCAGGTGGTTAGAAGCTATTGATTAGAAAACAGGGTAACCTGGAACATTTTATACGACTTCGCTCAAACTCATTTTATCAAAAATTCCTGAACAAAGGAAGGTTACCGCTCGCGGAGTTTATCCCGCACCGAGCTTCTCTCTGGTGCGTGGCTCGCGGTATCCCCATCCAAGCGGCTCGCCGCCTACCTGCCCACGTCGCCCTCGCGCTTAATTTTTCAAAAAGAAAAAGGCGGCGAAATTGATTTTCCGACAATTTTAATGTAAAATTAAATTATGAAACATAGATATTTGTGGCCAAATTTTTATAGGAAGCGACTAAAAATTTTATTCCCGCGTTCAATTGAAGCAGAAACTACATCGAAGTTTTTAAATTTTGGCTTAAAGAAGCTAGAGAAATTTTTTAAAAGCAGCGAGCCGTGGCTTCTAAAACGAAAGGATAATCTTGGGAAAATTCCAAATAAAATTCCCGAAGAGGGGATGCTGCCTGAAAAAATAATATCTATGGTGATTGAAGAGTTTTTTCCAGGCGTGCCGAATTGGCGAAGCCCGAAACTGCAATATAATATTTGTGCACCTGTTAATACAGTAGCTCAAACTCTCTTAAGTTTAGGACAAGAAATAAATATCCACAATATCAGTACCGATTTTGCCGGAAATTGTTTGTATGCAGAAAAAATTATTTCAAAAATGACGGCTGATCTTATAGATCTGCCTCAAGATAAAGTCAGGGCACTGTTTTCGTTTGGCGGCACTGCCTCAAATATGTATGCCATGAAGCTTTCTATTAACAAAGCCGTTCCTAATGCTGGAAAAACTGGGGTTCCTTCCAATTTGTACGTAATGATTACTGAAAAAGCTCATTTTTCCCACAAGACGGTTGGCGATTGGCTTGGCATAGGCGTTGATCGTTTAATACAAGTCAATTCAGACGAAGAAAGCAGGTCAATTATTGATGACGCGGAGGCAAAAGCGAGATCTATAATTGAAAAAGGCGGAATTCTCGCGGGGTTTCAAATAAATGGAGGTCCGTTTTACGACTTTGCAGTTGACGACATTGGTGCATTTGTAGGGCTGAGAGACAAACTTGTGAAGGAATACAAACTTCCCTTTTCCCCGCATATTCATGTCGATTCAGTTATCACATGGATTTGGTTGATGTTTAACGGATATGATTTCGAGTTAAATCCTCTAAAAATTCCGCTGGAAATATTACCAACCATAAAAAAGCAATTTGAGAGGATATATCAAATAAGAAGAGCTGACTCGTGGGGAGTGGATTTTCATAAAGGATTGGGTGGTTGTCCAACGCCGTGTGGTCTTTTTGTTTCAAACAATAAAAACGAATTACTTTTACTCTCTAAAAAAGAAAAGGGTATTGATACGCATCATCTCGGAAACGACTGGTCGTTAGAAGATCCTTCAGATATCACTCTTGAAACTTCTCGTTCCGCCGGCGAGGCGCTTTCGGCGGTAGGTTCTCTGATGTCTATGGGTAAAAACGGATTCAGAAGATTTCTTGCAAACCAAATTTTTTATACAAAAATTTTTAGAGATTTAATTTCGGCCGAGAATGATTTTTTAGTCGGCAACCCTCACTCTTTAGGATTCAATACTATGGTATTGATATCTCCCAGCAATAAAAAGATGGTTTGGAAAGAATTTCTAAAACTTGCTGAAGATGATAGCGCATTGCTAGATCGGGCTAACGAAGAGACAAAATCATTTTATGAATTTTGTCTTAAAAGTGGTGGAAATATTAAACGCCTGGGTTGCTCTTTCTCAAAGAGCTTTTACAAGACAAAAACAGGAAAATCCGTTTCAGGATTAAAATATTGCTTTGTTTCTCCCCATATGGATTTCAGTAGTGTAAAAGAAGAAGTAGAAAAGATAAAAAAGCAACTAGCTGATTTTCGTATTTCTAAAAAGAGATGATAAGCTCACGTGTCAATAGAAAGCAATTTCTAATTCTTAAACACATCTCGGAGAAAAGTGGTTTAACCGAATTCTGGCTTGGAGGTAGTATAACGTACAGAGATGTGGCGAAACTTTTGGGGGTTGATTTTGAGACAAACGACTATGACCTTGTAATTATAGGTGATGAGAAGAAATTTAGGTCCGTTCTAAAAACTCTACGATCTAATAACTTCTCCATTGTTAGAGAAGAACCTTACTACTTGAAATTTAATAAGGTATTTCAGATAATCGCCGTCAAAAAACTGATTCATCTAGACGTAGCAATAGTCAGGGATATCAACTACTTGGGGCATTTTAATTGGGAAAGTATTTTTTGGCACTTTCCGTCCGGGCAGATATACGATCCATATAATTCCATTGAGGCGTTAAAGAAGAAAAAGTTGATACCAGTTATTTCGGTTGAAGGAGAAAATCCGTTTATATTGGTGTCGAGGTTTTTAAATCTTTGTGCCCGTTTCAATATTGATTTCTGTAAAAATAAAAAACTTTTCTCATTTTCAGGGTCATTGTCCAAAAAAATAAAATCGTGGGAACATGAAAGTTACTTTCATAATGTTTATGCCAGAGAACATTCTTACTTTAATATATTTAGAGCGATGATTAAATCTACAAACCCTCGATTATTTATTCAAAAAATGAGAAAAGCAGGGTTGCTGAAAGCGATTTTCCCGGAACTAAATGAATTAATCATTCCATCTAGCCTAAATAAAGAATTGAAGGGTTGCCAAAGTGTAAGGGAGGTAATTCATTTAATCGAACAAATCTTATCTGCCAAGCCCAAAAAACTCAGTAATTTTCAAGATAGAATAAAAATAATTCACAAACGTTTGACTTGAATATGGAGGATTTACACAAGACAATAGAAGAAGAGAAGATTTTTTGGAATAGTATATTTGAAAATAAACTTCGCGAAATTAAAGAGGAGAAGGGTAATTTTTCATCTTTTTGGGATAAAGATTACTATAAAAAAATTACCGATTTTGTGGGATATCTATTTAATAAATACGGATATGTTAACTTACTTGAAGCAGGTAGCGGTTCGGGGAGATCCTCAATTCTTCTTCGCGGCGATATGGATAGAACGCTACTCGATATGTCCCCAGCAGCCCTAAAATACGCGAGGCACATAGCTCAGAAGTTTAATGTTGAAAATGTAAAATTTGTGCGAGGTAATATATTTGAGATGCCGTTTCAAAGAGAAGTTTTTGATTTTGTATGGAACACTGGTGTTATTGAGCATTATAAGCTCACAGACATTAAAGTAATTTTGAAAGAAATGATACGAGTTACAAAATCTAATGGGATGATCGCTTTTGGGGTGCCAAATTTCTTTTCTGGTCCCACTATTAAAGCGTGGGTTATGAAGTTTTTCCCCAAGACTACTCCAGCCTATAGATTAGGTACAGAACACTTCTATAAAAATAAAATTCTTGTTGATTTAGTTATAAATGCCTCTAAAGACGAGGGGGGAAACATTGAGTGGATAAAAGTAAAATACTTTGGCAACCCCTTACCTTTAGAAACCCCAATCTGGGTATTTAAAACAATCGGTAGGATTGTTGATGTCTTGCTACCAAAGAACAGATTTATGATTATGTTTTTTTGTAAATTTAAATAAAAATTAGTTTAAAAGTGTAAAGCAAAAACCATTTGACTTTATTACTAAAAATTGGTATAAACCAGATAGCTCTTTGTGAATCTAATACAAGGAGGTGTCCATCATAACTATGAAACAAGAAAGGAGAAAACACATGAATAGCCCTATCTATCTCTTTGATACCTATCAGAGAGAAAAAAGACAATTCGTCCCTATCGAGCAAGGCAAGGTCAAGATATATACCTGCGGGCCAACGGTGTACGATTATCCGCACATTGGGAACCTCCGGGCTTACATCTTTGCGGACACGTTGCGCAAAATGTTCGAATTCAACGGCTACGAAGTGCGGCATGTAATCAACATCACAGACGTAGGACACTTGACTTCCGACGCCGACTCCGGCGAAGACAAAATCGAACTTAGCGCCCGCAAGCAGAAGCGGTCGGCGTTCGAGATCGCCGAGTTTTACACGAATATCTTCAAGCAGAATCTGCTTGACCTCGGCATAGAACCACCGACAGTTTGGAGTAAAGCGACTGATCACATCAGTGAACAAATCGATTTGATTCAAAAGTTAGAGAAGGCGGGTTATACGTATTTGACTTCCGACGGCGTCTACTTCAACACCAGTCGACTATCAAATTACGGCTACCTCGCCCGGCTAGACGTCGAAGGTATCAAGCCGGGAGCTCGAGTTGATCTCGGAGAAAAAAGGAATCTGACCGACTTTGCTTTATGGAAGTTTTCACCCAAAGATAAAAGAAGGCAGATGGAGTGGCCAAGTCCTTGGGGGGTAGGATTTCCGGGATGGCACCTTGAGTGCAGTGCGATGGCGATGAAATACTTGGGAGAGACAATCGACATCCACACGGGCGGTGTCGATCACATCTCGGTTCATCACACCAACGAGATAGCACAGTCGGAAGCGGCCACCGGCAAACAGTTCGTTCACTACTGGCTACACGTGGCTTTCCTGACAAGCTACGGGAAAAAGATGGCGAAGAGCGAGGGAAATTTCGTAACTCTGCAAGATATTGTTCAAAAGGGTTACGACCCGCTCGTCTTTCGCTACCTTATTCTGACTTCTCACTACCGCTCGAGCTTGAATTTTACTTGGCGGGGACTGCAAGGAACCCAAAAGGCTCTAATGTCCCTGCGTGAAAAAGTTTTGAGTTGGGGAAATGACCACAGTGATTTTGACGAAAAACTACTCAAGGAGTTCGAGGTCCGGATAAACAACGACCTCAATACTCCTCAAGCAATAGCGCTGTTGTGGGAAGTCGCCGATTCTTCTTTGGCTTCGGGAAAGAAGAGGGCTACCATCCTGGAATTTGATAGGGTTCTCAATCTTGGACTTACCAATTCTCCTACCGGAGAAATTCCGGAAGAAGTTATGGCACTTGTTCAAGAACGTGAATCCTTTAGAAAAAATGGGCAGTGGAAAGAGTCTGATCGCCTGCGTCAGGAAATCATTGAAAGGGGGTACGAGTTTAGAGATACACCTGTCGGCCCAAAGGTTGTCCGCAAGGGGTTATAGATTTGTAGTTAAAACCTACTAGAGGTAACTTAACTGCCCCGCGCGACAATCTTACAGCACGAGGCGGCTAATAAACCCTAGCGTTTATCAGCCGCCTTTTTCTTTTTGAAAAATTAAGCGCGAGGGCGACGTGGGCAGGCAGGCGGCGAGCCGCAAAATGAATGGGCGGCGCTGTGCGCCGCCCACGAAAAAGTCGGAAAAATTCCTGAAAGTCAAATTATGGAGCGGGCGAAGGGAGTCGAACCCTCTTTTTGATCTTGGCAAGATCATGTAATAGCCGTTATACCACGCCCGCCTGATGTGCCGGAGGTGGGAATTGAACCCACGACCCCAATTTTTTCAGAATTGTGCTACTACCACTGAGCTACTCCGGCATATTTTTATAGTGGGCGGTATAGGATTCGGACCTATAACCTTCTGAATGTAAATCAGACGCTCTAACCATTGAGCTAACCGCCCGATTTTTGGTGCGCGGGAGAGGAGTCGAACCTCCATGCCTTGCGGCGCTACCACCTCAAGGTAGTGCGTCTGCCATTTCGCCACCCGCGCGTCTACTCAACATTTTCAGGTTGAACCTTTTCTTTAATGGATTCTTCTTTCAATCTGGCTCTTTTACCCTTGGCCGTTCTTAAATAGTAAAGTTTTGCCCGGCGAATCTTTTCTCTTTTTGCAACCTCAATTTTTTCAATAGTGGGGGAGTGAAGCGGGAAGATCTTTTCCACGCCGATCCCGGAAATCACCTTTCTTACGGTAATGGTCGCGTTGATGCCCCGGCCGTGGTTCCGAGCGATGACCAAGCCTTTAAAGACCTGAATTCTTTCGCCCTCTTTCTTGCCCGCCGTCTTGTCCGCCGTAGCCTTGGCGGAGGTGGAAGCTTCAGCGGAGGCGGGGATTTTTTGGTAAACCAAAGCCGTATCGCCCGGACGAATTTCGTCCGAACCCGATTTTAACTGGATTTTATTAAAGGTTTCTATTTTGGTAGGCATACCCGGTAGTAGAAATTCGACAGTTGTTTAACTCGGTAAACAATTACGTCGTTTCTGATTAATAATTATGTTGGTTATTATTTTATATCCCTGTAGCTTCGCTCACAACTCGAGAGTTGTCGAATTTTCACTACTGGGCATAATTTTAAATCTTCTCTAAGACCTTTTTTAGGTCATCTGGCAGTTTCGACTCAAATTCTTTAGTTTCTCCGTTAGGCAACTCTATCTTCAGGAAACTCGAATGGAGAAATTGGCGGTTAAGCCCTTTCGGGCAAAGCTGGCCCTTGAAGCCGTACAGTTTATCGCCGGCAATCGGGTGCCCGAGATAGGTTAGCTGAGCCCTGATCTGGTGCTTGCGGCCAGTTTGGGGCTCGGCCTCAATTAAATCATAATTCTCGAATCTTTGCAACACCCGGTATGAAGTTTTGGCCTGTCTTTTGCTCCCAGCTCCCGGGTCTTGGGCCAGGAAAGCTTTTTGTTTGCGCCGATCTTGCGGGGCGCGTCCCAACAGCGTTTCGATTTCACCCTTTTCATATTTAAGATGGCCGACGACGAGCGCAATATATTTTTTCTGAACCTTTCTTTCTTTGAACTGTTTTTGCAGGAAAGCCAGAGTTCGATCATTTTTAGCCACAAGCAAGATTCCCGAAGTGTCTTTATCTAAACGATGCACTCTTTTTTCAAAATCATCGCTGTTGAGTCCCGCCGGTTTATCTATTACTTGGATGTTTTCGTCTTCGTAGATAATATTCATGTGGGCGGTACAGGACTCGAACCTGTAGCCTCATTCACGTCAAGAACGCGCTCTACCATTGAGCTAACCGCCCATAAAATTATCATCTTTTTTTCAAGATTCTGTACCAATCACTATAACAATAGATGCCCTGGAAAAGAAGGCCTCCGCCTAATCCCCAAACAAACGCCGGGAAAAAATCATGGGTGTTCGTGAGAAAGACGACAGCCAGCCCTAAAAACGCCAAAATCCAATGGTGCAGGTGTATTTTATAACGCCTGCTGATTGGAATTTCAAACGAGCCGACTTTATCACCAAAATAATTGGCGATGAGATAACCGGCGATCAGTCCCAAGCAAAAAGAGATTGATATTTCCAGCGAGACGAATCCAACAACAATCGGCAAAGTGACTTTTTTTAATTTCGTTATCATAAACGAGTGGGCATGGAAGGGATCGAACCTTCTACCTCTTCTTTATAAGAGAAGCGTTCTACCAATGAACTACATGCCCATTCTATTATATTTATTTGTAATTACCCTTATAGCCATAATAACTTTTTCCGCAAGTCTGGCATCGTTGATCCTTACATTACAAGTTCCTTGGCCAAACCCACCTTTATGATTTATTCTTAGAGTTGACGTTTTTTTGATATAGGGCTTTGTAAATTGATTACGAGGAATGCCCAAGTTTTTTACCCAGAAACTGATTTTTTTATTAATATTCATATCGTTATATAGCTGTAATTGTACTTTTAATTTTGTTTTAGGAATTTTCAAACAACCAACGACCCACTTAATGAAGAATTTTATTACAGCTGGGTCTGTGTTAGAAATAGAGATATCGGTTCTCCGACTCTTTGATCCCTCGCCCCAATAAAAGAAAAGTCCAGCAAGAAAAATTTCTCGCTTATTAAGGGGGAGAATTAGCCCCAGCTGTTCTTTATAAAATTTTTTTAATCTGGCTTCGCGTTTTTGTCGCATCGTTTCTCGGTATTTTTCGATTCTTTGTTCGTTCCAGTCGCGAAGTTCTCCTATTCTTTGTTTTGATAAGGGGTAGTCTTTAAGCCAAAGACTTAAGGTGCTTTTACTCACCTTCAAAATTTTTTTAATCTGGCTATAGCTCATTCCCTGTTTCCTTAAAGATAAGGCTTTTTCGCGGTCTCTTAAGCGGGCCATAACCGAACCAATAGATAACTATTAATTAAAGCATCGTCCATTAGTTCATTTTATCACATATATTTTTAAAGAACAAGTTTACCGTTGAGCTACGTGCGCCTACTTTATCTCTTTTACTTTGAATTTTTTAAACTTGCTCGCCACAGGCTTTTGGATTGTGGTTTTGGCCGCCGCAGGTTTTCCGCCCTTGATCAGCGCTTCGTATTCCTCTCTTTCGATGGTTTCTTTTTCGGCCAGGGTTTTGGCAATTTTATTCAAGACCGCCCTTCTTTTCTTAAGTATGGTTCTCGCGGTGGTTCTGGCTTCTTTCATGAAACGCGAAACCTCCTCGTCGATTTCCGTGGCTATCTTTTCTGAATAATTCCTTTGCTCGCCGATGTCTTTCCCTAAAAAGACGAGTTCCTCCTTCTCGCCGAAGGCGATCGGCCCTAGCCTTTCGGACATACCATACTCTTTAACTAAGGATCTGGCAAGCTCTGAAGCTTTTTCCAAATCATTGGAGGCTCCCGTCGTAATCTCGCCAAAAACCAGTTCTTCGGCAGCGTAGCCTCCCAAAAACATGGCTAAGTCGGCCATAAATTCTGTTTTGGTTTTTAAATGTTTTTCTTCACTGGGCAATTTTAAAGTATAGCCAGCGGCTTGGCCTCGGGCAATGATCGAAATCTTGCGGACCGGTTCAGCGTGAGGGAGAGAGCTTGCTACTAAGGCGTGTCCTGCTTCGTGATAGGCGGCAATTAATTTTTCATTCTTGGATAAAATATGGCTTTTTCTTTCAGGACCCAAAAGCACTTTATCAATCGATTCTAAAAGTTCTTCTTGAGAAATCTGCTGCTTATTGCGTCGGGCCGCAAGAATTGCGGCCTCGTTCGCCAGGTTTGCCAAATCAGCTCCGGAAAATCCCGGAGTCCTTTCGGCAATTTCCCGCAGGTTGACCGTTAAAGACAAAGGTTTTCCTTTAACGTGAATTTTTAAAACAGCTTCGCGGTCGTTGATGTCCGGTAAGTCAAGGACCACTCTCCGGTCAAATCTGCCCGGCCTTAAAAGTGCCGGGTCTAAAACATCGGGTCGGTTGGTCGCGGCGGTGACAATCACATTAGTGTCTCTTTCAAAACCATCCATTTCCGTTAAGATCTGGTTCAAGGTTTGCTCTCTTTCATCGTGCCCTCCTCCCAGTCCCGCTCCCCGGTGCCGGCCCACTGCATCCAATTCATCGATAAAGATGATAGAAGGCGCGGCTTTTTTGGCCGTGTTGAAAAGGTCTCGGGTTCTCGCCGCTCCCACGCCCACGAACATTTCCACAAATTCAGAGCCGGAAATATGAAAGAAGGGGACGTGAGCCTCGCCGGCCACTGCCCTGGCTAATAAAGTATTGTGGTTGACTAGTCCGTTGGCGATAAAAGAATGAGTCTTTGGGACAGTAAAGTCATATACTTTAGATTTTCTCTGTTCGATTTCCGCGATTGGTGAAAAGAATAAATTAATATCATAGAGATTTCGGAGATATTTGACCTCTGAGTTTACGGATCGGTTCTTTTTTAAAAAATCTATAAATTCTCCGAGGGCTCTACGAGAGATCCGATCGCGATCTCTTACTTTATCTATTAAATTTGCGAAATATGAATTGCTTAATTTTTGTTTACTTAGTTTCGTCCACTGATTCACAATCTTATCAGTAATATGAGGAAAAAGATCCACGTTTGTATTACTGCCATGATTAGCTAAATAGTCTTCTAATAATTTTTGTTTGCGGTTTAATCGAAATCCGACTTCTTTTTTAAAGATTTTTAGTGATGTTCCAGATATTGTAATTTCATAAACCGAATTCGGATAATCTTCGTTAAGCTTTGCTTTAATGCGACGATTTGGAACAACGCCCAAGTTAAGTAGCATCATCATTACCTGATCAGACAGTTTTTTGCTAATTGTAGCGTAACCAACGTTATACCTTTCGAAATAACCATCGGTATCAAATAATCCCTGCAGGAAGGCAACTACTGTTTCTTTAGGCGCCTGTAAAATTGTATCAGGAACGCTTTTGTCATAAGAGAGAAGACCGGTCATGCCGACATTGTACAAATCTTTTTTTACTTTCCAGGAAGTAACGATCTGAGTTATGCCGTCAGAGGCGACTCCTATTCTAAAATCTTCCCCATAATTATTATGGATATAATCATGAAAGGAATCTACGATTTCTGCGTCAGTGCTTGTTAATCCTATACGGTTGCCCTGGCTTAAATTTCCGTCACCTATTAAAAGTCCCATTATATATGCTTTATCAGGATCAGCTTCTTTCAATGAGCCAAAAATTTGAGTGTTAAATTTGATCGCCGCAAAGTCGTTTTCCTTTAATTCTTTTAATGGCCTGAATTGCAGTTTGCCATTTTTATTGAGAACGACTATGGGATGTTCGGGCGTTCCCTCTATATCAAACCCTTGTTTCAGTGTTATTTTTATTGTTTCTTGTTCTCCTAAATTATACCAATGTGAGGCGGAATTAATTTCATCCACCGGATTTTTAATAGCAATTGTTGGGAGTTTGGCTCCATAAACGCGATTTGTTTTACCGTCAACGCTGAAGTATTTTGGAACATCTTTTATTTCTATCAATCCTTTATTGGTAAGGATCAGAGAATTGCCAGTGATGCATTTGCCTGTGCCGGGCGGGCCCATCAAAAGCACGCCCCGGGGGATTCTTGCTCCCATATTCAAAAACTTTTTGGGGAATTTCAGGAATTCAACGATTTCTTTCAACTCTTCTTTAGCTTCGGTCAACCCGGCGACATCTTTAAAGGTGATGGTATCTTTGGGATGGCCCTCGGCTCCAAAAAGTCTGGCCTTGGCCCTGGAAAAATCAAAAGCTTGGGAAGCCCCAACTTTGGCCTGTCTGAAAATCATCCAGAAGAAAAATACAAAGATTAATAAGGGAAGCACGAAAATAGAGATGGGACCGAGCCAAGACAACCAGCCCGTTGCCTCTTTCGATTCAATCTCCACTCCCTTGAGCGCCTCCTGGTTGACTCCGTAATTTACCAAAGATTGAGAAAGAGCGGTTTCGGTTTCTTTTTTTGATTCCGCCTGGCTGCCGTCCTGAAAAGTCACGGTGATATTATTACCCTCAACCACGATTGTCTTAACGTTGCCCTGATTGATGTTTTGAACCACCTCCGTCAAAGGCACTTCTTTTAGGCCCTGCGTTGTCTGGGAAAACACGGTGAAAACTCCCGAAACAATCAGGAAAATAAGTAAAATAAAAATAAAGTTTTTAACTAGAGAGTTCATCACTCTTTATTTTAGTACGAAAAAATAAATTAATCAATTAAAAAGCCCCCGATGTATCTTGCATATGGGGGGCCTCTTCTCTGGTTAGGGGATAAGATTAGGGAGTTGGTGCGGGTTCGGGGATGACGAGCAGGGCGGTGGTTCCAGGCGTGGCCAGGGCGGGTGCAGTCGCTTCTGGAGCGGCTGCTGCCTTGGCGACCCGTTCGGCGATCATCTTCTCCAGCTCCGGCTTAAGTGTTTTCGCCGCCGTGAGCCAGGTGTTCAGATACCGGACGAGGGCAATGTCGCTCTTTGCGTTATTGGAGTCCTCTTCAATGATCTCCTTTCCATACAGTTTCCTGAGCGACACGAGCACTTCCTGGGAGAAGGTTTTGCCTTCGGCCTTGGCCCGGACTCTTTCCGCAATCCGTTCGTCGCGCCTTGGATACCGCTTGTTGTGGACCTCCATCATGAGGCGTGCGTCGGCTAGCTCTTTTTCGATGGACGCGATGTCGAGCCGGGCCAGAAGCCACTCGGGTTTGAATTGCACGACTTTGGGTTGCACGACCGGATTTTTGCCGGCGGCAATTTCAGCCGCTACCTGGTCTGCGTAGACGCGATATTTTTCATCGCAATCCTTCCTGTATGCGTAATATTTATTATCGCATCCTATGCAGACAATATACGGTTGGCCGTTCAATACAATGTGCTTGCTGTACTGGCCGCATGCCGGGCACATTACGAAGCCGGGAATTGGGAACGGGATTTTCTTTTCCTTAACTGGAGTAACATTGTTTGTCATTTCCTTCACCTCTTTTTTTTCTTCCGGTGGCTTTACCACCCCTGTGTGCGCTACCTCTGGTTCATCAGGTGGGACGAGATTTTGCAGGAGAACCCTCGAATGCCGGGGCTTTTTGCGCCCATTCGGTTTTTCTTCCCGAGGCGGCCCAGTGGGTCGATGATTTCTCACAAACCCTCCAAGCTCTTCCTCCTCGCGCTCCACTGTGCTTTCAATCCTTTTCATTCCTTTTTTCTCCTAAAATACTTATTTCTTTCCCCTAATTTCTCAAGGTACTCAATGCGGATATTATAGCATTAAACAAAAAGTCTGTCAAGGTTTTATCCCTGGCAGACTTTATTGGTTTTTTAGACCCTTGCTTCCAGAAGCTCTTGCGGAGCCGCTGGTTTTGCTCCTTGCTTTTTGAATTCTTCAGCGATCTCTCGCAGAGTTGACGGACTTACCTTGCCCTCGGCGACTGATACAATGAAGCCCTTCAACATCCACGACTTATCTGTCGGCGCTGAAGGGGCGTTCCTGGCTTCGTAGGGGAGGTACCACAGATTTTCTGGTTTGAAAATCCGTAATTCCCTGTTGAGTCTCAAAGTAACTTCTCTTTCCTTGTGGTCGATGGCAACAACCGTTCCTATTAACGCCCTATACCTTCTTCCCGGTTCCTCTTCCCATAACGGATCAAGTTCGCGGCTCATTAAACCCATACCCTCATGCAACTCATTAAGTTTTATCACTTAGCACCCCCTCTTCTAATATAATAAAAGGAACAATCCCTATTGTTCCTTAATTATATACCAAAAAAATAGTTTGTCAAGTTTACTTGACCGCTAATCGCAAAGTCATGCGGTGCTCGGTTGGTTCGATTTGGATGATTTGGAATTGGTATGATTTGCCGATTTTCAGCTTTTGTTCCATTTTGGTCTTGGTGCCGAATTCGGAAATATGCACAAGCCCCTGGATCTTGGGTGCGATTTCCACGAAAGCGCCGAAAGGATTGAACTTGGTCACCTTGCCTTCGACGAGGTCACCCTTTTTGTATTTTTTGTCGATGTCCACCCACGGGTCTTGTTTTAAAGCTTTCAATGATAAAGAGATTCTGATGCCGTCGGCAATTTCAATGATTTTCGCCTGGACTTTTTCGCCCACTTTGACAATTTCAGCCGGGTCATCGATAAGCTGCCAGTCAATTTCAGAAATATGGATCAACCCCTCAAGGTTGTCGGGCAGAATCTTTACAAAAACGCCAAAATCCACGATGCCGGTGATTTCTCCTTCGACCACATCGCCTACATTGTATTTTTTAACTAATGTTTTGACTTTTTCGGTTTCCGTGGCTTTTTCGGACAGAATCAAAATATCCTTGCTCTGGTCGATGGTCAGGATTTTCACCGTCATTTCCTGGCCGACGAGCTGCTGCAGCTTGTCTAAAATCTTGGTGCGGTCAGCTCCTTCAACCCTCGGATAGTTTTTAGGGGACAATTGCGAAACCGGCAAAAATCCGGCAACCTTTTCCGCTTCTACCAAAAGCCCTCCCTTGTTGGCTCCCAGCACCTTGACCGTCAACGATTCATCCTTGTCTTTCTTTAAGACGAGCTTGTCCCAGTTCATTTCTCTTCCTGCCTGGGTGGCGGAAAGCTCGATATAACCGTCATCGTTTTCGAGATCCACGATTTTTAACATCAATTTATCTCCCATTTTGGCGCCTTTTAAGGCCGCTTTGGCTTCCTGGAACTCTTTACCATAGATGATACCGGTGCCGATCGGCCCCAGATCAACGTAAACCGTCGATCTCCCAACGCCAATCACCGAACCTTCGACGATTTCGCCGACTCGCGGAAGTTTTAAGAAGTCATCAGTTTTATTTTCGATGGTATTTTTCATGACCTTAATTTATCATAGATTATTTGCAATGGCAAGATACCGGGAGGTCGGACCTCCCTCTTTATTTTGAGGGAGGTCCGACCTCAAACATTTACACAAATGATATAATTATGATAAAATGTAGAAACATGCACATCATTTGGCACGGGCAATCTTTTTTTCAGATACAAACCAGCCTCAATAAAGGCGAGCAGACAACTATCGCCATCGATCCTTTTGACGAAAGCACGGGGCTGAAACCCCCTTCGTTCCAGGCCGACGTTTTGCTGATTACCCACGATCACCACGATCATAATAACAAGAAAGCTATTAAAGGCACGCCTTTTTTGATTGAAGGGCCCGGCGAATACGAAGTGAAAGAGATCGCCATCCAGGGCATTCCTTCCTTTCACGACGAAGAAGAGGGCAAAAAGCGCGGGTCAAACACCATTTATCTTATTGAGATGGAAGAAATGAAGGTGTGTCATTTGGGCGATTTCGGCCAGAAAGAACTGACCGAAGACCAGCTCGAGCAGATCGGCGATATCGATGTTCTTATGGTACCCGTCGGGGGAGAGTTCACGCTTGATGCTAAAGGGGCGGCCCACGTCATTTCCCAAATCGAACCGAAAATCGTCATCCCGATGCATTACGCTATTCCCAAGCTGAAGATAAAACTTGACGAAGTAGATAAGTTCTTGAAGGAAGTGGGCAAAAAATCAGTCGTGCCCCAGCCGAAGCTTTTGATCAAAAAGAAAGACCTGCCCCTAGAAACCCAGGTGGTCGTTTTAACACAATGAAGTTTTTAGAAAAAATACGGAATTTGCCCGAAAGCAAGAGAAAGATTATTTTGTGGGCTATTGTGATTGTTTTGGCCTTAATAATGTTATTCTTTTGGATCGGCAATATTCCCAAGAGTTTAAACAATTTTCAGGGTGGACAGTTTATTAAAGACTTGAATTTGCCGAAGATAGCAATACCTCAAATGCCGGAAATACCTAATTCAAATAATATTAAAACTAATGCCACGAGCGAAACCCAAATCCAAGAAAATTAAAATCAAGGTAGTGGTGGAAAAACCCTCCTTCGCTAAAGCTTCCACCTCCGCCAAGGCTACGGCGGACAAGACGGCGGGCAAGGAAAAAAAGGCGCCTCAAAAAAAACCCGCCTCCGCTCAAAAGAGCTATGGCGAGGCAAGGGAGGAGATTTTGGCTAAAAAGCCGGTTGAAAAGAAGGTTGAAATCGGTTATGTGAAGCCGAGAGAAATCGTGACCGAGATGCAGGAGTCTTACATTGATTACGCCATGTCGGTGATCGTGGCCCGGGCTCTGCCCGATGTCAGGGACGGGTTGAAGCCCGTCCATCGCAGGATTCTTTACGCCATGTATGAAGACGGTTTGACTCACGGAGCCAAGTTCAGGAAATCGGCGACCGTGGTGGGTTCTGTTTTGGGCCGCTATCATCCGCACGGCGATGTGGCCGTTTATGATTCTATGGTTAGAATGGCTCAAGATTTTTCGCTAAGATATCCCTTGATTCAAGGTCAAGGAAATTTTGGTTGTTTTACAAAAGATACGAAAGTCAGACTTTGCGACGGACGAGATTTAAGTTTTGAGGAACTCGTAGAAGAGTATAGCCAGGGAAAGAAAAATTATACTTACACGGTTAATTCTTTGGGGTTAATAGCCATCGCTGAAATTAAAAATCCAAGGTTAACTAAAAAGGACGCAGAAATCGTAAAAGTGACATTAGATAACGGAGAAGAAATCAAATGTACTCCCAATCATCGATTTATGCTTAAAGACGGTTTGTATAGAGAAGCGCAATATTTAAAACAGGGAGATTCTCTCGCACCCCTTTACCAGAAAATTTCGGAAAAGACAGATCGTCTCAATCGAGAAGGATACCTTTTAATTTATCAAAATAAAAAAGAGGAATGGGTGCCGGCTCACCAGTTAGCGGACAATTACAATCTTTCTTTTAGAGCTTACAAAAAGAGCGCCGGTAGGGTCAGGCATCATAAGGATTTTAATAAGTTTAATAATAATCCGGACAATTTGGTGCGCGTCGGATGGGGCGAGCATTGGAAAATTCATTATACCCACGCAGCGGACCAACATAAAAATTCTAAGTATCGTGAAAAGATAGCCGAGGGGAGGAACAAATACTGGGCTAATCCCGCCAATAGAGAAAAAGCGGCACAGTTAATTTCGGCTAGAAATGTTTTAAATTGGCAGAATGAGGAATATAGACAAGGGATGAGAGTTTTTTTAAGCGAAATGAATAAAAAGTATATCGAAGATCATCCCGAGAAAAGAAAAGAACTTAGCGCAAGGGCGACTAGGACCCTTAAAAGATTGTGGCAGGATCCAGATTACAAAGTCTTATTTCATCAAAAAATTATTAAGGGGAATAAAAATCACACTACCAACAAAACCGGGAGGTTAAAATTTTTGAATATTTGTAGAGAAGTTTTAAATAAACAAATTATTCTGGATAAAGATCATTACGAGCAATTAAGAAGTAAAATTTATCCTTATGGTGCTGCTCCTTTATGGGGGACTGGCTTAAATAAATATTTTGACGGTAATCCCAATTTAGTTTTTCATGAAATAAATAAAAATCATAAAGTAGTGAAAGTAGAATCCATACTGTTTAGAGAAGATGTATATGACCTTACCGTAGAAGGAACTCATAATTTTGCGTTAGCGGCTGGTGTTTTTGTTCATAATTCAATCGATGGGGACAGTGCCGCGGCTTATAGATATACTGAAACGCGGATGTCAAAAATCGGAGAGGAAATGCTCAGAGATATTGGTAAAAATACCGTAGATTTCATTGAAAATTTCGATAGCACAAGGCAAGAGCCGACCGTTTTGCCTTCGCCCGTGCCGCAGCTTTTGTTAAATGGCTCTTTAGGGATTGCTGTCGGTATGGCGACCAATATTCCTCCTCATAATTTAACCGAAGTCGTTGATGCTTCCATTTATCTCTTGGACCACCCCAAAGCCGACACCGAGGATTTATTTAAATTCGTGCAAGGGCCGGATTTTCCGACCGGCGGCAATATTTATAACGCCAAAGAAATCCTTGAAGCTTATTCTCTGGGCAAGGGATCGATTGTCACCAGAGGCAAGGCCGAGATAGTTGAAAACGAAAAAACCGGAAGATCGCAGATTGTTATTACCGAAATTCCTTACCAGGTTGTAAAATCCGGCCTGATTGAACAGCTGGCGCTTTTGGTCCAGGAAAAGAAAATCGACGGCATCAAAGATATCCGCGACGAATCGGACCGCGAGGGTTTAAGAATTGTGATTGACATGCAAAAAGACGCCTATCCCCAGAAAATCCTCAACCGGCTTTATAAATTCAGCGATCTGCAGAAAACTTTTCATTTGAACATGCTCGCCTTGGTTGACGGGATCCAGCCGCGGGTTTTGTCTTTGGCTGAAGTTCTAAGTTATTATCTCTTGCACCGCCAAGACGTGATAACCAGGCGCCTTAACTTTGATTTGATGAAAGCCAAAGAAAGGGCCCACATCTTAGAGGGTTTGCACAAATGCCTGGCCAACATTGACCTTGTCATTAAAATCATCAAGTCTTCACAAAGTAGGGAAGACGCTATGAAGAACTTGATGGCGCGTTTCAAACTGACCGAGATCCAGGCGAACGCCATTCTGGAAACGAAACTTGCGGCTTTGGCCAAGCTTGAGCGCCAGAAAATAGAAGACGAGCTCAGAGCGTTGATGTCCCTTATCAAAGAATTGACCACCACGCTGAAGGATCCCGAAAAAATCAAAGAAGTCGTCAAAAAAGAATTAAAAGAGGCCAAGGATGCTTTCGGCGACGAAAGAAAGACGAGATTGCACGTGCAGAAGATCGGTGAAATTGCCGAAGAGGATTTAATTCCTCAGGAAGAAACCATTATCACTTTAACCCAGGGAGGTTATGTCAAAAGAATCAACCCTTCGCAGTACAAGAACCAAAAAAGGGGAGGCAAAGGGATGATGGGCATGAAGACGCTGGGCGACGACGTGGTCGAACACTTCTTGACTGCGATGACCCATGATTCTTTGCTGTTCTTTACTGACACGGGCAAGGTTTTCCGTACCCAGGTTTATGAAATTCCCGAAGGCCAGAGGGTGGCCAAAGGCCGAGGGCTTTTGAACTTTTTGGAATTGTCAGCTGAAGAAAAAATTCTTTCTTTAAATTCTTTGGGCAAGGAAGACAAGGAGGCCGGCATGAAATATTTAATTATGGTGACCAAGAACGGCATTATTAAAAAGACGCCGCTGGAAGATTTCGACAATGTCCGGAGGTCGGGGTTAATCGCGATCTCGCTCAAAAAAGGTGATTCGTTAAAGAGCGTGCGCAAAACAACTGGCGAGAACGAGATTGTGCTCGTCACTAAGTTAGGGCAGTCCATCCACTTTAAAGAAAAAGACATTAGGGCCATGGGACGGACGGCTGCGGGCATTCGGGGCATAAGACTTGGCAAGGGAGACGAAGTGATTGCCATGGATGTTATAAGAACCGACAAACAGAATTTATTATTGGTGGTTTCCGAAAACGGCTACGGCAAAAGAACCGATCTGAAAGAATACAAAATCCAGGGCAGGGCTGGTGGGGGCATCAAGACCGCCCAAGTCACTTCCAAGACCGGAGCTTTGGTCTATTCCATGATTCTAAAAGGCGATGAAGAGGATTTGATTGTGATTTCCAAGAAAGGCCAAGTCATCAGAACGCCCGTCAACTCCATTGCTAAAATCAGCCGGGCCACCCAGGGAGTGAGGGTCATGCGGCTTGACCCGGGGGACAAGGTGGCTTCCGCCGCTTGTATTTAACCGGGGATTTTTGGTAGAATGTAAATATGAAGAGAATGTTTCATAAAATGTTTTTCTGCGGGACCGTGATTTCCTCTGTTTTGGCGGTGAGTTTTGTTTTTGCTCAAGATTTGGCTGTCCCAGAACTTTTAGTTCCTAAAAATGGCAGCACGGTTTCTGCGACACCTCAGCTTGATTGGAGTACCGTTTCAAAAACCGAATGGTATGAACTGTATGTCGGAACAGAATCGTGGGAAATCGCTGGCGGCGCTTCCGCTTATAAAATCAAATCATCCGAAGCGCTCCTGCCCGGGACATACCAGTGGGGGGTTTGGGCCTGCAACTCTGACGGTTGCAGCGAATCCACCGTATGGACTTTTACCGTGGCAGCCGGGACTCCTTCATCTCCTCAACTTACTTCTCCCTGCGGCCAAAGCAATGTTTCTTTGACCCCTGTATTTACTTGGAGCAAGGTGAGTGCCGATCATTATTACGTCCATATCAGCGACTTCGGCTCGAGGATTTTAACCTTTCAAACTTCATTAAACATTGGCAGCGGCGACTTCGGGTCTTTGGAAGCCGGCAAGAATTACAGTTGGTACGTAGAGGCCTGCAGTGCGGAAGAAAAATGCAGCAATAGCAGTTCCTGCGGTTTTGTAACCAAGAGCAGCACGTCGGGCGGCAGTCCTACGGGAGGTAGCCCCACGGGCGGCAGTCCTACGGGCGGTAGTTGCCCGGCAGGACAGATTTGCAATCCGTTGAAATACGGCAACTTCGAGGATTTAATTAAAGCCATTATTAACGATTTTCTTATTCCGGTCGGCATTACTGTCGCGGGAATAATGTTCGTTATCGCCGGAGCCCTTTTTGTCACTTCGGCCGGCGATCCGGAGAAGGCGAGGACGGCCAGGAGAGTGATGATTTATACGGCTGTAGGCCTTGCCGTAATTTTACTTGCGTCAGGATTGATTGCAGTGTTACAATCAATATTAGGAAGTCCAACATCATAAAAAAGAAAGGTCGAATCTTATTTAACCTAAAATAAAAAATAAAATGAAAAAAGTTTTTTCCGCATTAGTTTTAACGAGTTTCTTCGCTGTTCTCTTAGTGCCCGTCATAACTTCAGCAGCCGGAACTACTGGTTATGCAGATTGCCAAAGCAGCTGCTCATCACCGGTGTCATATTGTAACTGTGGTGGTCTTGCGAATGGAGAAACTATTGGCGCTACCCCAATGTATTGCTATAATGGTGCACGTTTTAGTAATAATTCCGACGGTCTAGCGGCTTGTCAGAACGCGGCTGGCGGTACCACTAGTGGTGGCTCGGTTAGTACTTTTCCCGGATTGCTCAATAAACTTAGAACTCTCAGCAATTATATTTTTGATGGCTTAATAGTCATAGCGGGAATCTTTCTAGTCATCGCTGGTTATTTCTTTGTGACAGGCGGCGGCGAGCCGGAGAAGGTCAACAAGGCGAGGCAAATGCTGATTAATGCCTTAATCGGAGTGGCTATTGCTGTGGCGGCAAAAGGACTGGTAGTGCTTGTACAGAATTTTGTCCAATAAACTTAACTCTCAGTTTATAAAATTCCCAAGAATTTCTTTCTTGGGAGTTTTATTTTACGCCATTGACAGATTAACTAAAGTTTGCTATAATAACGCTATTGAATATGGTTCGGGAGGCGATGCTTCCCTTTAAAATAGATAGATAAAATAATGTAAGAGGAGGCCTAAGATGAACGGGACAGTAAAAACGGTGCTGGTGGTTGCGGCAGTGGTACTATTGGCGGCGGGGATAGTCGGGATATTCTTCCCCAGGATGGACGCGGCGGTTTCGCCGGCGGAGTTCCAGAGCTACAAGAATGAGATTAAGGCGGATTTCAAGGCAACCAACACTAGGGTTGACGGGGTGGTTGGCGACATGACGGATCTGATTAAAACAACGACGAAGGGTTTCGAAGGCACTGGCCAGACAAAAGACGCTCTCGCGGCCCTTCAAGCTGTCGTGGATAAAGAAACTGCCGTACAGGTTGAGCGCGCCAAAACCAATGAGCAGATAGTGGGCAGACAACTGGATGCCGTCAGGAGCGATGTTGCGAAGAGTTTGGCCGAGGCGAAAAATCCCCAGTACCAGCCCTACCAGCAAGCCTACTCTGGGACAGCCAATATTAATGGAAGCGGTAGTTTCTTGATCGGGCAAAGCGGTGATTACAAGATAATCCTCAATCCTCCAATGCCCGGAACTTCCATTTCCATCGACGGGCGGCAAGTTTACAACTATCAAATCGTTTATCTCACCCAGGGCTATCATACCTGCTACACCTCCGGTCAGGTCCAAATTACCTGGATCTGGCTATCTAGCTACTAAGAACATCTCAAAGCTGGTGATCCCCTTATGGGGATCGCCAGCTTCTTCATTTGATTTCCCTGTTGAAAAAGTTAAAATGAAAAGACAATGCGGACGTGGTGAAACTGGCAAACACGCAAGACTTAGGATCTTGTGCCGCAAGGCTTGTGGGTTCGACTCCCTCCGTCCGCACAAACAAAACCCCGCCCTCTATGCATCTGTAATAATTCATTTAGCTTAGAGGGCGGGGTTCATTTCTATTCTTCCCGCTCCACGGTTATCTTCTTTTTCGTCTTGCGGTGGATTTTCGGCATGCTCAATGTGAGAATCCCTTCTTTGATGACAGCTTTGGATTTACTCGCATCTACTTCTTCAGGCAAGATCAGTTTTCTCATGAAAGCCCCCCAATAGCATTCCTGATAGAAATATTTCTTGCCTTCTTTTTCAATCTTATTCTCCCGGCTGCCCCTGATGGTCACCATATCGTCTTCAATGGAAATATCCAAGTCTTCGGCCTTGATGCCGCCAATGGTAGATTGAACCACGATATCATCCTCCGTTTCGTAAACGTCGATGGCCAATTGCCCTTCTTCTTTGGAAGAAGAATCGTCCTGTTCAAGTTTTAAGGGTTTGAATTCCCGCCCAGATTTTTCTGGGCGAGGCTCGCCACCTTCGGTGGCGGCTTTTTTAGGTTCGGGTTTGGGTTCGGGATTTTTTGCCACTTCGACCTTAGCCTTCTTTTTGGCTTTGGCTTTTTCCTTCGGGACTTCTTTTTTTTCTTCGAGGCCCATGTCGCCCCTTAATTTATTGAAAAAAGACATATGCTTTGTATTTTATATTTATTTAAGCTTGCAGGTGCTTTTTAAAGCTTTGAGCTTTCGGAACCCTATGGTGACAAAAATAATCAGGCCCATTAAAATAATTACCGGCAGAATGAACTTAGAGCTCCCTTCAACCTTCATTATAGAGAAATCGTAAAGGCCGTGCAAGAGCGTGGCTATCACTATTCCTTTAATTATCAGCTTCATTCTGTTTTTGGTGTGGCGGAGCGACAGGGCAAGATAGTACCCGATGAGTCCTGAAGCTAAGGCGTGCAGGAAAGTCGCTCCCACAAAGCGGAAGACGCTTACGAAAGCTGCGTCAAAAAACTGGAAGTTGGCGCTCATGGGCAATAAAATCAGCAGGTTTTCCAAAGCGGCAAAGCCCAGGGCGGTAACTATCATGTAAATCATCGCATCAACCGGTTCGTCGAACTCGCGGTGGCCGAGTACCGTTTTTTTAACGACGAGATATTTGAGAATCTCTTCCACAAAACCTATGCCCAAAAAAGCGTAAAGGATGACAAAAAGCAGGGAAGGGATGTGGAACGTTTTTAATGCTTCAAAGAAGCCAAGCTCGATTAACGCGGTAGGGACGGTCGCGAGCATGCCGTAAAAGAAAATTTTTAAAATCATCCGTTTTGATTCGGGGTGGTCGTCCTTTTGCAGGAAAAACCAAAGCCAGATGACGCTGGGAGCTAATCCGAAGAAGATTAAAACGGGGTAGACAATACTCATTTGGGCCAGTCCTCAATAATTAACGGTTTTTTGGTTCCG
>Ga0209518_1001056_pt1 | contig 31921 bp, 70 predicted proteins | sample RifGroB1_FD_183993 | JGI IMG/M metagenome (GOLD analysis project Ga0209518, IMG submission 183993) | Groundwater microbial communities from Rifle, Colorado, USA - Groundwater B1 (SPAdes) (version 2) | ecosystem: Environmental > Aquatic > Deep subsurface > Groundwater | place: Rifle, Colorado...
AAGGAATTCGCTACAACCAATAACAACTTAACTCCTATTCAAGAACCATCTAAAACTACCGCTATGGTTGAAGCTAAGAAAGAATCATTTACTTCTGTTAATGAAACTCCGCAACCTTTAGCTATCGGTAAGGTAGGTAATGATATCACCAATATTATTTCTAATTCAACATTAAATGCGAACTTCCCTTATCAGTCTGAGTCTAAAATGAAGTTTGCCTTTGGAGTGGCCTAATGAATTGTCACTATAATTTCATCACAGTTCGTTGTTCAGAAACTTCCACAATAAAAGATGCCAACAGGGGTGTGTCGTTCTCTAAAAATGAAATAGCATCATTAAGAGAGCCATGTGTGTCAAAAAGGCAATGACCTTGAATTAAATCATTATAACGCCAAACTTCATAAATTTTCTTACAAACTAAATGTTGGTTCATTTTAACCTCGTTTATTTTATTTTTAATATTATATCACAAAGGAAAGAATAATGCAATATTTTTATAATAACATGACAAGAAAATATATCTTATGCTTTGCCCATCTCTTTAGTAATATTCATGTACAAAGATTTGATGAGGATGGATTAACTTTATTAAGCGACTCCTTAGTTCCTCTCATCTATGCCTCAAAGAGTAAGATGTTTTATGAGATTAAAGCTTTGCCTGACTCAAGTGATATAGCAATTATCTCAACTTATCTCCCAAGAATGGGATTTAATATTTCCTCAATGGTTTATGATTCAACACGAAAAATGAATAACACTATGAGGATTAGTTTTGGAGATGAAGAATTAAGTTACCCCGGTGTTCCTTATAATTTTACCATTGATCTTTCTATCTTAGCCAAGACTCAGGATGATTTATTTCAGATCATAGAACAGATTAGTTCTAACTTTACTCCAGACTATACGATTACGATTAAGGAAATTGAAAATGTTATTCATAGGGATGTGAGTTTAAATTTAGATTCAATTAGTTTTACAAGTAATTTTGAGTATGAGGATACAGGTAATCGTACCGTGAGTGCTGACTTAAACTTTACTCTGAAGGGTTATATCTATCCTAAGATTCAAGATGACGATGGGAAGTATATTAAGAATATTATGGTGGGATATAAATTCAATGATTCTGATAATGATATAAGTGTGACTGTGAGCCAAGCACAAGCTACTGTGAGTGCTGAGATTATAAAAACTATTACTGGTAGCTATTAAATGTGAAAGCCCTTAGATTAAGTTCTAAGGGCTTTTCTAATAGATGATTGAGTTGAAGATTAATTAGAGCATAAGTCACCTCGCTGTGTTGGTAGGGTTAATTGTTAATGACTATATAATTATACTTGTTTTATTATGAAATGTCAAGAGATAAATAAAGGTAAAGGAGATTTATTTTATGAAAAAAAGAACTAATAAAGATTCATTTGGTGAAGCTCTAGGCTTAGATCCTGAAGATAAAGTTGAAATAGAATTAGACGACACTTCCATTACTTCTCATGGAACTAAGGAAGATATCAAAGAAGACTATATTAAACTGAGAGAGAGTTTAATCGGTTCCATCATTAGAAGTCAAGAAATTATTGATGTAACAGCTAAGGAAATTAAGGGTGGTAGCTCTGCCATGATGGTTCAAAGTTTATCCCAACTCATTAAGGGTGTTGGGGATACCGCTAAGGTTGTCTTAGAGTTACATGAGAAGATTAGAAAATTAGATGAAGTTAAGGAAGAAGAGAAACCTAGTGAGAAGAAAACTATTAAGACTAATCTGAATGATATAATTGATATAGCTAGGGAAAGAGAAAAAAGAATGAACGGTTAAACAATAAAGCCCTAAGTTAATTCTTAGGGCTTTATTGTAACTACTTGATATTATTGAGGAAACTAAAAAGGTATCTCGTCTGAATCATCTAAACCTGAGAAGAGATCATCATCCTCTTCGTCTTCAGACTTTGTTGGAGCAAGATTCTTCTTACCCTCAGATTTCTCTTTAGGTTTATCTTCAGACTTATCTCCACCCTCAGATTTCTTCTCAGTGATATTCTTCTTGAAAAGATTCTCAAGACGCTTGTTCAACTCTTCCTCAGACTTAAATCCTGATTCGTCAGTGAACTCTTTGAAGGAATACATCTTGTTAAAGATTTCTTCCTGCTTATCCTCATCACCACCAGCAACAGCAGACTTCTTCATTTTGAAAGCACACTGGTCATACTGATTTTGTTTCTTACCGTCAGCATCTTTCTTGTAAACGTAAATGGTAAAGTCATGACCCTCATCAAAGTTAAACACCTTGCGTGAAGGATATTCTTTTTCCTCACCATCAACCATCTTCGTGTAACCAGCTTGAGTTTTGGTGATGATATCAAAAATCTGACTACCAAATTTATAAAGGAAAACTTTACCTTCATTTTCGGGTTTCATCTCATCTTTAATGACGAGAATATTAGTTACATAGAATTTCTTTTTAGCTAATCCTTTAATATTCTCATAACCAATATCATTGACGTATTGGCAGATAGCACAAGGTTTCTTGACACTCCAGCTGCATCTCTCGATCAGCCACTTAGAGCCTTGTGGGGTTTTGTGTTCGTAATTATGTTGAAGGTCTAGCACCCACGGAGTTTCGCCAGCCACATTACTACCCAAAAATCTAATAACTGCTTTTGCGTTGCCAGCATCATCAAATGTTGGAAACCATACCCGATCATCCTTATAAGATTTAGCCTCATCTCCTTTAGGATTTAGATCTTGTTCGTTAACTGCCTTCTGAGCTTTCTTGAAATCTTTAAACGCCATTTCTCTTTCTCCTTCTTCGTGTTTACCATTCGTTTAATCTTCGTTTTAAGTTTCGATTCACCTATTGAATCAAACTAACTGAACTCTATTTGTTTTCTAATCTCCTTTTTTATAACTTCTATTTGTTTTCTAATCTCCCCTAAATATTGTCTAATCTGATCTTTTAAGTCTTCTGATTCTTTCTCAAGTTTAGTTATGATTTCTTTCTGTTTATTTATCTTATCATTAAGTCGTTCAACTTCACACCCAGCACAGGGCGAGTAACCAAAAGCTGGGGTTAATTTATGTTTATCGCAAGTCATTTTTCATCCTCTCTTCATCCTTACCCAAGTAGGTCATGTCTCTTTCCAAATAAACATCACCATTATCAAAATACAATTTATTATTACTTTTCCTATCACCTCTCTGAATATTAGACTTAGGTGGTTGATTCATTACATATTCGATAAAGGTTTGCTGATTATTCTTCCTAAGATACTTAGCAGGAATATGCACACTTTCCATGAAAGCTCCACCACTCTTATAAGAATTATAATAGATTAAACCTGTAATTCCCAATAAGGCACCACATAATACCATCAAATATGTGATGATAGTTAAAAGTGCAAGAGAGATCCAAGAAATTTTAATCTTACCTGAGAGTTTGGCTAAGATTAATCCACCGATAATTGCTTGAAGAATTGGGAAATCTTTCTTTTCTTCCATGATAATTTACTCCTCAATGAAACTTAACTCAGCCTAGTCACAGATTTAAAGGAACCACTTCTCCTTCCACACGATTGCCTCTTTTTACATCTCAATCACCACTTGAGATAACTATCCTATTGATAGCGGGTTAGTGTGGATGTTGTATTCCTTGACTAGTAGGATTGGTCGTGTCTTTATCTTCCGCTGAGTTAAAAATTACTTTAAGTCTCCTGATTCATAGTTAAGTGTCGCTCAATGTTTAAATATTATATCAGGTTATTTATCTTTTGTCAACACTTATTTAAGATCCTCAACGGTAAACTTAGTTCTCTCAACACTTCCATTATCAGTGATGGTCATGACTAGACCATTCCAAGTGAAAAATTTATAACCAGACACAATAACAACAGGAATAATCTTATCTATATGACCCCAATAACGATCACCAACAGAAGAGTTAAACACAAATTTCCAACTCATAATTAATATCCCTTAAGGTAAAAGATTACGACTCTTAGGAAGACAACTCAAGAATGCTTTAAATTTAAGTTCAGTGTTAAGAGGGCAATCCTCACAATTAACTCCAGCACAATTACCAGTTGCACTAATCCTATGACAGAGAGCGCGAAGTTCTTTTTCAATTTCATCAGTCTCGTTCATATTTAATTACTCCTCAATTTTTGTTTAATGATTTCTTTCCAGTCTTTATCCTTAAGGTAATTATGACAGATCGAAGTGAATTTGTCAAGAGCTAATAACTTCTCAACAATCTTTTTTCTTTCCAGTTCAACCACACCCTCTAGTTTAATATTCTCAGTAATCTTAAATACTGTGTTAATGATAGCAAAGGTAAATGGAGAGAGATTTAGCTTTAAAATACTACTATCACAGAATAATGATTTCAGCTTCATATCATGTTGAATACAATATTCCATGATCGTCACTAAGTCTACATCTAAGGTATGATGAATATTTTTTAATTCTACCTTATGTTTCTCCCATAACTGAAACTTATCTGAAATGACATCAGCCACAAAGAAAGATTTATTATAGTATTGATAGATTGAGTAAAGATAAATCAATTCTAATTTCTTTGGGTAATGTTGTTCAACGATATAATAAAGCTTACCATCAGAATTAAAATGATCGTTATTCCACTTAGCAATAAAGGATTCTTTTTTAGGGAATCCTTTATTCAAGTCATAAGTTTTTGATTTGAAATGGGCCTTAACTGCACAGTAACAATAGTAAGATTTAAACCCACCTTCAGTCATTTAGTTTGCTTCCATCTTTGCAAAAATAATTATCTAATTCTTCTTTTAATAGTTTAGCTAGAAGGGTTTCCCACATTTCTTTTTCTGCAAGTTCAAACCTCTTTGATATTTCCTCTAGCCATAATTCTTCTAGGTTTATTTCGTGTGATTTAATCATATATCACACTCCATTAAAGTTTTACCACGTTCAAAGATTCCCATTTCAAATCCATCCTCACCAATTTCAGAACTAGACTCACAGAGAGCATCATAACATTCAGGGTGAAGATAATCGTATTGAAACTCATCAAAGACATAGACACGATATCTAGCCTTTCCCTTAACCTCAATCCATTCATTACACCAACAGCATCTATGACGTTTCGTAACTGTAACTTCTTTATCTTTAAGATAATGACTCATAATTGGTCCTTCTCGAAACACTCTCTGTGATAATGGTTGATTGTAGACTTACTCTCCATCATAAACGGATAGTAAGTATGGCGACAAATATCTCCCACCATGATAATTAACTTACAACTCTCACAACGATACTTATCTGGAGTATAACAAATATTATCACCATAGTTGTTATGAAACCTCATGATTAATCCCTGTGACATTCTAGGATAGATAAAGCTTTACGGGTCTTCTCCTTACCTTTAATCTTACTGTGAATGATATCATCTAATCTTGATTTACAATCATCTATATTATAATTAATCTTTATCTTACCACACTTAACACAAACCTTAGTTTTAGGAGAACAGAGGATACAAGATTCAATAGTGTCAACGTTATCACAATCCCACTCATAAATCCTAATATCATTCTTATGATAATAATTATATAAGTTATATAAGTTTCTTGTATTTAAAACAAACCCCAATGACATTAAGTATAAATGTAAACTATGTTTGATTAAATTTGTGTCATTAAATTCTTCATAATCATGAAATAAAATACACATCAATTATCTCCTTAAAACAACATACTTAGATCTTGTTGAAGTTTCTTATCTCTACCCTTAAGTAAATTTAAATTCTCACACTCAGTCTTATATATCAAAAGTAAGTTAGAATCAAGTTTTAAAATATCAACTAGCGCCTCAACGTCAATAGTTTTATTCCTGAGCATTTCACTGAGGATATCTGAGAGTTTTTCTGAATTACTATTATACTTATCATAGATAAGCTTTCTGATATTTTTAGTCATAATATTAATCCAAAATATAAGTTTTAGTAAACCATTTAGCCGTTGACGACAGATCACTTAGAGAACCATAATTAAAGATGGTGACATCATATTCTATCTCGTTGACTTTATCATCAGAGTCATTTCCAATAACCTTAATATCTCCAGCCTGAACAAAGACTAATAGAGTCTCAGGATAAAGATCCTTAATCTTAGCGATCTCTGAGACTTCCCTGATATGAAGGAATAACGCTTGCCCATCCTTAAGACTCTCAATAGCCCTTACACATTGTTTAAATGGTAGATCATTATAGTCAGCGAGAATACGTTTAAATTCACTTAGGAATAATCTTAGTTTAGCATCTTTAGTCTTTGTGTCAACATCAAGATAAGTTTCCGAGAGCCAGCGGATATAATCTATTGAACTGAAATTGTGTGTATCTGGATGATAACTTTTGACGAAGTTAACGAATGTATCTTTTCCGCTTGCTGCTTGCCCGTTAAGAATGATGATCTTCTTTTTCATTTATTATCCTTTTCTAACATAATGGGTTCTTCTGGAAACAACTCAATATAATTCATTGTAATGTTACCTCATGCCTAATCTCAAAAATTTTGTCCCTTAAAGCTTTCATTAAAATTTCCTTATTCTCTACTGTCGCCACTTGATTAATCCTTTCTTTAGCCTGATATAAACTTTGTCTATCCCTAATATCCTTAATTAATGATAACGTAACGTTCATCTAATTATTCCAATCCTTTCACATCAATAGTATTTATAAGATGATTACCAATAAACAGTGAAGTATTTTTAACCATATCATCTAAGAGGAAACAGTCGCACTCATGAAATAACTGTTCACAAATTAATCTGAACGCAATATCCTTTTTCATGAAAGCAAAGAAGTCATCACGATCCATAATAATTCTTAGATTATTATTACAGAGTTTAATCATCTTATCAATGGTTAAAATATTATCATTGAATTTAATTTCAAAGACACTCTCTAACCAACCTCTAAACTCAGGACGGTCAAAGGTATTTACATCATCCTCATTCCAAATAGCATATGAGAATACATGAACCTCATCAAAATTATTTTCCTTGATCCAATTCTTAATGACTTCGTGATTAGATGCAAGATTACACGTATCCCAAGTGTCAATGATTGTATTTTCTAAGTCTAGAAATAAAATTCGTTTCACAATTAATCCTCTCAAAATAATAAACCTACAAACATTATATCATTTGCAGGTTTAGAAGTCAAGCTATTTAATTATTAGATTATCCGAAAAGAACTTGTTTACCTTCCTTGATGATCTTTATAGGATTCTGTTTTTCGTATTTCCAAACACAACCACAATCCAAACATTCATATTTATTCTGAAACTCATTAATCTCAGCAAGCGTTATAGAAGTAAAATTATTACAATTAGGACAAAACATTATTGGTTATCCTTTCACAGACCCGATCCTGTATTTATGACTGATAATATACTCACCTTTCTTGTTATGAGGAAGAACAAACACGTTAGGATACTTATCTTTCTGAATAACATTTTCTTGATCTAGAATAGTAATCAATCCCCAAGTCTGAAGTAACTTAGTAATAGCGGTTTGTCTAAGATTATCTTCTTCGCTGAGAGTAGATTCTTTGCCGTCAAGACTGAACATATTCTTAAAGTGCATGATAAAATAACTATCACGTTTCTGGAGAATATAACATGAAGGATAAAGAGTTTTATTCTTATGATTACAAACTCCAATTCGCTCAAGTGTTTCTCTGACTACATTAAAATTATCACCCTTTAGTTCAACTCTGATACCTTTGATTTCCATTCAATTAATCTCCATTTCATTTTATCTAATTACCGATCTTAATGTAAATTAAGTATCGTGGTCATTTCATTTGGAATTGCTAATAACGAATTAGATGAACCTGATTCACAGCTAGTCTTATATCCCATCGATGACCGTTGAGACGCATTAATTCCTACGTCTTTAATATTGAATGCCGCATTCAGATCCCTATCGACTGAATAACCACATTCGCAAGCAAAATTTCTATCCGATAGTTTTAATTCATCTTTAATAGAACCGCAACTATTACAAGTCTTTGAACTAGGAAAGAATCGACCTATTTTGACGACTTCCTTGCCGTACCATTTTGACTTATAATTTAATTGATTGACGAATTGGTTCCACGCTTGCTTTTGAATTGCTCCAGCTAGTTTGTGGTTCTTCATCATTCCAGAAACGTTGAGATCTTCAATGACTATTTGATCATAATTATTTATCAAGTAATTAGAGACTTGGTGTTGAAAATGCTCACGTTTCCTAGCTATCTTTAAATGTAGTTTATCTATTTTGTTCTTAACTTTTTTGAAACGACTTGAATCTTTTTCTTTCCTAGCCATATGTCTTTGTAAGTGTTTAATCTTTCTTTGGGTTTCAGAAAAATCTAACATTTTGACTTGGACACCATCGCTAGTGGTGACGAATTGTTTAATACCAAAATCTATACCAACTGATTTATTTGTCTTAGGTTTATGATCAATATCCTCCTCTACACAAATAGATACATAATATTCATTGATGTTATTCTTTGAAACAGTACAGGACAATAATTTCACATCATCTGGAATTACTCGATCATATTTAATTTTAACTTTTCCTATACGTTCTAATTGAATTTTATTTTCAAGTAAATGGAACTGTATTTTTGCCAATCGATAACTAAGTCTACATTTCTTTTTTGTTTTAAACTGTGGTCTACCTATTTTCTTCTTCCTAGATTTATTGAAATATTGTTTAGTTGTAGATAAGAAATCTCTTTGTTTCTGTTGTAATGCTCCAAAAGATACACCTTTAAGAAATTCAAAGGAATTTCTGAGTTCTTTAATTGATCGGTGTTTTATGTTAGAGTTAAATTCGTTAACGAATTGATTCCACACAAATCTAACACAGCCTATTGTTTTACCAATAGAAGCACTTTGAGTCTTGTTAGGATAAATCCTAAATTTATAAGCCTTGTGTCTAGTCATCTATAATTATTTATCAGATTAAAGTTCTCAGACTTTATTGAATGTGTAAACTGTGACTAGTTTTTGTTCTTCCTTACAGTCAAGAAAATAAGCTTCACTCATCCAATCAAAAGCTTCTGGTTCTCCGTGTTTGCCTCCACCATAATAACAAGTCCAACCAACCCAAGAACCATCAAACATTTTTGAGGCAACAGATTTAGTTTCATAATGACGAGAATATTCACAAGGGATATTTGTTTCTTCTTCCCCCTCTCTAAACTCATAAGCGTAATCTTGCGCTATACCTCCAGACTTTAGAGAATCATAATAATCATCAACTGAATTCTCATTAAGAGGTTCATCTTCGATTAAACTGAACTCGCCATTATCAATAGCTAGGTAAATGATGGTAACTTTAATTTTTTGTTTAGGGGTCATTATCCTTCTCCTTTATTCTCACAAGCTTCACATGGTTGTTGAATCTCTTCACAGGAGCAATCAGCACAACACTTAACATAATATTTACTTAACACTAAGGGGTTATTAGCTCCCTCAATTGACTGTTTAATTTTATCCTTGTGCCAACTAAATTTCATTTTAATTTTCCTCTCAATTTGTACTAAGTTATACAAATTATTGTACGATTAAATACAACTTCTTGTATGAATGGTTTTCTCACCCTACCATTAGTTTATTGATCTCTTCTTTAAGTTTCTCAATTCTTTTATCTTTAAGTTCTTTATCAACACTAGCTTTATACTTAGTAAACAACTCTTTATATTTTGTGTGAGCTTCGCAAGCATTTTCGTGCGAAAAATAAAGACTATGATTAGCAGTATCAGAATATTTAGGATTAAGGGTTTTCAATTCATTGAAAAAGTCATCGAACGTCTTAACTGGATATTCTTCGTGGAATGAATAAGCTCCACAAGAAAACGATATACAATATAACCATTCATCTTTTGGTTGAGAGTTATCATCAGACCACGAAATTACCCTACCGTGTTTCTTTCCAAATAATCCGATAATAGAGAATTCATCAACCCTAGTCCATGCGTTATGTATCATATCAAAATTAATTTTAAATTTTTCACGTAAGGTTAATGTTGTGATGTAGCATTCTACTTGACATCTGTTATCAAGTTCAATACGAAGTAATCCATCAGTGTGAAGATTGTTTAACATCTTAAGTAATTTCTTGTAACGCTCAATTGTGTTCATCATTTCCTCACTCCACCATAAGATTTTTTAATCTTCTCAATTATTTCAGAATCAATTAATTCTAAGATATCCCTAGCCTTATCATCATCAACCGTAAAATATTCCTTAACCACATTTAAGGTTTCAATATCCATCACTGATTGTTTAGGATATTTAAAGTAACGAGATTTCTTATGTAAGGCTCCATGATAAAAGAGATAATGAAACTCATCTGGAATCTTACTGAATTGATTCATCTCGTTAGCAAACAAGACTGTATCGGGAGCTAAGGATAAGATATAATTAATCATGTACTGGCTATAAACCTTTTTGAATTCCTCAGTACCAGATATATCTTGTTTACTATTACTTATGTTGTTCGCTATCTGAAAAATATTCAAGGTAAATACAACCCTTCTAATAATTTATATTGTTCTTCGTGCGGTAAATACCAAGGAATTTCTATTAATCTAATTCCATTAGCTAAACAATAATCTCTTAATTCCTGATCTCGTTTTTGTTGTTTCTCAAAGGCTTTTTGATCTCCCCAAAACTTTACAGGTTTGTAATGTTGCACACCATTGTATTCTATAAATACACCATTGACAACAAAATCAATATAATATTTTCTATCATTATGTTTGATTATTTTCTTCTTAACATTATCTTCCCCATATTTTTCTTTGAGCCAATTTCTAATTCTAGTTTCATTCTTTAAAAGACAGTCAGGACAACCATGCCCCTTTAAAATTACACAGGGTATGGTTTCCCATATATTCCCATCAACCAAACACTTAAATTTAATTTTAGTTTTAGCATTAACAACGTCACCTATTCTCAAAATTTGTTTGTCTGAAAGATATTCATCTACCCTTTCATTTGTTATCTTATCTAACTTAGCACATCTTGGGCAGCCATGACCACAGAATACACTGTTAGGTGTAGTTACCCACTCAAACCCATCAATTAAACATTTAAATTTGGTCTTATAAAAACTAGTTTTGTACTCTCCTATTCGTTGAATGTTAGTTCCTAATAATCTTTCGTCGCACACACTATTATTTATTTTCTCTTTCCCCGAACAACGTTGACACCCATTTTTATTTATTGTTAAATTTTTAGGAGTACACAACCATTCATAACCATCAACCAAACACTTGAACCTTATAGGCGTAGACCCATTTATATATTCTCCTATTCGTTGAATGTTAGTTCCTAATAATCTTTCATCTAGAATTTCATTAGTTAATTTTAGTCTATTACTACAAATAGGACAGTTATTCCCCATTAAAACGATATTAGGTTTTGCTTCCCAAATATGATCATGTTCGCACTTAAACCTAATCTTTATTCTACTATCAGTATAATCATCTATTCTCAGAATGTTTCTTTTAAGTAATCTTTCATCTATGATTGTGTTAGTTAACCTTTTCATTTTTACACTCCTTTAAGATAAATACTTTATTATATTTATCTTCTGAGTGCAAAAATTTTTAGAATATATTTTTTGTGGTGTCGAATATGTTAATTACCACCCTCACTTAGTTTTTCAAGTAACCGTGACGCTGATTGAGGATTATCACACTGGTAGTAATCCGTATAACGCTTATCATCATTTTCTAAATAATATACGTGAGCAACAACATCTTTACCAATTTCCTGTTCATTAACAATAATGTAAGCTTTATGAGTTTTAATCATTGTCTTTCTCCTTCTTCACAAATTTACCACATGAACATCTTGGTTGTTTAGGAATTCCATGAATAGAACAATCCTCATTAGGTTCAAGCCCATCAATTCTGCAAGTGCAGTAAATTAAAGGTTTACATTCATGCTCCATTTTAAACTCCACTTCTTTCATAATCAGCAACAGATTTAACTATCTTCTCAATCTCAAATATAGTAGATTTCTTTTGAATAACGCTATTGTCAAAGATCACTTTAACAATATCAACGCAATCCCTATCAGTCATCTCATCTAACAAACAAAAGACTATATGTGAAATCTTCATCTTACTCATTATTTAAACTCCAATTCTTTCATCAACTCAACACTAAAGGCACAAGTGTTAATTCTTTGGTCAATCATGCTAACCGACTTATGAGCATAAGTAGCAGTCAATAAAATTAGATCGGGTAAACTCTTAGGTTCAAGAAAATCCTTGCAGGTATCATAAATCTTACTGAAGAAAGCATTATGATCACTAACACTAGCAACGAATAAAGTTAGACCTGTGAAATCTTTCGTCTTGAGAATATTATAATACTCCTCCATGTTACAGGAAGATTCTTGAATAATACTTAGGTCAGACAATCGACCTTGTTTAGCAATTTTCTGAGTCTCATTCAGAGTCTTACGGAAGTCTGGAAAATTATTATTGATAACATGAGCTAATACTTTTTTGTCGTACTCAGTATAACCTTCTTGCTTAAGAATATCAAGTAAAACTTTTCCAAAGTTACGTTTAAGTTCTACCTGTTCTTCTTTCGTAAATGAAAATTCAAATGACTCCAAACGAGAAATTAGAGGAGGAATAATTTTGTTGACATGATTACTAATGAAGATGAATGAGCATGATGAACTGAACTCTTCAAGGAAAAACTTCAATGAATCCAAGGAGTTAGCGGATAATCTGTCGGCCTCATCAAAAATAACTAATTTCTTCCCACCTTCCATACTAACGGTAGAAACAAACTGAGTTATCTTCCCCCTGATAGTGTCAATGCTATTATCAAGAGAACCATTGATAAGCATAACATCTTTATCTAATTCTGAGGATAGAATGATAGCTGCTGAAGTTTTACCAACTCCAGCACTGCCATAAAATAAAAGATTAGGGATAATTTTATCTTTAATGATATTCCTAAAATAATCCTTAAACCTACTTGGAACTAATAGATCTTCAATAGTCTTTGGTCGATACTTCATACTCCAAATCTGATCTGAATACATTCTATCATATAAATTCATATACTTACCTCTTAAGGTTTAACTGGTGGTTGTGGTAATTTAAATCCAGCGCAATCGTTAAATTTATTTAATTGTTCACATTTACCATAGTGAATAATTCCATCTCTCCTCAACCAATTGGATTCACATTTACAATAAAAAGGATTATTACAAGAATACTCCCCTTCAAATCTACCCTGAATAAAGACACATTCGCTACAATAAATTTTACTCATACCTTAAGCCTTAAGAAGAAGTATATAACAAAGATCACCACAAATAAATTTCAGGTAAGACTTAAACACAAACACATCATAATCACCCTTAATGAAATTCATGTTTGTGGTACTTAGGCTACACTGACAATTACCAGTACCTTCAATGTCTTGTTTGTAACGATTAGCGGCAGAGTTATCAGGATCAAGTAAGCTAATAAATCCAGTACCATCTTTTAGACTAAACTTAATCACATTGAGATTCATGATCTTACTAGCCTTAAGGATACCCTGCAAGACTCCATCAGTCAAGTTAAAACTTCCTAAGAAATCGGTATCAGAGAAATACTTATCATAGGACTTGGTTCTATTATACACATGATCGGGATTTGAATAAAAATAAGTAACACTAGTTTTACCCTGATTAATCTCTACCGAATCATCTCCAAACTCAAAATTAATATCTTGATTAGCGTCAAACATGCGTGTGATGTTAACGAATTGGTTCAAGTCATATATAGCAAATTTGGGTAGGGTTTCCTCAATTTTAGCTAGGCCGATAACATTTTTTGCCGCCGAGCTATTTTTAATATATCCCGGTTCATCAATGTAAATTGATTTGTTAATGCCACAAAAATTCTCTAACACTGTAATTGTTTTCTTAGAAATTTTCAAGATTTTTCTCCTCAGTTTTAAGTCTATCAATTATTTTTCTTAGCCGCCACATGTTATCTAATAATTCATGTTCCTTATGAACGAATTTCATCCTATCATGAATGAATTGTAAGAATTCACTATCCTTCATTTTTTACACTCCTGAGTTAGAAATTCATAAATAAAATCTGCAAAGGCATCAGGAGCAACCAACTCAAAAAAATTACCCTGCTCATTTATCTCTATAATAGACTGATAAAGTTCATATGGAGCTTCTTCACTTAACAGCCAATTTCTAAGTTTACCAAATCCCTCCCATGTTGAGAAATCATTACACCAATGATAAAATCCATTATTGTTAATTTCCATCCAAGGTTCACCCATATATTCAGTTAAGAATTTATCACGTTCACGATTCATAATCATTTCCTTTCACAACAACCAAAAAATTAGGTTCAGATAAGTATTCACTTTTCTTACCTTCTTTCGGGTAATTCCAAGTGTTATTGTATTCTACTCTAACCTTAGTAGGAGTAAAAGCTATAACCTTTGCTAAAACTAAATGTCTATAACTAGGCGCTGTCAGAATCACTCTATCGTTAAGTTTAATTTCTTGTTTAAGAAAATCCTTCATAATCATTTACCAATCATTAAGGTAGTTGTGCTATCGATTCTCTTAACTATATCTTTAGTGTCACAACTAGCAATCATAGTAATGAACATCATGATATAAAGAAACGTCCTTGATACCTTAGCTTTATCACATTCTTCCCTAACAATTAACCTAAGCTTATCTTCATCCATTAATCTTCTCCAATATATTCAGCATCACACGAATTACAATAATACCTATTGGGTTCCTCAATGAAAGTGTGGAATACATTACATCGACACTCACACTTAAAGCTAGGATTATCCTTACCATGAAGATAGATCATTGTGTTCTCTTTGTCAACTGTTAGTTTAGATTCATCATCAAAGGCAACCAAGGAAAATTTAGCTAATTCTCTTCCTAATTCTTCTGGAGTATACAGATTCAAATCCCTAACAACCATTTCAAGTTTACTCCTGAAATAATCCACATCTACTCCATATTGATTATTCATTAGGTTCATCCTCTACGACAGTGTAAACTGATCCCCAATAAAGTATATCACGAATAACCTCTTCCATTTGAGTATTAATATATTCGTAATAATCTTCTGGACTAGAGTTAAGTAATTTCTTAATCGATTCAAACTCTCCAACCTCAAATAGATCAACGAGTTGATGGAGAAATTTTCTCTCCCTCTTATTGTAAAGAGGAAGTTCAACCTCATTACCCATTTTATTCATCTCAATGAAGGTAGAATCGATCCGTTCACGCTCTTTATTCAGATCAATGTCAACAATAATAGTTTTACTCAGTTTCATGATAACCTCCAAAATAAGAATAACTGCTACATTTATATTATAGCAGTTATTCTATCTCAAGTCAAGTTTAATATTAACCTAGAAGTTTAGCAATGTTATCTAACTCAAGCTCAGTCTTAACCTCCTCACTCACCAGAGAGTCAAGTTTCTTCTGAGTGGCATCAAGAAGTTTTTTCTTCTCTTCCCACTTAACCAGATTAATGTGACTCTTAAAATCATCTTTCCACTCGTCCAGAGTGTATCCATCCCACTCAAATTTATAGAAGTTAACTCCTAGTTCTGAACACGCTTTATTGGTATAATCTTTCTTGATATAAAGAAAAGCAAGAGCTTCGACTAAAGTTTTCTCATGCGCTACATTAAGATTAAAGAATTTCTTCTCATCATATTTGAAAATACCATTAGTCTTCAGGATAAACTTAGGACGACTCCCTAGAGCTTGTTTCTGTTCCTCAACCTTAAGAATCAATTCCTTAATCTTACCATCATTTTTGTTTGTTGTCATTTCTTTCTCCTTAGCGAGTTTTAAACTCTTCGTTATATTCGTTCACATAAACTAATTTAAAAATTCCATAACCAATAACATCTTTAATTTTTGTTGATACACGATTGTTGTTATAATTCCAACCATAATAGGAACTATTTCTAATACGGTCAGATAAATGAGTAACCTTTACTTCCTCAAAATTAATCAAATATTTGTTAGCATTAATTGACGACTCAAGTTTTTCCTCACTTCTCCTATCATAGAAATAGAATCCGTGAATACCAGCATCAGACTTGTAATAGTAATAACTACCATCACCATTAATCTCATCAAGACTAACTGGAACTTCCTTCAGATTTAAAGTAAGACTTCCCTCAAAGGATTTCTTGAACTTAGTAAACTCATCAGCGTAGAGAGGAGAAACATCACTAGAAACCACTGAGGCTAACTTAGTAAATCCATCTTGGACCCAAAGACGATTATCATCAAGATCAACGAAGATATGTTTCTTCTTAGACTTCACATAATAAGTGTAATCTACGCTATCATTTAAATGATCAGCGCAACGTTCATTGTAAATATGACGACCAAGATAAAGAACCTTATGACCATCCTTGTTAAGATAAGTATATCCTTCCTTCATCTTATCTTTAGTCACTATCTGAGTCTGCAAAGCGGTGTGACCAGAAGAAAGTTTATACTCCTGAGAAGTCACAGGAAGTAAAACTAGGTCAGCTTTATCCCAAGCATAGACGAATTCTCCCTCAAGACCCTTACCCTTAATTGACGAACATTCCTCAAGGATAAAGAGTAGATTAGGAATAGTTATCTCAAATTCAAAATTACGGGGATCATAGATGCGAGTATAGGTAGCACGACCATCCCAACCACGACCACCTCCAACTTTCTTATTCAGAACAAATCCTGAAGTCGGAACATTATCGAAATCTTGAGTTTCAATCTTATCATCTTTCCAACTATTCCATGAGGTTTCCTTACGCCTGACGCCCTTAGCATCAGTGTAGATAACATAACCTAACATCCCTGTATAGGTGTCGTTACGCTTGTTAAACCCTACATGAATCTTATTTGGGATCATTAACTTGTTCATTGACATAAAATTTAGTCCCTCAAAAGGTGTTGGAATAAAATTGCTGACACACTACCACTTAACATTCCACCGTTAACTTCTTCCACCATAAACGAATCGGACACTCTAAATCTGATACCTCTCCAATCAAACCTAATTGATCCTTGATTATTAAGATCAATGTTTTCAATTTGATCAGGGTAAGGAATAGTTTTAATAACTTTCTCTAATATTTGGATGTTAGTCACGATTAAATCTCCTTCTCAAATTGTTGTCGATGAAGATAATATAACAGCAAATTTAAAATAAGTCAATAACTATTTTGACATGCAAGAACAATTAGTTATTAGTTTATCTTTAATTCCCTTAGCAGTATCACACAACCTTGGGCATTTATCACTGTAATTATCACAACTTAGACAACAGATATTTTTATTGGTAATTGGACAAGAATCACTTCCACAATATTTTTTCATACATATTCTCCATCAACAAGTTGAAACAATTCCACGAAATCTCCTGACTCGTCGAACACGTCAAGATATTCATAACCAGAAACAAAAGCGTCAATTTCGTCGAACATAATTTTGAGTGGAGCGTCACCATTACTTCCAACATAATATTTTTTCATAATTTCTCCTCACAGGCTCAAGTAAAGTTTAGTGGTTTCTTCAAAGATAGATTTCAGTTGATCACAATAAATATCATCATAAGTTTTAATGACGGTGTAATTATGTTTCACGATTTTACCGAACTCTAGGTCATAGGTATCCATAGCATTCAGTCTAATTTTAAGGTAATTAATTCCTAAATCACCCTTCATAAACTTGAAGGAAAGATAAGTATCACCAGAGCTATAAGAAAAATCCTTAGCACCAATCATACACTTGAGGCGACCAGCACCACCTAATTGTTGAAGAATAATTTCAGCGATTTCTCTTGAATTCATAATTAATTACCTCCCAATGAAACGATAATAACAGGATTACTATTTAAAGTCAAGTCATTTATTTGAATTACGTTTCATTAATTCTCCACGACTAATCAAACTTAAATCATCAATCGTGGGAATATAATCTTTACTCTGTCTCGCAACTAAAACTACATAACCTTCAGGAATATCACCTCTTAGTTTCTCCCAAAGATAACGAGCATAACTAATTCTTCTCCTACGTTTATATTTCTTTCCTCTTGCTTCACCTGAAATCTTTTCCTCAATACAGGTAATCCAACCGTCTCTTTCGTGCCAAGTCGGTTCACCAGATTCCTTAGCATTCCAAGGTCTATTGTCTTCCTTGTATTCAGTCTCAGGACTAATCCTAAGTCCTTTAGGAATTTTATAACTCTCAAGGGATTTCTCACCCTTCAACCATTGACCAGTCTTAGAGTCTCTTCCCATAAATAAAAAACTCCTCTCACAGGTTAGGTAAGAGGAGGATAAACTAATTCTATTTTATTGTCAAGGATTATTTTTGGTATAATGTGTGAGGATAATGATCTAAAGGGTTTTCATCTTCCATCTTAGATAAGATTTTAGTCGCCTCTACGAAAAATTTCCTGATAGCAATTTTATATTTTCTCTCAGTCACATTCTTCAAGGAAAAGAGAAATTTCATAGGAATCTCATTAGCTAACCCTAACGGTAATCCATATTTAAATCTATTTGTTGGATTCAATATACAGGATAATAATTTATTAGCATCCTTTTTATCTAACTTATATTTCCCAATAAGTAACTTAAAGTTTCTAACTAGGGTGATAACTTGAGGGTCAAATTCTATCTCACTCGTATAATAATGTAAATCGTCTCCCGTAATCACATAATCATTCTTTAATTTTAAATCCTTAAGGTTGTTATCATTTCTTATTCTGTTCTGATAAATGTGAGCTAATTCGTGTTCGATGTCGTTACGTTTATTTTCAATCGCCAAGTTCAAGAATTTTTTATCATTTGTGTTTTCGTAGTTATTGAGATACTTAACAAATTGATCGTCTTTAATGTTAACATATAGTATTTGTGTGGTAGGATCGAAACCAGCGTTATATAATGTGGGTAACATTTCGCCATCGTCTATCTTAAGTTTGAGCCCTCCCCTAACATTATAGATGCTGGAATCGTATTGAATGAAATATTTTTTGGTATCCTTACTCCAAGGAATCTTAGAGAGTGATAACATTTCCTTATACTTGCTATGGGTTTCTTCTAATTCATATTTTTCTTTGTTCTTCTCGCAAAACTCAACCATAGTTACACTCAAAACTAGATCAATTAAATCTTCGTCTATCTTAACTATCCCCTCAGTTAACATTTTATATTCGATATAAGATAACAAATTTCTCTCCCATAATCTTGCTATGTAAACTCCTATACCATTCCAACACATAATCACTCCTATTTCAGTAAAGGAATTAAATTATCTTTATGAAGTTGACTTAAATTAATCTTAAGCTTCCCTCTTTCCTCATCAGTCATCAGGTCATTAGCTAAACTCATGGCAACTTTATTTTTATTCTCATCCTTAGACAAAATATAACAACCAATCAAATCTTTCAGTAATCGTTCATCTTTATTCTGTTGATAAATTTGACGATTATAATATTCCCATTTATCTAATGTTCTCTCACACTTAGGTAGTAAATTGTAAATATCAACTAATAACTTGATATCATTAACACCAGCTTGATGGGCCATCTCTAGCCAATAAAGAGCCATCAACTTATCTTGTTTAACATTCATAAAATATTGAGCAAGACTGATATAAGGAGCGAAACGAATATTCTTCTCAATAAACTTAGGAGGTAATTGATGAGCATTAGTATACTTTAAGGTTTGAAAAGCATAATACATTGCCTTGCCAATGTCATGATTATTTAACGCCCAGTTCTGAAGGGTTTGATATACCTCTGGGTTATTAGCTAATTCTAAATAATTCTCCTCAAAATGTTTAATCGCTTTTTCGTCATTAAGAGCCACATAACATGAAATTAGTGCATGTAGGATCAATGGTTGAAATGTTAAATCGAATAAATTTTTAGGATCAATTAATTTAATTCCCTCTAACGCTAAATCTCTGGTCCTTTCAAACTGATTAAGAATATAGTATTCTTGTCCGAGATAAAAATTTCCTGAAACGCTAGGGCCGATTTTTTCTCTTTCGATCTTCAACAGCTCAATATTGCGTTCGCCTTTGTTCTTCTCGTTTCTTTCCTTAGAAGTATATCCCCAATGTTTGATATGAGCAAAGTTACATTTGCCAATTGTTAGATTAACTTTAGGTGAAGAAAAGATTTCATGGGCACCTCTGATAAACTGCAATCCTTTAACTAGTGGAGACATTCTGGAACATACCGAATTTACACTGCCCCCGTCATCGGTTTCATTAAGAATATCAAAGTTTAAGAGTTGCTTAGGGATATCTTCAGGAAATTCGCCATTAGGAGTTGTTAAAACAAGTTGCTCATCGGCGTCTATATATAGGATGAAGTCGTTAAATTTCTTACACTTACTTAGGGCAAAATTTCTAGCATCGGCAAAGGAATTATTCCAAGTGAAGTTAAATAATTTTACCGTAGGATATTCATCCCTGATAATATCCTTAGTGTTATCGGTACTACCAGTATCAACAACAATAATTTCATCTACCTTGCCTAATAAACTGTTAAGAGATTTTCTAATATTATTCTCTTCATTCTTCACAATCATGTTTGCTGAAATCTTCATTCAGTTCTCCCTTGTTTTACTAAATTAACAGCATCTTCCATAAATTTAATTCTCCGATAATCCACTTGACAAGTTATACCTAATTCTTTACAAGCTAACTCAAACGCTATCTTATAAACATTAAACTTTTGTGTTTTGGTAAGAGGCCCATGAAAGTTATTTAAAAATTTCGTGTCATAGTCTTGAGAAGCGTTAGGCCATGTAGCCATTATTCTAAGCCTCCAATTAATTCGCCGTTAATAATAAATCCATGCCAGTTACCACTAGCACTACAATCTATACTAGGGTAGACATCGAGTTGATTAAAATCATAACCATTAATTATCCAAGGAAAGTTATCTTCGCTAAACACAACAACCTTACCTTTATATTTAGATCCTTCAACATAAACTAAATTATGTTGTTCCATAAAGGTCATAGGAATAGATTTACAGGTAAGATAGTCCTTAGCTCCAACAGGACTCTTAAAGATGAACATGTGAGGCGATATCCACTCTGGTTCAAGATCAATTAGTTTCATTTCAATATAGCTCCTTAAATTCTTCTACACTTATAATATTCATCCACTCCTGTTTATTCTTTTCAAAGTTATCGTAAGTCAAATCAGACTCAAGAACAATTAGAGGTTCTTGTTTACCCTTAGTTATGATACCACAGCCCCAGTCAGTGTTAATGGTTCTCATAACAACATCATCTTTAGCTCTGAGTCGAACAAACCCCTTGTAAACGTCCCCGGTCCAAGAGCCACCATGATTCTCTCTTTGCTGATTATATTCACACTCAGGTAAACAATCATGGCAAATAATAATACCACCCTCATTTAAAACTTCTAATGAATTAACAACATCGCGATAAAAGAAATCGTCCCAATGTAATCCATCCAAAAACACTAGATCAAATTTATCCTTATTGACTGCAAAGAAATCATCACTAGTCATTTTTACTGTTGCGGCTGAAGAAGGATCAGGATCAACCCCAACCTTCTTAGAACAATAAATGCTATGAAAATTAATTCCATTCTGTACCCCAATTTCTAAGTAAGACTTATAGTGATACTTAGCAATTAGATAATTAATTATACTAGTTCTATTCATTTACTTCCTCCGTCTTTTTAAATTTACAATGATCACAGTTGAATTCGTGAGGGCTATCAGTATACGTCCTTAAAATTCTCCAACACATTTTCATTAGTTTATGTTCCTCATATGTCAAGCTACAACAATCAGGGATAAGATTTTGGTAAGGAATATCATAAGAATTCATTTGAATTTCTCCTTAGTATATACAGCTTCCACAAATTTTTTTATTAACGTCACCTATATTATTTCTTATCTCTTCATAGCTGTTATCATTTAAGTTTCCTAATCTACCAGTCAACCCATAATCCATACAACATAAAATTATATCCCCATTAGGTAATAATACATTATGATCGAAATCCTTACTCAGAGAGCAATGAGCCTTACCATTCTTAACACTAGTATATATCTCCTTGTTGTTGCCAGCTCTTGAGTGAGGATCATAATTCTTGTTTATCTTAATCCCATCTTGAGGAGAATCAAAACAAGCGTAATGAGTTAAGGGAGGATTATTAGACTCGCTTATCTTATCGAAAAACTCTAAGTAAGACTCATTAATCTTAAGCCTCATAGAAACATCAGGAACATGAATAACAAAGGGGTTAGGAGGATAATTTCTTAACGCCTCTAATTTTTCTTCGGTGATTCCGAAAAGAGTTGTATACACACAATAGTTTAATTTGTTATTTTCAAGAATCCTTATCAACTCGACAAAATGAGTATATAATAAACTCTCACTCATTCCCGAAAGATCAATCCTCACATCCTTTGGAATCATACCTAAATATTTTTCTAGGTCATTCAGACTCATTTCTTTTTGACCAGTATAATTATCCCTTAATACATCTTGAGGACAATAATTACATAAGATAGGACAAGGAAGATAAAGAGTTAATTCTAATGTTCTCATATCAATCCTAAATCCTCGCGCTTAGTAAATTCTACAAAATTATCGTTAGGATGAAGAACAATATGTTCCTTATAATAATCCTCTAATTTATTTTCCTTATATAAGTTATACATTGCTCTCCAATGATGTCCAAACCCACAATTACTTTTAGGACCATCTTCATAAGCTTTTCCACCATTAATGATTTTCGTGAAGAAGTGCTTCTTACTCCTATAAGGGAAATGAAAGATAATAGTTTCCTTAGCCTCAACATGATCAGGAATTCCATCCACATTATGATTTCCCTGAGCAATCACGACAGGATAATCTTGAACCTTATACATAGCCTTTCTAGGCCATTTCATTCTAACGCCCTCACTTGTATAATTATCTAATATCATACATTTGGTATCATTAGGAAATGATTCATTACCATCATTGTACAATAATCCCACATTGACCAATTCAATAGTAAAGGCATTCTCAGGATGATTTAGAAATTCGTCTTTGAGGTTTTTGCTTCTATTAAAGAAAAATTCATCAGCGTCAGCATTGATAATATATTTGGCTCCTAGTTCCTTAGCCTTAACGTTCATCCCTGTAACCCATTCTGATTGTCGGTAGTCCTGAACAGGGTTATCGATGATAATGATATCTTTCCCGTACTGAGTTATTATATCTCTGGTTCCGTCAACACTTCCATTATCCATCACCATAATTTTATCTACACCAAAATTAAAATGATGGTCTAGGTTATATTTAATGATATCAGCTTCATCTCTAACTAATAGAGTCATTAGTAACATGTGAGTACTCCACTCTCAGACAGGTTGTAGTAAAGGGAACATACTGAGGATATTTATCCCCAATATATTTTGCTGCTAAACTCAGCTCATTACCCTCATTAGGATTTCTCTCAAAACTAGCATTATGATTAACCAATGCGGGAATCACATAAGATTTCTGATTATTGTTCCTATAGTGTAAACAAAGATCAGAACCATACATGTGATTATATGAAATATTCTCATCGAATAAATAACCGTCATTTTTCTTCAACAAGAATAATTCATCAAGCACATTTATTTCATATGGACGATCATTAGGTAATAGTCTAAAGCTACCCCAAGGAGCACCATAAGATAAACAACACCCTATAAATCCTCCCTCCTTAGTAACTCCAGCCATTCCAGCTACACCCCAAGTGGGATCAATGAAATTTAAGTTATTGATTGCGGTGATTAATTGAGTCTCAAAATTATCAAACATAATTATGTCATGGTGAAGATAAGCTACATATGGAGTTTTGATTTGATCTAAAACACTATTATAAGCCCTAGTACATTTATCGAAACCCTCTATAACAATAAATTTATATTTACCTTCCTTGTAAATTTTAGATATACCTATGTTATTGTTGAATGTATCTTTGTTGTGACTCGCCACGACAAACGTAATCATTCTTCATCTTCTCCACAAAACTCTAAATAATAATCATAATCTTCAGACATTCCCTGAGAGTACAAGGCATCTCTAATTAAATTTGAGACTTCACAAACTCTACTGTTATCACTTAGGTTATCCCAAAATTCATCATTACCTTCTCTAATTTTTAATTCAAATTTAAGTATTTTCATTTGTCTAACTCCAATAAGTCACAGATCATACAATGTCTGAACTGGAATCCATTAGCCACATAAACATCCCATTTATGTTCTTTATCGTTTAATATACAATCTGGATCAGTATAATTAGTTACAGTAAATTCTTGATTGAGATAATACTTCATCCCACACTTAGAACATTGCTCTACCCTCCTATCATCACTATAATCCTCACCCTCTACATGATGATTAAATCCACAGTAAGGACAAATAGCTTCGTGTTCGTCCATGACTTGTTCATATTTAGACATAATTAATAGCCCTCTGGATATTCGTCTTTGTGTCCATCTAAAAATTCACCAGAATTACTCCACATAGGAGAACCACAACTAAGAGTTACCTGCTCAGCTATAATCAGTTCTTCAATACACTCAAACAAAATTACCTTAAGGTCGGTTTTAGACAAACCATTAAGCCAATCATTCAATTTTAATTTGTTTTCAAATCTCATTATTCAATATCTCCTGATAGATAATTCCTTCACTCCCCAAATAACCCTTAGCATAAATATTCTCAGCACACACCGTCTTTGATAAAGCATGACTCACAAATCCTGAGATTAATTGTACAACTCTCTTACCAGACTTCTTAACATTATGGTGAATATAATTATCCCCATAAAATATGAGGAGTCGTTCATCAATAGGTTTATATTCAGAGGTAATTCCACACATACACCAGCCCCCAAGATAATTCCCGACATTATTCACATATTCAATGGTAGGTTTAGAGTAAGAATTATAATACATCCAAGGGTCAATGTCCTTAGTGTGGAAATTAACCAACCCAACGTTAGGATCATTCTCAAGGATATTTACGGCATCAAGAATATTATTAGAAGCGATTAAACAGTCATCATTTAATAGAAGATAATACTTAGTATTCGTTAATGAAATTCCGTAGTTCCATGCGGGGTTAACTTTTCTATCAACTCCATCACTAATAATCTCAACCTTACTATAAGTCTCCCAAGCTAACTTAAATCTACCTTCAGGATTATTATCAATGATGATAACCTTACTTACAAGATTGGTGTCATCTAGGTTACTCATGATGAAACGGAAATACCGCTCATCAGCTTTCCACATAGTAGGAATTATAACTGTCATTGCTTGATTAAAGATATATTTTCTTTGAAGGGAGTGATGATTTAAGAGATGGTCGATTTGATTCTTGATATAAGAGTCAGTGATAACCTTATGAAACAGATCATAGGAATTCATACACTGAGTATAGATATTGAATGCCTCATCTTTATATCGACTATAAGGACTTACTGCCAACATATCAGCAATATCAACATAATACTTAGGGTTATTTGTTAGTCTACCTAGTTCTGATAAATGATTAATTATTTCTTGTGACATTTACTTCTCCTCATCCTCACAACCACCAATACCGATATCGATTTTACCCTCAAAAAGATCAATAGAATAATCTCCAGAGTAAAATCTACAATTATATCCATCACTAATTATAACGTCTGCTTCAGGATCGAATTGAATTAATTTCTCAACCATTTCCTTATTCTTCATTTTTAATCTCTCTTTAGATCTGAATTTTCTTCTTGATATTCTCAATGACAGTTTCGTTGTACTCTATTTTTGAGGTAAGTCTTTTTATAGCTAATTCAAAATCAATGTTTTGTTTCTCTAGGTAAGCAATCTTATTTAACTTACTAGCTTTTGACATAACTATTCCTTCTCAAATTTAGCTTTTAGTTTCAGGTATTTCTCATATTCACCCTTAGCTTTAGCTACCCGTTTACCATATTCCTTATCAGTTTCCTCACGTTCAACTATCTTAAAAATTTCAATATCATCATAATATCTCCTAACGTAAACAGTTTCTGGAGAAGGAGAACATTTTATAATGTCGTTAAGTTTGTCTATGAAAGTTAAGAAAGGGGTGTCTCCATCAACAAAATCCGAGACATCTCCTAGACTAACCTCTTCTTTAATTATTAAACGTTTCTCATCGAACATAAATCTCTCCTTCATAATCCTCAAAGCGGGATTTCTGACGTTGCAATACTTCAGCAGGCACGTTATGAATATCCTTAAAATTGCCTGTAGCTCTCAGGACTACCACACGGTAATCATAAAGTTTGGCTAAGTCTAAGTATTTCTGAAATTCCTTAATGGTTGTTGAGGTATTAGAGACAATACAACTATAACCATTAATTAAATTATGAGTAACCTCCCCCCTGCACCAAGCATGAGCTTCCTGAAGCTTAGAAACATCAAAACAATAATTACCATAATCATCATAGTGATAGTGATCAGCTTCACAGATAGTGTAACCCACCTCTTTAAATTCACACTCATCAACAATATAATTAGCTAAGGTTGACTTGCCGCTCCCTGAGTGACCGCGCACGACGATGAGAAGTTTATCAGGATCTTTACCAATAAGATTAGTTATGTTTTCCTTAGTTATCATCTTAAATTACTCTCCATTAAGCGAATACAGCTTACCATCATTACATCTAACATCAATAGTTATAAGGGTGTTCAAGTGATAAATCCCTCCTTTATCAGAACAAACCTTAGTGGCCTTTTCTATTTTATAATTAGGCACAATTTCAGAACAACCACACAACACCAACACCGCAATAATTAAAATAAGTTTAGACATTTCTTTTCTCCTCACAAAGATTTATAATAATTAATCAATTGACGTTCAGCTTCAAATTTCTTATCTTTACCCTTAGCTTTATCAATACGCTCAGTATCATACTTGAAATCGCGCAATTTGTCAAGCTTAATTTTTACCTTACGTTGATCTTCACTCAAGACATGATCAGCATTACACACCAAAAAGAAATCCTCATAATATCGTTTAGGAATTTGTTTGTAAAACTTAATGAGAGTGCTAGGTTTCATCTCATGAATATTATGAACCTTCATATGTAATTTTGCGATAATCAATGAGAGTTCATTTACATCACTAGTAAACCGATTAACCTTCAGAATATCCTTGAGCATATCATAACCACGATTTTCGTGGCCGATATGTTGACGACGACCATTACCATAAAACTCTTCAGGTGTGTTAATTTTTCCCAAGTCGTGAAAAAGTCCAGAAATCATACACTTGAAGTCACCGTTAGACTCTTCAATTTTATCAATAACGTTCATGGTGTGGTCTAGGATTGAATTTTCTCCATGATACTTCTCAGGACCAGCGAAACGATTATTCATCTCATGAACTTCAGGAAAGATATATTGAAGTCCATCAAGGTAATGAAGATCACGAAAGAAAGATGAAATTCGCTTAACATTTTTACTATGATAACATTTATTTAGTTCTTTCTCAATTCTTTCCTTGGTAACATGTTTGAGACGATGAGAATTAAGTTTAGCAGATTGAACCGTACCAGATTCAATCTTAAACCCAAATCTAGTGGCGAATCTTGCGAGACGCAAGATTCTAACAGGATCGTCAACAAAGGCATTAGGATTAATACTTCTCAGGATACCACTAGTAATATCAGCAACCCCATTATAAGGATCAATAATTTCTCCAGTGGCACAATTTTTGGCAACGGAATTAACGCTGAAGTCACGACGAGCTAGGTCTTCCTCAATAGGAACTCCAACTCCAGTTACCACGAAATCTCCATAACCATTACCTGAAGATTTCTCTGACCGTGTTAATGAAATTTCGTTACCGTTAAGAAGGTAAACAGGGAAAACATTACCTACTAATTTAGCTTCAGGAAAATGAAATGTAAATTCATCCGTGGTCATGGCTGTCACGTAATCGAAATCATTACAGGGAATCCCCATAATGGAATCTCTCACACAACCACCCACCTGAAAAAATCTATGTGTATGTTCTTTAAACATTAGTTTACCTTTTCTTTGGAAGTTTGTTATCTCGTATTCTGTATAGACAACCCAACCATATAACGTCAGCCCAGTATTGTTTTAGTCCTTTGGGGAATTTTGATGCTTGTTTAAACACAGCTTTAGATAATGGCATACCACTTTGATATAATTTCAAAACTTTAGTGATACATCCATGTTTACAGTCATCGTATCTATATCTATTCATCTCTTATCTCGTAAAATCACAACCACAATGAGGGCAGTCAAGATCATCTATTGTAACCGGTTCTAAACATTCACTACATGATCGAATTTCTTCATATTCGATTTCATGACCCAACATGACTATAGCAGCAAGATATTTTTCATTAGGTTCATCATAAGAATTCATCTCAATAATTTTACCGTCAATAATAATTCTCAGTAAAATGTCGTGTTGGGTTTTAACTAATTTGACTTTCATAATTTACCTCACAAAATTAAAAATCGTTAGCGATAAAATATCTTACCACTAACGATTCCTAAAGTCAAGTATTATCTTTCTTGTTAAACTGAATATACTTAGATCTGAAAAAGTAAGGAGTCTCAATGATAGGATAAATTTCCCTGTCAATGAGATTAGAAAATATTATTTGTTCTCCCTTACTTTTATTACACTCCTCACAACAGACAACATAATTATCCTTATAACAATCATTATTATCTTCTATATGAAGAATAGGAATGATATGATCTAAGGTAGGATTAATTACATCTTCCTTGCAGTAGACACAAATCCTACCTTGATCCTCATATAACCTTTGTCTGGTAGTTATTCTAAAATTAGGATCTTCTCTCAAATATATCACCCATCATATCCACCACCATGTTCAAAGTCAACACGTTTAATACCCTTAGCTTTAGCTTCGACTAATTTCTCAATAAGAGCATCAATATCCACTGACGTACCACCACAGCATTCCATATCAGTGTTACCATCCTCAAGAATACTCTGACCACCAACACTCATAATAATGAAACTCGACGACGAACTGTTCGCCACAAAACTTTTTCTGATTTTAGCCATTAGTTATCTCCTTTGACCCAATTTTGAAATTCATCGAACGTTTTAAATTGACTCTTGATAGCGTCTTCCTCCACTACAGAAGAAGTGTTAAAATTACGATAGACATAATCATTATACTCAGGATCGTATAATTTCTTTCGACGTTTATTTAATTGTTTCACTTCCTCAAACACTACCTTTTGATCTACCTTATATTTAGCCTCAAGGTAACGCTTAACATCATAATCAGTGAAATTTAAGAACAAACAAAATGGGCAATTACTAGCAGGAATTTCGTAATAATCATCCTCTTCTAACAACTCTCCCACAATACCATCCCGACAAATTGTATGACCATTTTCACAATCACAATGATATACATCTGAGGGTGACAAGTCTCGACCCCCAAAGGTTTCCCCACATAAATCACAAACAAAAGAACTTGAACTTGAATTACTTACGAATCCTAATCTTACCTTCATAATTAATTGTCTCCCGAAATTAAATAGATACCAGACCCATCATCTTCATCAGGGAGTTCACACATAGTTTCTACTTTACCCTGATCATCATGGTTATCAAGATCAAAATAACGAACAGTGTAACCGCTATTAATGGCTTTCAACATTTTCTCATAAAGATCCTTTACGTAATCTTCTTCAAGAACACTTTCCAAGTTATCATCTCGATAACCATGTTGACGTATAACAAACTCCTCAACTTGTTTAACGTTTACTATACTCTCATCACTGTTAGTTAACATTTTAATTAGCTTATTAACCATATTCTTGATGAAAGGACTTACGTTACCACAATCAAGATTAATGTCCTTGATTGCAATTAAAAAACTTGACGACGAGCTGTTTGCGACAAAACTAAATCTTGTTTTCATTCTCTTAAATTCTCCTTTTAATGATGACTAAATCTTTCGTGACTTGGAAAGAAATCCCAATGTTCTCCGTGTTCAAGTTGGGATTGTAATGCTCCTTCATTATCACTAAATTCTCCCATCATGAACACACCCATTTTATCTTTATTATACCCCTTAATCAGGCGAATGAAGGATTCAACACTCTTAATGAATTCTTCCCTTACTTCTTTTTGTTCATACCAATCAGCTTCCCACTGCTGTCTTACTTCCCAAGGAATATTGTAAAGTGATTTCAGTTCTGGATTAAGTTTCTGTTCTTTCTTAAATATTTTATCCATGTTCTTTTCAAATAAAGTTTTACCACAACCATAATTACTATATTCTTGTTCGTATTTAAAAATCTGACTCAACTCATCAAGAATTGAACGTTCATTACACTGTTCAATATCTTTATTGTCATCCCACTTGAAACTATAAGTTTTACTCATCTCAAGTAGTTTATCAAAGTCTAATGAGAATTCTTTTAACCCATCAAATAATCCTTGAATGATAACAGGAGCAACAAACTCTTTAGTCTCACCAAACCAGATTTCTCCAGCTTCCTCAACAGTTTTAGGAATAGATTTACATCCGATAATGAAAGACGAGCTGGAACTGTTGCTGACGAACCCCGATCTTGTTTTCACAATTATTCTCCTTAGACTTGAAACACAGGGCAATCCCTATCACACGATAGAGAAATATTCTTCCATTTATTTACAATATCTGAATTCCAGATTTCATCAAAAGATTCTGATTCCAAAACATTAATTCCATCTTTCCAATCATCACAAGAGTTTTCCATGAAAGAACAAGGGAAATATTTTCCCTCAGAATTAATGTAAGAACTAAACAATCCAAACGACTCACAAGGTTCCATAAGATGTTCGTATTTTTTCAGAATACCTAATTTCTCAAATGTACGTTTTGTCCGATGATAGGAACAACTATCAAACCCTAAACCAACATTCTCTTTGAATGCTTGAGTAACAATACTATAGAAATCCTTATCATCAATACTATTGAATGACTCTCCCCTACCCTTCTGTTTCAGTGCTAGAAGCACCACAGCATTAAGTTTAGCGAGTCGTGGATCATTAGCAGCAGTATTGATAACCTCCTTAACAAAATCAACATTATTTTTGTGATAACACACATGAATATTAATCTGTTTCATTCCAGCATCAGTTAATGTTTTAATGGCATCATAACAAACTTCTGGATTACGTTCATAAACACTAACACTAATCGCACCACAATATTTTACGAGGTTACTCACTATATCAGGAGTAAGTCTAGCACCATTAATGGTAATGTTTGGAATGATATCAATACTTCTGCAATAATCAAACATCTTAAAGAGATCTTCGCAATGATCAATATCACCAACCCCCGCTGCTAGTTGCGTTAAGGTTGTAACATTATTCACTTTTTTGAATTTATCGATGATGGTCTTGAAGGTGTCAAAGGACATACTATTACCCTTGTTACCAACATTAGCTTTATAGCAAAACGGACAAGGCTGATAAACACCATTAGAGTCAGGAATACCATGACAAACTTCGTCTAATTCTATATCTAGAATTTCAGGAAATGGTGCAGAGGTTGGATCATCCTCAAAAGTTTTACCCCACCTTTGGAAGAATCCATTTTTAAGATTGAATCGATACGAATAGTCGGTGCTGTCGAAACATTTGATTCCATCCTTAATATAAAGTTTCATAATTTACTAAATAGTGTTAGCGGTGTTTCTCGATATAATATCATAAGCGATAATTATTTTAGCGATGGGACAGTTGCATACGCTCCGCAAGGTCGTGATAGAGATG
>Ga0209518_1001059_pt1 | contig 31864 bp, 31 predicted proteins | sample RifGroB1_FD_183993 | JGI IMG/M metagenome (GOLD analysis project Ga0209518, IMG submission 183993) | Groundwater microbial communities from Rifle, Colorado, USA - Groundwater B1 (SPAdes) (version 2) | ecosystem: Environmental > Aquatic > Deep subsurface > Groundwater | place: Rifle, Colorado...
AGAATGGCCATTTCAGACCTTTCTGCTTTTTTAATATGACTGTACTTTTTTGCTTTTTTCATACGCCTTAATTCTATCAAGGCGTTGCACTTCAAAGGTCAATTTCGCTTGCGGACTGATTGGGGGATTTTATGACCAAAACATTGAAATCTGAACTCGGTGCGGCTCTTAAAGAACGAATTGAAAAACATAAAGCGCAACACCAAACGCGAACAGAAGCGACTAACGAAAAATGGAGGGCGTGTCTAAAGTGCAAGGAACCGATAGCTATGGGCGCTTTGTACATCCACTGCACAGAAGAAGACGCTAATGAGGGCAGCAAGTGCGAAATGTATTTTTGCAACATACAACATCACGATGAACATGTAGAGTCCGGTAATCCTTTTGATTACGGTGTTGCCGTAGAAATCGCCTGCACACTAGGCACAGAAGCCGGAGTAATATCTTTTACAAAATGGCTGGTGTCCAGCGTGGAAGGCAACGCCAAAATGGACCTTTCGCCGTATTTCAAACGCGGAGACGCAAACATTGAACTCGGTGAGAATTTGGAACTATTTGAGGATTGGCAACAAGAATATCTGAAGGAAACTTTTGAGCATTTCAAACAAGACATGTACCAACGGCTCTACGAAAACATAGTGCCACGGAACTAAGCAATCTGTTCAACACAAAATGGGCTCCTACCGGAGCCCATTTATTTTTGCTCATTTTTTTACTCCTCCACAAAAAGCGTGCCGATTTGCTCGTAGTGCCCTTGACCACACGAGATAGAGCAATTGTCAAACATTGGATGTTTGACAAACTAGTTGAATAATGATTTATCATCAACATTTTCTTCAATTTCTTTAATAGGAGTTTCTTCTACAAAAATTTTATATTCTTTTTTATTAAATTGGCCCAATATTATTGACGGGTTCAAAAATTTGCCAAAACGGTTGTGGACTGCGAAATCTTGAAAACTCGACCAATGATATTTTATTTCTTTCCTATACCAACCTTTCAATTCTCGCGGATTAAGATGGATGTAGGCCGAAAGATAGTTAAGATAAGCGTTGCTGTCAACGTGCACAGATTGAAATTTCCCTCCAAATAAATGGCCCGTGCGACTATATTTTGTATTAAAATATTTTGTGTAAGCGTTCAGCAATCTTTGCATAAATTTTGAAATGCCGCCTTTTTTTATTTCATGCAAAATCAAGTGAAAATGATTCGGCATAAGACAAAAAGCTACTACTTCAACATACTGCCGTTTAAAAATATCTCGAAATTCTTCGCCGTCAAACATCCAATGTTTGACAAGTTTAACAACACGACCTATTTGTGGAAATACTACATCGCCTTGTAATACTATGAGTAACGTTAAAAAACGCCACCTGTCGTAATCGTCATGAAAAATTAACCGCTTTTCGACGCCGCGATTAAAAACATGAAAATACTCGCCTTCCGCTAATCTCGCTCTGGGCATTCGTCCATCTTATCAAGTAACCATGTTTTGTCAAACATTGGATGTTTGACGTTTGAACTACTCCTCTACAAAAAGCGTGCCGATTTGCTCGTAGTGCCCTTGGCCGCATGGGACGGAGCAGTAAAATGAAAAAGAGCCGGCGCGGGAGGCGATAAATTCAATCAGAGTTTCCCGGCGTGGAAAAAGGCGCTTGTTGATGCCGAAAGCCTCAACCGCAAAGCCGTGGTCGTAGTTGTCTTCATTGAAAATATGGAGCCGCACCAAATCACCCGCTTTTATCCTGATTTCCTCCGGTTCCCATTTCCACTTGTTTTCCTTGGCGCGCATTTCTATCTCAACAACATTTCCGGAGGCTTTCACCGGCCCCACGCCCGGCGGCCTGTAATAGTTCTGATAAACCACACCGCTGGCTATTAAAAAGATTGCAAAAAGAAGTAATTTAACAAATTTGTTCATCGGAGTAAGGAAATACCCTCCCCCTTAATCCCCCTCCCTTTGGGGAGGGGGAAAGAGGGGGTGGGTTCTTTTCATTCACGCATTAATATATAATTTAATCATGGCTAACCAAAAAATTGTTTATAAAATAAAAGGCATGCATTGCGCTTCCTGCGCCATTCTTATCAATAAAACCCTTGAGCGCACAAAAGGAGTAAAATCCGCCAACGCCAACTACGGCTCCGAAAAACTGCTTTTGGAATACGATCCGGCGGAAGCCAAAATAGAGGACATCCACGCACTTGTAAAAAAACTTGGCTACACTCTTATCTTACCAAAAGAAGGAGTAAACGAGGAAGAGGCCGCCGAAAAAGCGCGGCTTGATGAATTAAAATCGCTAAAAAAACGCACGATAATTTCTTTCGCGCTCGCAACCCCCATCATAATTTATTACATGGCCGTGCATATGCTTAATCTGCAACATGTTCACGCTGTAACTTTGGGGGGGTATTTTATTGATCTTAACTGGGTTTACCTGATAATGACTACCCCGATACAATTCGGCGTAGGCTGGCCCTTTTATAGAAATACATGGACGGCTCTTCGCGCTGGCTCGGCAAGCATGGACGTCTTGGTGGTTTTGGGGACAACCTCTGCGTATTTGTACAGCGTCGTCGGATTTCTTTTTTCGTGGAGCTATCTGTGGGCGCAAACTTTCTGGATAGGGCTTGATCATCCTTACTGGGAATCTTCCGCCGCGCTTATCAGCTTTATTATTTTGGGAAGATACTTTGAAGCGAAATCGCGCGGTAAAATCGGGGAAGCGGTGCGAAAACTTCTGGGCCTAGCTCCCTCCAAAGCCGTAGTGATACGAAACGACAATGAAATTGAAATTGATCAAAAAGATTTGCAAGTCGGCGACATTTTTTTGGTAAAACCGGGCTCAAAAATTCCGACGGACGGAGTAATTATTGAAGGCAACTCTCATGTTGACGAAAAAGTGGTCACCGGAGAATCAATGCCAGTAAACAAAAAAACCGGGGACGAAGTCATCGGCGCCACAATAAATGCCGAAGGGCTTTTAAAATGCAAAGCAACTAAAGTCGGCAAAGAAACCTTGCTTTATCAAATCGTGCGACTGGTTGAAGAAGCCCAAGCGACAAGGGCTCCGATCCAAGACGTGGCCGACAAAATCTCCGAATATTTCGTGCCGGCGGTCGTGGTATTCGCGCTGGTTACCTTCTCGCTTTGGTATTTTATTTTTGGTCTTAATTTTGCCGCATCGCTGCTTTTTGCAGTCGCCGTGCTCGTCGTTTCATGCCCGTGCGCGCTTGGACTCGCAACCCCCACCGCGCTCATGGTTGGCACCACAAAAGGAGTTGAGTCCGGCATTTTGATAAAAGGAGGTGAAGCTTTGGAAAAAGCGCACAAAATAACAGCAGTCGCTTTTGATAAAACCGGCACGCTGACAAAAGGAGAGCCGGCAGTTACCGATGCCATCCCATACGGCGCCTCCAAAGAAGACCTTATTTTTTATGCGGCAATTGCAGAAAAAGCCTCGGAGCACCCTCTTGCCAAAGCCGTAATCAAGGCGGCAGCCGGACGCAATTTGCCGGCACCAAAAGACGGAAGGGCTGTCTCCGGAAAAGGCGTCCGCGCCACGCACGAAAACCGCGAAATCTTGGTCGGCAACGAGATGTTGATGAATGAAAACGGCATGGATGTTTCTCAATATAAAAATGACGTGGAAAAACTGCAAAACGAAGCCAAAACCGTGGTTTATGCCGCCTTAGATAAAAAGATTATAGGCATCATCGCTATGGCAGACACTTTAAAAGAGTACGCAAAAGAAGCCGTAAGCGAACTCAAGCGCATGCAAAAAGAGGTTATTATGATAACCGGGGACAATGAAAAAACCGCGGAAGCAATCGCGAAGCAAATCGGCGTTACCAAAGCTTACGCAAAAGTTTTGCCGGAAAAGAAACAGGAACTGATTGCCAGCCTCCAAAAGGAAGGAAAGGTTGTCGCCATGGTCGGAGACGGCATCAACGACGCTCCCGCCTTGGCAAAATCAGATTTGGGGATTGCGGTAGGTTCCGGAACAGACGTGGCAATAGAGACTGGTGAAATTATTTTAATAAAAGATGACTTGCGGGACGTTGTAACAGCAATTGACCTTTCCAAAAAAACTCTGCGCAAAATTTGGGAAAACTTTTTCTGGGCATTTATTTACAACATCGTCGCAATCCCGATTGCCGCCGGTGCGCTTTACCCAATCTGGGGCTTCGCTCTTCGGCCAGAAATTGCGGGGTTTGCAATGGCATTTTCCTCCGTTTCGGTAGTCGCCAACTCTTTGCTTCTCCGAAAATACAAAGAACCGAAATTCGCCCGAGAAGAAAAATAAATAATAAAACATGAAACTGGCAAATTTTTTGTTAAGAGTTGGGTTGGCGGTTGTGTTTTTTTACGCCGCAACGGCGGCGTATTTAGAGCCGCACAACTGGATCGGATTTTTGCCGAGCTATTTTAGAATGTCGTTGGTTTTGGCGCTCTTTTCGGCCTACCAAATTGTTTTAGCTTTGTGGCTTCTTTCCGGCAAAGCCGCGTTCTGGTCCGCCCTACTTTCAGCAGCCACACTTCTTGCTATAATTTTTCAAAATACTCGCTGGACCACGATTGCAGCGTAGTCACGGAAAGTCGCTGGGCAAATATTTTTGGCGTCCGCAATGAGATATTGGGGCTTATTTTTTATATTTTTTTGCTTGGGGCGCCGTTTTTATTTGCAAAAAATCTTATAATTTTAGCAGCGTCATCCGGACTATTATTTTCTATTTTTCTTATTGCTCTCCAATTTTTTGTAATCCGCGATTATTGCTTGTACTGCCTGCTTTCTGCGCTAATCACATTTCTTCTTTTTATAAACAGCTTTTTTGTGCCGGTTCTTTGACAACACCATACCATTCTAGTGTACTTTATAAATTTGTGCTAATATATGAAGCATGTATCAAAGATTTATACAAAAACCTATAGAAAACCGGCTTTTTAAGTCAAAAATTATAGTTATTTATGGCCCACGCCAAGCGGGGAAAACCACTCTTTCCGAAGCTATTTTAAAGAAATTTGGTGATGATGGTCTTTACTTGAATTGCGAAGTCGACTCTGTTAAAAGGGAATTATCAAAAATTGAGCCTGCTCAGTTAAAAAATTTTTTTGGCAGCAAAAAAATAATTGTTTTGGATGAAGCCCAAATTATTCCAAACATCGGACTCGTTCTAAAGACTTTCATAGATGCATACAAAGATATCCAAATCATTGCTACCGGCTCATCAAGTTTTGATTTATCAAATAACATAAAAGAGTCTTTAACTGGGCGTTCAATTGAATTTAATTTATTGCCACTTTCTATCGGCGAAGTTGTTGCCCATGATGGTCTTCCGTCACTTCGATCTTTTGAAGAAATTTTGTTTCGTTTTGGTTTGTATCCAAATGTTTATAATAACAAAGATGATCAGAATGCAATGCATCGGGAGATTGAAAATATACAATCAAATTATTTATACAAAGATATTTTAATGCTTGAAGATATCCGCAAGCCCAAAATTCTTGAGGATTTATTACAATTGCTGGCTTTTCAAATAGGTAACGAAGTTTCTTTAAATGAGATTGCACAAAAGATCGGTGTTTCAGTAGTTACAGTTGACCGCTATATAGATCTATTAGAAAAAACTTTTGTCATTTATCGCCTAAAAGCTCTTTCTAGAAATCAACACAATGAAGTTCGCCATAGTTTCAAAGTCTATTTTATAGATATCGGTATTAGAAACGCAATTATTCAAAACTTTAATCCATTATCTGTTCGAGATGATGTTGGTAAGCTGTTTGAAAACATATTTATCATTGAAAGGTTGAAGAAAGCTATGTATGCCGAGGAATTCAAGAATTATTTTTTCTGGCGAACATATGATCAGAAAGAAATCGATTTTATAGAAGAAAGTGAAGGTATGCTTTTTGCTTTTGAGTGCAAATATTCTGAAGGCAAAATCAAAAATGCCACCAGAAACACTTTTTTGAAATCATATCCAAAAAGCGATATTAAGATTATCACAAAAGACAACTATACAGATTTTTTGATAGAATAAGAGTAAAAGCTCTTGCGCTGATATTCTGCGCCACGGTTTTGTTTTTCGGGCTGACAGCGAAAGCCAGCGCGACGATGAAAAAAATGATATAATAAATTCGTGAAAAACGACTCCAAAATAGCAATCTTCAGGGGTAAAAAAATTAGAAAAACTATTCACAATAATGAATGGTGGTTTTCAGTTGTTGATGTGGTTGAAGCATTAACCGATAGCGTAAATCCGCGTGATTATTGGTTTAAGATGAAAATAAGGGTAAAAAACGAAGACGGAATTGAGTTGTCGACAAATTGTCGACAACTGAAATTGGAATCGTCTGACGGTAAAAAATATGGGACTGATTGCGCCGACACCGAAGGCATTTTTCGTATCATTCAATCCATCCCTTCTCCCAAAGCCGAGCCTTTCAAAAGATGGCTTGCCAGGGTTGGATATGAGCGCGTGCAAGAAATAGAAAATCCGGAATTAGCCACGAAAAGAACCAGAACGCTTTATAAACTCAAGGGTTATTCTGATGATTGGATTGAAAAGCGGATGCGCGGGATTGCTATCCGGGAAGAATTAACAGACGAATGGCAAAAGCGAGGAGCCAAAGAAAAAAAAGAATACGAAATTTTAACGGCGGAAATTTCCAAAGCCGCTTTTGGGATGACTCCCAGCCAATACAAAAAACATAAAGGACTCAAAAGAGAAAATTTACGCGATCATATGGATGATTTTGAATTAATCTTTACTATGCTCGGAGAAAGATCAACAACAGAAATCCATCGTACCGAAGATTCTCAAGGTGTACCAAAATTAAGAGCGGACGCTAAAGCCGGAGGCGATATTGCCGGAGGAGCGAGAAAGAAACTTGAAAAACGATTGCGCCACTCCATCGTATCAAAAAATAATTTCAAAATATTAAACGAAAACAAAAAATTGCGATAATTTTAAGTTTTAATATGCCCGATACCATCAAAAATCTATGTTTGCGGCACGAGAGAGAGAGAGAGAGTAAAAGCCCTCACGCTGATATTCGGCGCCGTTTTTTTGCTTTTAGGATTGGCAGCGAAAGCCAACGCAACGACATATTACGTTGATTCGTCCATCACAGATACCAATGTCGGTTCCGCCACGCCCGACTTTACTACTTACAATCCTACAACCTTTGCCACTGATACCGGTTCAGATAGTGTTTACAAAACCATCGCCGATGTCAATCTCAAATCCTTCAGTGCGGGAGACAATATCTATTTTCGCAAAGGTCAAACATGGAGAGAACAACTTACAGTTCCGGCTTCCGGTTCCGCCGGCAACCCCATTACCTTTGGAGCATATGGGAGCGGCGATCCTCCGCTCATCTCGGGCGCGGATGTCGTGGCGGGCCCCTGGACGCAGGACGCGGTGACGGCGGCAGATACGGAAACTTACGAGAGCGGCAGCATTTCTGCGTATTGGGACACCGTGACTGGCGCTTCTGATGCGACAATTTTTAAGAATGGAAGCAAATCTTGGCGGTATGCGCCATCAGCCGGTTATCTTACTACAATCAAAACCGGAGGCACTAACGCCGATTACACAGAAATTATTACTTGGTGGCGACTGGATTCAGCTTCCACGCTGACTGGGTGGAATCAGACTCAAACACTACAGATGGAGGGCGGTTCCTGGTTAGGGGCTAGCGGGGTCGGAGTTTGGATTGATAGGAACGGGGGGAATACGGCCTGGGAGTTAAGCGTGGGTCGAGACGGTCCAGGTGCGACTAAATACACAATTAGTGCTGACACATGGTATCAACTGCGTTTTGTGGTGACTGCTAACAACGGATCAGGAAATGCTCACGCGGAATTATATGTAGACGGCACACAACGTTCATCACTTACGGGTTTGACGCTTGCCAGTGCGATAAATGCCAACTTAAAGATGGGGGCGTTTCTGTACCAAGCCACATCTTTTAAGATCAATCTTGACGATACTAGTGTTTATACTTCAGATTCCACGGTTTTGCCGTCTCGTTGGTATTCGACGGTCACGACGCAGCCCAATGTAGCCATTCTCAGTCGGGCACTAGGCACTCTTGCGGCCTCGGCCGTCGCGGTGGATGCGACAGGGGAATGGTTCTGGAGCGCGAATACCCTCTACGTCTATTCGGTTGCGGATCCTGGCGCAACGGCGATTGAAGCTGGCGCCCGAGCCAACGTCATTCTTTGGAATAGCAAGAACTATATCCGGTTGGAGAACCTCCAGATTGAAGGGGCAAACAGTACAATTTCAGATGGAGCCATCAACATACAACATGGTTCGACGGGGTGGCAGATTGACGGCGTGACAGCGCAGTTCAATCGGTCGGGGGGGTATTTTTCAACTCTACATCTGGCACGGTTGCGAATGTCACGGCCATGTACAATGGCGACATCGGCGTGGATTTTGACTCTGCTGATAATATGATCGCCACTGACATTATCGCCCACCACAACCTAGGCTCTTGCGGAGTCTACCTCGGCGCGATTACTCCTCCAGCGGTCGGGAACACATTTACGCGCATTACCACCTACAGCAACACAAACCAAGGGTTCTGTCTCGGCGGCTCGGACAACACGATCATTCAAGATTCTATGATCTATAACAACGGTAATATTGGTATGTGGGTCGGAGCCTATGCCCAAAACGACGTTGATGGATTGACGTTCCGGCGCAATCGGGTGTACGGCAACAAGTACGGCGTGATGGTTCAGGGGGCGACAACCGAGAATGTCGCATTGACCTACAATCTGATTTACAGCAACACAGAAGAAGGTATCTATTTCAAGCTAGCCTCTCCGTCCGATATAGCGTACAACAACGTTCTATACGCGAACGGGAAGGGGTTACGCGTCGATGATGCGAGCACGATCGCAAACGTCCGCAACAATATATTCCTGGACAACGCTACCGAAATCTATGTGGATGCAGATGTGAATCTGGCCCTGACGGTCAATTACAACGACTACTACCACACGGCGGGCGGCACGCCCTTCTTCTGGAAAGGTACGAGTTACAACTTTGTTGACTGGAAAACAAATTCTTCTCAAGATGCAAATTCAATAAATTCCGATCCTCTTTTTACCAACGCCGCTGGAAACGACTTCACACTCCAATCATCCTCTCCCGCCATCAATGCCGGAGTTGATCTCGGAGCTACCTATGATGATGCCATTATGCCCGGATCTTCATGGCCGTCATCAGTGACCACAGCCGACCAAGACCTCCGCGGTTCGGGCTGGGAAATCGGAGCATATGTGTATCCGGTTCCTCAAGCTCCGACCATTGGCACCCCCTCTGCTCTATCTCCTTCCTCCATCCGCTGGGCTTTCACTGACAATTCAAATGATGAAACGGGATTCAAGATTTATGATAGTAATGACAATACTGTTAATTCGGCTACTCCAGACGGCCTTTCATATCTTGATGAAACGGGATTGTCATGCGGCACCAGCTATTCAGGCAGATACATCAAGGCCTACAACTCCTACGGCGAAAGCGTAGCTTCGGCTGTGGCTTCATCTCAATCTACCAATATTTGCGGAGAAGGCGTGATTGTGGGAATTATTGGCTCTCGCGGCGGAACTCTGGGAATGGCCGCTCCGACTATTCCCCCACAAACCTCGGCCGAGCCTGCCTCGCCGAGTCAAGGCGGGCCGGGTCAAATAGCGCAAACTCCATCCGCGCCTCCAGTCTTGGCTCCGTTCATCTTTACCGCTGACCTCAAACTCGGCATGAAGGGAAACGATGTCAAACAGCTCCAGATATTCCTGAATCAGCACCTTGATGTCCCGCTTGCTAAAACAGGCCCAGGCTCGCCGAGAAACGAAACGGACTTTTTCGGGCCTCTGACCAAAGCCGCAGTGATTAGATGCCAGGAGCAACACGCCCAAGAAATTTTGGCTCCTTGGGGTTTGACCAAAGGAACGGGCTTTGTCGGAAAAACCACCAGAGCGAAGATTAACGAGTTGATGATGAAATAACGGCTTAGAGCATTTTTACCGTAGTTGTCAACATTGCGCGATTCTTATTGATGGTTAGGATATAGTCGATGCCACACATCAAACCAGATATTGAATCGTTTGCCCGGATAAAGGTTGTCGGAGTAGGCGGTTCCGGGAAAAACGCGGTCAACCACATGATCCGCTCAAAAGTCCGCGGTGTTGAGTTTATCGCCGTAAACACAGACGCGCAAGATCTTCATCAAAGTTTGGCGCATAAAAAAATCAGAATCGGCAAGGGCGTTACCAAAGGATTGGGTACCGGCATGAATCCTGATTTGGGCCGACAGGCGGCAGAAGAAACCAAAGACGAAATCCACGAGGTTCTGAAGGGCGCCGATATGGTGTTTATCACTTGCGGGATGGGCGGAGGTACCGGTACGGGCGGCGCGCCAGTAGTTGCGCACGCCGCCAAGGCGCAGGGGGCGCTTGCAATTGGAGTTGTGACAAAACCATTTGCTTTTGAGGGCATGGAGCGTGCACGCATTGCCGAGGGCGGACTCATCAAACTTCGCGAAGCAGTAGACGCTTTGATCGTCATTCCAAATGACAAACTTCTTTCTGTCGTGACGAAAGACACTCCGTTTCTTTCCGCTTTTGCAATGTGCGATGAGGTTTTGCGGCACGCCGTTGAGGGGATTTCCGATCTGATTACGATCCCTGGAATTATTAATGTAGATTTTGCGGACGTCAGGGCGGTTATGCAAAGCGCCGGCTCTGCTCTCATGGGCATAGGTCACGGCCATGGCGAAGCGAGAGCGGAGGAAGCCGCGCGGGCGGCAATCAGCTCACCGCTTTTGGATATTTCCATAAACGGCGCAAGAGGCGTGCTCTTTGCGGTTGCAGGAGGAGCCGATCTTACCATGTGGGAAATAAACGAGGCCGCCAAAATAATCACTTCCTCGGTTGATCAGGACGCCCGTATCATTTTTGGGGCGATTCACGACGAGCGCCTTAAAAAAGGAGATGTAAGAATTACGGTAATCGCTTCCGGATTTCCGGACGACCATATTGGCAAGACGGCGACTTTATTCGGACCCTCTGCCGGTCCGGCAGGTTTGCCAAAAAGCTCTTTTACGCCCAAAACCGCTTCTTCCTCTACCCCCATTGTCGGCGGAGGCCAGAATATAAACGGAGTTAAAAAACCAGAAAATGGAGCAAACGGCCAAGAAGAATCCGAATGGGATTCCATTCCGGCTTTCATACGAAGACAGAGGAAATAAAAAAACCGCCGATGCATAGCCGCGGCGGCAGAAAAACCAACCGACTGTTTAATTAAAGAATTACTCCGGCGATAGTCCAAACCATAGCAATAAGGTAACCGCCAAACAGAAAACCAGTAGCCCATTGTCTGTCTTCGCCCGCCATGGCCGGGGGAACAACTGTGTAAATCTTTGTTTTGTTTTCAATTTTATACAACACAACGCGATTGACGTAAAGTCTGCGCCAAAACACAATAAAAAGGGCCGTCCAAACCACCAGCAAGGGAACGCCGATAATCATCCCTAGCAAATCCTTGCCCAAAACTTTGTACGCAACCAAAAACATTGTGAACTTGCCTACGCCTGTCTTTGCGAAATTGTCTGCTTGAACAGTGATAGAGGACAAACTTTCGTTTACAGCCGAACCGATTTCTTTCCCAATGCCAACCCATTTGCCGTAAGTTTCTATCCTCTTTGCCATTACGGCCAAAGACTGTCTTTCTTCAAGCCCTTTTAAAACATCCGGCGGCAAATCTTTTTTTCTTACTACAACAGTCTCATTATCCTCTGAAGTTTGCGTTGCGCTAACTACCGCCGAGCCTGAGAACAAGGCTATAGCAATTAGGCCTAGAACCACCAGTTTTTTCATCGCCAAACCCTCCTTTGGTTTGAATTTTTCTGTTAAGAAGCATAGCAAAATTGTCTACAGCTTGTCAAGCCCTACTTAGCAAGCGGTTATTTTGCTAAAATAAAGCTATGGCAAATGAGGCCTTTTTAAATCCGGAGGAGGCGATTGAGGCGTGGGATGTCCGGCCGGGGGACAAGATCGCCGATTTTGGTTGCGGAGCTGGTTTTTTTTCCGTGCCGTTGGGCAAGAGGGTTGGCCCAAACGGCAAAGTTTACGCGCTGGATATACGCCCGGAAGCGCTTGAGGCAACCCGCGCCAAAGTGAAACTCTTTCATCTTTTCAATATTGAACCGCAGCGCGCAGATTTGGAAGCTCCGCGCGGCTCCGGCATCAAAGATGAAAGCATTGATAAAATTCTTATCTCCAACATTTTTTTTCAGGTTGAAAACAAAAATGCCGTTGTGGAGGAGGCTTACCGCATTTTAAAAGAGGGCGGGAGCATTATGGCTGTGGAATGGAAAGAAGACTCTGTAGGCGGACCGGCTTTGGGGGAGCGTGTCGGAAAAGACGAAGTGAAAAAAATTATGCAAAACGCCGGCCTTTCTTTTTTTAAAGAATTTAATGCGGGCAGCAATCATTACGGAATGATATTTTCCAAAGTAAAATGAAATTTCAATTAGCCATCATTGGCGGTGCAATCATGTTTGTCGTTATTGCTGTTTTAGTTTTGACAGGCGCGCTTCCAGGTTTGAGGACCAACGAAGGGCGCGGCGCGAAACTGATTATGTGGGGATTTGACGATCCTGGCGCAGTCAGCCCGTTAATTTCTAAATTTACCGGCGCCCGCACCGATTTTGAAGTAAAATATTTTAAAAAGGACATTGGTGTTTTTGAAAGCGATTTGTTGAACGTAATCGCCAGCGGCAGCGCAGACATTCCGGATGTAATAGTTTTTCCGTCGGGTTATTTAAAGAAACACAAAGACAAGCTTGCTTCCGCGCCTCCCATATTGATAACGGAGCGCGAGATTAGGCAGGATTATGTTGAGGCGGCCTCCGCGTTTTTGGGCAGCAAAAACGAGGTATTCGGGATACCTTTTTACGCGGATGTGCTGGCGCTTTACTCAAACGGCGACCTTTTTACGAAAAATTTTATTACCTTGCCACCGAAAACATGGGATGAGTTTCTGGTATACACGCAGAAATTTACGCAAAAAGACAGCGCCGGAAAGATTTTGATTTCCGGAGCGGCCATGGGCCGCGGCGGGAATATCAAAAACGCGCCGCTCATTTTAACAACGCTTTTTTTGCAAAGCGGGGAGAGTATTGTAAAAGAAGACGGAGAGGTTTCGCTTGGCTCTTCGGTTAATGTAGGCAATACCACTCTGCGTCCGGCAGAATCTTCCCTGCGTTTTATAACGGATTTTGCCAATCCGCAAAAAACTCTGCAAAGTTGGTCATCCGCGCTTCCGGAAGACGAGGAAATGTTTATTGGCGGAAAGCTCGCTATGTATTTGGGCTTGATTAGCGATTATAATGAAATTAAAAGCAAGAACCCGCATCTTTCTTTCGCGGCAAGTCTGATCCCGCAACTAAAAGACGCGCAGCGGCCGATTGCGGGCGGGGAACTTTTCGCGCTTGCAGTGCCGAAGGCATCGCAAAAACAGGCGCAAGCTTGGGAATTCATAAAATTTTTAACCGATGCGGAAAATTCAGCCGCTTACGCGGATACAGCCATGAATGTTTCGCTCCGCCGCGACACACTGCCAAATTATCAAAAAGAGTCGGTGCGATCGGTTTTTGCGCAGTCTGTTCTGGCTCTCAAGCTTTGGCCAAACCCCGACCCCCTGCGCTCCGGCCAGATTTTCAGGGATCTGATAGAAGATGCGGTTTTGGGCCGCGCGACATTAAGAGAAGCGCTGGAGAAAGCAAGGGCGAGGTTAGATGAATTAAAATGAGCAAAACTAAACAAAATTATATTAGAATTTTATTTTTTTGCGGTTTGCTCGCTCTAGTCGCAACTCCGGCTTTCGCGCAAGCAGAAATCCTCGGCGGGTTGGTTCCTTGCGGAACGGCGGAAATTCCGTGCACGCCGTGCCACCTTTGGACATTGGCTGACAATTTAGTTGATTTTTTGCTTAATAAAATAGCCGCCCCGCTTTTAATTTTAGCGTTTCTTATAGGAGGTATTATATGGTTAACAAGCTCCGGAAACCCGAAACAAATTGAACTCGGAAAAAAAATTCTCACCTCCGGCATCTTCGGCATTTTAATAGCTTTTAGCGGCTGGCTTATTGTGGACACGCTCATAACCACTATCGGCAACGGAGCGTTTACGGCGCCATGGAACATAATGGGAACTTGTCCTTCGCCCGCAGCCGCCACCACGTCTACAACGGGTGCTACAACCCCGATCCCCACGCCAACAGGTGTTGCGCCGTTAGATAATAGTAAAAACGCTAACGCCCTTTTTGTTTCCGGTGTTCTATTCAGCGGAAACGGGAGCTGTGTAAATACCAGCGGCCAAAATGTCAGTGCCGCAACAAATCTAAATGAGTTGCAGAAGGGCGAGGGTTTAACGGTTTGCCAAAACGGCTGTAGCTCTACGGTTTTGAAAACTTGCACAAAAACAACAAACACTTTAGATCCGGCGGTCTTGCAAAAACTTCTTTTGGCCAAAAACGCTACAAATTTAAATTTCACCATAACCATCATAGCCACAGGAGATCACGCTCAGAATTCAGAACATTATCAATTTAAGGCGGTAGATCTGGTGCCAAGCGCGCCCACTCCGGAGAATTATTCAAAATTGAAAGATCAACTCCGGGTCTTCAGTCCGGGCACTAGAATAGAATGTGAAAATAACCAAGGAAACATAGTGGCCGGTTGCGGAATTGGCACAACGCATCTTCACGCTACCATTAAGTGATTAAAATAGTATATGATTAATTTATGCACATGAGCAGATTTAAAGACTTCATTTTTAAAGCAACCTGCGCTATACTTGGCTTAGAGGCAAGATTGGCATCTGCGGAAGAACTTAAAAAATTTGGACCAGAAAGCTTTGCCAGTTTAATGCAGAGCATAGCAAGGCTTGCCACCCAAATCGGCCTTCCTATAGCTGCACTTTTCCTTGTCTGGTCCGGGTTTTTATTTGTATCGGCAAGAGGGGACGCAAAAAAGCTTGAAACGGCCAAAAGCACGTTTTATTGGTCGGTTATCGGCACGGCGCTCATCGTCGGCGCATATGCCATAGCAACAGCATTAGTCGATTTCGCTAAAAAATTGTAAAATAATAAAAGGTCGTCCCGTCAAACGGGGTAAAATTAGTAGCATTCGTATCTTATTAGTAGATTAGTATTATATTAATTATGAATAAAACATTAAGAAAAATCGCCATTATCTCAACGTCCATTTTACCGCTTGTGGCTCTTGCAGCGACTACCGTACAGGGCGTTTTAATTCAAATTCGCGTCATTCTAAATCAGGTTGTTCCAATAATTATGGTGTTGGCTACTATTGTGTTTCTATGGGGTGTTATCAGGTATGTAACTGCTGGCGGAGACGAAGAAAAGATAAAAGAAGGTAAACAATTTATAATTTTCGGTCTCATCGGTCTGTTTATTATGGTAGCTGTCTGGGGAATTATAGCGTCTCTTCAGGGCACTTTCGGCCTTGGGACCGAACCAGTTCCACCTGGACCAGCGACAAACTTCTAATTAATGCCATAATTTATTGACAGACAGTGATAGCAGAAGCCAAAACAGTTGACGAGATAATCGGCGTTGTCCAATCATCGCTCATTCGGCCTGTTGAGGGTTTGCTTTTTGCTTTAGCAACCCTTGTGTTTATTTACGGCGTTGTTGAATATATGGCAGGAGCTTCAAACGAAGAAGCAAGAACCAAGGGAAAAACTCATATGATTTGGGGGTTGGTTGGGCTCTTTATAATGTTTTCCGTAAGCGGCATAATAGCAGTGCTTAAAAACTTTTTTGGAGTCCAATGAGTATTGCAGAACTCTTCAAAAACATCGGAGGAATAATTGGTCAACTGATACGCATACTCGTCGCTGTGGCAACCATTGTATTTTTTTGGGGAATCATACAATATATTGTTGCGAGCGGCGATGAAAAGAAACTGCAGGAGGGGCGGCAATACATAATCTATGGCATTGTGGGACTTTTTGTTATTGTTGCAATGTGGGCGATTGTAAATGCCGTAGCTAGTACGCTCTTCGGATAAAAAATCAAAATAAATAATCAAAACCCCCTCACTCGGTAGAGTGAGGGGGTTTTGTAAAATGCCGGAGGAGAGATTCGAACTCTCACGCCTTTCGGCACTCGATCTTAAGTCGAGCGTGTCTGCCGTTCCACCACTCCGGCGCAAACTTTGCATTGCGGCCAGGGGGAATCGGACCCCCATCTCGTCCTTGGCAAGGACGCATTCTGCCACTAAACCATGGCCGCGAAAACAATTTTTATTTTAGCATTGGGCATGGTGGGATTTGCCAGCCAATAGCTTCGCAATTTGGCTGGTCCGCCTAAATGCGTAGCTTTTGGCGGAAACCCTAATGCCTCCGAGAGGATTCGAACCTCTAACCCTTGCGGGACGGCGTTCTAAGCGCCGCGCGTATGCCAATTCCGCCACGGAGGCATGTATATAAGCGAAATTGGAGGCCTGGGCGGGAATTGAACCCGCGTATAAGGGTTTTGCAGACCCTTGCCTTACCACTTGGCTACCAGGCCGTGCGTACTATTCATTTTTAACTTTTTCCAGTAATTTTTCAAGTTCCATTTCTTTACCCCCGCCGTATAAAACAAATTTTATCTGTGGGATAAATCGCCTGCGCGATCGGGAAGCTACAAATCTGCGCGTTTCTTTTTCCATGCGTTTTATTTGTTTAAATGTTTCTTCGGCTTTGTCTTCCGGAAAGATTGTTACCAACACTCTGGCATTGTCCGATCTTTCCCCCGAAACGACTTTGGTGACGGATATAAAAACGCCTTCTCCGCGCCAGGTATTCCGCTGAAGAAATTCAGAAATTTCTTTCTTTAAAAAAGATTCAAATCTTTCTTGTTGATGCGCCATATTATTCTCCGCCAGAGGCGGATCCGCCTTGGGCGGAAAAAACTTCTAATTCGTCTCCATCGGCTGCCGTTGTCTTCGCCGAGATTAACGCGCCAAATTCATTGTCCGCAGCTATTTCCGGAACGCTGATTCGCCCCTGTTGTAAATTTTCTATTGCGCCCTCGCCGATTTTTTTCCCGCGCCTGAAAAGCTCAAAAGCCGCGTCTCTTTTTAAAACGCCGTCAATTATTTTCCCGCCCACGATCTGCCCCTTAACCGCCCCTTTGGCCGGAAAAATTTTTAAAATTTTGGCATGTCCCAAAATTACGCGGTTTACCTCCTTGGGCAAAATTGACTCTATTTTTTTCTTAAAGAAATCGGTGATGTCATAGATAATTTCAAACTCCGCAATTTCTACGTTCATGCGCTCCGCAAGTTCTCTTGTGGAGGCCGCGACCCGTGATTTAAAAGCAATGATTAGCGGTTTTGTTGAAGAGGCGGCCATTTTAACGTCGTCTTCGGATATGTCTCCAGCCTCGGCTCGCAGAATTTTGATTTCCAGCCTGTCGTTTTTTAGTTTTGCTATTTCATGTTCAATGGCTTCGGCTGAACCAAGGACGTCTGTTTTAATTACTATTCCGAGCCGGATATTTGCCGGAATGGCTACAGGCTCGCCCCCGGGCGAGAGGGCATCTCTCATCTTCCCTCCCTCCTTTTTTTCTTTTGTTCGGCGCGCGGCTTCCATTGCTTCTTTCTGCGAGAAAAACGTTTTAAATTCCGCTCCAACCGGCGGAAGCTTATCAAATCCCACGACTACAGCGGGCTGGGATGGAGAAGCGGAATCTATGGATTCGCCTTTAAAATTTTCCAAAATTTTTACTTTGGCAAGCGCTTCTCCGGCGGCTACGTATTCCCCTTTTTTCATTGTCCCGTTGATTATCAAAAGAGTGGAGGTGATGCCACGCCTTGGGTCTCTGTGCGATTCTATGACTACGCCGGATGCGAATGTTTTAGGATCCGCGGTGATGTCTTCAAGCTCGGCTAAGAGCAAAACTGTTTCCAACAACTTATCAACTCCGGAGCCCTGCTTGGCCGAAATTTCGGCAAATGGCACAGTGCCCCCTCTTCCTTCCAAAAAAACCTGAAGTTCGGCTAATTCATTTTTTGTCTTTTCCGGATCCGCTGCCGGTTTATCAATTTTATTGATAGCCACGGCAAACGGAATTCCTGCGCCTTTTATTGTTTCAAGCGCCTCTTTAGTTTGAGGCCGGACGCCGTCGTCTGCCGCTACGACAAGAATTGCTATATCCGCCACTCGGGCTCCGCGAGAGCGCATTTTTCCGAAAGCTTCATGGCCGGGGGTGTCTAAAAATGTCATCATTTTGCCGCCATGATCAACTTCATATGCGCCAATATGCTGGGTTATGCCTCCAGCCTCGCCTGCGGCAATGCTAGGCGGGCCGGCTTCCGAAGCTGCGACGCTGGATTTTCTGATGTAATCCAAAAGCGTGGTTTTGCCATGGTCAATGTGGCCCATGACGACTATTATCGGTGGTCTATTTTGCATTTTGTATTGCGTTTTTTTCCTCCTCCGTTAATTGGTATTGCGACGCGCCGTTTTGTATAGGTTTGGCGTAAACCCTGTTTACCTCGCGGCCGTAAAGAGAAGAAATTATTATGCCGTCATTTTGGTCGTTTAAAAGCGCGAGCGCGAAGCTTTGGTCGCCTCCGGCGTCAGAAAAAGGGTTGTATCTCACCAAACCGACTTTCCGGATGTTTTTTGGGATAGCTGTTTCAAGCGCGACGATTCTTTCCTTCAACTCTTCGGTTGTTTTGGCTGAAAGCGACTGGTTTTCCCGAAGCTCCAAGAGCACGCACTCCAGATCTAATCCGCCGTCCGGCGAATTGCTTTTGAAAATCGCTTTAAAATTTTTCCGCAAAATAAAAACCCATGCCAAAATAGCCAAATTCAAAACCAAAAGCCCCAGAAAAAAATAAACGCCGTATTTATTAAATAAATCTGCCAACCACGCCATAGACTAAGCCTAGCACGGATTTTGAAAACAAAAAAGACGCAATGTAATAAGTTTGCGAAAATCAGTTAAAATAAAAATATCATTATGCAAACAAAAAAGCGCGATTAAAAATCGCTCTTTTTTGTTCAATCTATTAAGGCATCTGGGTCACAGCTTTGTCGATACCACTCGGGTCATGCCGATAATAAATTGTCATGGCGGTGAGGGAGGGATTCGAACCATGTGGGTCGCACTACCCTCATCGTGTTGATTTTATCTTGTTTTTTCTACATAATGATAGCAATGGAACACGAATTTCTCAAGGAAAAATACGGCCTGCACAAAAGCTCCGAAGTGGAGAAGGCGGCAGAGCGCACAAAACAACGCACCGGAGAAAAAGTGCCGCAAAACCCCGACGCACGCATCCAAAACTATCTTGACCGCCTGGAACGCCTTGCTTTGGACCCCGAAAAAAAGCAGGAACGCAAAATGTTCGGAGACGAGCCGCGTCCGCGCGCCCTTTCGCTCCTCCGCGAAATGGTGATGAATAAATATGTCCGTCCGCACAAAGAGAAGATGGCCGAGGGTGCGGCAAGAGTCGAAGAGCGCGCCGCGCGGGAAATGGGAATCGAGACGCGCTACGGAGAACAAGAGTTGGAACAACGGGGCGAAATTGCCGTCGAAGATCTTGAAAAATCATTAGACAATTGGATTGCTTACCTTTCGGACGCGAATGAACCATACCCCGTATGGTTTAGGTATTACGCATTCCGTAACGTCCTCGATCTCGGCGATTACGACAAGGACAAAGGAGAATTTACAAAACGCTCACAGGGAAGCACGCGTCTCTTTCCCGACATCGATCGCGGAGCTTTGGCCTATGTCGAGCAAATAATCGAAGCGGCGAAAGACCCGACAATGCTTGAGCGCTTGAGGAGAGCGCAGGAAGCGACGGGCACTCCGCGCGATCAACTCCTCACCAAAGAAAAAGCCGGAGAGTTCGCAAAATTATCTTTCGCAAAACAATATGTCGAAGGCATCAAGGCCGCCGGAGAAATCACTCCGGAGATGCGCGAGGAAACGAGAGGCAGGTGGGTGAAGTACGGCAAAGGAACCGAACCCACGGCACTCTGGGCATCTCTTCAAAACAAAGGCACCGCTTGGTGCACGAAAGGATTCGCGACAGCAGAAACCCAGCTCAAAGGCGGCGACTTTTATGTTTATTACACCCATGACCGACAAGGGAGGCCAACGATTCCTCGTATCGCCATCCGCATGCAGGAAGAGGCTATCGGCGAGGTGCGCGGCATTGCAGACAACAATCAAAATCTCGAAGGCAACATGGCCGCCATTGCCGAGGAAAAGATGAAGGATTTGCCAGGAGCTGAACGATACAAAAAGGCCTCCGCCGACATGAAAACGCTCACCACTATCGAGAAGAAAACAAGCCGCGGAGAAAACCTCAATAAAGACGACCTCGTTTTTCTCTACGAGATCAACGCCCCTATTGAGGGCTTCGGCTACCAGTGCGATCCGCGCATCGCGGAACTCCGCGGCCAAAGAAATCCCGAGGAAGACATGCCGATTGTGTTTGAATGCGGCAAAGAACAAATCGCGCATACCATCGGAGAAATCAAGCAGGGCACGAAGGCCTATGTCGGGCCTCTCGTTCCCGGCATCTTTGACAAAATCCAGGAATACGACATCGAACACGTTTACACCTCTTTCCCCGAAGGAAAAATCCGCAAGGAAACCATAGAGATCGGTGGAAAGAATGTGAAAACGCTCATCAAGGAAATGCAGGAGAAAAAAATCAATGTATCAGATTACGCGATGGACATGCTGAAAAGCAAAGATTTCAAGGTGCTCAAGGAAACGGAAGATGCAATTCTCATCCGTCTCAAAGTCGGCGATCTTGGTTTCCCGAAAGGCAAACATCCAACGACGGACGAAGTATACAAGCGCATTGAAGAATTGGGATTGGAACTCTGCCCTGCGGAAACCGGGCCGCGCTGCCGTCTTAAATACTTAAATAAATCGATGGGCGATTGGTTCTGGATTGGCATGAAGCAAATCACCGACCGCGACGGCTACCCGGACGTCTTCTTCTTGGAGCGTGGCGAGAGTGTCTTGTGGCTGGACGGCTACTGGGCGGAGCCCTCGTTTGGGTGGAATCCCGACGATGAGTTCGTCTTCCGTCTCCGCAAGTTGAAAAACTTAAAAACTTAGCGCTTGGTCTTTTTTGACGCTTTGACTCTTTGATTCTTTGTATTTCTTCCGTCGCAATTTTTTGTTTGCGCTAGTTCGTCAATGGGATATACTATTTACCAGATAGGTTGCATTGGGCGGTCACTGCTTCCCAAGACCTATCCGGCACATGCAGATTGAGAGTCCGTCCGGTTACGGCTTGGCGGAGAGGACCTGCATTGGTGTTAACAAAAAAGAAACAACTTGGTGCGTTGCGCTGGCGGAGTTATGCTCCCAGATAAAATACAGCCCGATCTCTCCGCCATACGGCGGATTAGGCGGGCAGTGGCGCGGATGGCGCGGCGCACAAAACCGACCGCGACGGCAACCCGAACGTCTTCAACTTGGAACGTGACGAGAATGACTTGTGGCTGAACGACAACTGGACGAAGCCCTCGAATGAGTGGAATCCCGACAATGAGTTCGTCTTCCGTCTCCGAAAGTATTTTCTTTCCGCGCTTACACGGTGCGGTTTTTCTTTTCGGGATTCGTCAGACTTCTTTTCCAGCCGCCGAGCATTTTGCCGATCTCCTCCAGTTTGAAAGCAACACCCTCGCATTGCTTGTCCGAAATGAGTTTTCCTTCCCAGGCCGTGGCGATCAAAAATTTAAGAAGATCGGTTGCCAAAATACATTCCACGATTTTCTCCGCCTTCTTTTCTTTTTCGGTAAAATAAGCGATATATGCCGACTCCAAAAGATCAAGGAATTTATTTTCAATTCTCGCGCCAATAGTATAGCGGGCGCCTTTTGCGATATGAGGAGAAATATTCATCCAAAACAAATATCCCTCTTTGATTCGATTGAGGATGGAGGCATCACCGAGAGAGAGAGAGTAAACGGAGCGCCGAATCATATTTTCCATAATATCATTTCTTTGGAAAATTTGCTTGCCGCATGGCGCGAATTTCTGCGCGGCAAGCGGAAGCGCAAAGATGTCGCCGAATTTTCATTGAATCTTACAAGCAACATTATCGCACTTTATTGCGAGCTTGCCGATAAAACTTATCGGCATGGGGCGTATAAGTCCTTCAAAATAAACGACCCGAAGCCGCGCGACATTCATAAGGCGACCGTTCGCGACCGCCTGCTGCACCACGCCATTTACCGAATTTTGTATCCCTGCTTTGATCCAAAGTTCATCTTTGATTCGTATTCCTGCAGATACGACAAAGGTGTGCACCGCGCTATAAACAGATTTCGTGCATATGCACGGACGGTTTCAAAAAATCATACGCGAATCGCATGGGTTTTGAAGTGCGATATACGGAAGTTTTTCGCAAGTATTGACCACGAAACCCTGATCAATGTCCTAAAGCGGCGCATCAAGGATAAGGATGTCATTTGGCTTCTAAGAGAAGTGGTCGGCAGTTTTCACGCAGAGAGCAAGCCCGGTGTTGGTCTACCGCTGGGGAATTTAACCTCCCAGCTTCTGGTCAATGTTTACATGAACGAATTTGACCACTTCTTGAAAAGAGAATTGAAAATCGCCTACTGCATTCGATATGCCGACGACTTTGTTATATTACAGGAGGATAAAAAATATCTCGAAAATATTCTATCAAAAATATCGGCATTCTTGGAAACAAAGTTGAAGCTCTCGCTTCATCCGGACAAAGTTTTCATAAAAACTTTAACGTCGGGCGTAGATTTTCTCGGCTGGGTGCATTTCCCGCATCACCGCGTTCCAAGAACCTCCACAAAAAGAAGAATGTTCAAAAAACTTGCAACCACAGATAGCCCGCAATCCAAGGTTTCTTATCTCGGATTGCTGTCACACGGAAACACATATCGCTTACAGCAAAGAATAATGCGATTGAAATGAGTCATTCCCGCCGTCGCTAAAGCCTTGGCGAGCCAATCGGGTCGCGCTACTCTCGCGAGCATACGGGAACACGCCGATAAAAAATTGTCAATGCGGAGGAGGTGAGATTCGAACTCACGAGAGGATTGCTCCCCTACGGCTTTTCGAGAGCCGCGCCTTCAACCACTCGGCCACTCCTCCATTTAAATTTTTTAACTTTTCCGCCCCCTGGGAGTCGAACCCAGAACCTCTCGGTTAAGAGCCGATTGCTCTGCCGGTTGAGCTAGGGGCGGATAAATTTTAGTGCTGGGCGGGTATTTTAATAATTATACTAATTTTAGCCGAAAAATCAACCATATTTTGCGCAACCGGCTGCCGCCAGCGGCGTTTAAATAGGCAGAGTTGAAAAAATTGAGATGGCGCGAAAAAAACCGCGGGTACATATTGTCGGGACGGGAACTATCGGCGAGCCGCTGGTTTATTTACTGACGGAGCAAAGAAAGGAAATCGGTTTGGGGGAGGTTTCTTTTTATAAGCGCACACCGCTTGTTGAAGAAGTCGGCAAAGTAAAAAGAATGGTTGAAGTCGGCGCCGTTTTCTCCGCCGGCGAGGACAAGTTTCCGCAATTTAAAGAATTGGGTTTGCATCCCATGCTTACTCACCAGCAAGCCTTAGAAAGAGCGGATGTTATTATTGATTGTACGCCCGAGGGAAATAAGCTTAAAGAAAAATATTATCTGGCGCTTAGCCAAAAATACCCAAAAAAGGGATTTATTGCGCAAGGCAGCGAGGAGGGATTCGGAGTTCCGTATGTCTGGACAGTCAATGACAAATGCCTTTTCGGAAGATTTATTCAGGTTGTAAGCTGCAACACCCACCAGCTTGTATGTCCGATAAACACTCTTATAATCAAGCATGAAGGTATTGAAAATTTAAAGAACGGAAAATTTTTTATAGCGAGGCGGGGGAGCGATATCAGTGAAGATAAAGTGAATCCAGGGGTAGAAGCTGAAGCAGCAAAAGAAAAATACAGGCAATACGGAACCCATCAGGCGTATGACGCGGCGAGAGTTATACAAACGCTTTATTCACGTCCAATTTCGATTCCAATACATAGCCAGATAATCAAAGTCCCAACGCAGTATATGCATACGATGCTCTTCGATATTGAGATAAAATCGCCTATTCATTATAAGGAAGCGCTCGCGAGGCTAGAAGCGAACCCCTTGATTGTTTTTACCAATTTAAAATCAACCAACAGAGTTTTCGACAGAGCTAGAAACACGAGCAAGGCGCGCGGCAGAATACTCAACCAAACCGTATTTTATAAGCCGTCGCTGGATGTTTCCGAAGACGGCACACATATCCGAGGCACCTGTTTTACTCCGCAAGACGGCAACGCTCTTCTTTCGTCTGTCGCGGCGACATTGTGGCTTTTAGATCCGGCCACTTATAAAGAAAAAATGAAAGTATTTGATAAATTTTTATTTACGGAGGTGGTTTAAAAAACAACCCTGCTCCTAAAAAAACAACCCCGCCCCGGGAAGCCGGAGCGGGATTTTTTTGTCCGCCAGCTGGCGGACGACCTTGCAAATTAAAATTTAGAACTTTTGCCAACTTGGCAGAGCCGCTCCTCGTCCGGCGATGATGCTTCTCACGCTTCTCAAGAGCTTAACCGCCAGTCCGAAGCTTACAATGCCCGCCATTGAAATTAATATCAAAACCGAAGGCTCAACGCTATTTAATGCCGAAGCCACAAAATTAGACATTCCCAAAAACCCGGAACGAGTTGCCACTGCGAAGTTGGAAACAATTTGCGCCACAAAAAACCGCTCCGCCGCAACCCTTAAAGCGATGTAAAAAGAAGCCGCGCTCCCCGCAATCATTGGCAGACCTCGCCGGACGAACCAAATTGCGTAAATCCGCCTCATTATTCGTGTTTTAAGCTCATTTGCCATATATTTATAGCTCTGGACCCATTACATCTTTTATAACTTTGCGCGCGCGAAAAAGTTTCATCTTGAGCGCCCCTATGGAAATCTTGTGTTTTCTGGCGATTTCGGAGTAGGGCCTGTCATCAACATAGTGCGCGCGCAAAAGTTCGGCGGCTTCGGACGGCATTTTATTTATGGCTTCTCTGACTTCGGTGATGTTTTCGTCGCGATCTAAAGTATTTTCCATCGCGAAAAGCGCTTCGGCGTCTTCGCCTTCCGCCAAGATTTCATCCAAGTACCCGACGTCCCCGAAAGTCTTTTTGAGTTTGCGGTAATGGGTGAGCGAGGTGTTTACCAAAATTCTCCAAGCCCAGCTTTTAAATTCAATTCCGGGCTGTTTTTTGAATTTTTTGGCGTTTAGATAAATTTTTGTGAAAGCTTCCTGTACAATATCTTCGGCTTCTTCTTTGGAATGCACAATTCCGATCGCCTTTCTCACAAAAGGCAGCTGGTATTTGTCAATTAAAATAGAAAAAAGCGCCGGATTCGCCACCGATTTTTTTAAAATCACATCGTCTGGCTCGCCTCGCTGAAGCTCCGGCGAAGCGGGCAACTCTTGCGGATCTTTCGTGTTCAAATAGCCCATTTTTAAAGAATAACATAACAATAAAACTTCGGTAGCTTGACAAATTAAAAAAAGTTGATGCGCTAGACATCAACTTTTGGCAGACATTTTTCGCAACGTTCAAATTTGTCTTTCTTGGCAGCCGCTTCATTGAGCACCCCAGCCTCTTCCCAAGGCCGCGCCTTGGCGCAATAAGAAGTTTTGTGGTAAGTACTACCAACAATCTCGCTTTTTCTTCCGACAAACTTTGGCTTTCTGTGAGTAGGCAGTAAAGAGCCGTTATTCCAAACCCAGTGATAAGGATTGTTGTCAAAAACAGCCCGCTCCCATCTTTTGTCAGGCAAAAATTCCTGCTTGGCTTCGTTCCAAAATTTCAGAGTTTTAAAAACGTGCTTAATAAATTTTCTGCTTTTCCAATTTCTCCATTCGCGGGTGCGGTATACCGGGTCGGAAACCACTAACTCGTCGAATATAAAAACGTTTAGGTTCGGATTACCTGTAAGCGGCAACTCTCCAGAATATTCTCCGAGTTTATCTACAAAATTATTTCCAAAAAGCTCGTAAATATCGTAGTCGCTATGAATCATCCATTCGCCTGTGCCGCAAGGATCCCAAAACGCCCCCGCCTTCCTGCGCATAACCGGCGGGTTATGCAAAAAGACAGCCAAGTGAATACAGTTATCGCAATTTTCATCAATGTGAGTAATGTCTTCAAAAGTGCCAACAGCCGAAACAAACGGCACCGCTTTAAAGAACTTGGCGAAACCGGCCGTCGACACCTTTAGCATTGCGGGTGTATTGCCGTCCAAAACATCGTAATCCTCAATTTCTCTTAGCATTTCGCGCCTCCTTCTTTTGGATTGCACTTTCTTCTTCTATTCGTAGCACTGGCTTGCAGCCCCTGCAAGGCCCAAATCCAGCCTTTAGAGCGTCTGCCCAAGCGTGAAAAAATACAAGATTTTCTTTTTTTGCGCCGCTTTTGTGAGTCAGTCTTCCGAAAACTTTTGTGGTTTTTACTCCGACATAAAGCCCGGGATACGGGCTTTCTACAATCTCGCCGCCCTTCCAGATTTTATAAAGCTTCATTCCGCCCCCCTTTTTTCAAAAGCTTCGGTTCACCCACGCGAAACTCCAAAAACACTCTAAAAACAATTTAGCAGTAATTTAAAAAATCTAGTAGTGGGTAAAATTTTGGACCTACCGGGAATCGGACCCGGACCTCATCCATGCCATGGATGCGTAATACCATTTTACTATAGGCCCGTTTTAAAAATTATAAATAATCCTAGCATAAATAAAATTGTTGATGTAATTGCGGAGGCCATGCAATAGAGGCAGATCGCGCCGATCACGAAAAGCTGGAGATATACGAACCAAAGAGATGCGGCAAATCCTAAAATTGTGAGGTACGCGGCAAACCGCAAAAACTGCGTTTTGCCGGTATCCCAGTACAAAATAATTAAAATAAAAACAGCGAGATAATAAAACACTCCGAAAAGCGCCACGGGCACTCCGGCAACAATTGCGTATTTGCTCGTTAAAACCTCTTCGCAGCCCTCCAAAAGAGAACAAACCACCGGCTCGCCCAAATAATGTTTTACGGCGAGATACGAGGCGTCCAAAAAACCGATAAGGCTAAGCGTCAGGAAAGACAGTGTTTTTAAGTTCTTCATAGCTTCGGGGATTTTGCATTTGTTTGCCGTTCAGGAAAAATGTCGGCGTGGCGTTGACGCCCGCTCTCAAGCCGCTTTGGTAGTCGCTCTCAACTTTTTCCTTTACCTCTTTTGAGCCGAAATCTTCTTTGAATTTCGCAATATCCAGCGAAAGTTCCCCCGCGTATTTTATAAACAATTCCTCTGCGTTTTTTTGATCAGACCAAACTTTTTGATTCTCAAAAATCATATCGTGCATCCCCCAAAATTTTCCCTGCTTTCCGGCTGTTTCCGCGGCCCAAGCCGCTGGCTCCGCGTTTTTATGGGTTTGCTTTAAAGGAAAATGGCGGTAGACAAATAGAATTTTATTCCCCAACTCTTTATTTAATTGTTTAACCAATGGATAGTAGCTCGCGCAGGCCGGGCACTGAAAATCGCTGTATTCTATAAGAGTTATTTTGGAATTTTTATCGCCCAAAAACCAATCGTTGCCGGAAATGGTGTCCAGCGCCGAAGCCATGAGATTGTTGTTGGCGGGGGATGCGGCGAATTTTACCGCGCCAAAAACGGCTCCGCCGAGAACAACGGCAACCGAGCCCCACAAAGCAATGCGGCGTATCGTTTTATTTTTAGCTTCGCGTGCGAACTCCGCGGTTTTTTCCTGCCTTTTTAATTCTCTCCGTTCCTTCCTGCTTAAGTTATTATTTTCGTTTTCCATAAAATTTTGCTAATTTTTACCGGTTGAGCCGAATCCGCCGCGGGTTTTGTTTCCCAAATCGTCAACTTCCTCCCATTCAGCCTTGTCGTATTTTTTAAAAATACACTGCACAATTCTTTCGCCCCGCTCTACAGAAACAGGCTGATTTGTAAAATTGTATAGAGGCGCGTGGTATTCATCTTTATTGCCAGAAAAATCTTCGTCAAAAATTCCAACACCATGCGCGAGCATCAGACCTTTTTTGTGGAGCGATGAGCGCGCCGCGAGCATTACCATATATCCGGGAGGCGGCTCAATGGCAACATTAAGCGGAACACGGACTATTCCGCCTGGCAAAAGAGTAACGGAAACCCGTGGCGCAAGGTCAAATGCTACGGCCCCGGCAGTCTTATATTCCGGCAACGGCAGTGATTTATCAAATCTTTTTATTCTGACTTTCATCCGATTTTATATTTTGCCTAATGCCTGCGCAAGATCGTCAATCAAATCCTGCGGATGTTCGCGGCCGATTGAAAGCCTGAGCATGCCATCCGGAATTCCGGCTTTTGCGCGCTCCTTCGGGGTTAATTGCCCGTGCGTTGTTGTGGCCGGATGGATCACGAGCGATCTTGCTTCTCCGATATTTGGCGCATGCCAGAACAGTTTTAAGTTTTCTAGCACGGTTCTTGCGTTTTTTGCCCCGCCCCGGACCTCAAAAGCCATAAGTCCGCCGAATCCCTTGGGCATTAATTTTTTGTTGAATCTTGATTTGGTTCCGACGGTTGGGTAATAAACCCGTTCAACTTTGCGGTGGCGCGCCAGATATTTTGCAACCAGCGAAGCATTGCGGCAATGCTCCGCCATTCTGCCAAATAGTGATTCAATGTGGTAGCAAAGCACCACAGCATTGTCCGGCGAAATGCAGGGACCCGTGTCTCTGAACCAAGTAAGCCTTAAATCATCAATTAGTTTTTGTTTTCCCAAAATCGCGCCGCCGATTACCTCGCCGTCTCCCATGTATTTGGACAGCGAATGAACCACGGCGTCCGCACCAAATTTTAGTGGAGCAAGAAGCGCTGGAGTCGCAAGAGTGCCGTCTACCACCAAAGGAATATTGTGGAGATGCGCAAGCCGGGCCAGCGCTCCTACGTCAAAAACATCAATTACCGGATTGGAAGGCGTTTCCACATAAAGAAATTTTGTGTTCGGTTTTATGGATTTTTCCCACAGTTTTAAGTCAAACGGATTTTCCACCAGTTTTACGGAAATGCCGAGTTTAGGCAGATTTTCGCGAAAGAGGTGGAAAACTCCGCCATAAAGCCTGTTTGACGAAACTATGTGTCCGCCTGGGGCGGCAAGATGCAGGGCGAGCAGGGCGATCGCCGACATTCCCGAAGAAGTGGCCAGGGCCGCTTCCGCGCTTTCCAGCGCGGCGAGTCGGCGCTCCAATTTGTCCACACTTGGATTATTTATGCGGGTATAAATAAATCCGCGCTCCTCGCCTGCAAAAAGTTTTTCGGCGCGCTCAAAGGAACCCAAAGGAAATGCGGTTGCGCGGTAAAGTCCGGGCCGGAGTTCCGTGTCTTTTTCTGATCCGCCGCCGTGAATTTCCAGCGTTTTCAACTTCAATTTCCACGGTTTTTCGGCTTCAGCGTGCTTTTTGCTCTTTTTCTTCATTAGTTAAAAATTACCTCAAGCGCCAAAATTTGTAAACCGTCTTGATTTTCTGTCAATTTTTTGGTAGGATTTGGAAGTCTTCCTGCGCACAAAGCTTCGGAGGATAAACTTTGAAACAAAGTTTAGATAAGATTTTAATAGCTGCGGTTACCCCCTTCTTTTTGGATAAGGGGGCGGATTGGTTTACAAAGAATTTAAAAGAAATAGAAGAAAATCGGGAGGCAAATCAGTTTTGGAGAAGAAATGCTTTGATTTTTGAGGTCGGCAAGCAAATCAAGCTTTCGGAGTTTTTAAGAAATATCGCGGAGCTTGGTTACACGAAAGTTTGGGAGGCTCAACATCGCGGAGAGTTTTCGCAGAGAGGCGGAGTTGTGCATATTTTTCCAATAAATTCGGATAAAATTTTCGCGTTTGAGTTTGAGGGGAATATTATAGCATCCGTATCGGAGCAAATCCAGAATTTTTCTGAGACGCGTCGGAGCCCGCCCCGTTTCGGGGAAGGGTTAAGCGCGAAGAAAATTACTGGATTTGCGAACGGAGATTACGTCGTCCATATTGACCACGGCATCGGTGTATACCGCGGACTCACGCAGACTGAAACGCAGAAAGACGCGGACATTATTATTGAATACGCGCCGCCGCGAGATCGCCCCAATTTCCCGGACCTTCTTTTTGTTCCAACAATTCAAATTAAAAAACTCTCTCCTTATCTGGGTTTTAAAAAACCGGAGATTCATAGGCTTGGCACGCGGGCGTGGAATTTAACCAAGAAAAAAGCCAAAGAGGACATTGTCGCTTACGCCAAAGAGCTTTTAAAAACTTTAGCAGAGAGAAAAACCGCAGTGCGCTGGCCCTACGAAGCCTTTCCGGATTTGGAAGAAGAACTAATTTCCAATTTTTCTTATGAATACACTCCGGACCAGAAAAAAGCGGTTGAAGAAATTTTTTCGGATATGTCTAAAAATGCGCCGATGGACAGAGTTCTTACAGGGGATGTTGGTTTTGGAAAAACCGAAGTTGCGGTACTTGCTGCTTTCCGCGCCGCGCTAAATCAAAAACAGGTTGCTGTGATGGCGCCGACAACTATTTTGGCCGACCAGCACACGGAAGTTTTTAAAAAAAGACTTTCGGGTTTTGGGGTAGAGGCGGCGCGGCTCACGCGGCTGGAAAGCGGCTCGCAAGTTAAAGAAATTTTGAAAAAGATTGAAGCGGGAAGCATTGACATCGTCATTGGCACGCACAAAATTTTATCTAAAACAATAAAGTTTAAAAATTTGGGGCTTTTGATTATAGACGAAGAGCAAAAGTTCGGCGTATCTCATAAGGAAAAATTTTCCGCCATAGGCGGATCCGCCTCTAGCGGGAAAAAAATAGTCACTCCAGACATGCTTACGCTTTCCGCAACTCCCATTCCTCGGACTCTGCATTTGGCGCTTTCCGGCATCCGCGCGATTTCCGCCATTGAAACTCCGCCGGAAGGAAGACTTGAGATTAAAACTTATGTTTTGCCGAAAAATTCCGCCAAAGGCGGATCCGCCTCTGGCGGAAAAAACATCATTAAAGAGGCAATCACATTTGAGCTCGCAAGGAACGGCCAGATTTATTTTTTAGCCAACCGCATCCATAAAATTCCGCAGCTTTTAGAAGAATTAAAAAAATTAAAAACCGCGGCGAGGATCGGCATTTTGCACGGCAGGATGCCGGAAGAAAAAATTGTAAAAACAATGCATGAATTTCGCGAAAGAAAATTAAATCTTTTGGTTTCAACTACAATTATTGAAAACGGGCTTGATCTTTCCAACGTAAATACTTTGATTGTGGAGGATTCCACAAAACTCGGCCTTTCGCAGGCGCATCAGTTAAGAGGCAGGATAGGCAGGGGAGACAAAGAGGCTTTTGCTTATTTTCTTTATCCCGCGCAACAATTAAAGGAAAAAGCCGCAGAGAGGCTTGAGGCTTTGGAACGTTATTCTTGGCTTGGAGCGGGACTGGAGCTTGCCAAAAGAGATCTTGAAATCCGTGGCGCCGGAAATATTTTAGGCCGCGCCCAGTCCGGCACCGCCTTCCGCATCGGATTAAATCTTTATTTTGAACTTTTGGATGAGGCGATTGCCGATTTACGACATCGCAAGTCGTAAAATTGTAAAAAAATGAAGAAGATGAGATACATCGGTAATACCCCTGCGGCGCCGTCGCTGGTAGGATTAAGGGGATATTACCAGCATAAATCTCATAAAAAAGATGGTCTATGAAAACTACGCCAGAAGCATGGCCTATC
>Ga0209518_1001065_pt1 | contig 31754 bp, 29 predicted proteins | sample RifGroB1_FD_183993 | JGI IMG/M metagenome (GOLD analysis project Ga0209518, IMG submission 183993) | Groundwater microbial communities from Rifle, Colorado, USA - Groundwater B1 (SPAdes) (version 2) | ecosystem: Environmental > Aquatic > Deep subsurface > Groundwater | place: Rifle, Colorado...
GTATTCGGAGTTGTTTTAGGCGCCCTGATGCACTTTTTGATTCAAGCTTTTTCCTCTATAAGATGCGGATTTGCGCCGCATTTGGAATGGGGGATTAATTTTGAAGATATTAAAAAAACGATTCTTGTGTCTCTTCCCAGAACCTTAGGTCTTTCTTTTAATAATATTGCGCTCATACTTATTGTTTCCTTTGCGTCGTATTTGGAGAGCGGATCAATTTCTGTTTTTAATTTTTCTTTCAATTTACAATCCGTGCCTCTGGGTATTATTGGCCTTTCTTATGCTGTGGCGGCTTTTCCTACTCTTACTAGGTCTTATGCGTTTGGCAAAATAGATGAATTTAGAGATCACCTGCAGTCTGCCGCTCGGGCTATAATTTTTTGGTCTCTGCCTGTTACTTTTCTTTTTATAGTTCTTCGCGCGCAGATCGTTCGGGTTATTTTGGGTTCCGGATCTTTTTCCTGGGAAAATACTCGTCTAGTGGCGGCTGGTCTCGCGCTTTTTTCAATTTCCATAATGGCGCAGGGACTTATCGCTCTTTTTGCCCGGGCCTACTATGCGCGAGGCGACACCTATCGTCCACTTCTGATTAATTTTTTTTCCTCCATTTTTATTGTTATATTTTCTATCTTACTTATTTATATTTTTAACCATTATTCAGGTTTTAAATATTTTATAGAGTCTGCTCTGAAAGTGTCCAATATTCCCGGGACCGATGTATTAATGCTTCCATTATCTTATTCGCTGGGTACGGTAATAAATTTCATTTTGCTTTGGTTCTTTACAAGAAAAGATTTTGTACGAAAAGATCGATCTTTATTTAAAATTTTTACTCAAAGTTTGAGCGCTTCATTTTTTATCGGACTTACGGCTTATATAAGTTTGAATATTTTTTCCCCGATTTTCGGCACTACTACATTCTTTGGAGTGTTTTTGCAAGGATTTATTTCCGGCATTTTAGGCATTTTGGCGGGCATTTTAGTGTTGCATCTTTTTAAAAATGAAGAATTAAAAGATATCGCGAAAGCTCTTAAAACCAAATTTTGGCGCGCTAAAGTTATCGCTTCACCCCAAGAAGGGCTTTAATAATTGGTTAATCTGCCAGACTAACTAATTTTCTAAGCTTTGAAATAAAGGCTTTTTCTGTTAGAATGAAATTTTACAAGTTATGGAAAAGGATTATTCAAATTTGCACCGAGTATTGGTGCTTAAATATTTTTGGCAGGTAATTAAACACTTCAAAGTGTCTTTTTTTGCCGTGATTATTCTTACAATAATCACTTCAGCTCTTGATGTTTTTATACCGCTCCAATACTTAAAACTTTGGAATGTTTTAAGTATTAATAATTTTACCGTTATAGAAGTGGCCAAGTCCATCATTATTTTTATTTTACTGTTGAACTTTTTGCGCTGGGTGCTTCGCAGAATTTCTGGATTTTCGCTTTCATACTTTGAAGCAAGAACTATGGCAGGTCTCCGCGAGCAGGCCTTTGATTATTTGATTGGACATTCACATTCATTTTTTGCAAACAATTTTAGCGGTTCGTTGACTCAAAGAATAAATAAATACGCCAGAGCTTTTGAAAGAATAACCGACAGAATAATGACTGATGGTCTGCCGCTTTTTGTCCGCAGTTTAGGAACAGTTATTGCGATCTATAGTTTATTTCCAAAATATTCTTACATTTTAGGAATTTTTTGCATAGTGTTTTTATTAACAGCTTTTATCTATATTCACTATAAATTAAAATACGATATCATTGCTTCAGAAACTGATTCAAGAACTACCGGCGCTTTGTCTGACTCAATCAGCAATCATTCTTCAATTCAATTGTTTACCGGCCACGAATACGAGAAAGAACATATGGGTAAAATTATAGAAGACCAAAGAAAAAAGACATCTTTCAATTGGTATTTATGGGAAGGACTTGGCGCGATAGAAAGTTTTTACTCGCTTGTCATTGAATTTATAATTTTTTGGGTTGTTCTTGGAGACTGGAAGCTCGGTCTCATAACATTACCCGTTATTGTTTTGTTGCAGAATTATTTAATTCGTCTAATTGAAAATTTATGGAGCTTTGGCGCTATCGTGCGCACATATTATGAAAGTTTTGCCGATGCTGAAGAAATGGCTGTTATTTTGAGCACTCCATATGAAATTATGGATAAACCGGCGCAAGTTGCGGAAGCCTTGTTTCCGCTAGTTAGCGGAAACAAGGCTTCCGCAACAATAGGAAAAGTGATCTTTGACAAGATTACATACATTTATGCTGATAATTATTATAAAGTATTAGATAATTTTTCCTTGACCATTCCAGCCGGACAAAAAATTGCGATTGTCGGTTCTTCCGGGGCGGGGAAGACTACTTTTGTGCGCCTCTTAATGAGATTATTTAATATTAATTCCGGAAGAATTTTAATTGATGGAATTGATATTAGTGATATTTCTCAAAAAAGTCTTCGCGAAAAAATTTCTTTCGTGCCGCAAGATCCTGTTCTTTTTCACCGGACTTTATTGGAAAATATTCGCTATGGCAGGCGTGATGCAACCGATGAAGAAGTTTTAACTGCGGCTCATCTTGCGCACTGCGATGAATTTATCGACGCTCTGCCAAATGGCTATCAAACTTATGTTGGAGAAAGGGGAATAAAGCTGTCGGGCGGGGAACGCCAGCGTGTTGCCATTGCTCGAGCTATTCTAAAAAATGCCCCGATTCTTATTCTTGATGAAGCAACTTCCTCGCTTGATTCTCATTCTGAATCTTTGATTCAAGATGCATTCCATACTCTTATTAAGGGAAAGACGACAATTGTCATTGCGCACCGGCTTTCAACTATCCGAGAAATGGACAGAATTATTGTGCTCGAAAAAGGAAAAATTATTGAAGATGGTACTCACAAAGAACTTGCCAATAAAAAAGATGGACTATATAAAAAATTATGGGATCTCCAAGCAGGAGGATTTAAAAATACAATTTAATTCAAATGGATTTAAAATATATCAGAAATTTTTCAATAATAGCTCACATAGATCACGGCAAAAGCACTTTGGCGGATAGGATGCTTGAGATTACTCATACTGTTCCGGAGCGTTTAATGCGCGACCAGGTGCTTGATTCTATGGAGCTTGAACGAGAGCGGGGAATTACTATCAAAATGCAACCGGTTCGTATGGAATACACTTCTAATTTGGTAGTCGGACTACCAAGTGGTAGTCCGACTACCAAATATGTTCTGAATCTGATTGACACCCCGGGTCACATTGATTTTTCTTATGAAGTTTCTCGCTCTCTAAAGGCCGTGGAGGGTTCTATTTTGCTGGTTGACTCTACTCAAGGGGTACAGGCGCAAACGCTTACTACGCTTGCTATGGCTCGCGAGGAGGGCCTTGAAGAGGGCAGAAAGATTATTATTCCCGTGCTTTCTAAAATTGATTCGCCTCTTTCCAGGGTATCTGAAGTAAAGGAAGAAGTCGTAAAACTTCTGGATTGCGATCCTGGTGAAATACTTTTAGTATCGGGCCGTACAGGAGAAGGAGTGGAAAATCTTCTGCAAGAAATTATTAAACGCGTTCCAGAACCGGCGGAAAATTACCAATATAAGGATAATAATAACGTCTTGCGCGCTCTTGTTTTTGATTTTAAATATTCAAATCATCGAGGGGTTATAGTTTTTGTGAGAATTTTAGACGGCAAAGTGAAAAAAGGCGAAAGTCTAATTTTTGCGGTATCGGGCGAGAAATTTATTGCACTCGAAGTTGGCATTTTTTTGCCGGAAGAAACTTCGCGCGAATCTCTCGCTTCGGGTGAAATAGGTTATATTGTTACAGGAATTAAAAAACCTGGAATAGCGTCTGTTGGCGATAGCATTACAAAATTTGCGAATCCTTTGCCGGCGCTTCCCGGTTATACGCAACCTATGCCTGTAGTTTGGGCAAGTGTTTTTCCGGAAAATGCGAATGACTTTCCTATGCTCAAGTTGGCCTTGGGTAAATTGAAACTTTCCGACTCCTCTTTCTCATATGAAGAAGAATCTTCAGGATCTTTAGGCAAGGGATTTCGTTGCGGTTTTTTGGGAATGTTGCATTTGGAAATTATAACCGAGAGACTAAAACGAGAATTTAATTTAAGTCTGGTTATCACCACACCTTCGATTGTGTATGAAGTAGTGAATAATAACGGCAAAAAAGAAAAAATTTATTCTCCATATTTTTTTCCAGATGATGGAAATATTAAAACTGTCTTTGAACCGTGGGTGACAGCGCGAATAATCGTGCCGGTTAAATATTTAGGCGGTATTATGCAAATTTTATTTGATCATGAAGCAGAGGTGGGAGAAACGGAAAACTTTGGAGATAATCGTTCGTCCATATCTGTGAAAATGCCGCTTCGCGAACTGATGCGCAATTTTTTTGATGAATTAAAAAGCATTTCGTCCGGCTATGGATCAATATCTTATGATATCGCAGAAATGCGCGAAGCTAATGTTACCCGGCTTGATATTTTAGTTGCTAATGAGCCTGTTCCCGCTTTTTCTAAAGTTATTTCTAAAAAAAGAGTGGGAATTGAAGCAGAAAATTCTGTTGCCAAATTGGAGAATCTCTTGCCTCGTCAGATGTTCACTTTAAAAATTCAGGGCAGGGCGTTAGGACGCATTATCTCATCCGCTACTCTTTCGGGTATGAAAAAAGATGTCACTGCCCATATGTATGGAGGCGATATCACTCGTAAAATGAAACTTCGTGAAAAGCAGAAAAAAGGCAAGAAAAAAATGAAAGAAAGAGGACGAGTAAACATCCCGCAAGACGTGTTTTTAAAAATGATGCGCAACGGAGAGAATTAAACTTGGTAGTCGGAGTACCAAGTGGTACTCCGACTACCAAGTTCATATCTACTTTAAACTAAAAATCGGAGAGTACAATAAAATCATACTGATGATGATGAGAATGCTGAGTACGGCCCAGGCTATTTGTATTTTCTTTTGATGTTTTTTATTAAAAAGCATATACTAATCTTATCATACTGTGATAAATTTTCAACAAAAAAGAAGATTAAGAAATATTATGCATTCAAAACCGGTTTTGGTATTTTTGGGTGTTCTAATTATTATTTTTGCCTGGGGCGTGATTAGTTTTATGGGAAAAATGCGAATGACAATAGAAAATAGAAAAATAGCGGAAAATAAATTATTAGAATTGGAAAAGAGAAAAGAAAAACTTTCATCCGATATTTTTAGATTAAATACGCCAGGCGGAGTAGAGGAAAGCATTCGTCTTAAATTTGGTTTAGCTAAAGAGGGGGAAGATGTTGTTGTTGTAGTTGAAGACAAAAATAAACCAGAGGTAAAAGAAACTCCCCAAAAAGGATTTTTCTCCTTTTTATTTTTCTGGAAAAATTGGTTTAAATAAAATATATTAATTGCGCTTAATTTGTGATACAATTGAGAATATGAAAATCGTATTATTTGAGGTTCCCAAGGAAGAACAGCAGGTTTTTAGTCAATTATTTGATAATCTTGAAGTTTCTTTTTTAGAAGATAAATTAGATGAAAATAACACAGAAAAAGCAAAAGATGCCGATGTAATTTGTGTTTTTATCAACTCGAAAATAAATAAAAAAGTTATTGATGCTCTGCCAAACTTAAAGTTCATAGCTACTCGTTCGACTGGATTTAATCATATTGACTGCGAATATGCCGAGATAAAAGGCATAAAAATATCTTATGTACCCGCATACGGTTCTCATACTGTGGCTGAATTTACTTTCGGACTGATTTTGAATCTTTCGCGGAATATTGAAAAGGCAAATAATTATATAAGAAAATCATCAAATTTTAACTATTTTCCGGAAATGGAAGGTTTCGATTTAAACGGAAAAATTTTGGGAGTCATCGGTACAGGCAAAATTGGCAAAAATGTTTTAAAAATTGCCAAAAGTTTTTCAATGAATGTAATTGCCTACGATTTATATCCCGATTTGGTTTTTGCAAAAGAAAATAATTTTGAATATAAAAGTTTAGAGGATGTTGTTCGTCAATCTGATATTATAACTTTACACGTTCCCTACAATAAAGAAAATCATCATTTAATAAATAAGGGAAATATTTCTCTGATGAAAAAAGGAGTTTATCTAATAAACACGGCTCGCGGAGAGCTTGTTGACACTGATGCTCTTGTTTGGGGGCTTAAAGAAGGAATTATTGCCGGAGCCGGACTTGATGTTTTGGAAGGCGAGCGAGAATTAAAAGATGAAATTGAAATCTTATCTTCCACCCCTAGATTAATGAGAATAGAAGAATATAAAACGCTTCTAGAGGATCATGTTTTGATGGATATGCCGAATGTTACAATTACTCCCCATATTGCTTTTTATACTCGTGAAGCAGTGGCTGAAATACTAAAAACAACAATTTTGAATATCAAGGGTTTTCTTTCAAATTCTATGATTAATCTGGTGAAGTGAAACAAGGATTTACTTGTCTAATTTTTTAAAAAAATAAAATGCAAAAAAGTTATATCAAGAATTGGAACGCTTTGGCGACAACCAGCAACCGTAAATTGGCTTTAACTATTGCCGAAGCTGGATTGGATGCTATTAATACTGAAACAGCAATTTCACGTTCCGTTAAGCTTCAAGATAACATTTTAAGCGTAATGGGAAAAAGTTTTGATTTGTCAAAATTTGAAAAAATTAAAGTTGTTGGTTTCGGCAAAGCATCAATTGACACGGCAGTTGCGCTGGAAAAAATTTTAGGACCCAAAATAAAAATTGGCGCTGTTGTCGGGCTTTCTAAGATAAACCTTAAATATATTAAAACTTTTACCGGAACTCATCCCAGACCGAGCAAAATAAATATCACAGCTGGAAAAAAGATATACGAAATAGTTAAAGATTCCAACGCAGAAGATTTGATTATTGTTCTTGTTTCCGGAGGGGGTTCGGCGCTTTTGTGTTATTCTGAAAACGAATGCGAGCAAAATATGGCGCTCTATGATGAATTTTTAAAATATGGAAGAACCATCACTGAAATAAACACAATTCGAAAGCATTTTTCAATCTTGAAGGGCGGAGGTTTGGCTAAAATTGCTTATCCGGCGACGATAATTGGTCTTATTTTTTCTGATATACCCGGAGATTATTTTTGCGACGTGGCATCTGGGCCAACTTATAAAGATGAAAGCACGATAGCTGATGCGCAAAAAATTATCAGCAAGTATAATTTAGGCGAATTTAGTTTATTGGAAACCCCGAAAGAAGACAAATATTTTCGGAAGGTTCATAATTTTGTTTTGGTTTCAAACAAAATTGCTATTGAATCTATGGCAAAAAAAACGAAAGAGCTTGGCTTAAAAGCGGTGGTTCTTTCAACAAAAATGTACGATGAAACTAAAATTGCCCTAAAAAAAATTTTTCAAGCTCAGAGAGAAAATACCGTTGTTTTAACCGCTGGCGAGCCGATGATAAAAGTTAAAAAGGATGGCGGGGTCGGAGGAAGAAATCTTCATATGGGACTTCAGGCGTCTCATATGGGGCTAATTGGCGAGAATTCCGTATTTCTGTCTTTTGCCTCCGACGGCATGGATAATGGCGATGTAGCTGGGGCAATAGTGGATAAAAATACGATAGAGAAAATAAAAAAATTAGACTTGGATGTTAATGATTATATAAATCGTTTTGATTCTTATAATTTTTTCCAAAAAATTGGCGACGCGATAATAACTGGTCCCACCGGCGCCAATGTTTCTGACCTTGTGATTTTATTGACAAAAAAGTAATATTAGATTTTTTTATTCCTTTCCAATTGCTTCAGATTTCGCAAGATTTCGCAAGAACGGTTCTTGCGAAATCTTGCGGGTTTGGTATAATTTAACAATGTTTCGCAAAGATCTATTTATTACAGGCGAGTATTATCATATTTATAATCGTGGCATAGATAAAAGAATAATTTTTAAACTAAAAAGAGATTACGAAAGATTCATGATACTCCTTTATCTTGCAAATTCTAACGATTCTTTTCGGCTTGACGACATTTTAAATAAACAACACAAAACCTTTAGTGAAATTTTGGTGTTAGACAAAGGTGAATCACTTGTTTCAATCGGTGCATGGTGTCTCATGTCGAATCATTTTCATCTTTTAGTTAGACAAGAGGTTGATGGTGGAATTACTAAATTTATGAGAAAGTTGGGTGTAGGATATTCAATGTTTTTTAATATAAAATATCAAAGAACTGGGTCTTTGTTTGGAGGACTTTTTAAATCAAAATTGATTGGTGTTGATGATAATTATATGAGGCAATTGTTTGGATATATTCACATTAATCCTGTTGAAATAGAATTTCCTGAGTGGAAAAATAAAATTAATAAATCCTCAGTTAATATGAAGAAATTTCTTGAATCCTACAGATATTCCAGCTATCTTGATTATGTGGATGAAGATAGAATAGAAAAGAACATAATTGCAAGGGAAAACTTTCCTGATTATTTTCATGATACTCAATCTTTTAAAGACTTTATAGAGAATTATTTTTCAAATTCGCAAGCAAGTTCGCAAGAACGGTTCTTGCGAACTCTTGCGAATTTGAGTTGTAGAAATGAAAGCACAACTGGTGATAGATTTCTATTCTAAAAAAATCCAGAATTTCATTTTCTCTTTTACTTTCTTTTCAAACAATTCTGGATCTAAATTCCATCTTAATGATATTTCTTTTAATTTATGAGATTTTTTAGGATTTCGGACTTCGTTAATTTTCAATTTTTTATTAAATTCTTTACCAATTAAACGATAAAAATACCAACGCAAAGTATACTTAGGAAACATATAGATTAAACCAATACTAAACAGCCCTAAATTAATTGGGCGTTTTATCTTATGTCCTGACCATTTTGCTCTAGTGTAAGTGTAAACAACGTCAGACACTTCGCTCCAATAGTGAATTAAACTTTTAGCTTCTTTTAATTCTTCTAATTCATCCTCTATGTCGTTTTTATGCCAATTCCAATCTTCTTTTGGCATATTAAGAATTGTGTGCCAATAGTTTATTAACATTTTTTGATTATATCATTTCCTTTCTTTTCCTACAGCTTCGGAAATATTTTTATATCCGTCGGCTTTTAATAATCCTACTAATCCCTTATTTATATCGCTAATTAGTTGCGGACCTTCAAAGACCATTCCTGTTATAAGTTGTACAAGCGAGGCGCCGGCCTTTATTTTTCTATAAGCATCCTCTGCTGTAAATATCCCGCCGGATCCGATAATAATAAACTTGCCGTTTGTTTTTTTATAAACATATCTAAGCAGCTCGTCCGACAAATTATTCAAAACTTTACCAGAGAATCCGCCTAGTTTTGACACATTCTCATCTATAATATTCTTATTGTCGCGATTTTTAGTCAAATTAGTGCAAATAAATCCATCAATTTTCCATCTCGTTGCAATAGCGATTATTTCGTCTATTTCTTTTTTGCTTAAATCCGGAGATAATTTTAAAAAAATAGGCTTGTTTTTTGGAATAGACGTAATTTTTTGAAGAAGAGCATCCAGCTTTGCGCTATCGGTAAATGGCTGGCCGCCGAAAGCGTTTGGGCAGCTGATATTGATAACACAATAATCACCAATATTAGTAAAAGCTTTATAGGCCTTGAAATAATTTTCTATAGCTTTTTCAGTGTCAACTGTTTCTTTGCAATTGGTTTTGGCAATACTAATTCCGATTGGAATAGTGAATTTTTTACCTTTCAATTTTTTCGCAATGGCTTCACAGCCGTCATTCATAAGGCCGTAATAAACAGCTAAGGATTTAGATTTTTTTAACCGCCAAAGCCGAGGTTTGGGATTGCCCGCGCAGACATCGCCCGTAATAGAACCGACTTCCATAAAGCCGAATCCGATTGAAGGAATAATTTCAGTCAGTTCCGCATTTTTATCAAAACCGGCCGAAAGGCCTACCGGATTTTTGAAATTTATGCCGAGAATATTTTGTTCAAGAGCTTCGTTTGAATAGTTCCAGAAAATACTGACTATTTTTTTGGTTATAGAATATTTGCCTAAAAAATTTCCAATACTGCTTATTTTATTATGCACATTTTCAGGATCAAATCTGAACAAAATAGGCTTTAAAATCCATTTATATTTTTTTTCCAGAATATAATTTCTTGTGCTGATTATTCTGTCTAGCATATTCATATAATATCAAATATATGTTAAAATTAAAAATATTATGGCTTCGCAATTCAATTGTCTGATTAGTAAAATTGAAGCAGAAGAAATCAAAGATTCTCACGGTGCTCCGACCATCAAGGTTACAGTTTGGGCTGGCGCTAGTTCAGACAGTTTTTCGGTTCCATCTGGCGTCAGCACCGGTATTTACGAAGCTTGTGAATTAAGAGATGAAGATGGAAAAGGCGTAAAAAAATCTATCGACAGAGTAAATAATATTATTGCCGCGTCCTTGATTGGATTTGATGTTAGAAATCAAAAGAAAATAGATGAAGTAATGATAAAACTTGATGGAACTCCGAATAAAGGTAATTTGGGAGGAAATTCTATGGTCGGTGTTAGTATCGCTTGCGCCAAAGTTGCGGCAAAAGTTACCAATCAAGAAATATATCAACATTTGCGAACACTCGCGAAAATAAAACCATCTCGTAAAGCGCCGTATCTTTTTATGAATTTAATTGAAGGCGGCAAACATACGAACAATGGTCTCTCTTTTCAGGAATACCACATTGTGCCCCAAATTGATGACATAAAAGAGGCTATTGAAATTGGAATTAAGGTTCAGGATACGTTGAAAGAAATTATTATTAAAAATTTGGGCGAAGAATCCACTGCTCTGGGCGATGAAGGGGGATTTGCGCCGAAAATAAATGATATTCAAAAGCCGTTTCTTTATTTAACTGAAGCTATAAATAAAAATAATTTGCAGAATAAAGTTCGTCTGGCTCTGGATGTGGCGGCTTCGTCGTTTTACGAGAACGGATCTTACAGAATTTCCGGGGAACAGCTTTCCAAAGAGGAACTAATGGCTGTCTATAATTCTCTAATTAAAGAATTTAATTTGATTTCCATTGAAGACCCGTTTAACGAAGAAGATTTTGAAAGTTTTAGAAAATTAAAAGAACAGCATCAAAACTTTTTAGTTGTGGGAGATGATTTAACCGTTTCCAATCTAAAACTTCTGCAAAAAGCGATAAAAAATAGCAGTATAAATGGAATGATTGTTAAGCCAAATCAAATCGGCACGCTTTCAGAAACTTTAGAAGTGATGAAACTGGCTCGGGAAAACGGTATTGAACTTATTGTCAGTCATCGGGGCGAAGAAACCGATGATGATTTTATTGCCGATTTGGCTTTTGCCTTTAATTGTTTCGGTTTAAAATCCGGTTCTCCTAAAAAACCTGAAAGAATGGTAAAATACAAGAGATTAATGAATATTATAAATTCACAGGGGAACCCTGTGTAATTACACAGGGTTCCCCTGTGCTTGCAAACTTTTATGGCAGAAGAAAAAAAACAGGATTTTGTAAAATGGTATAGCGAAGTTTCTATTCTCGATGTTTCATCAGTCGGCGGAAAGAATGCCGCGCTGGGAGAAATGTATTCTAATCTTGTTCCGCTCGGCATAAATGTTCCTGATGGTTTTGCTCTGACAGCCGCGGCCTACAGATATTTTTTCAAAGAATCGGGTTTGGATAAAAAGATTCGAGAAATTTTCTCCGATCTTAATACTCGCGACATACGCAATCTTCAAACCCACGCGAAAAAAGTTCGTGAACTTATTTTACAAACTGATCTTCCAAAAACACTTCAAGAAATAATTTCAGAATCATATGAAAAATTACAAAATAAATATGGGGAAAATCTCAGTGTGGCAGTCCGCTCTTCGGCAACTGCCGAAGACCTCCCAGACGCTTCATTTGCCGGACAACAAGATACCTATTTGAATGTGCAAGGCGTGAACGAAGTGCTTGTAGCCGTAAAGAGGTGCATTGCTTCGCTTTTTACCGATCGAGCTGTTTCTTATCGTGAGGACAAGCGTTTTTCTCATTTTGATGCCGCGCTTTCGGTTGGCGTGCAGTGTATGGTGCGTTCTGATATCGCTTCTTCCGGAGTTGCATTCACAATTGACACCGAAAGCGGTTTTGACAAAGTTATTATGATAAACGGCGTGTATGGTTTGGGGGAGTTGATTGTGCAGGGTCATGTGATTCCCGACGAGTTTATAATTTTTAAGCCAGCGTTAGAAAATGGAATTCAATCGATTATTACGAAGAATCTGGGTAAAAAAAATGTCAAACTGGTTTATGCGAAGGATGGAACCAAACAGGAAAAAGTTTCATCCCGCGATCAAGAGAAATTCTGCCTAACCGACTTGGAGGTAGTGAAATTGGCGAGATGGTGCTTAATTATTGAAAAACATTTTTCTAAAAAACACAACCGTTACCAGCCAATGGACATCGAGTGGGCAAAAGACGGAAAAACAGGCGAACTTTTTATTGTGCAGGCGCGTCCCGAAACTGTGCATTCTTCAAAAGATAAAAATATTTTAAACGAATACAGATTAGAAAAAAGAAGCGAGATAAAGATAAACGGTATTGCAGTCGGCGCGAAGATAGGCGCAGGCAAAGTGCGCGTTTTGCGCAGCGCCAAAAATATTTCTTCTTTCAAAAAAGATGAAGTATTGGTTACGGAAATTACCGATCCCGATTGGGAACCGATTATGAAAATAGCTTCAGCTATTGTTACAGACAAAGGCGGACGCACATCTCATGCGGCCATAGTTTCGCGGGAGCTCGGCATCCCTTGCATTGTGGGAACTGGCACAGCCACGAAGATTCTTCATAACGGCGAAACGGTAACAGTGAACTGTTCCTCGGGCGAAGTTGGAAATGTTTATAAGGGTATTTTGCCGTTTAAAGTATTAGAACATAGACTAGATAAAATTCCTCAAATTGCGACGAAAATAATGGTAAACATCGGTTCGCCAGACGAAGCATTCAAAAATTATTATCTTCCGGCAAAAGGCGTCGGTTTGGGCAGATTAGAATTCATAATTGCTTCTCATATTGAAATACATCCGAATGCGTTGATTGATTATAAAAAATTGAAAAAGGGCAAAAAAACAGCTGAAATCAGCAAAGTTTTGATAAAAATAGAAGAAAAAACCAAAAATTTTGAAGACAAGGAAGAATTTTATGTGAATCATCTTGCCTTAGGCATAGCAAAAATTGCCGCCACTTTTTATCCCGAAGAAGTCATCATTCGTTTTTCTGATTTTAAGACAAACGAATACCGCACGCTCGTGGGCGGGGAACTCTATGAGCCATACGAAGAAAATCCAATGTTGGGGTGGCGCGGCGCGTCGCGTTACTATGATCCGAAATTTAAGATAGCTTTCAGTTTGGAATGCAAGGCGATGAAGCGCGTGCGGAAAGATATGGGTTTCTTTAATGTAGTTCCTATGATTCCATTTTGCCGAACACCCGAAGAAGGTAAAAAAGTTATAGAAATAATGGCAGAGCACGGGCTTGATCGCGCTTCAGACGAAAAACTTAAAATTTATGTGATGTGCGAAATTCCGTCAAATATTATTTTAGCGGATGAATTTTTGGAAATTTTTGACGGAATGTCCATTGGCTCCAACGACTTAACTCAGCTTACTTTAGGGCTCGATCGCGATTCGGGCATTGTGACTCACATTGCTAATGAAAATAATCCGGCAGTTAAAAAAATTATTGCGGAAATTATCCACAAATGCAAAGAAAAAAATAAATATATCGGTATCTGCGGTCAGGCGCCTTCAGATTATCCGGAATTTGCGCAATTTCTCGTGAAGGAGGGGATAGACAGTATGTCGCTCAATCCCGATACGGTCATAAAGATTATTATGGCGCTTGGGGAGAAAGAAAAATGATTAAAGCGGGTATGGTTTAGTGGCAGAATGCGACCTTCCCAAGGTTGAGACGCGAGTTCAATTCTCGCTACCCGCACATTTTGCAAAATAAAATGTGCGTGATACAATTATAAATATGAAAAGCGTAACAATTTATTCCACCCCGTCTTGTCACTTTTGCCATATGGCAAAAGATTTTTTTAAGGAAAAAAACGTAGCTTATACAGAGTTTGACGTGGCGAGCAATCTTGAGAAAAGAAAGGAAATGTTGGAAAGGTCCGGACAAATGGGAGTGCCAGTCATTTTTATCGGAGAAGAAATGATTATTGGCTTCGAAAAGCCTAAGATAGTTGAGCTACTTGGACTTTAATCTATCTCTAATATACTATTGTCCTAGTAGGTCCTCGTAGTTAAACGGATATAACGACTCCGTCCTAAGGAGTAATTGTAGGTTCAATTCCTGCCGGGGACACAATTGACTTGTACCATAGTGATGTATTATGATGGTAGGCATGACAGAAGAAATTTCGGGATATAAAGCAGTAAAACGGCTTGCCGTTGAGCGACCAGACTGGTTGCTTATTGTTCAGGAGTGCTTGAATCTTTCGAAAGAAATTAAGGGCGATTTTGCCGGAGCGTGGGTTTTCAAGCGAGTACAAGAAAAGGGGTTGAAATTTTCAAACCTACGCTTGCTCGTAAGTTTTGGGATTTTGAAAAAGGAAGGAACTTCTCGCGGAGGTCGTCGAGCATACTACTCGTTTATAGATTCCGCAGGAGTTGAACAAGCGCTAAATGAACTTTTGAAATAAATTTATGATCAGTCCAAACGAAATTAAAAATCGTGCGTTATCTTTTTCAAAAGAATGGGAACGTGACTACAATGAAGATGCCGAAGCCAAAAGCTTTTGGGACGGATTTTTTGATGTATTTGGAGTTTCTCGTAAACGTGTAGCTTCTTTTGAATATCCAGTAAAAAAATTAGCCAATAAACAAGGATATATAGACGTGCTTTGGAAAGGAAAAATGTTAGCAGAGCATAAATCTCGCGGATTAAGTCTAGATAAAGCGTATAACCAAGCTAAAGATTATTTTCCAGGGCTTAAAGATGTAGAGTTGCCCCGATATATTGTAGTTTCGGATTTTGCGGTAATTAGATTATATGATTTAGAGAAAGACACGAAAGAAGAGTTTTTGTTAAAAGATCTATATAAAAATGTAGATTTGTTTGATTTTATTTCTGGTCACAAGTCAGTTGTCGACTATGGAAAAGAAGAAAATGCGAGTATTGAGGCGGCTGAATTAATGGCATTATTTCACAATGAAATTGCTAAAACTGGTTATTCTGGTCACGATCTTGAAGTTTTTCTTGTTCGTATTTTATTTTGTCTTTTTGCGGATGATACCGGCATTTTCCCTAAGCACTCTTTTCGCAATTATATAGAAAGTAGAACTCAGGTAGATGGAAGCGATCTTGGTCCTAAAATAGCTCAAATTTTCCAAATTTTAAATACGCCTCTAGAAAAAAGGCAGTCAAATTTAGATGAAGATCTAGTTGTTTTTCCATATGTTAATGGTGGAATTTTCTCTGAAAATATTGGAATTGTCTCTTGTGATGCTAACGCGTTAATTAGGTTAATAAAATGTTCTAGTTTTGATTGGTCTGAAATTTCCGCTTCCGTTTTTGGTTCTCTTTTTCAGGGTGTTATGAATGAGAAAGAAAGAAGACAGCTTGGTGCGCACTATACCTCTGAATTAAATATTTTAAAGGTTATAACCTCTCTTTTTCTTGATGAATTATATATAGAATTTGATGGAGTTAAATATGACCCAAAAAAATTAAATACATTTCATAAAAAACTTTCCGAATTAAAATTTTTAGATCCAGCCTGTGGATGTGGAAATTTCCTTGTTGTGGCTTACAGAGAAATTAGAAAATTAGAGTTGGAAGTTTTGATTCAAAAAGAGAAAAACAGCGAGTTGATGCTCGGACCTACGGAAGATATGTCTATCGTTAATGTTAATCAATTTTATGGTATTGAAATTGAAGAATTTCCTACACTTATTGCTAGAGTTGCTATGTATTTAGTAGACCATCAAATGAACAATGAATTATCTAAACTATTTGGTAAAATATATGCTCGTATTCCACTTCGCGAACCAGCCACAATAGTAAATGCAGATGCGCTTACTATTGACTGGGAAAGTGTTGTCCCTAAAAATAAACTCTCTTATATTTTAGGCAATCCACCTTTTGTAGGTGCAAGGTTAATGGAAAAACAACAAAAAGAAAATTTCTTGAAAGTTTTTGATAATGAAAAAGGCGCAGGCAACCTTGATTTTGTAACAGCTTGGTATGAAAAAGCTTCTCGCTATATACACGGCACAAAAATTAAAACTGCTTTTGTTTCCACAAATTCTATTTGCCAGGGCGAGCAGGTGGGTATTCTGTGGAAAAGATTAAAAGAAAAATATGGAGTTGTAATACATTTTGCCCATCAAACCTTCAAATGGAATAATGATGCGCCCGGAGTGGCTGCGGTTTATTGTATTATAGTTGGCTTTGCGTGTTTTGAAACGCCCAGAAAATATTTATATGAATATAAAGATATTAAAGCAGAACCAAAAGAAAAAGAGGTAAAACATATAAACGCATATTTAGCTGAAGGAGAAGATGTATTTTTAGAAAACAGAACAAGTCCAATTTGTAATGTTTCAGAAATGATTTTTGGTAGTATGCCAAATGATGATGGAAATTTAATTATTGAAAATAACGAATTGGAAGACTTTATAGAAAGTGAACCGAGTAGTAAAAAATATATTAAACAACTTATTGGAGCAGAAGAATTTATAAATAATCAGAAACGATGGTGCTTATGGCTTGTTGATATTAATCCAGAAGAACTAAGAACAATGCCAAAAGTTTTAGAAAGAATAGAAAAAACCAAAGAGCATAGATTAAAAAGCAAAAGAGAGGCAACAAAAAAATTAGCAAAAACACCAAGTTTGTTTGGAGAAATTAGACAACCCAAAAGTAATTACCTACTAGTGCCTTTTGTTTCTTCAGAAAATAGGGAGATAATTCCTATGGGATATTTTAATTCAGAAGTAATTGCCACAAATCGTGTAGCTGTTGTTCCAGATGCAAGCTTGTATACATTTGGGGTTTTAACTTCAATAATGCATATGACTTGGGTAAATAGAGTGTGTGGTAGATTAGAAAGTCGTTATAATTATTCAATAAACATTGTTTATAATAATTTCCCGTGGCCTGAAAATGTGAAAGATGAGCAGAAGAAGAAGGTTGAAACTTGCGCGCAAAAAGTTTTAATTGTTCGTTTGCAATTTCCCGATAGTTCACTTGCCGATTTATACGACCCAAATACTATGCCACCAGAATTGGTGGAAGCGCATAATAATCTTGATAGGGCAGTAGATGCTTGTTATGGCAAAAAATTTAAAGATAAAGAAGAAAGAATTGAATTTTTATTTGAGTTGTATAAAAAATACACTATGATACAATGACTGTATGACTAAGCAAATTCGCCAAAAAAGAAATGATACATTGGTTAAAACTATAGAGAAAAAATATGGCGTTGATTTAGGTTATCGGTCTGATACACAACTCCACACTGTTTTAAAGAAAGAGGGCCTACCATCTCTTTCAAAGCTTCTTAAGATGACTCAAAAGAACGCTAGTTAAACTTATGAGCGATCTTGATTTTATAAAAGATAAGGAACTTCGCTCTACCCTTGAAAATTCAATAGAATATATTTATGCTCTTTTTGAAGAATCAAAAAATGGGAAGAAATTTATAAACAAAAATTGGCGGATTTGGAGGAATTGAAAAAATCTGTGCTAAATAAAGCGTTTGCAGGGGAGTTGTAGGAAATGACTATGCTCCGTCTTCTCTCCTATTTAGGCAATACAATTAGTTTGTTTTACTTGCGTTAAATATAACTAAGTGATAAGATAGTTACTATTGAGGTTGGTAATATCAACTAAATATAAAAATTATGGAATTAGGTAAATTTATACAACAAAATAACGAACAATGGGGTAAATATAATGCTTTTATTCCAAATCCTTTTCCACCAAAAGGTGGTTTTGGTTTTCCTGAAAGTTTAATAAAACAAGATGCTCAAGCACAACATTTTGTGAGTACTTTAAATGGAATCACTAAGTTGCTCCCGGATGTTGATTTTTTTATATTCATGTACATCTTAAAAGACGCTTCTTCTTCAAGTCAGATTGAGGGAACAGGAGCAACAATGCTTGATGCCTTAGAGGCGGAAGCAAAAATTGGTTCTGATTTACCAGAAGATGTGGATGATATTATTCACTATATCAAAGCACTGAACAATGGAATTGATGCGCTCAAAGAAATACCGATAAGTGAACGTTTGATAAAAAAACTACATAAAGATTTAATGGCAGGAGCAAGACATACTCAATATCCACATCCGGGGAAATTTCGTCATGATCAAAATTGGATAAATGGTACTAGTCCTCGTGATGCAAAATTTGTTCCACCACCTTCTCATGAATTATCACGGACAATTAGTGATTGGGAGAAATTTGTTCATGTAGATGATAATTTACTTCCTTTAACAAAGGCGGCTCTTCTACATGCCCAATTTGAAACGATACATCCTTTTAGAGATGGAAATGGAAGGACTGGAAGAATGTTAACAACATTATATCTACGCGAGGCAGGCCTGCTTGAAAAGCCGGTGCTCTTTTTATCTGCCTATTTAAAAAAACATCAACAAGTTTATTCTAATCGCTTACTTGGGTATAGCAATGGTGAAATAAATGAATGGATACAATTCTTTTTATCAGGTGTGTCAGAGATTGCAGAAGAAGCAATAGAAACTGTATATAAAATTACAAAATTAAGAGAGCAAGATATATTGCAGATTCAGGGTATGGATAAAAGATCTTCAAAAAGTGCAATAGAAGTATTGCCGAAGCTTTTTGCTTTACCTATCGTTGATACATCAATAATTCAAAAGTGGACTGGCTTTACTAGGAATGGCTCACAGAAACTTATTGACAGATTTGTTGATCTTGGAATACTTAGTTTACGGGATGTGAATAAAAAATATAATAAATCTTATATTTATAAAAATTATGTGGATATTTTTTATAAGATTCACACAGGTGAGTAATTATTAGTTAACTAAAAAATTATTATGGAAAATAAATGTAAAAAATGCGGGAGTGAAAATATAATAATGGTTGAATATGATGGTATGCATCCAGATCATTATGATGGTGTTAGTGAAATAGAATGTCTAAAATGCAAGACTCGTTTTGGTCGCTGGTCTGGGAAAGAACTTGCTGAAGGAGAATTTGAAAAAGTAGGTGGAAAAGAAAAGAAAAAATAACAGTTATGAATGAATCAGAAACACGAGCCGAATATATAGACCCGAAGCTCAAAGCGAGTGGCTGGGGTGAAGGAGAATCGAAAGTTCTTCGTGAATTTCGTGTTACCGATGGCAAAATACAAATTGGTGGAACACGGGGCAAACCAGAAATCGCTGACTATATTTTGGTATATAAAAATCATAAAATTGGTGTAATTGAGGCAAAAGCCGAAAATTTGTCGGTGACTGAAGGGGTGGCGCAAGCCAAAGCGTATGCGCAGAAATTACATATTGATTATACCTATCAATCCTTTTGATATCCGTAGGACTGGCGGAGTACCAATGAGCGGAAGTGTTTATTTTACAATTTTTCAAACCTTTATGAGCGGTCCGGGCGGTAGCCCATATTTCGGAAATTACCCAGCAGATTTTTTTGATTTTATTATTATTGACGAATGTCATCGTGGCGGGGCAAATGATGAGAGTAATTGGCGAGGAATTTTAGAATATTTTTCTCCGGCTGTTCAGCTTGGCCTAACAGCTACACCAAGACGACAAGACAATATAGATACTTATAGATATTTTGGCGAGCCGGTTTATATTTATTCGCTCAAAGAAGGTGTGAACGATGGTTTTCTAACACCTTTTAAGGTAAAACGAATAAAAACGACCCTTGATGATTATGTATATACTTCTGACGACCAAATTATAGAAGGTGAAGTTGAAGAAGGAAAAATTTATGAAGAAGCAGATTTTAATAAGATAATTGTTATTAAGGAGCGTGAAGCAAAAAGGATTCGCGTAGTATTGGATGGAATAAATCAAAACGAAAAGACGATTATATTTTGCGCGACCCAAGACCATGCGTTAGCAGTTCGTGATTTAATAAATTAAATGAAAGAGAGTAAAGATCCGAATTATTGCCAGCGTGTAACGGCTAATGACGGCGCTCGTGGAGAGCAATTCTTGCGAGAATTTTAGGATAATGAAAAAACAATCCCGACAATTTTGACTACCTCACAAAAACTTTCAACTGGCGTGGATGCTCGTAATATTAGAAATATTGTTTTGATGAGACCGGTAAATTCCATGATTGAGTTTAAGCAAATTATTGGGCGTGGAACTCGTCTCTTTGATGGCAAAGAATATTTTTCAATTCTTGATTTTGTTGATGCTTATAAGCATTTTTCTGACCCAGAATGGGATGGAGACCCAATAGACCAAACAACAGAACCAGAGCCTCAACCGCCAAAGGGTCCGGGCGGTGATGAACCACCAATTCCACCAGAACCTCCAATAGAACCGAGGAAAAAACTTAAAATTAAATTGCGTGATGGTAAGGAAAGAGAGATACAACACATGATAGCTACTTCTTTTTGGAATGCTGATGGTAAGCCTATTTCTATTCAAGAATTTATGGATAATATGTTTGGTGCAATGCCAGAGTTTTTTAAGAGCGAAGAAGAACTTAGAAAAATTTGGTCTAACCCAACGACTCGCAATGCATTTTTAGAAAAGATAGCAGAAAAAGGATTTGGTAAAGATGAATTAGAAATGTTGCAGAAAATGATTGATGCAGAACAGAGTGATTTGTTTGATGTTTTAACTTATATTTCATTCTTAACACCACCCATCTCAAGAGTTGAACGAGTGAAACAAGTAAAAGAAAAAATATTTAATGGACTAGGTAAACAACAAAAAGAATTTTTAGATTTTGTTTTGTCAAAGTATGAAGAAAAAGGCGTTGAAGAATTGAGTGAAGAGAAACTTCCAATTTTATTGAATTTAAAATATCATGCAATTGCTGATGCTGTAAACGCTCTCGGTGCTGTTGAGTCAATAAGATCTACTTTCTTTAATTTTCAAAAAAATCTTTATGCTAAAGAAACTTAATTTATAATCTCTTTATGCCTGACGACCCAAATCAACCCCTAAAACCAAATTTCCACAGAAAATCCTTTGCCACCGAGCCCCCAAGAGCCCACCGAGCCTGCCTCTGAAAATATAGCACATTATTTTGATTTTTATGTATATTTTTGCTAATATCTGCATATGTCGCCAGAAGAAAGAGAACTTTTAAATAGAAGTGTCAGTCTTGCAGAAGACAATAATAGAATTTTACATTCTATGAGGCGCTCTCAGCGCTATACAAGCATTATGAGGGCTGTATACTGGATTTTGATTATCGGTTCTGCAGTGGGCGCTTATTATTATATTCAGCCGTATATTGATCAGTTAATGGGCGTATATAGCGGAGCGAAAAGCGATCTGGATAATTTTAACCAAGCAATTCAGGGTTTTAAAAAATAAGATTATATTGTTTGCAAAAACAATTTTTTTTAGTACTATGGAGAAGCGGAACGCTGGGATAGCTCAGGTAGTTAGAGCATTCGCCTGAAGAGCGAAGGGTGGGCAGTGCAAATCTGCCTCCCAGCACAATGAAATTTTCTTAGATTGATCTCACTTTTACGTTATTTGTTTTTTCCTTGTCTACTTTTTGAAGGCGAATGGTAAGAAGTCCGTGTTTTTCTGTCGCTTCGACTTCTTCCGGCTCCACTTCTTTAGGGAGTGAAATAGTGCGAGAAAATTTTCCCCAGTAAAGTTCTTTATTAAAATAATTTCCTTCATCTATATTCCGATTCTCTTCGCGTTTGCCGATAATGGTGATAATATCGCGAGCGATTGACAACTCCAAATCTTCCGGTTTTACTCCGGCTACAAAAGTTTGCACGATAATATCTGTCGGAGTCTGATAAACATCCACTGCCAATTCAGCTTCTTCGTTTTCTTCTTCAATCCAGTTGCTGTTATTTTTTCTTTCTTTCTTGTCTCCTTTGTGCGACCCGGCTGATCCTCTTTTAAGATTTTCGCTTTCTTCCTCTTCCTCCATACTAACGCTTCCGGTCAATCTCTCCCAAAGACTTCTTTTTTTATTTTCCATCCCATTATAAATTTAAATTAATAATATTTAAACATTACATCCCGTTTGCTGAATTTATAACGGGACAAAAGTAAATCTAATTTATTCTTTTTACTTTTTCAAAGAGTAACATTACAATAATAGCAACGACCCACAAGAAACCAAATACTTTTAATATTTCTAAAAAATAATTCCCGTCATTCTCGTTGACTCTTATTATAAAAAAATTAAAAACATTATGCAAGGCAATAGCCAGTATAAAACCAACGACAAGATACAATTTCTTTTTAACTCCCTCCATATGTAAAGAAATACCCAGCGCAATACCCAAAATTCCGCTCGAAACAGTGTGAAGAAGCGTCGATCCGAGGAATCTAAGTTGACCAGTAAGCAGACTTATGGTATTTTCTCCTATCGAAAGCGGTTTAATCAAAAATAGGGCATTTTCAATTGCCGCAAAGCCTAAAGCTGCGGTAATTAGATAAATTGGCCAATCTATCGGTTTATCGGCGTAAGTTGTTTTATAAAGGACGATTATAACAGCAAGATATTTTATTATTTCTTCCGCGCTTGCCCATAGAATGAATTTCAATTCGTTTGAATCAACATTTCCTTGTATAAATTTTTGAATTGGCAGAACAAAAATAACGGCCAGCATGCCCATAATAAAAACTATTGTGAGAATTCCTTTTGGTTCGGGATTTTTTTTATTCTCTTTCAGCCAGAACCATAACCACAAAAGAGAAGGAATAATTCCGCCTATAAACGCTAAAGCTATAATTTTAGGATCGTCTGTCAGCATGGTTTACCCGCCGATTGAGAGGGCCATTTTTCAACCATTAAAAGATTTTTTTTATTTTTTCCATCCGTTGATTGAGCGGAAGGCATCATCGACCAGATTTCTTCTGTAATAAAAGGCACAAATGGGTGCAAGACTTTGAGCAGGGTAGTAAGATGCGTATAGAGAAGTATTTTGGCTGAATTTGCATTTTTATTTTCTAGAATTTTTTTCTTTGATCGTTCAATAATAATATCGGCGAAAGTATGCCAAAAATAATGATAAACCTTTTCGGCAACAATAGAAAATTTAAAATCATTCAGCTCTTTTGTAATTTCAGCAAGCAGTTTTTTTAGCTCTTCATCGCTTTTCTTGTCTTCTTCATCCAATTTTTGTAAATTTTTTATATCAAGATCTTTTATTTGTTCTAGGACAAATCTGGAAGCGTTCCAAATTTTATTATCAAATTTTCCATAACCGCGAATGTCATTTTCATCCAGCTTTAAATCATTGCCCGGCGTGTTGCCGACAATCATTGCCATACGCAGCGCGTCGTTTCCATATTTTTTAATAATATCCAATGGATCGATGGCTTTTTTCCCAAGCGACTTGGACATTTTTTTTCCATCGGCTGTCCGCACCATTCCATGCAGATACACATTTTCAAAAGGCACTTCGCCGAGCAAATATTGCGACATAAGAATCATACGAGCAACCCAGAAAAAGATAAGATCATATCCTGTTTCAAGAATTGTGGTAGGGTGATATGTTTCTAGGTCTTTTGTTTTCTCCGGCCAACCAAGTGTTGAAAAAGTCCAAAGTCCAGAGGAAAACCATGTGTCCAAAGTATCTTCGTCTTGCACATAATTTGCGTCACAATATTCACAAACTGGTTTTTCTCCATTTACTATTATTTCCAAACATTTACTAATTTGATCTTCTTTTCCAACCCTTGGTATACATATTGGTTCGTGATACCAAACAGGTATTCTATGCCCATACCAAAGCTGTCTGGATATGCACCAGTCTCGCAAATTTTCAATCCAATTAAAATAAACTTTTTCAAAATGATTTGGAATAATTTTTATTTTACCTTCGCGGACGGGTTCAAACATTAACTCCTTGAGTGATTTATTTCCGCGTATAGAAATTTTTTTATTTACATCAACAAACCATTGAAGCATAATTTGAGGTTCAATAATTCCATTAGTTCTTTCGGCAGTGGCAACTCGATTTATGTAATTTTCATCAACGGAAACAAGCAATCTCTTGGCTTTTAATTTTTCAACAATTTTTTCTCTGGCATCGGAAATTTTCATCCCCGAAAATTCACCCGCAATCGGAAGCAATTTTCCATACTTGTCAATAATCTGTTCCTTATCTAATTTGTGTTTTTCAGCAATCTCAAAATCCGTATTGTCGTGCCAAGGAGTTATCGTCATTACTCCTGTCCCAAACTTCATATCTATCGCCTCATCTTTTACCACAGTAGCCTCTATGGGGCCATTTATCCACTCCAGTTTTATTTTTTGGCCGTCAGTATATTTCTTATAGCGCTTATCATCCGGATGCATAACCACATATTTATCTCCGAATTTTGTTTCCGGTCTGGCTGTGCCTATTTCAAAAGGCCCGTATTTGAAAGTATAAAATTTACTTTTTCTTTCTTCATAAACTATTTCATCGTCCGAAATTGTTGTTTGTCCTTTTGGATCCCAATTGACAATTCTGTGGCCCCGATAAATAAGACCATCATCATACATTTTTTTGAATGCAGTTTTGACGGCAAGATTGCGAGCATCATCCAAGGTAAACGCCTCGCGAGACCAATCCAACGAAGCTCCCATTTTTTTTGCTTGATTAACAATTATATCGTGAGATTCTTTTGCAAATGATTCTACGTGTTTCAAAAATTTTTCACGGCCAATACCATTTTTGCGAATTCCTTCTTTTTCCAGCAAACTTTCAACTTTTGATTGTGTGGCTATGGCAGCGTGGTCTGTGCCCGGAAGCCAGAGAGTTTTTTTACCCTGCATTCGCGCGTAACGAACCATAATATCCTCAATTACAAGCATCAGCGCGTGTCCTGTGTGTAAATTTCCAGTTACATTCGGCGGGGGGAGAACTATAGAAAAATGCGGAGCATCAATTTTTGTTATTCCTTTTTCTACGCAAACGTCGGGATTAAAAAAACCGCTATCTTCCCATAATTTATATATTCTTTCTTCAGTTTCTTTTGGGTTATAGGGTTTAAGCAGTTTTTCGTGCATATTCAAATAATATCATACTTATCCGTCCTTTGGCGAGGTTAAAGTTTAAGATTGCCGACTGCTTTTATACTGCCCAATTTTTGAACTTTTCCTGTTTTGTTGGTAGACAGGTTTTTGTTTTTTATATAATTTGAATATCCGGCGATGCCGATCATTAGAGAATTATCTCCTGCCAATCCTTTTGCGGGGAATAGTAGTTTGATTTTTTTACCCATAGCTTTTTTAATTTCTCTTTGTAAATGCGTATTGCAAGCAACTCCTCCTGCTACTATTAGAGTTTTTATATCGTATTTTTCTATAGCTTTTTGTGTTTTATAAACTAGACATTCTATGGCTGAATTTTCAAACTCCAGAGCAATTTCACTTTTGATTTTCTTGTTCAGTTTTCCAATTTTTTTAATCAAATAAAAAACAGCGGTTTTTAATCCCGCAAAGGAGAAATCAAGATTTTTGCTGTGGAGCATTGGGCGGGGAAGGGAAAAGGAAAATAAACTTTGACGGGACTCCGCAGGGCGACGGCCCGAGGACTGAGCAAATTTTTTAGTAAAAAAATTGCGACCCGGAAAAGTTTGATTTTCCTTTTCCCGATTGAAGAAGCTAGGATCTTGCGCGGATTCAGCGCGCATAATTTTCTGCTGAAAATTTGCTATGCTCGGCTCGTCAGCCTGCGCAATGCTTCTCTCGCGCAAAATCCTAGCTTCCTCAGCCAATTTTGAAATTTCCGGTCCGCCGGGATAGGGAAGACCGAGCATTCTGGCGACTTTATCAAAAGCTTCACCGACTGCGTCATCCAAAGTTTTGCCGATTATTTTGTATTGCATCCTTTTTTTGGTCAATACAAGTTGAGTATGCCCGCCGGAAACGAGAAGAGAGAGAATAGGGAACTCTATTTTGGGAATTTTAAATTTTCCATTATTTCTTCCAAAAACCGAAAAAATATGTCCTTCCATATGATTTACGGGTATGACCGGCGCATTCCATTTTTTCGCTAATTCTTGCGCAAAAATGATGCCTTCCCAAAGACACATTTCCAATCCTGGGCCATAAGTTACGGCTATCGCATCTATCGGCTTTTCTTTTTTTTCCAACTTTGCTTGTTCCAGACACGCTTCCAATACGATGGGCAAGTTTTTGGTATGCTCTCTTTTTGCGAGCTTTGGGTATACTCCTCCATAAGGAATATGAATATTTATTTGCGAGTTTGAGTTGTTGGCCAATACCCAAAAGGAGGCGTTACTGACGCCTCCTTTTGCCTCCATTATGCTTATTGCGGTGTCATCGCAGGATGTTTCAATGCTTAAAATTTTCATGTGGGCGGCATAGGGATCGAACCTATGGCCTTGTTTACGTCAAAAACACGCTCTACCGACTGAGCTAGCCGCCCTTCTTTTTGCTTATTTATAGCATTTTCTTTTGAATTCTTTCAAGCGCTAAGATAAAGGCGCCCATACGGAGAGACGTTTTTGATTCGCGAGCTTTTTCTAATATTTTTCCAGAAGCTTCTTCCATTTTTGGTTTTAATTTTTCAAAAATTTCTTTTTCCGTCCAATGTTCGTTTTTTAAATTCTGGTCCCATTCAAAATACGATACTGTTACCCCTCCGGAATTCGCCAATATATCCGGTATCACAGGAATATTCCTCTTAAATAAAATTTCATCCGCTTCAGGCGTTATAGGCCCGTTGGCAAGCTCTAAAATTGCTTTAGCTCTGATTTTATTAGCGTTGGCATCAGTTATAACATTCTCAAAAGCGGCTGGGATTAGAAGGTCGCAAGGAAGCTCTAGTAATTCCGCATTTGTAATATTCTTCGCTTCCGGAAAATCTTTCAAACCACCGGTGTTTTTCTTGTGAGCTTCAACTTTTTCTAAATTTAGTCCATCTTTTTTAAATATTGCGCTCTTAGAATCAGATACTACTGTCACGATATGTCCATTTTCGGCAAAAATTCGCGCTGTATTTCTTCCCACATTACCAAAACCTTGGATCACTATCTTGCATTTTTCTGGAAGTCCAAGCTTTTTTTGAAGAGTATCAAAAACATAAAACCCACCCAAACCTGTAGCTTTCTCACGTCCTTCTGATCCGCCCTCTTCTATCGGTTTGCCTGTAAATGTAGCTCGAGACTTATCGCCTGATATTTTTTCAAATTCATCTGTCATCCAAGCCATTATTTCTGCCGTTGTGTTTACATCCGGCGCAGGCACATCTTTATGTGGCCCTAAAACATCAGAAAGTCTTTGTACCCATCCGCGGGAAAGTTTCTCCAATTCTTTTTTTGACAAATTTTTTGGCTCAACTGTAATTCCGCCTTTGCCTCCACCCATCGGGATGCCGGCCACGGCGCATTTGAGCATCATCCAAAAGGCAAGAGCTTTCATTTCGTTTATTTCAGCAAGGGGATGGTATCTGATTCCTCCTTTGTAAGGTCCCAAGGCATTGTTATATTGGATTCTAAATCCCTCAAAGATTTTTATAGAACCATTATCCATTTTAATTGGAATTGAAATTCTAATATCGCGATTTGGCTGTTTTAATCGAGCGAAAAATTCATCGCCAAAATTTTTAATTTGGGCGACCTTATCTAATTGTTTTATGGCATTTTCAAACGAATTATACATCTGTTTTGGCGCTAACTTTTGAAATAGATTTTTCATGTTTTTCATTATACAGCAAATTTTTCTAATATTTCCAATTCCGCTTTAGTGTTTGCGCCTAGGGCTTCATACGGTTCTATCTCAATGGATTCTATTTCTGTTCCTTCTTTATTCGCTATTTTTATCAAGTCAGTCAGATAATATTCCTTTTGCGCGTTGTTATTTTCTAAAAATTTTAGATTTTCCCAGAGCCAAATGGCATCAAAACAAAAATAGCAAGGATTTACCTCGGTTACTTTTATTTCTTCATCGCTTGCGTCTTTAAATTGAATATCTTTTATAATTTTTCCATTTCTATCTCTAATAATTCTGGAAAAATTAACGAAATTAATTCGCCAATCCTTAAAGTTGGGTAATTTGACCGTAGCCATAGTGATTTTTTTTCCAGACTTTAAATGTTTCTCACTTATGTTTTTGATGGTTTCGGCGCTGATGAAAGGATGATCTCCATACAAAACCATAATGTGCCCTGCGGCGTCTTTTAAATAATTTTTTGCCAAGTTCACCGCATGTCCCGTGCCGAGCTGTGTTTCTTGGCTTATGTAATGATATTGCTTATTTTCTTTGCTAAGTTCATCCACTACCATTTCTTTTTTGTAGCCAACAATGATAATAGGTTCGTCGTCAACGCCTGATGAATGAACAGATTCCAGCAGATATTTAATCATAGATTTGCCCCGAATTTTCACTAAAACTTTTGGTTCTTCAGAGCGCATTCTCTCACCTTTTCCTGCCGCCAGGATTATTATTCTTACTTTATTGTTCATATAAGAGAGATTATATACCAAGTTTCACATTTCTTCACGTTTTTTGATTTCTTTTAAAACCTTTGGGATTTTTTTAAAATCTTCTTTTAAAATTTCGCGCATAGAACCGTCATAAAGAGCCGCAGCCGGGTGATAAAGAGGGAAGAAATATTTTGTGGATATGCCCTTGAAAGATTTTATCAGTAATTTCCCGTGAGCTCCGGATATTTGAAGAGCAGGGAAAAAATTATTCATCGCGTGCCGGCCGAGGAAGATTATAAGCAGAGGCTTTATTATTTTTAACTCCTCTAATAACCATTCTCGGCAACTGCTTTTTTCTTCAGGCAGAGGGTCGCGATTGTTTGGCGGGCGGTATTTAACTATATTAGTAATATATACTTCTTCTCTTTTGATATTTATCAGCGATAGCATTTCTTCTAAAAACTTTCCAGCGGCTCCAACAAATGGATGACCGAGCTTATCTTCCGAGCGTCCCGGCGCCTCTCCGATAAAAACAATCTCTGTATCAGGATTGCCGTCTCCAGGCACTGCCTGCGTAGCAGTTTTTTTAAGTTCGCACCGGCATTCTTCCTTCCATTTCTTATGCAAGTTTCCCAGCTCTTCTTTTTTGCTCATAGGCTATTTTAACACTTTCTTCAGTTAACTGCACAATTTTTTTGACTTTTTAATTCTAGTGTGTTAAGGTTTCCCTTAAGAAAGGAGGTGTTCAAAATGTACATCTGGCAGGATGAAGCGGATAGGGAGAGACAACAATTCATTAAATCAATCACGGGGAGAAGAAAAATAAGTCGAGTATGGATTGCAGTAGCAACCATACTTGGTTTTCACGTGATCTTCCTACTGGTAGGACTCCTCTACCAGTGGTTGAATGAGTGAGTAGTGAGTTGGTCTCTCAATGGGGGCGGTGGCGAAAGTTGCGCGCCCCCCTTTTATTTTATATTTTATTCGAGGCAGGTTTTTATGCACGACAAAATCTTGACAAAATCAAAAAATGGGATAACCTTTATGTGAAGTTGTTCCAGTTTCAGTTTTCCAGTCCTGAAACTGTCTTGTGAGAGTAGTTATGTCTTACAAGAAAAAAATGACTGGTGTTAGTTGCTACAAAAATAAAATGAGCAGCAAAACAACAGTGGGCAGTGTTGGTGGCAATGTCCATCAACCGACGACAACCTCAACTCCGGTTCGACGGGATCCTGGGAGTTATGGGCCGAAATTCTTTCGGCGTGAGCCACAATTCGTGTGGCGCGAGCCACCACCACCTGTGGTGTGGCGAGGCCACAGCCGAGGTGGTGTCTGGGAGTTTTCTGCTGTCACAAGGAGGTAAGTGCAATTTGGGTCGCGGTCCGCTGGGTTTCCCGGCGGACCGCTTCTTGTTTTTTTGCAATTGGATGTGAAAATGTTATTATATTTTGGCTTGGCCCTATCGTCTAACGGTTAGGACATCGGGTTTTCAATCCGGTAATCAGGGTTCGATTCCCTGTAGGGCTACAATCAGAAACATTTTTGTTTTCTATTTTTCTTTTATTTCTCTATTGGTGTATCGCAGTAGTAATTATTATCTCGCAATACTTTAATTTGCTTATTAAAACTAGCCAATGCTACCATGTGGTTACTTTTAAGAGTCTCTAACTTACCTATATATTTATTAATTCCAGAAATTGCGTCCCGTAACAAATATTCATACGGCATACAGTCTGTAACAAGTAAATTATCAACACCTACTTCCGTTGTGAACCATTTATCTGATGGCTTGACACCAGCAGTGAATGCAAGTTTTCCAGCAAAAAAACCGGGCTTGCATTCGGATGAACCTGTCTTGGACGCGCTTATGGCCACCGCGATTCCACGCCCAAGCACAGTTTTATGGTTCCACCACGCCATTGCAAGGTCAATCCCGAGAAAGCGACCCGCCAGTGAATCAATAAGTGATTTTGCGGCCTGACTAGCCCCAAATGTTGATTTTTTACCCCTAGCGAGAGCATCCGCAATTTCTTGAGCTTTCTTCTTGACTTCCAATAACTCTCGTTCCTGCGAATTGATCGTGGGAGCAAAGGTATTTACAGGATTTGCGATTAAGGTTCCGATTGGCGTCTCCGGACTAACTGCCGAAGAATCTACGCTATCCTTCAGGCAAAGCATCTTGGGACTTAGAACGGCATCATAACCCGGCATAGTATTTTCACCACCCGGATAAATTAAAAATGCAAATGCGCTTTGACTGCCATTTAGTCTATCAATCATCTCCTTTGAAGAATCTATGTTCGTTTGTATGAGAGTGACGCTCGTTTGCGCCGCGCCGGCCTTTTGTCCGAGAAGCCAAGCTTTCACCTGATTGGCGACACAGGAACCCTTCTTTGCCAATCTTGTTTCATAAGCGGAATTATCTTTATATGCCTTGTTTCGGCACGATAGTGATGAAGAGGTATATTGAGTGCTGGAAAGCGCGTCAAAAGAAGCGGAAGGATAATTTTCCGCGGAAAGCTGGACATTTGCGATGGCCTGCCTGCTTCCCACCGCTCCGCTTTCTGCCAAAAAATTACTTGATGGCAAAGTAGCAGTCGGGTTGCGAAACAATCCATTGTTGATGATTATCACACTGGCCAGCAGGATTAATCCAATAGTTAAAAGAAAGACAAATGGAGCTGATTTTAAACTTTTTAGTATCTTTTGCATATGTTATATATATTTGTTTGGCGAAAGCTTCAACGCGTATAATTTTATAACAACCTGTGTCATCACACAAATTTAAGAGTGGATAACTATAAACAATAAATGCCCTCAATTTTTCATTCAATTGAGAACTAGATTTTAATTCTGTATAATTAGTTTAACTATTTACAAAAACAAGGAGATGTGGCTGAGTGGTTGAAGGCGCTGGCTCGTCCCGTAAGAAAGCGGAGGGTTCGCCTAATGGTATGGCACTGGTTTCGAAAACCAGCGGGAGCAATCCCTTACAGGTTCAAGTCCTGTACCCTCCACCAAACGAAACTTGTTCGGAATTAAGAAAGCGGAGCGATTTTGCGGAAGCTAAAATCGCGCTATCAATTTTTTCAAAACCCTTTCCGCCTACGGCGGAAGCGGTGAATTCCCAAAGTTCCCCC
>Ga0209518_1001067_pt1 | contig 31713 bp, 30 predicted proteins | sample RifGroB1_FD_183993 | JGI IMG/M metagenome (GOLD analysis project Ga0209518, IMG submission 183993) | Groundwater microbial communities from Rifle, Colorado, USA - Groundwater B1 (SPAdes) (version 2) | ecosystem: Environmental > Aquatic > Deep subsurface > Groundwater | place: Rifle, Colorado...
GGACGAGGGATTTAAAAACCAGCAAAACCGTGCTTCTCGTCGATTTTACCGGTACGCCGACCGGTCGGCTCAACGAATTGAGGAAAGTTGTCCGGGGAACGGGCGGGGTTTTTCGGGTTATCAAAAAGCGCCTGTTGAAACTTGTTTTCGGCAAAGAAAACATCGACTTCGAACCCAAAAACTTCGAAGGTCAAGCTGGGGTTGTTTTCTCGCCCCAGGAAGTTTATGAAACGTCTTCCCTCGTTTATAAGAGCGTTAAAGGCACGGACACTTTCAAATTTCTCGGCGGTTTCGATGTCAGCGAAAAAAAATTCATCGAAGGCGAAGTGATAGTAAAACTGGGCCGGTTGCCGGGCCGGGAAGCGCTCCTCGGCCAGCTGGTTGGAATGATTGCCGCGCCGATAAAAATGTTTATGAGCGTTTTGGAGCAGAAGTCAAAGCAAATGGTCGAAACTAAATAGACAGAACTATGGCAGAAAAATTCAGCGACATAATCGAAAAAATCGAAAAATTGACGGTGGTAGAGCTTGCGGAACTGGTGAAAGCGCTGGAAGAAAAATTCGGCGTTTCGGCCGCGATGGCGGCGGCACCCGCTTCCGATGCATCGGCTGCGAAGGAAGAGAAAACTTCTTTCAACGTCGTTCTGAAATCCGGCGGTGAGCAGAAAATCAACGTTATTAAAATCGTGAAAGAAGTAGCCGGTATCGGTCTTAAGGAAGCGAAAGATTTGGTTGAAGGCGCGCCGAAGACGGTCAAAGAAGGTTTGAAGAATGAAGAAGCGGAAGAATTGAAGAAAAGGCTCGAAGAAGTCGGTGCAACAGTTGAGTTGCAATAAGCGAGCATAAAAAACAGGTTCGAGAGACGTGGCCATGGATTTTGTGACTTGCTGGATCCAAGTCTGTCCAATCTAACCCTTGGTCTCTCTCACCTATATTTTCTGCTCTTATGTGCTATAATATTTATACAAAAAGGAGCTGTCAGCAGTCCGAAGGAGTGAGGCCTGTCCGCCGACCTGAGCGGAGGATTGCAAACAGCGCCTTTTTTGTTTTAATAAAGTCAGGCGCGATTAGCTCAGTTGGTTAGAGCGGTCGCCTCAGGCGACAGGTCGCAGATTGAAAAGTTAGCATCAAAGGACGATTAGCTCAGTTGGTTAGAGCGCTGCACTCACATTGCAGAGGTCGGAGGTTCGAATCCTCCATCGTCCACTTTTATGTTCTACGTTTATGTTTTGCGCAGCTTGAAGAACAACCGTTTTTATATTGGTTGTACCAATAATCTTTCCAGAAGAATAAAAGAACATAATGAGGGTAAAAGTAGATATACTAGTCTTACAAGACCATTCGAATTGATTCGCTATGAGTCGTTTCCTGACTTAAAGTTAGCGAGGAGACGAGAAAAATTATTAAAAGGGGGGCAAGGTCGTCAGTGGTTAAAGAAAAAATTTGGTTAGTTTGGGAAAATCACCCTCCGAGAAAGAATATTTAAAATCGCCTTGGAATATATGCGGTCTTACAAGATTGGATTATTTACCGTTCTATTTCATTTCCGGATTGCTCCTTGAGTGGTTGTACATTTCGATTCATTAGAATCAGAAAGAATTATTTGATTTTTGCCTGATATGGGCATGGGGGTAACTTGTTGAAAACTCCGGGTCTGGGAATTAGATAATCCGCATAAACAAAAGGTTTTTGGTGCCGCCGCCCGGGCGGATTTTTGTTTTTGACTTAGGAGTGAAGTGGGTTAGTATTTAATGAAAGTGGGGAATTGTGGATAACTATGGGGATAACCCCCAAATCTGGGGATAACACGATGCTACTGGGCGAACACAAACACAACTTAGATACGAAAGGGCGACTGGCAATACCGGCAAAATTTCGCGGTGATTTGTCGGCCGGCGCAATCATCACTCGCGGACTCGACCGGTCGCTTTTTATTTTTGGAACGGGCGAATGGGAAAATTTGGTGAAGAAACTGACGTCATTGCCTTTGGCTCAGGCAAACTCCCGCGCTTTTGTCCGTCTGATGCTTGCCGGCGCAAGCGACGTAGAGCTCGATGCCCAGGGCCGCGTTTTGATTCCGGATTATCTGCGGGAATACGCCGGTCTCAAGAAACAGGCGGTCATCGCCGGCCTTTACAACCGGATTGAGGTTTGGGACGCGGAAGTTTGGAAACAATACAAGTCGAAGACGGAAGCGGCTTCCGACGAAATAGCGGAGAAGCTGGGAGAGCTGGGTATTTAAGATGGAACACGTTCCCGTTCTTTTAAACGAAGTAATAAAAATTTTAGATCTCCATCCCGGAGAATTCTTCATAGACGGCACGTTGGGCGGCGGCGGACACGCAGCCGAAATATTTAGAAAAATTTCACCAAAAGGCACATTGCTTGGAATTGACTGGGATAAAACAACAATCGAAAAAGCACAAAAAAATATTTCGGCAATCTCTAAATCCGAATCTCTAATCTCTAAACTCGTTTTAATAAGTGATAACTACAAAAATATTCCGATGATACTAAAAGAGAAAAAACTGGGAAAAGCCGACGGAGTGCTTCTTGATTTGGGATTTTCTTCCGAACAGCTTACGGATTCCGGCCGGGGTTTCAGTTTTCTGCGCGACGAGCCGCTTTTCATGACTTACTCGAAAGAAACCAAGCCGGCTTACCGGGTGTTGAGCGAAGAGAGCGAATCGAATCTCAAACAGATAATCAGGGAATTCGGCGAAGAAAGGTTCGCCAGCAGGATTGCCAGGGCGATAAAAAAGAATTTGCCGATTCTCAATTCGGGAAAGCTGGCGGCAGTGGTCGCCGGCGCCGTGCCGGGAAATTACGAGCGAGGGAGAATTCATCCGGCGACGAGAACTTTTCAGGCAATCAGAATTTTTGTGAACCGGGAACTTGAAAATTTGAAAATCTTTTTGGGAGAAGTTCCTTCGATCTTGAATCCCGGCGCCCGGCTCGCGGTAATTTCGTTCCATTCCCTGGAAGACCGGATTGTCAAAAATCGTTTCCGTGAACTCAAGACCGAAGGGCTTGCCGAACTTCTGACAAAAAAACCGATGATTGCGGAAGCCGGGGAAATAAGGGGGAATCCTAGAAGTCGATCGGCCAAGCTAAGAGCAATAAAAATTTTATGACGATCATCAAGCCATCGGAATACGGCCAATATCTCAAATTTCTTGCCCTTGTTTTCGGCGCTCTTCTTTTCAGCGGGCTCTTTTATATCCTCCAATACAACGCTCTTGTCGATATCCGGTTTGAAATCCGCTCCCTGCAGGATGAAATTGTCGGATTGGAAGCAATGAACGCGGACTTGAAGAACGATCTTTATGAGGCGACTCGGCCGGAGAAACTTCAGTCCTTCGCGAAGGACAGCGGTCTTATTCTCGAGAAAAACCCTAAATTTCTATCAAGCGACAAATGGCTTTCAGATTCCTCGCGTTAATAACGCTCTTTTTCCTCTCCTACGGAGTATTGGGTTATAATCTCTATCACCATCAGATTTTAAAAAGAGATTATTATTTCGAAAAAGCCGAAGCGCGAAACGATTTTCAAAAAGAACTCGAGTTAAGGCGGGGCCAGATTTTTTTCACCGACCGGAACGGCAATTCAACTGCCGTTGCCCAAAACCGGGACTACTCGGCTGTTTTCGCCTCGCCGGGAGAAATTGAGGATGCGGTCTCCGCCGCCGCGTTTTTGAGCCCGATTGTCGGGAAAAACGAAGAAAAACTCGCGGCGGCTTTTCAGAACAAAGAAAACTTTTTTTATCCGCTCATCGATAAAGCGAGCGAAGAACAAATAAAAGCGGTGGAAGATTTGGGGTTGAAAGGGATTCATGTAAACGACCGGCAGTATCGTTTTTATCCTTTCAATAATCTCGCTTCCCACGTCTTGGGCTTTGTCGGATTGAACGAGAGCAACGATGTGCCGACGGGGCTTTACGGAATCGAGCGGCTGAAGAACGGCGAGCTTGCGGACGAGGAAGACGCGAATCTTACGATTGACGTCAATCTTCAGGGAGAGGCCGAGCAGATTTTAGGCGACCTTGTCCGGGAATTTGAAGCGGTCGGCGGAACGGTAATTATCGAGGAGCCCGTTACCGGAAAAATTCTCGCTCTCGCTTCGGCGCCGAATTTCAATCCCAATTCTTACGGCGAATATCCGGTGAAAAACTTCCTGAACCCGGCGGTGCAGAGCATTTACGAACCGGGTTCTGTTTTCAAGGTGATTACGATGGCTTCCGGTCTCGACCTCGGCGTCATTACGCCGGAGACGACTTACGTCGATAGGGGGAAAGTCGCCTTAAACGGCAAGACCATCGAAAACTGGGACAAAAAAGCCCATGGTGAAATTACGATGACCAACGTTCTTGAGTTTTCCGCGAACACCGGCGCCGTTTTTGCCGAGAGTCAAATCGGCCACAAGAATTTTCTGGAATATATGAAGAAGTTCGGTTTCGGGGAGACCACCGGAATCGATTTGCCGGATGAGACGGTCGGAAGCTTGAGAAGTCTGGAAAGGAAAGACGTGCGGGAAATTGATTTCGCGACTGCGTCTTTCGGCCAGGGGCCGGCGGTAACGCCAATTCAGCTTGTGAACGCCTATTCGGCAATCGCCTCCGGCGGGGTGCTGATGCGTCCTTACATCAATGCTTCGGAAAAACCGAAAGTGATAAGGCGGGTAATAAGCGAAGAAGCGGCCGGGGAAGTGACCGGAATGATGGAGTCGGCGGTGAACAAAGCCGAAGTCGCGGCAATCAAGGGCTATCGGGTGGCCGGCAAGACCGGCACGGCCCAGATTCCGGATTTCGAAAGAGGCGGTTATAGCGATGAACTCATTCACAACTTCGTCGGCTTCGCCCCGGCCTCAAATCCCAAATTCGTCATTCTCATAAAAATCGACAAGCCGAAAAGCCCGCTCGCGGGGCTCACAGTCGTGCCGGCCTTTCGGAAACTGGCCGAGTTCACGCTGAATTATTACCATATTGCCCCGGATAGGGTAGAGTAATAAAGGAATGCGGTTTTTATTTCTTCCCATACTTAAGTTTCTGATGAGGTGGCTTGCCGAGCTCACTCTCGCTCGCTACGAGCCGGGCATCGTCGGCATTACCGGCAGCGTCGGCAAAACTTCGATTAAAGCGGCGGTGAAAGCCGTCCTGGGTTCCGACCGTCGGGTAAGAGCGTCGGGCAAAAGTTTCAATAACGAACTCGGGTTGCCGATTACGATTCTCGGGGATTGGGAATCGACCGAAGGTTTGTTTTTCTGGCCGAAGGTTCTGGCCTCCGGCGTTCTTCAGCTCCTCTTTAAAAATCCTTCCTATCCCCACATCATCGTTTTGGAATACGGCATCGACCGGCCCGGCGACATGGATTATCTGCTTCGCATTGCCCGGCCGCAGATAGGCATCGTAAGCGCCTTGGGTGAAATTCCGGTCCACGTCGAATTTTTCGCCGGTCCGGAAGCGGTGAGACGCGAGAAAGCGAAGATGGTCGGCGCTCTTCCCGTTACGGGCTTTGCCATTTTAAACGGCGACGACGAATCGGTTATGGAAATGAGAGCGGAGACGCGGGCTCATCCTTTGACTTTCGGCTTCTCCCGCGGCGTCGAGGTGCGAATCTCCGGCATGCAAAATCGCCTCGACAAAAAATTCAAAGGCGTGTCTTTCAAGCTTTCTTACGGAGGAGCGAGCGTGCCGGTGAAGTTGGGCGGCGTGTTCGGCCGGTCTCACGCCTACGCCGCCGCCGCCGCCTGCGCCACCGGTTTGATTTACGGAATGAATCTCGGTAAAATGGCGGAGGCAATACAAAATTACAGGCCCGTGCCGGGCCGGCTTTGTCTCGTACCGGGCATAAAGGAGAGTTTCTTGATTGATGACACCTACAACTCTTCGCCCGTTGCCGCCTATGAGGCCTTGAGCGTTTTGGGAGGACTGAAAGCAAAAAGGAAAATCGCCGTTTTGGGCGATATGCTCGAGCTCGGAAAATACACGATGGAGGCGCACGAAGGAGTAGGCAAGCTCATTCCCAAAAGCGCCGACATTCTCTTTACCGTCGGGAATCGCGCCAAATTCACCGCCGAGCGGGCGGTAAAATCCGGTTTCTCCAAGAAAAAGGTAATGACTTTTATGGATGTGGGTGAGGCCGGGCTGGAACTTCAGCGAAAGATGCAGAAGGGCGATTTGATTTTGGTGAAAGGTTCGCAGGGAGTCCGGATGGAAAAAATAGTGAAAGAAGTGATGGCCGAGCCGCAAAGAGCACGGGAACTCCTGGTCCGCCAAAGTCCGGTCTGGCTCCGCCGGCACGGCTTGTACGGCTGAAAATATAATTTGGTCCCATCGTCTAGTGGTTAGGACATGACGTTCTCAACGTCAAGACACGGGTTCGACTCCCGTTGGGACTACTAAAAAAGTTTAATTAGTTCCTTTTCTCCTTCTCGGAAAGTTCGGTTCCGTATTTCGAAAACAGTTTTACCCACGCTTTCGTATGCAGAGCAAGCGTATCGATTAAAGTGCCATCCAGGTCGAAAATCGCCCCTTTCTTCATTGTTATACTTTATAATAGAACAATAGGATGAAAAAGCATTCCAAGGTCGGGAACAAGCCGGGAAAACCGGCTTACCGCACGCCATCCGCGTTTCGGTACCGAAAATATATCCAAACGAAACATGGGCACTTTGTACATCGTCGCGACGCCGATCGGCAACCTTAAGGACATTTCTTTCCGGGCGCTTGAGACGCTTCGTGACGTCGATTTGATTTTGGCGGAAGATACCCGTATGACCAAAAAACTCCTCCACCACTACGGCGTGAGCGTGCCGATTCGGCGTTGCGACGAACACGCCGGGCCGCGGGTTTACGACGACGCGGCCGATTTCCTGGAGAAAGGTAAGTCGATAGCGCTTGTTTCCGACGCCGGTACGCCCGGTATTTCCGATCCCGGAGCGCGCCTCATCGAATTTTTAAGAAGCCGGATTCCCGAAATGAAAATCGTTCCCATCCCGGGTTCTTCTGCTCTCGTTGCCGCTCTTTCCGCTTCCGGGCTAAACGCCGACAGGTTTACTTTCCTGGGTTATCCGCCGCACAAAAAAGGCAGGCAGAAGTTTTTCGGAGAGATGATAGGCGTTAAAGTCCGGCCGATGGTGCTTTATGAGTCGCCGCATCGTTTGCAAAAAACTCTCGAAAGTTTGAGCGAGGTTTTCGGCGGGGACAGGGAGATCGTCGTCGCCCGCGAGCTTACCAAAATTTACGAAGAGATTTGGAAAGGGAAAGTTGAAGAAGCAAGGAATCATTTTACGGGCGAAAAAGGAAGAGGAGAATTCGTTTTGATTATTCCTTAGATTTTAAAATTCAAAAACTCCGTTTATTCACGGCCGTGAATAAACGGAGTTTTAGAAAACCGCAGTTTGGTGTGTTAAAATGAGAATTATGACCAAAATCACGAAGAGATTTTTTGATGTTATCGGGGCCGTAGCGGGTCTTATTTTTATTTTGCCTTTTACGCCCTTTATTGCGCTCGCCATAATCTTCGAGAGCGGCCGGCCGGTTTTCGTGAAACTCGACAGGGTAAGCAAGGGGAAGGTAATCGGAGTTTACAAGTTCCGGTCCATGGTTTTAGGGGCGCATAAGGCCAAGAAAAATCTGGCTCATTTGAACGAACGGGACGGGCCGTTTTTTAAAATCAAAGACGACCCGCGCCTTACGGGAGTGGGAAAATTCTTAAGAAAGTTCCGGCTGGACGAATTTCCGCAGTTTCTGAATGTCTTGACGGGCGAGCTCTCCCTTGTCGGACCCCGGCCGCACGAACCCGAAGAAATAGACCAATATCCGCCGAAGTTCAAAGAGCTTTATTTCGCAAAATCAGGCCTTACCGGCCTTTCGCAGGTGTCCGGCGCCTCGGCTCTGCCTTATTACAAAGAACTGGAGCTCGACTTGCATTATGTCAAACACCGGTCGCTTTGGCTGGACCTGAAAATACTTTTTCGAACGGTTTGGATTTTCTTTAGCGACCCGACCGGCGTCTGATTTCTTGAGTTTGGTCCGGAAAAAAACCATAGGTTCGATAGACGTGGCCATTGGTGTTGTGGCTTGTATTTTTGAGCGCCTATTCGGCCTGACTCTTGGCCTCTCTTACCTATGGTTTCTTTCCGGACGGAAGGGGTATGGGGCGAATCAGGGAGAAGCGAGGAGATGAAAAACTTCTGATTGTGAGATAAGATTAAAGCAATGAAAGTCGCGATTCTGCACGATTATCTGAACCAATTCGGGGGAGCGGAAAGGGTGCTTATCGCTCTTCTTGAGGTTTTCCCGAACGCCGACCTTTACACTCTTCTTTACGACGAGAAAAAAACCTTCGGTTTTTTCAGAAAAAACATAAAAGGAACGAGCTTTCTCGACATTCCTTTCGTGAGGGCAAGGCACCGGGCTTTCATTCCCTTAATGCCCCTGGCCGTAAAATCGGTGCGGAGTTCCGAGAATTACGACCTCGTTATTTCTTCAACCGCCGGCTACGCGAAAGGCATGCCCATCCGGGGGTCTTATCACATAAGTTATTGCCACAGCCCGCTTCGCTATGCCTGGGAAATCGATTATCTGAAAAATCTGGAAATCTCGCCCTGGCCTCTCCATAAAAGCGTTCTCCATCCGATTGCCAAATGGCTCCGCCGCTGGGACAAACGCGCGAGCCGTTCGGTCAACCTTTTCATCGCAAACTCCGGCTACATCGCCGAAAAAATACGTTCTTATTACGGCCGCGATTCCATGGTCGTTTATCCGCCGGTTGACGGAAACGTTTTTTATCCCGAACCGAAAGCGGCGAGGAAAGATTATTACCTTATGGTCGGCCGGCTCCTGTACTACAAGGGTTTTGACCTCGGGATTAAGGCATTCAACAAGCTCAAGAAGCCGCTCAAAATCGTGGGTTCGGGTCCGGAAATAAACAAGCTTCGGGAAATCGCCAATCCCGATTACATAGAATTCATTCCGTTCTTGGGCGACGACGAACTGCGGCGGGTTTACAGCGATGCCAAAGCCCTGATTTTCCCGCAAATAGAAGATTTCGGGCTGGTGGCGGCCGAAGCTCTGTCTTGCGGCACCCCCGTTATTGCCTATAATCAGGGCGGCGGTCGGGAAATCGTGCAGCATAAAGAAACCGGGTTTCTTTTCAACGAACAGTCGGTGCCGGCTATCCAGGAAGCGGTTCGGGACTTCGAAGCGGTTTCTTTCGACCGGGTCCGCATCGCAAGAGCGGCCAAACGTTTCTCGAAGGAATCTTTTCGGAACGAAATCCGGAAAATCGTCAAAGAAAACGGATACGAAATATGAACAAGAGCAAAAACAGAAAGCGCGTACCGGTTAAAAACATCGGACCGGTTCTCGTTGACGTAAAAAAACCGGGTTTCAGTTATCATAATCACGTTAAGTTCGCGGAGCTGAACCTTGCCCGTTTGCCCAGAAAAAACTTTGCCGGAGCGGGCCGTTACGGAAAACTTATCAAATTGGGGATTGTTCTTGTGGTTTTCACGCTGGTTGCTTTGTCCGGTTTCGCCGTTTTCAATCTGAAACAGGTGAAAGCAGTGGTGCTATTAAGAGGCGAGCAGGTGGTCAGCAATTTCATTGCTTCGGTAGATGCCCTCAAAAATTTCGAACCTGATGAAGCAAGCCCCTTTCTGGTGGAAAATACCGAAGAAATTTCCCGTCTGAACGAGGTCTTGGACAAACCTTCTTCCCGGACGCTCATCGGCGCTTTAGGAAGTATCATTCCCGCTTTCAGGGAAGCGGGGACTTTTTTGGGTGAGGTTGCCGAACTTAATCTTCAGTTCTTAAAACTTTCCGAGCTGATAAGCGACCTTCAGAAAAACGGTTTCAATTATTTCCAGAACGACGGCGGGACTTTCATGAGCCGGTTCCGAGAAACAAGGAGCTTGATAACCGGCATTACGGAGAGAATCGAAATCATGAAGAATTCGACGGCGTCTTTGAAAAGCGTTTCCCCGATTTTTTCCGGCGCCGACGAGTTCCTGAGCGGCGAGTATCTGCGATACAGTTCCGATTTACAGAATCTGGACGGCTTTTTGAGCGGTTTGATTGAAAATTTTGGTTCGGACGAAGAGCGCCGCATCCTTCTTATTTTTCACAACCCGGCGGAAATCCGGCCGGCCGGCGGTTTTATCGGCAGTTACGGAGTTCTCACCGTTCAAAAAGGCCAAATGACCGATTTGGAAGTTCAGGATATTTACTGGCCCGACCACCCGATGAATTTCGACCTGAAAGTGATTCCGCCCGAACCGCTTCAGGCGGTTACGACCAATTGGGCGGCCCGCGATGCCAATTGGTTCTTCGATTTTCCGACTTCGGCCGAAACCGTGATGAGCTTCCTGGAAAGTTCGAAAATCTACGAGGAAGATGGCATTAAATTCGACGGGGCGATTGCCGTAAACATCCGGCTCATGGAGACCATTCTTGACGTTATCGGGCCGGTGGAAATCGGAGAATACAGCCTGACTGTCACGAGCGGCAATTTTCTGTCGGAAATTCAGCGGGAAGTGGAAACCGGCCGCGACAAGAAGGTCGGCAGCAACCCGAAAAAAATTTTGAGCATTCTCACCCCGCTCGTGCTCGAGAAGTTGAATAATTTGAGTGAAGCGGAACGTCAGAAGATTTTTGACGGTTTTCGGAATCATTTCGATAAAAAAGACATTATGGTTTACTCGCGCACCCCGGCGCTTGCTTCTTTCGTAAAATCAATCGGCATCGACGGTTCGGTTTACTCCCTTCCTTCCAGTTTTTGGGGGAGTTATGTCGCGGTGGTAAACGCCAACATTGCCGGCGGCAAGAGCGACGCTTTCATCGAGGAATCGGTGGAAGTCCGGCTGGATGTCGACACCGAGGGCGGAGTTTTCACGGACCTTACGGTAGTCCGGACTCACAACGGAGATAAGGAAAAAGATTCCTGGTGGCGGGCGACGAACCAGAATTTCATCCAGGTTTTCGTGAATCCCGGTTCCACGATTGTTTCTTTGAAAGGCAATGACGTTAAAAAATACGCCAAACCCGATTACGACAAAAGCAAATACACCGCCAATCTTAATTTGGAAAGAATCGAAAGCACCAAAGTGCTTCTTTCCGATTACAACGCCTGGAGCATGGATGCTTTCGGCAAAACGGTTTTCGCCACCTGGTGGAGGATTCCGGCGGGGGAAAGCGAAGTCCTGAATCTTCGCTATCAGACTCCGTCAAGCAACCAGTCGTCGCCCTCGGTCGGCAAGAAGTTCAGATTCATTTTCGAACGCCAGTCCGGCGTGAAAAATTCCCTGAAAGTTAATGTCGGCGCGCCGCTCGGCTACAAGTGGGCGGAATCGGACGGCCCCGTGTTTGTTTATGAAAATGCCGATCCGGAAGGAAGAATTATTCTGGATTTGACGCTCAGCAAATGACCAACGGTATAAGGAATTTTTGCATAATTGCCCATATCGATCACGGCAAATCCACTTTAGCCGACCGGTTTCTTGAAATTACGGGAACCATTGAAGCGCGGCGGATGAAAGCGCAGTATCTCGACCAGCTTGAGCTTGAGCGCGAACGCGGCATAACCATCAAAATGGCCCCCGTCCGCATGTCCTATCGCCTAGGGCCTAATGCCTATATTCTGAACCTAATTGATACGCCCGGACACTCGGACTTCGGCTATGAAGTTTCCCGGGCCCTTCAGGCGGTTGAAGGGGCGGTTTTATTGATTGACGCGACTCAAGGCGTTCAGGCCCAGACGCTTGCGAACTTCCGGGCGGCGAAGGCGGCGGGACTTACCTTAATCGGCGCCGTGAACAAGGTTGATTTGTTCCGGGACAAAAGAGACGAGAGACCGCAGAAAGTCGCGAACGAGGTCGCGGAACTTTTGGGCGTGCCCGTTTCCGAAATCTTTTTCGTTTCCGGGAAAACAGGACAGGGAACGAAAGAACTGCTCGAGGCTGTCATAGAAAAAGTTCCGCCGCCGAAAATTGAAGACACTGATTTTAGCCGGGCGCTGATTTTTGATTCTTTCTACGACGACCATAAAGGCGCCGTCGCTTCGGTGAGGGTTTTTAATGGAGAATTTTCGGTTTATGACGTCGTTAATTTTATCGCGGGAGACGTCAAAACGAAAATAAAGGAATTGGGTTATTTCATGCCGGAATTGAAAGTGGCGAAAAAACTTTTGGCCGGCGAGGTCGGCTATATTGCGACCGGCATCAAGGACCCGGAGAAAATCAAAATCGGCGACACGATCGCGACCGGCGGTTCGGCCCTGCCTGGCTATAAAGAGCCGAAACCCGTCGTTTTCGTTTCTTTTTATCCGGAAGACGCCAACGATTTTGAGTTTCTCCAAAAAAGCCTGCAAAAGCTCAAGTTGAACGACTCCGCTCTTACCGTGGAGCCGGACCAGAACGAAGTCCTGGGCCGGGGATTTAAAGTCGGGTTTTTGGGCCGGCTTCATTTCGAAATTACGGCCGAGCGCCTTAAGCGCGAATTCGGCGTTGAAACGACCAATACTTTCCCTTCGGTCGTTTACAAAGTGAAAGCCAAAAAAAGTTTCAGAGAGATAGTGAAACCGGAAGATTTACCGTCGGACTTCGAAGAAATCTGGGAGCCGATGGTGAAAATCGAAATAATCGTTTCACCCGATTACCTGAACGGCCTTTTTCCACTAACCAAGATGTTCCGGCTGACCGACATCCGGAATTCCAATTTCCAGGACCGGGCCAAAATCACGGCCGAGATGCCGCTTGTTGAGCTTGTGAGCGATTTTGACGACAAATTGAAGTCCTTAACCGAAGGTTACGCTTCTTTCAGCTATGAATTTGCCGATTATAAAAAAGCCGATATCGTGAAAGTGGATTTTTTGGCTGCCGGAGAGCAGATTCCGGGCTTATCCCGGTTCTTGCCGAGGGCGAGCTATGAAACCGTCTCAAGGGCGATGGTAAAGCGCCTGAAAGAGCTCCTGCCGCGCCGGCAGTTTGCCCAGAGCTTGCAAGCCGCCGCTTTGGGGAAAATAATCGCAAGAGAAGACATTCCGGCCCTGAAAAAAGACGTGACGGGGTATCTCTACGGTGGCGACAGGACCCGGAAAATGAAACTTTGGGCCAAGCAGAAAAAGGGCAAAAAGCGGTTGAAGGAAAGGGGAGAAGCGAAAATTCCGCCCTCGGTTTTCCGCGAACTTTTGAAGAAGTAAATTTTAACTCCATTTATTCACGGCCGTGAATAAACGGAGGAGATTAGTTTTTCGGCGCTATTCGCTTGTAATGTGCCATTTGTTTATAATATTTTAATGAACTGGTGGAGGGTGGTGATTATCGTCGTTATCGTTGTCGTGCTTGGTTTGGGGATTTATAGTTTGATGAGGGAAAAACAAGGCTTGGAAAGGGAAGTAGCCGGGTTGAGAAGCGAGTTTCGGAATCTTGAAAAAGAAAATCGGGAGCTCAATTCCCGGATAGAATATTTTGCCAGTTCCGAAAACCTCCTGAAAGAAATCAAATCCCAGTTCAATTATCGCGAACAAGGCGAGGGGTTAATAATTATAGTTCCCAACAAAACGGCAACCGAGTAAGCGGGATTGAAATTATGTACTGTACTTACGTGTTATTATGCACAGATAGCAAAGGGAGTCGTAGTAGATTTTATGTGGGTAGTACAAATGATCTTAAGGAGAGGTTGATTAGGCACAGAAAAGGGGATGTAAAAACTACCAAGAGTTTTGATAAAGTGGTTCTTGTATATTACGAAGCTTGTTTGAATAAGACAGATGCTAGAAAAAGAGAGTTACAACTCAAAACTGGTTTTGGTAGAGGATATATCAAACGAAGATTAGAAAGTTATTTAAAACAGCGAGATTAATTTAGTGGTAGAATATCTGCTTCCCAAGCAGAAAGCACCAGTTCGATTCTGGTATCTCGCACAAAGAGTATGAGTTTCCGCCAAAAGCTAAATGCATTTTGGCGGACCCGCCTGAACGCCCAAAGGGCTTTCGGCGGGCGAGTCTCGTATTCCGCACTAGCTTCCTCCGCCAAAAGCTGCGCATTTTGGCGGACCCGCCTGAATGTTCTTTAGAACTTTCGGCGGGCAAGCAATAATCGTTAGTTCAATTTCCGTATCCCGCACAAAATAGACAACCTTTTTTGTTATAATTTAGGCAATGGATGGATTCGTGAAAATCTGGGCAGTTTTCCTTACGGCTTTTATGGTTTTGGTTTGGACTTTTATTGGTTGGCCGCAGATTTGGAATAGTCCTCGGATTCCGCCGAGAGTTAACGTGGCACAAGCAGCGGACGTGACTATTGATACCGGCGATACTACTCCCATCGCCGGTCATAACGCCCCCCGCGCTCTCGTGTGGGCAAGCAGTACTACCGGCTACTTCTTCTATATAGACAGCGACAACGATTTTAAGTATGCGAAAACCATAGATGGCGGGCAAAATTGGAGTGCCGCAGTGGCTGAAATTGACACCGACACGACTATCACCGCCCTTGCGTTTGATGTCTGGTATGATAAATGGACCCCGGGCGACAACGGGACACTAATACATATTTGGTGGTCTCAAGTCGATCTGGATGACATTTTCTACAGGGCGCTCGACACAAGTGATGACTCACTCGGCACGATGAGGACGGTTTTTGCACACACTGCTGCCGCCTCAAATCGCGCAAATTTTGTAAGCGGTACCAAATCCCGCGGTGGCAACCTGTATGCCGTAGGCACCATTGATGCCGCGACAGTATGTGAATTTGGTCGTTCCACTGACGGCGGAACTACTTGGGATGTTACGCGCGCTAGTCCGCAGGAGGTCTGTGGTGACCAAGGGTTTCTTTTTCCGGCTAATTTAGCCGACTCCAATGATATATGGATGCTTTATGATGACATTTCAACTGACCTGCTTACGCTTAAAACAAACGACGATTCGGCAAACAGCTGGTCTGAATCGGCGACGATTGTAGCGAGTGTTGAGAATACTACTCTCGGCACGGGCGAGTATCCTTTTTCCGGTTCCATACGGCATAGCGACGGGCATTTAATTGCCGCGACCCACTCGGCGTTTGACCTTTCCACAACAGATTTTCAAATTTGGGACATCACCAACGAATCTACCATTACCCAAAAAACCGCCATCACCACGGACAAAGACGACAACTACTACTCATCGGTTTTTATTGACCAGAACACCGACGATATTTATATCGCCTACAGCGGCACACGGGACGGCTTGCAAACCTTAGGCACGACCGTCGGCATCTACTACACCAAATCCACGGACGGCGGAACGAACTGGACTGCGGGCGACACCGCCTACTCTGCGGGCACCGGCAATTACCGCCAGAATTGGGCGGGTATGATGGGTAACCGTTTTGGGGTTGTTTGGCGTAATGACGCGACCGAAGCTCTGCTTTTCAATTACGACAATAGCGTTGATGTGACACCGGCACCCAGTAATTCTGCTCCCGTTGTTTCCACCGTTGATATTTCTCCGGCGCCCATTACTCTAACCGAAAACGGAACAACAACCGTGACGATAACGGCAACCATTACCGACGATAACGGCTGTGGGGATGTATTAAATAACGGCACCACCACCGCCACTCTTTATCGTTCCGGGATCGGCGCAAGCTGTTCGCAGGATTTTAATAATTGTTATGTCAACATTAAAATGGCTAGCACAACCTGTTCCGGTACAAGCGGCGACGCCTCCGGCACGGTTCAGATTTGGTACATTGCTCAAGCCACCGATGCTTCTTCAAGTTTTTCCGGCGACACCTGGCAGGCAACCGTAAAAGCCATTGACGCCGCCAACGCCTCTTCCACCGCCACTGATGCTTCGCCGCCGGAGTTAAACACCTTGCTTGCAATAGACGTTACCGGTTCTATTAGCTATGGCACCGTAAATCCTACCGCTACTTCCACTACCCAGACGGTGACGATAACCAACACCGGCAATTTCAATTCCACCGACTCTAATTTCTCGGGCGTCGCTCTTGAATCCTTCGCCAATTCCATTGTAGTGGGCAGTCAGAAGTATTCCACGACCACCAACGAATTCTGGGATTATATGGACTTTACTTTAAGCGGTACCCCCACTTTCCGGGAGCTAAACATCACAAAAGGCACGGCTACCGGCACGCCTTCCGCTCAAAATAACTACTGGGCGATTCAGGTGCCGAACGGCACGCCGGCGGGAACTTATAACGGAACGACCACCATTGAAGCTCAATAACTTATCCACAACTTCGGTAAAAAAATGTGTTATTATATAGTCATAAATGAATATCTTATTTAGGGCTTATCTTGTTTCGGCTTTCATCGCTGGACTTATAATCGGGGGCGGTTTTTTAATAGCTTCCGCCGATAGCGGTACCATAATCCCGTCGGTTGAAGTTGGTAACCAGGCGCCGACGGTTTCGGCAGTAAATATTACTCCAACGCCTTTAATTACTTTAGCTGAAAACGGCACGACAACGGTTACGATTACCGCAACGGTTTCCGATTCAAACGGTTGCGACGAAGTTTTTACCGGCGGCACAATTAAAGCCACGCTTTATCGTTCGGGCGTAGGCGGTGCCGGCAGTTGTAGCGCGGACTTTAATAATTGTTACCGGAATATCATTCTTCCCGAAGTCGGTAACACTTGCACCGGTGGTGCTGACACCGAAGGCGATGCTTCCGGCACGGTTCAGGTTTGGTACATCGCCGAAGCGACCGACGCTTCGTCCAGTTTTTCCGCCCAAACCTGGCAGGCGGAAGTGGTAGCAACCGATTCTTCAAACGCAAGTTCTTCCGCCACCGACAGCACGCCGCCGGAGTTGAGTACTCTTTTGGCAATTGATGTAACTGCGAGCGTAAACTACGGTACTGTTTCGGCGGGCGCGACTTCAACGACAGTTAGCGCGAGCACGACGAATACCGGCAATTTCAATTCCACCGACTCTAATTTTTCAGGTGTCGCTCTTGAATCCGGAGGGAATTCAATCGCCGTCGGTCAGCAGAAGTATTCCACAACCACGAGTGAAGCGTGGGATTACCTGGATTATACTTTGAGCGGCACGCCGACTTTAAAAGAACTTAATATCGCTAAAGGCACGGCAACCGGTACGCCGTCAAGTCAGGGAAGTTTCTGGGCAATTTCAGTACCGGGCGGCCAAGCCGCGGGTACCTACAATGGAACGACCACTATTGAAGCGCAGTAGGAAAAGGGAGTACAATATGTTTTATGAAATATGGCAGGCAAGCGGTCTTATTCCTCTTCGTTTTATCTCTACTTAGTCCGCAATTTGTAGGCGCTTTTGGCGTCTCGCCTCCGGCTATAAGCGCCGACAAGCTTTTAAAGGGTTCGCAATATGAAGCGACCATTTTTTTGGTTCGGGCGGAAGCGGACTACGATTTACCGATTCAGGCAACTTTGAGATTACCGGACGAGGTGAAGAGTTGGGTTACGCTTGATGTCGGTTTTAATTTTGTGATCCCTGCCGGTGTCAGTCAGTTTCCGGTTAAGTTTTTAATTAACGTTCCCCAAGACGCCGAGTTGAATATTTACAGCGGCTCTGTTGTTTTTAACACTTTGCCGCCCACAGAAAGGGGGAGTGGAGGCCAGCAAGTGGTGATAACAGTCGCGGCCGGCGTGAATTTAAACATAACCGTCGGTGAGGGAGTCATTAAGGACTTTCGGATAGAGCGGGTGGATATTTTGGACGTTAAAGAAGGCGACCCTATGGCTATTTTGGTTATTATGGAGAATACCGGCAATGTGCCGGTTGCGGCCGAGCGGGCGACGATTGACGTCCTGGACAAATTCGGCAACGTCCGGCTGGGTTTCGGTCAGACCGAAGACTTGCCCGAAGTACCGCCTTTCAAAACGAAGGAATTCGTGGTGGAATTCCCCCTGGATTTGAAACTGGGCTTGGGTGAATACTGGGCGGAAGCGAAAGTTTACAAGAGCGGTGCCGTAGCGGGAGAAGTAAAAACGGTTTTCAATGTTCTCGAAAAGAAGTTTAATTTTTTGATTCTTTTGATTATCGTTGCTGTTGCAATTGGAATCGGTCTGGCGACAAGACATCTGTTTAGGAGAAGGTATCATGGCCGGTAAGGCAAAGATTTGGAGCAGGGGAATAGTTCTGTTTTTGATTTTGTTTTTGGCGTTTCAAGCCTCGGCTGCCAACGTCGCTCCCACTCTTGAAGTTGTTGTGACCGAATGTTCGGACGGCGCCGACAATGATGGCGACGGCAAAATTGATTACCCGACCGACACCGGTTGTTCGGCGTTCTCCGATGACGATGAAACTGATCCGCCCTCAACGCCGCCGGCCGGCGGAGGAGGCGGCGGAGGCGGCGGCGGGTATGCCCCCGTTCAAACCGTCGTCAACTTCAGGGGCCGGGCTTATCCCAAAAGCACGGTTACTATTCTAAAAGATGCTCAAGTAGCCGCAACAACCGTGGCTCTCTCGGATGCTTCTTTCCAGGTATCGCTTTCCAGCCTTACCGGCGGCAATTACATTTTTAGCGTTTACGGCGAAGACAATAAAGGGAACAGGTCGAGCCTTCTCACTTTTCCGATAAGCGTTACTGCCGGCGCTACCAATAATATATCCGGTATCTTTCTTATGCCGACCATTAACGTTGACAAGAGTGAAGTAAAACGCGGGGACGACATTGCTATTTTTGGCCAAACCTCTCCCGACAGCGAAATTACCATCGGCGTCGCCTCCGACGAAGAAGTTTTCGTGAAAACCAAAGCTGCCAAAGACGGCGTTTATCTCTATAATTTCGATACCTCATCTCTTACCCGGGAACAGCACTTTACCCGTTCCAAGTCCGCTTGGGGCGGGGAAGTCAGTTCATTTTCCAAGAGCGTGAGTTTCGTGGTTGGCACAAAAAACATTGCCAAAGCAACGTCTGTCTCCAAAAAAGGGGACTTGAACAACGACAATCGGGTAAACATTGTCGATTTCTCCATCGTTGCTTATTGGTACAAACGGTCTTCGCCGCCTCCGAGCGCCGACTTAAGCGGAGACGGCAAAGTGGATTTGATTGATTTCAGCATCATGGCCTTTTACTTTACCGGCTGATTATGAAAAACACATTAAAACTTTTCGTTTTGGCGGTTGGCTTGTTTTATTTTCATCAGGCATTCGCGGTTGAACTGTATTTGAAGACCGCCGTCTCCGAAGTCGGTGTCGGCGAAGAGTTGCTGGTTGATGTTATTGTCGATGTTGGCGATGAAACGTTAAACGCAGTTGAAGGCGAACTCGTTTTTCCGGTCGAACTAGTCAAGGTGGTTGGCGTTTTTGAACGCGACTCGGTCATCACTTTTTGGCTTGAAAAACCTCATTTTGACGAAGCCGACGGCCGTATCAAGTGGAGCGGCGTCACGCCGGGCGGTTTCGGCAACGTTCTTTCTCCTTTCGGTCTGCAGCCCGCCCGCCTCTTCAGTATTATTTTTGAAGGAAAAAACGTCGGGACGGGACAAATTGGTTTTGGTAACGTTCGCGCTCTTCGTAATGATGGCGAAGGCACACTCGTTGAACTTACGATTTCGGCACTTACTTTGACCGTAAACGGAAAAGATTCCAAGTCCGAGAGCAAAAAAGAGGAATTTTTGACCGACGATGAACCGCCCCAGGAATTTGTGCCGCTCGTCACCGCCGACCCGACAATTTTTGACGGTCGTTGGTTTCTGATTTTCAATACTCAAGATAAAGAATCGGGGATTAAAAACTACGAAGTTCTCGAAAAACGGACATTTTTGGATTTTCGGTTTTGGACGGTTGCGGAAAGTCCTTATCTCTTGAAGGACCAGAACCTGCGGAGCCGCATTTACGTGAAAGCCATTGATGAGCGAGGCAACGAGCGGGTTACCGAACTCGCTCCGACTTATCCACTTAATTGGTCCGAGAACGTTCTTCCCTGGGTTATAATGATTATAATTCTGGATTTAATCGTTCTTTTTTGGAGAAAATTTCTATGGCGAAAAAGATAGTTTTAGCGGCGGTTTTTACCCTATTCGCTTTTTTGGCCGGTTTTGAGACCGTTCAAGCCGCCACCCTGTATTTTGTGCCTTCCACCGGTACTTCCAACATCGGCGGCAATTTGTCGGTGGGGGTTTATGTTTCAAGCGCCGACCAGGCGATGAACGCCGCCTCCGGCGTCGTAAGTTTCCCGCAAGACAAATTGGAAGTCATTTCTATTTCCAAGACCGGTTCCATCATCACGCTCTGGGTTCAAGAACCGGCTTTTTTCAATCAGAGTGGAATCCTGAATTTTGAGGGGATTGTTCCCAACCCCGGTTTTACCGGTTCCGGCGGGAAAATTATTACTTTGAATTTTCGGGTAAAAGCGGCCGGCACCGCGGCTCTCACTTTTTCTTCCGGCTCGGTTTTGGCAAACGACGGCTTGGGGACCAATATTCTTACCGGTCTTGGCAGCGCCAGTTTCGGCTTGGGTGATATCCCGTCTTCGGCGCCGGAAGTCACCGCTCCTTCAGCTATTGCCGGTACGCCGGCCGCTCCCCAAATTCGTTCTTCTACCCACCCCGATTCTTCGAATTGGTACCAGGCGACGAAAGCGGCATTCAATTGGGATGTTCCCGAAGACGTGACGGCTGTTCGTCTCCTTGTCGGGAAACTGCCCCAGGCAATCCCCACCGTTACTTATTCTCCGCCCATTACTTCAAAAGAAATTGATGATTTTGAGGATGGTATCTGGTATTTCCACGCTCAATTTAAAAATGAGAATGGCTGGGGCGGCATTGCTCATTTCCGTTTCCAGATTGACACCGAACCGCCAGACCCCTTTTCTATAGAATTTGTCCATGGAAAAGAGATTTTTGACCCAAGTCCGATAATTAATTTCAATACTACCGATGCACTCTCTGGTATTCGTTATTACAGAATAAAAATCGGAAGCGGAGATTTCTTCGAAGTCGACCCTAACCTTATTTTATCCAACCCTTATGCGTTGCCCCCGCAAGATCCGGGCAAAAATACCGTTGTGGTGCAGGTATATGATAAAGCGGGAAATACCTCAGCTGCGGCGGAAGAATTTGAAATTTTGGCTTTGGAATCACCCAAAATTACAAGGTACGAGGAGAACATTACAGAAGGGGATTTGCTGGAAATAGGAGGAAAAACATATCCGGATTCCGATGTAGATTTATTTTTGTTCCGAGGAAATGAAAAAGCACTGGAGCAGAGAGTTAAAAGCAACTCGTCCGGGGATTTTACCTTTATTTGGTCCAAGAAATTGGAAAGCGGGGTATATAACGTTCAAGCTCAAGTGATCGATAATAGAGGCGCAAAAAGCTTGCTGAGCGAGAAAATAACTATTGTAGTGGCAAAATCGGCAATCTTTCGCGTAGGAAGCTGGGCGATTGACTTCCTCGCGGTGGTAGTGCCTCTTGTCGCCCTTGTATTTATCCTCCTATTTTTCATCTGGTACAGCTGGCACAAATTTGCCGCCTTTAGAAAAAAGGTGAAAAGTGAGGTTCGCGAAGCGGAGCAGACGCTTCATAAAGCCTTTGATTTGTTAAAGGAAGATATTCGCGAACAGGTCAAAATGCTTGAAAAGACCAAAACAAAACGTCAGCTTACCGAAGAAGAAGAGAAAATCGTCAAACGGCTTAAAAAAGATTTAGACGATGCGGAAAAACTTGTAAAGAAAGAAATTGAAGATATTGAGAAGGTGGTGAAACGATAAAAACGGTCGCTAAACTTTAAAAATATTGCCGACCAGGATTCCTAGGGCGATGGCGGCGCCGCCTACGACGAGCATCCTACATTAAAGACATTTAAATTTCTTTTATGTCGAACTTGTCTATTTCGCCTCCTTTGCCCTTGAAATAACATTCTCCTTCTATTCTTTTACCGGAGAGAACCAAGGGGAGCCAGTAAGAGTCGTCAACCCACATTTTTTCGTAAGGCAGTTTGCTCTTATCATACCACTCGGGGCGCATTTCGTCGGATTCCCGGAGTTCTCCTTCCCAATTTTTAACGAGGAATATATGCATGCGTTGATTCCAGTCGGGGTGTTCGTTGAAAAGAAACTTTATGTTTCCGGCGTTTTGAAGTTCCCCGACGTTCGTTTCCGCTCCGATTTCTTCTTTTAGTTCCCGGACAGCTGCCTCCTCTATGGTCTCATTGTCGTGCACTTTCCCGCCGATGCCGTTCCATTTACCCTCGCCGAAGCCGCGCTTTTTCATAGCGAGGCAGATTTTATCTCCGTTTGTCAGAAAGCAAAGAGTTACGTCTCTCATTTTGTTAGATATAGCTGAAAAGAAGACCGATGCCCAGGAAAATGGCATAAATTACCATTGCTACCGCGAGGATTACCAAAAGAAGCAGAATTAATTTTTTGGGAAGCATTTTATTGTCCGGCTAGTTTTAAAACGCTCTCGAGAGCCGTCGGTAATTCAAACGTCTTGTCTCCTCCGCTGAAATGGCCCATCTCTTTCTTGATTATGATTTCCGAGCCGAGTTTATCGCGGAAATCGCCCGTGTTATCGAGCGGCACGAAATGGTCATTGTCGGAAAAGATGGCGATGCTTCCCAAGAGATGCGATTTTACTTTTTGTAAATCGAGCGGCGTTTTAAGCCAGTGGTTAACGACTTCCTGCTCTTCTTCGCCGTTAATGTCGGTTAGCCGCTTGAAAAATCCGCCGATAAAGACGGCACCGCCGATTTTTACGCCTTCCGGCAGCGCTTCAAGGTAACGGGCGATTGTCTGGCAGCCCATGCTGTGGCCCACGAGATAGGTGTTTTCGTCCGGCGTGCCGACTGTCTCCGTTAATTTCGGCACCCAGTTTTCTATTCTTGGGACTTTGGGTTGGGGGAGTTGCGGTACCAAAACCTCGAAACCTTTCTTTTCCAACTCATTTTTAAGCCACGGAAACCACCCTGCTTCCGGGTAACCGTCCCAGCCATGGACTATGATTACGCGTTTCATTTTATGATTTTTAGATATTCGGAAAACACTTTGTTTAGATTTTCTATAATTGGGTACGAAGCATATTCTTTGGGATTAATCCAGAGATAAGAATCGTGGTCGCTACTCAAAGATACTTTATCTGAATCGGTGGAGCATTCAAAGAAAACTCCGACAATTTGCCATTTTTCTCCTTTTACTTCCGGCCGCCATTCGTTTACGGCAACCGGTCTTATGATTTTTATCCGCAAGCCGGTTTCTTCGTGCACTTCGCGCAGCAGCGTTTCGTCAAATTTCTCGCCCGGCTTTAAGCGTCCGCCCGGCACGTCGTAACGGCCGGCGTTGGTTCCGTCTTCGTATTGCCCCGATTCGCAGAGAAGCAATACTTTCTTGTTATGGATTACCAAAGCTTTCGTCGCGATAAATAACCTAGGTTCCATTAGTAATTAAGCGCCAACGAGAGAAACACGATAAGCGCGATTACTATCAGGAAAAATATGGTGTAGATGATAAGGTCAATCGCTTCTCTTTTGCGGTCGTTTAGGTACCACACAACCGGCCGGCCGAAGACCACCACGCCCATTACCGCCGCCGAGATGACGAAGGTAAGGAGAAACGCGGTGGGGCCGAGTATTCCCGTCTCCGGCCCGACGATTGTCTCGATGTTTGTCATAAAAAGCGCAATGAGCATTACGTAACCCGCCGCGATCGCCGCGTTCAAAAGCGCGTATCCGATGATTTTTGTTTTGGGCATATCTAAAAATTACCACAATTATCTGAACGCTTCAATGAACTGAATGGGGTCCACCGAGACGCCGTTTATTTTTACCGAAAGATGAAGATGGGGAGCGCTCGATAAGCCGGAACTGCCGGCGAAACCCAAAGTTTCTCCTTTTTCGATCGTATCGCCGGACTTTACGCTCATTGAGTCGAGGTGAAGGTAAAGGGAATAGATGCCGCGCCCGTGGTCAACGATTACGGAATTGCCGTAGATTGAATCAAGATAAGCGTTTTTAACCGTTCCGTCGTTTATGGCGTGAACCGCCGTCCCTTTGGGAACGTCGAAATCAACGCCCAGGTGGACGATTTCTTCTTCCCCGGTTTTCCGGATTTCACCGAAAGGACTGGAGACGACAAACTCTTCGCCCACGGGCAGAACAAAGGGTTCGGCAAAACGAGTGATTTCTTCGACTTCGGCGACTATTTTCCTCAAATCGGTGTTGGACACGGAAAGGTTTTGGACGATTTGCTTGTCGGTCATCCCGAGTTCCGGCGGAGGAGGGAAAACAATTATTTGCTGAACTTTGGCGATGATGGCGATGGTTTTTTGAATTGAGGGACTATCCGTAAACTCCGCCGAGAAATTATGGATGCCGGTTTTCGTGCCGAGGGCAAAGGGGATTACGGCCCGGAAACTCTCTCGGTAGGGAAAAGCGCTTACTTCTTTACCGTCGAAAATAACGTTTACGGGTTCTTCACTCAATTCCACTATCAGTGTTTCGCCGGTTTGGATTTTTGAGTTCAAAATCTCCGCGGTCGCCGGCGGTTTTTCTTCTTCGGGCTCGGGCAAAACCTCCGGGGCGGGGGATGCGAGCGAAGCGGTCGGCTCGGGCGGAACGAGAGAAACTTCGTTTTCTGCCGGGATTAAAACAAAGACGACGGCGAGAGCCGCGCCGACAAGGATTATCGCCGAAATCAAAATGAAGCGCATCAGTTTTTTCCGGGCTGGGACTTGAATCGGGTGCGGTGGTATTCTTCGATTTCGCTCAGTTTTAAGGCGGTTGAAGCGTTCCCGGTGCGGATGTAGAAAAATTCGTTGTCGTCATTTTTCAGGTAAACCGGTCTCTCGCTCGCAATGGCCTCGACGACGCAAACCTCGTTGCCACCGAAGTTATGGAAAGAAAGATTTATTTTATGGCGGAACTCCGGACCGATCATGTTGTTAAAAATGTTCGTGAAGTGATTTTCGAAGGCGTCTTTATTTTCCCGGGAAAGAGTTTTGTAGTCGTTTACGAGGCCAATCGGGTTTTTCTTGTCATCAACGCCGATTACGACATGGCCGCCATTCGAGTTCAGGAAAGCGGCGACGGTTTTCATTACCGTTTTTTCAAGATTGCGGTTTACCTGGCTGGTCTTGTAATCGAAACGGAAGGAGGACTTGAATTCCAGCCGTTCGTGTTCGGCTTCTTTCAAGAGCCGATCCAGGTTGGGCTTGAAAAAACGGAGCGAAGGGTCGAGATATTCCTTTATCGTTTCCAGGATATTTTGCGGCCGGGAGACGTCGGCGAGAGTCATATTGCCTCCGGATTCGTTTTTTATTCTTATGTTTCCGTATTGAAGCAATTTGCCGAGAAGTCCCGCGGAAACAGTGATTTCGGACGACTTGTCAATCGGTATTTTTCTCATGCGCCGGATAAGAACTCCCCGCTGGTGGGATATCGAGCCGGGTTTTACGGTATAGGCCTCGTAATACCACCTAAGGAAGGCGTAGACCGTAATCAGAAACTGGAGGATTGAAAGAAAGGGGAATTTGAAAGCGGTGTAGGAAAGAAGACCGGAAATGGGCAGAAAATCGTAAATCAGCTGCTTGTATTCGTCCAAAAAAGTGCTAAAAAAGTACAGGCCGAAAGCGAGGACTTCGATGAGGACGAAAAACCGGATCAGGACGATGGGGTTTCTTTTTGTAATCACCGTCTCTTCCATAGCCCCTTCAGTTTAAAACGTCCGCTGTAAAACGGCAATCGAAGGAGACTGTCCTATTCGCTAAAAGCGGAAAAATAGGTTTTAATGATTTTATGGAAGAAAGCACCGGTTTCTACGGTTTCGGCATCGCGCCGAATATCCTCACGGTTCTTGAGAAACTGCGTTTTACGGCGCCTACGCCCATTCAGAAAAAATCCATTCCTCCCGCGCTCGAGGGCAAAGACCTTATCGGGCTTGCCCAGACCGGCACCGGCAAAACGCTGGCTTTCGGCGTTCCTTTGGTTCAGGCGGCTCTTCGCGGCAAGCGCAGTCTCGTGATTTTACCCACCCGGGAACTGGCTTTTCAGGTTGAGGAAGCGCTCAAAAAAATCGGCGGCTCTCTCGGCGTGCGGACTTCGCTTTTGATAGGCGGAGAGTCGGCGCGCGCCCAGTTGCAGACACTGCGCAGAAACCCAATGATTATTTTGGGTACGCCGGGAAGAATAATCGACCATCTTCATCAAAGAAACGTTTCGTTTAAAGACGTAGCCGTGCTTGTGCTCGACGAAGCCGACCGGATGCTTGATATGGGGTTCGCGCCCCAGCTTGAGAAAATTCTCCGGGAAGTGCCGCGCGCTCGGCAAACGATGCTTTTCTCGGCAACCATGCCGGAAGCAATCGTTAAACTTGCGAACTCGTATATGAAACTGCCTCTGCGGATTGAAATAGCGCCTTCGGGAACGGCAATCGAGAAAGTTACTCAGGAACTTTTCTTCATTTCAAAACCGGATAAGTTCCGGCTCCTTGAAAAACTGCTTCAGGAATACAGAGGGTCCGTGCTCGTATTTTCGCGAACGAAGTTCGGCGCAAAAAAAATTGCCGTCCGCATCCGCGCTCTGGGACACGTCGCGGCGGAAATTCACTCCAACAGGACGCTCAATCAGCGAAAAGACGCGCTTGAGGGATTTCGGAACGGAAAATACAGGATTCTTGTCGCAACCGATATCGCCGCCCGCGGCATCGACGTGAAAGGGATTGAACTCGTGCTAAATTACGACCTTCCTTCAAATCCGGAAGATTACATCCATCGTATCGGGCGCACTGCCCGAGCCGGAGCCGTGGGCCATGCTGTTTCATTCGCGACGCCCGACCAGAAAGCCGACGTCCGCGACATTGAACGGCTTATGCGGGCGGCGCTTCCGCCTTCGGCGCTTCCCCAATTGCCGCCGGCTCGGAATGTCCCGCGTCCGTATCCACGCCGTTTTTCAAGCAGAGGCTGAACCGGTTATTTCTCTTTCTTGATTTCGTTCAGTATCTTCTCCACCCTTTTCATGCTCGCATCGTCGATTATGGATATCGCGATTACGCTTTTTGCCAGTTTCTTCAGAGCCGTCATTTTCTTTTTCAGTTCCGGCTCCGTTTTGAGGTCGCTTTTCGTGAGGAAAATCCACTCCGGTTTTTTGAGAAGCTCTTCATTGTAGCGTCCCAGTTCTTTGCGTATTGTCCTGTAATCCTTCACGGGAGTGGGGGATTCGCTCGAAATGAAATGGAAAAGAATGCGGGTGCGTTCTATGTGGCGGAGAAATTTTATCCCGAGGCCGCGGCCGGTTGAAGAACCTTCGATGAGTCCCGGAACGTCGGCGAGGATAAGCTCGTAATAAGCTCCCAAGTTCGGTTCGAGAGTGGTGAAAGGATAGTTCGCCACTTTGCTTTTGGCGTTGGTGAGGGTGTTCAGCAAACTGGATTTCCCGACGTTCGGGAGGCCCACGAAACCGACGTCCGCGATGAGTTTGAGCTCAAGCCTTAATTCGAAGCTTTCTCCCGAAGAACCGGGCCTCGATTCCATGGGGGAAGTGTTGCGCGAAGAGCGGAAATGAAAGTTGCCCCGGCCGCCCAGGCCGCCTTTTGCCAAAAGAATCCGCTCGCCGGTCTTTTCTATGGAAACTTCGGTACCATGGGTTAAATTATGAATGCAGGTCCCGATAGGGAGTTTTAGAATCAGGTCTTTGCCGTCATGGCCGTCGCGGAATTGGTCGCGTCCGTCAAGTCCGTTTTCGGCTTTGAATTCTTTTTTGAAACGGAATTTTCCCAACGCGCCTATGTCGGATATGCCTTCCGCGTAAATACTGCCGCCGCCGCCGCCCGTGCCGCCGGTCGGGCCCAAGCTCATCAGGTTTTTATTGAAAGCCACCGCGCCTTTTCCGCCGTCTCCCGCCGAGACTTTGATTTTTACGTCGTCAATTAACATATCTCAATCAGTGTAAAGGTTTTTTGAAGCATTTTCGAGTTGTTCATAGAATTTCTGTATAATGGATGAACGTATGAGTAAAAACAGAAAACTGGCCAATAGCGGAATATCGCCCCTTCAGCTCACGGAAAAATTTGGTTCGCCGCTTTATGTTTACGACGGCGATTTAATTGGCAGGCGGTGCCGGGAATTGAAACCCAGTTTTTCCGGGCTGGTCCTTTATTACGCCTCCAAAGCCAACGAGAACCCGGAAATCGTGAGATTGATCGCCAAAGCGGGTTTCGGCATCGAGACCGTGAGTCCCGAAGAAATCAGGGTCGCGAGGCGGGTCGGCGTGCCCGTTTCCAAAATCACCTTTACCTGTAGCAGTATTGACGAGGACGAATTGGTTTGGATCGTAAAACAAAGAGTTCGGGTTCATCTTGATTCATTGACCCAGGTGGAAATGTTCGGCCGGAATTTTCCGGGCCGGGATATTTCCGTGCGTTTGAACCAGGGTATCGGCGCCGGTCACCACGCGCACGTCATTACGGGCGGGTCGGACAGCAAGTTCGGCATCGATATTTCCCATCTAAGTGAACTGCGTGAACTGGCCAAAAAATATGGATTGCGGGTTATCGGCTTGCACCAGCACATTGGCTCCAACATTCTGGAAATACCGATTTTCATCAAAGCTATGGAAAAGCTGTGTGATCGGGCGCTTCGTTTTCCCGATTTGAAACATCTAGATTTCGGCGGCGGCTTTGGCGTGCCCTATAAGCCAAGTGAGAAAAAATTGAACCTAAAAAAACTCGGAGGGAAGGTTAAAGCGGTATTGCGGCGTTTCGAAAAGAGATACGGGAAACAGGTTGAATTTTCTTTTGAACCCGGGCGCTATTTGGTTGCCGAGGTCGGTTCCTTGCTGGTTCGCGTGAACGATATAAAGAGAAATCCGACCCGAACTTTTATCGGCGTTAATTCCGGCATGAATCACTTGATCCGGCCGGCTCTTTACGGTTCTTATCACGAAGTTTTGAATGCTACTCATCCAAGAAACCGTTCGGAAAAAGTGACGATTGCGGGCAATATGTGCGAATCCGGCGATTTGCTGGCCAAGAACCGTTTTCTGCCTAGCCCGGAGATAGGGGATATTTTGGTCGTGAAGAACGCCGGGGCTTACGGCTATTCCATGAGTTCACACTATAATCTGCGGCCTCGCCCGGCTGAAATTCTTGTCCTAAAACATAGTGCCAAAGTAATCAGAAAAGCTATCTAATTGGAGGAATAGTTAACCCGTCTCGGTCGGGGGACTCTATTTTCTGAAAAAATTGTGTATAACCACCTTTAGTTTAAAGAGTAGTTTTTGCCACAACATTCGGAGTATATACCTGTATTTTTTAAAATCTCCGGAGCTCATAAGTATTCTGCTTTATAACAGTCTGAACAGTAAATAATCTCCGGTTTCTCCGGACGGAAGGTCGTTTCGAACTCATTGGGGCAGGATTTATCCGCGTGGAAATGACCGCGTTGATTGCACATGCAGTTCCGGTGCCATAACGTGAAGTTGTTGCGCCACTTGAGGCGTTCCGCGCTTCGGCAGTTCGGGCAGAGACGCGGCAGTGCAATGTTCATCCTCCGGTAGAAATCCAGCTCGGTCGGGGTGATACGGAAGGCGGTCGTGCATTGTTCGTTGCAAATTGGCGAGCCAATTTGTCCTGCAGCGTGAGCACAGCCGATTATCTCTTCCGTAATTGAATTTTTAACGTCGCGTATGTGATCCGGCAGATCTTTAGATGGGATGGTTATCTGATATTGTCGTTTTTGCGGTTCCCGCCAGCGCCACCCTTCGGCAAGCACTTCTTCTTTTGTTTTCGGGTACCAAGGGAACGCAAAGGCTTCGTTGTACGCGTACGCGGAAAGTTCAGGCGGGAAAAACTCTCCGAATTTATAAACTCGTCCTTTCTTATCCTCGTAGGGCATTTTATCCATGTGCTTTTTGATTGCCGGCACAAGCTTTTCGTACTCCTCTTTGGTGTATTGCTTATTGAGGATGCAGTATTGCTTATTTTTCAAAGAAACGCACCCGAACACATATGAAGAGTTAATAGCCCAATCTGAATACCAAGTTTCGCGGCAATTGTTGCCTCCCGCGGAAAAGAAACATCGAGCGGCATGGCCGGTAACGGCAAATGTTTCGTAGAGGAGTTCCGCCGAATCTCCGCTGCCGCTCACGTCCCAACTATCCTTGAGATTCAAACCGCCAAAATAGAGGTACCTGCAATGCTGTACTCCATCAAGAGCCGAAAAACACACCTTGCAATCTTTAGTGTCTCGTATAATGTCCCCGGTTACGTTTTGGCTGCTGACGACATGGGCGAACCGGTGCGGCAACGAAAGATATAGCGAGTAGAATTTTTTCTTGGCCTCCTGCAGTTTCGTGTAACTGCCCAGGTCCCAATATTCCAACTGCTCAAAATATTCTTCTTTTGAAAGTTTCTTATTCCAAAGGCAATATTTCTGCTTCCTTAAATTTACGCAGCCGAAACAGTCCAAACAGCCTACGCAATCATAGATGAATGAAGACTCCAGGCAGTCGTCGGAAAAATATCCTGACCGTACTTTGTAAAGGCGGTTGCAGTGAATTGAATCATAGACCCGATCGGAGTTATCTACTACGTAGCAATCATAAGCGTTTTTAGAAAGGAGTAGGGCATAGCAATTTTCCGCGTTTTCGGAAAAATAGCTCCAAAAAACGTAGTAGCAATTTTTTAAATTTACACTTGCGTGGGTAAATTCGCTGTTTACAAGGCTATTTCCCGTAAGCGCGGGTCGTGGTACGGTCTCCATCAATTCGCGGTATTGCAGGAAAAAGGGCTTGTTGAAGTCGTAATCTCTGCCGTATGTGAGTGGATCCCATTTGTCGGATTTATAGCATTCCCGGCAATAAACCGTAAATGGTCCATCGGGCGAATGAACGGTAATTATGGCTTTGCCGCAGAGTCCGCATGCGCTTCTGTAGAGAGTTCTTTCCTCTCTCCATAACATCCGCCGCAGGTTACGGCAATCCGGGCACCAGGTTGGGGGAGGGACCTGGATTTTTGAGTAGAAATCAAAATCTTCCGACTCTATAGTGAACTGGTTCTTGCAGTTTTGACAGGTCGAATGCGTCGAAGACACTGAGTTTGGCGAATGTGTCGAAGACACTGAGCTTGGCGAATGTGTCGAAGACACTGAGCTAGTCGAAAGTGTTTTAGCTTGTGCTGAGTTCATCGAAGCATTTCAAAATTCATACAGAGTATATTTCTCGGTTCAGTACCAAGGACTTTCAAGCTCGTTTTGTTGCCTCAACCGATAAACTCTCAAGCGCGATTCCTTGGTATTGCTGTTTGCTGATTTCTTTGTTTTCGGATAACACACGAACGGAGAAGCCCGCTTTTTTTATTTTGTCCAGGTAATCATCTTTCAACAGGGCGCCGGCCACGCAGCCGGATAATAAATCTTTATCGTTTCTTTGTTCTTTAGAGAGCTCACCCAATAAAACAATATCCGAAAGGTACATCCTCCCGCCGTTTTTCAATACTCTGTAGGCCTCTTCGAACGCTTTTGTCTTGTCCGGAGTGAGATTTATTACGCAATTTGTGATTATGATATCCACCGAGTCGTTTTCAAGCGGCAGCTTTTCTACTTCTCCCAATAAGAACTCTACATTTTCTATTTTTTGTTTAATGGCATAAAGTTTCGCCATTTCAACCATTTCCTCCGTCATATCTATCCCGATAACCTTTCCGTTTTTGCCGACTTTCTTGGCCGCTAAAAAACAGTCCATGCCGGCCCCGGACCCCAGGTCCAAAACCGTATCGCCTTCTTTTATTTCCCCG
>Ga0209518_1001068_pt1 | contig 31710 bp, 27 predicted proteins | sample RifGroB1_FD_183993 | JGI IMG/M metagenome (GOLD analysis project Ga0209518, IMG submission 183993) | Groundwater microbial communities from Rifle, Colorado, USA - Groundwater B1 (SPAdes) (version 2) | ecosystem: Environmental > Aquatic > Deep subsurface > Groundwater | place: Rifle, Colorado...
AGTACAAAAAAACACTCCAGCAGAGGCGACATAAATAGCGGCAACCGCAGAGTGTTTTTTGTCGAAGCGTTTTGCAATCTAGGATTGCAATAAGTCCATGCCTCAGAGCAGCCGAAGCATGATTTATATAAACTTTATATTATTTATCACGCCTAACAAGCGATGGTTGTTAGTCTGACACCCATATTTTTATGAAGGACTGCGGAGTTTAGTGTTAAGTTCTTACGTGCGTTGCTGTTATGGAAGTACGTACTGTTATACAGTTATATGTACAGGATGACTTTCATTTCAACCTATAAGTTAGAAATTACGTGTGGATAACTTTTAGGAATGTGGATATTTAATAAAGGAGGATATTAATGGATAGTAATAAAATAAAGACCACAGTTTTGCTTGATAGGACGCTAAAAAAGCTTGCCCAGGTGCACGCAATACAAAATGATATGACCTTAGGCGAGCTAATCGAGGAGGCTCTGAGAAAGTTTTTAGTTTAGAGGTTCAGGCGTATTCTTTTTATAAACCTGTGAATAGTTTATTTATCCTTTTGCTCATTTCTTCTTGATTCTGCGGGCATCGCCGTAAATAGACTTAACCTGTAGTATGTGATAGAATCTCCATAAATCTAAGAAAAGGAGGAGAAATGGGAGGTTATTTGCTAGTGGGTTCTTTAGTAGCCTTTGTTATGGGGTATCTTTTTAAGTGGAAGATACTTCGGTGGCTGTTCTTGAACCTGATTATTGTTGGCATAATCGGATTGGTCGCAGGAAGCTACCTTTCAAAACTTTTTGAGGTAGATTACACAAGCGGCATAGGGGAGGCTTTAGGTCTTATTTTTGGTATAGCGGGCGGAAGTATTCTCGGTGCTTTTATACGGGCACTCGTAGACCGCCGCAAAACTAAGGATATTGAAAAAACCTCCGAGTAATTCAACAAGGCCCGTGGGCGAAGGTATATAAAAAAACCAACGTTCCGGGCCTGTTCTTTAATGTGCTTTTCGTAACGGCCCATAGTTTTGACAAAAGGACAGGAATCTGTTACTATCTAGTGTGTTCTGGAAGGAGACGTACAACCGCCTAATTTCAGGCAAAACTCCCAGAATACAAAATATACTTAAACTGTTGATTTATGTGCCCAAAAAGCATATTAACTAGCAGTTTATTAGCTGCTTTTTACCGGTAGTTAGTATCGGTGAAAGTACTTTGACAAGGTGTAGTGTGGGAAAATCCTCCTCTAAGAATAGAGGTGCGATTTGATGGACAGAGCAGTAGTAAATACTGTTGATCAGGCAATTATTCTTACACCCCTCTAGCGCGTATCTACATAGATGTGTTCTGGAGGGGTGTGTGGAATGTTGTACTGTTGTTTGTTTTTCAAATCAAATCACCTTAGGGTGAAACTCAATGTCTTTCAAGGAGGACAAAATGTTGGGTCAAAAGAATCGGAATTTGTTTTGGTTTTTGCTGGCAGTAATTGGCCTCGCGGTTTTCATCTGGGCGGTAGTTGGACAGATTACGGTAACGCGTGTTAACGCCAGTTTGACCGACACCCAGGCAGACTACGTGGCATTGAAAGCTGAGCTCGAAGATGTCAAAACGAAAGCAAGCTCAGAAAAGATTGCCTCGGCCAACGAGAAAGTGACCTTGGAAGCGCTGGTGACAGATTTACAGGCCGCTCAGGCTGCCGATAAATCCAAATTAGCTGCTTTAGAGGCCCAGGTAAAAGAACTGACCGCCGTGAAAGAAGCCAACGAGAAAAAAATGGCCGAGTTAGCAACTCCTCCGGAGTGGGTCTGGGATAATACTTTCCAAGGCCTGGAGCCTTTTTATAAGAATATCGATCGCGACGTCACTGGGTTCTCAGACCCGGCCGCCGTTGAAATGACTTATAAATGCACCACTGACCACGGAATTTATTTCACCGGGGACGCTTCAAAAATTCTCGGCGTTGCCACTGTACTTGGACCTGATCCGGTAGGGGCTGTTGCTTATATACCCTGCAAGATTGGCCAAGTAATTACTTTTTCGACCACGTTCTGGTCGGAAAAATCGAAGAATATCCCAGGTCACTGGTCGGTCCATCTGAATGAACTGACTGACCCCCTACCCGCGGATATTTCTGTCAAAGATGCTTTACTCGCTCACATGGATGGGGAAAAGAAGGCGATTGCCCTCCTCTTCGATGTAAATGGCGAATATGAGCTTCTGACCAGGTAGTATTTCCACACACCACCCCTAACACCGGCCGTAGGAATGCAGAAACAGAAACCCAGTCTAAATTAGACTCTGGCTTCTAACTCTGTACCCTACGGCCTTGTTTTTTTGTACGCCTTTTTTTATAAACCTGGTAAGCCACACCCCCTTAACCCCTTAACACCAACGTGCTACCATATATTCCATGGAGATCGCGAAGATTCCGGAGAAACTTTCGGCAAAGATAAGAGAACTTTTTTCAGACAAGTACGTGGTCGTTTTGACCGTCATTATAGTATTCCATATCACTTTAAATTTAATATGGCAGGTAATAAATACGGCGCCCCCTACATGGGATAGTGCCGGTCACTTAGTTCTTTCCTACATTTTTACTGACAGGATTCCCGAGCTTTTCGGTGGTCATGTAAATTTAATATCTTTGATCAAGGTTTCCACTTACTACCCGCCGTTTTTACACTTTCTCGGGAGTATTGTATTTTTCGTAATCGGCCGGAACTACGAGTACGCTCTGATGTTGGGAACCGTATTTTTTATCATCGCGCAGGTTTATTTGTACCTATTAGTTAAAGAAGTTACTCAGAACAAAAAAACAGCTGTACTTGCAGTGTTAATATTTTCTCTTTTCCCTCAGGTTTGGGAGCAGAGTAGACAATATCACCTTGATGTTCCGCTTTGCGCACTTTTGTTAGGTGCCTTTTATCATTTAATTAAATCCCGGGGTCTTATAGACAAGTACCATTCGGTACTCTTTTTCCTTCTAATGGCATTTGCGCAACTAACTAAGTGGTATGCTTTCGTATTTTTAGCTTTTCCTTTCCTTTATCACGTCTTTTACTCTCCTTTGAGGGCTAAGGTGCTGCACGATAGAAACAGGTGGACGAATATGGTAGTAGGGGGGTTAATTGTGCTCATTGTCGCAGCTCCGTGGTACGTTGTTAACTTCAAAACCATCCTGGAAAATGTTCAGGTTTCCTCTACGGCAGACGCCGGTGATCCGTCCGAAGTTCTCAGTTTTGAGAGCTTTTTCCATTACATAAAGCTTTCAACCACTCACCAGATCGGAATAATATCAATGTTTCTGTTCGTTTTTTCGGTAATGTTCCTTTTTAAACAAAATAAAAACATGGGTAGATATGTTCTTTGGTCAACGCTGATACCGTATTTTGTTCTCACACTAATTCAGAACAAGGACCTGAGGTACATTCTTCCCCTCACACCACTATTTGCCTTTGCAATAGCCTGTTTTTTCACAATGCGCCCGACAAAGATCCTCCCGAATATTGGGGCAGGGGTATACCTTCTGTACTTATTTTTCTACTATTTCTTTTTCTCGTTCAACCAATATCAGGTCCTACCCAAATCACTTTATTTTGTTTCGACACTATTCGCAGGTCCCGGTTACAGATTAACCTGGGTCGCCGAACCTCATTCTTATGCCTACAACGGTAAGGACTGGAAAGGGGAGGCGGTAATCCAGACAGTAAATAAACTGGCCAATGACGAACCGAACATCCACGGAAAATACAGGGTTTTAGAGGTGTCGGATAACAGATTTTATTCCATAGCTTCCTTTGACATGTATTTGCTCGAAAACCGCTATTTCGAAATGAACTTACAGATTCCCTACAACCGTCCCGATGCAATGGGTGACGAAGAGTTGGTGAATTACCTAGCGCAAATGGATTTTGCCATCATTCCAAAGGATCCGGGGCCTCCCGGACTTAGGAATATCGCTGTATTAAGACAGTTGGTGTCGTATTTTTTAGACGGTCAGCATCCTGAATTTGAGCTGGCGCAGTCGTTCGATCTTCCGGACGGAAATGTTTTATATCTATTTAGGAGGAGTGACTACCTTAAGTACAACAACCCAGCGCTTTCCCAAGAACATCTCAGGATTTATATGGGAAATAACCTGATTCTCGACCGTGAACTACTGCCGCGCCGGTCTTTTAATGTGAGATTCTACAAGGATAACGGGGAGTTTGTAGACATAAATTACCCCGAAGGCGGTGGAAACCAAATGAGGCTTAGCTTGGACGGAGTGAGTAGAGTTAAAGTCGAGTTACCCGCACGTGAAATGAACATCAAGGAGCTGCACGGTTGGAGATATTATGATCAGCACTTTATCAGGGATAGCAAGTACAACGAATTAATAAGCGGGTCTTACGACACTTTCGTTTACTTTTCAGGCAGATTGGCACCGAAGAATGTGTTTACGGCATTTACGGATTTTAGTGGTGCTGTGGATGTTGCTTTGGGAGATGGGGTAGTGAATGTATCTCTTCCCGATGCAGCGGATTCATCTTATGTAGCCTACGCCTACAACGGTTGGAGGTGGGAATCCGTGGTTTTGAATAAAGAAAAAAGCAGTGTTTCCATACCTTTAAAGGATCTAATCCAAATAGAAATCACCAGTAAGAAACAAGTTATCAGGGGATTCGATAAAATGTGGGATTTCTTCATCTGTTACGACGGAAATGCCGTTTGTTTTTACCCTCTCGCTGAAATCCTATAGGTTGCATTTTTGCCCTTTTTATTATAAAATAGCGCCAGTTTCCAAACAATCACCTTAAAATCAAAGGAGGAGTAAATGAAGGCTAAAATCGTTATTTTTGTCGTTGTGTTGCTCGTATTTGCGACTGCCGGAATTGTTCTCGCAGAAGCTTACAGCGAGTCAAGTTGTGATAACCGTATCTTGATTGAAATTCCAGGACCCCTTGGAGAACCCGCTTCGTCGACTAGTACAGATCAGACTGTTTTGAACACAGCCTTAGGATCTTATACACTAGTCGGTCGTGCGTATATCATAGGCCACGGGAATTTCACGCTTGACGGTGTTCCGGTTAGTAACACTTATACGTGCTACTACACAGGCGGGTACTACCCGCCACAGAGTAGGGTTGATGAAATTACCGCGGGGTTGGCCCCGGATGAATGCATATTCGTGGAGGAAAGCGGAACCATCCGTGTGAACACTCCGGTAAACGGATCCTGCATTCTGCCGGCAATACCTACGCCCACCTCAACTCCTACAACGGTTCCAACAAAAACCGCGACTCCAACAGCCACAGCAACACCAACCACGGTTCCTACGGCAACACCGACTGCTACCCTGGAACCCAGCCCGACAGCCACAGAAGCACCGATTCGTCTGGTTCTCGAAGGTGGTATAAATAAACCAGACTATGGCGGATGGGTACCAATGGTAAACGGAAGTAGCGCGAACATTGTCACGAAATTTAATTATGACACTGCTCCTGCTGCGTACTCCGAGCCCGGTACCACCATTAAATTGGCAGTTTGGATAGACAAGGAATCGGATCCAGAAATCTTGAATGGAACGGGTACTTTTGTCTGGAACACTGCAGGGTACTGGGATTTTACGATTGTCGCAACCAATGGACTAGCCGAAATAAAACTTGTCAGTTCTCCTGTCGGGTTACCCGGGAAGTATATTAGGGTCGAAGCCTGGATTGGTAATCAAACACACCAAACGTGGCAAGCGACCGTGAGTAAAGGAGTTTACGAGGTTTTCCTGCCTCTTATTCTCCGCTAGCTACCAAACGGTATCGAGAAGTTGGATTCAATCCACTCTTGGTACCGTTTTTTTTGCCCGTATGCCCGGTTATTACCCAAGGCGCCAATTGCTCAAACCCCCTATAAAACCTATACTTGAAAGGTGCATATTGGCTTTCCAAAATTACCGACATTCCAAAAACTGCCGAAAATAGGCTTATATCCCGTTCTCCTTTTTCTCATAATCCTTGTAGTATGCGCAAAAAATTACACACCGGGCACTTTTTTGACCGGTTGGGACACCCTGCATCCTGAATTTAACCTGTCTCTCTATTGGAACCGTATCCTGGGCGGTGTGTGGCAGGAACATCAGGGATTGGGAGCTGTCGCATCCCAGTCTCACGCCTCGGAAATTCCCAGGATGCTCTTACTTACGGCAATAGACCTATTCTTCGGTTTAAAGTTTATCCGATACGCCTACGCATTCCTTATGCTTTTTCTCGGTCCTTTCGGCGTTTACTTTTTTCTTAAGGATGTTCTGCTTAAAAAGTTTCAGGAACCGTCCAAATTACTTGGAGCATTTACCGGAGCACTCTTTTATCTATTAAATCTCGGAACTCTCCAACATTTTTACGTTCCCCTGGAGATGTTTTTGACTCATTTTGGGTTTTTAGGCTGGTATATGTGGTCATCTTCTATGTTTTACCAGACGGGGAAAAGGAAGTATTTGGTACTCTTTTTCCTATTCACGTTGTTCGGATCCTCCCAGGCCCACACAAGCACATTGTTTTACGCGTTTTTTATATACTTTTTCGCGTATTTTTTGCTCGTTCTGTTAATGGACCTCTCCCAAAAACTGCTGTGGCGCCCGGAATACATAAAAAGGACTTTCATAATTATTGTTTCCACCTTGCTAATCAACTTTTTCTGGCTATTGCCTAATTTCTACTTTGCAGTAAAACACGGCGGAGAAGTGAATATGTCCAAGATACACGGCCTCTTTTCCAACGAAGCCTTTCTGGCAAATAAAAAGTACGGTGGCACTCAGGATGTCACTATCTTAAGAAGCTTTTTGTTCAGTTGGGGAGAACACACAGGAAACGCTCAGTACGGAGAACTTTTGGGTGAGTGGGTTTCACATCTTGATAGCCCGGGGGTATTAGTACTGGGTTATGGGATGTTCATTTTCACCTGTATGGGGGTGATAGTAGCCATCATAAAAAGGGAAAAATTCGGTTTTGGTATGTTCGCCTTTTTCGCCATAGGTATATTTTTCTTATTTAACGTAAACCCTCCCTTTGGAGGACTGTTTGTTCTGATGCAGAATACCGTGCCTCTGTTCAAGGAGGCTTTCAGATTTCCGTTCACAAAATTCTCAATAGGGCTGATGTTTGCTTACAGTGTGTTTTTTGGCTATGCCCTTAGTTGGTATAGCAGCCTATTTCACAAAATTACGCAGAGAATTCTCCTGCCCAAATTCGTCAGGGGGGCCATTTTAACAGCAGTAACAGCTCTGTTAATTTACTACATGTGGCCGGCCTTTTCCGGCAACCTTATAAGCCCTTCTATGAGGGTTGATATCCCAAAAAGATATTTTGAAATGTTCAGGTACTTTGACTCCCAGGATAGTTATGGAAGAGTAGCTGATTTTCCTGTTCACAGTTTCTGGGGCTGGGTGTATTACGATTGGGATCCGGCTACTCAGCTTGGTTACCAAGGTGCCGGTTTTTTATGGTTTGGTATTAAGCAGCCTTTAATGAACCGGGAGTTCGACAGGTGGAACCTTTTGAACGAGCAGTATTACAGGGAAATATCGTACGCAGTATATTCCCGGGATGCGGACCTGCTAACGGATGTTCTAGACAAATATAAAGTCAGATGGCTCTTATTGGACGAGTCGGTAATGATTCCCGCAGCAGACGGTAAGCAGCTGTTCTACCCTGAGATCAAGAAATTGTTCTCGGAGACGGAAAAAATCTCATTATCCCGGGACTTTGGGCAAGGCCTTTATGTTTACGAGTACGCTCCGCCGCAGGCTCACTCCCGAGTCGAAAGCTACGACACGTTTTATCCTGTAGGAGACGTGGTTTACAAGGAACCTTACGACACAATATATTCTTTTTATGCTCCCTATATTAGCGGAGGTGAAGAGAATTTTCCTTATGTTGGGATAACCAATACCGACGAGACAATAAAAGAGGAGTATGTGCAGGAGCAGGGTGAGGTTACTTTCATAAATCCAAAATTTATAACGGGGGACGCCATACTTACCGGTAAAGACGAGAGCGGGGATAAGTCAGCCCGCGTACCTTTGACGGCGTCGCTAGAGAGGTTGCCGGGAGAAGCGGGACTGCGATTTTCCGTAAATCCTGTATCCTCCAGCGAGAAGTTGCTGGAGATGGCTTTTGAAGAACTCAAGGAAGTCTCTGCAGTCGCGATGTCGGTCAACGGTGACCCCCGCGGAATATTCATGGACGCCTTTGAGTATGGAAAAAAGGAAGTAAGTTTCTACTACAACATAGGCGCCCCTAACAATATAGACGTGTACACTTTGAAAAAAGGCGAGGTTCCGGTAACCGGTTACGCCGGAGAGCTTGAGCCGTGCAGCGATCTGTATGGAATGAGCTCGTATGAGATAAGAAGGTTGGACGACGGATTTACCTTGGTAGGCAGTGGTTTGAAGGCGTGTCTAACAGTTCCTGTGGCAACTGTGCTGGCTCCCGGCGCTGAGAGCGGTTCAGCACACCCTTACGTTATAAAGGCTGACGTTACTCCCGACAACCCATATTCAATTTGCGTTTTCAGCAACAAGTCCGGCCTGTGTGAAAATTATTATAGGGACGGTGCTCACATGTTTACCATCAAAGGAAATGTTACCGACTATTTTCTGAGGTTTAACTCAAACGCTTTGGGAAGCAATAATCCTGTGTCTACCACATTCAGAAATATCGAGATATTTTCAGTAGAAGCCGCCGTTACGACCCCTCTGGTTCTTGACGAGGCTAAAGTTCTCACGCCATTTGTTTCCGAACCTTATAAGGTAGCTAAAAGCATGTCGTTCGGTGGCAGGGCGGTTGATATGGACCACTACTACAGGTATTGCAACCTGCTGCAAAACCAGGATGAGATGCCTAAAGTTTCGGGAACGCCGGATGTTTTAACTTACTCTTCGGCCGAGAATGCCGTGTGTGATTCGTTTCCGTTTCCGTATCTTCCACAGAGCACGGGGTATCTTTTAGAGGTAAGGGCTCGTAATGTGTCGGGGGCGCCTTTGCGCATGTGTCTGACCAACGAGTTTTCTAAAAGATGTGACCTCTATGTTGAACTCCCCAAGAATAAGTCGATGGAAAGTAATTACTACCTTATCCCTCCAATGGGTGAGGAAATGGGCTACACTGTGAATTTTTCCAACCTCATATTTGGTAGTGACTACACGGAAAATCAGCTGGAGTCCGTACGGTTGTCACCGGTACCTTATAACTATCTACGTAGCTTCCACACCGGGGTTCTACCCGAAGAAGGAAAGCAGTTGGTCGTTTTAAACGAGGCCTTCGAAAAGGGCTGGACTGCTTTCTGCGGAATAATGCCGTGCAACGCCAAACACATTACGGTTAACAACTGGGCAAACGGTTGGGTGTTTGAAGGGAAAAAGGACGTTTCGGGTATAAAATTTATCTTTTTACCCGAGCTTTTAGAATATTTGGGGTTGTTGGTTCTGGTTCCCGTATCAATTTACGTTTTCAAGTATAAAGAAAAATCAGACGGGCAGGAGGTTTATGAAAAATGAGATACTAGTCACCGGAGGAGCGGGGTATATCGGAAGCCACGCAGTTAAAAGGTTACTGAAGGAGAATTACATAGTTCACGTCCTGGACAATTTTACGACCGGGCACAGACAGGCTCTGGAGAATCTAAAAAAGTACGGTGACATCAGAATTATCGAGGCCGATCTGAGAGACGGGGAAGCGTTAAAGAAAGCATTCAGGGCAGACAGCATGGCTAATGTTTCTACGGTGCTTCATTTCGCCGGGGTTTTATCGGTAAGTGAGTCAATGCAGAATCCCTACAAATACTTCCAGAACAATGTTTTGGGGTCTGTAAATCTTTTGGAGGCACTGAGGGAGGCCGGTGTTAAAAATATAATATTTTCATCTACCTGTGCCACTTACGGTAATTCCCAGTATCTTCCAATAGACGAAAAACACCCGCAGCAACCGACCAACCCATACGGAGAATCCAAACTTATGGTGGAGAAAGCCATCAAATGGTACTCGGAGTTATTTGGGATGCACTACGTTATTTTCCGTTATTTCAATGTTTTCGGATCCGACCCGGACTGCGATATAGGCTATAGTTCGTTACCTGCAACACATCTGGTCCAAAGTGCTGTAAGAGGCGCGCTAGGCCTGTCACCCTTTAAGGTGACCTGTGCCGACAATTTTAAAACACGTGATGGGACGCCGGTCAGAGATTATATAGACGTAATTGACTTGGTAGATGCCCACTTCAGAGCTGTAAAGTACCTTGAATCCGGAAAAGACAGTGATATTTTCAACCTTGGAACAGGAAAAGGATTTACCGTCTATGAAATAGTCGATCAGGTAGAAAAAACCGTGGGAAATAAGTTCGACAGAATTCCCGGAGAAGTAAGACAGGGGGAATATGCAGAGGTATACGCGAACTATAACAAAGCCAGGGAAAAATTAGGCTGGAACCCTTCCACATCCCTTGAAACAGGCATTAACAACCTTGTGAGATGGTTCAAAAAGTACCCCGAAGGGCTCAAAAATTAACCCGAACCGTCCAACCCCATAGTGTTGACAAAAGAGCCAGATTAAGCTAGAATACCAACATGATTGATCCGTATGGTCAATCCAAGAGTACTAAGTTCCCTGCCAAATCAACAAAAACTGCCATATTTAACTTAGCGTGAAGTAAGGTAGGTATGGGTTTTGTTATTTGAATTATATGAAAGAAAAAGGTTACAAGTTAATAGCATTGATAGCTGTCGTAGCCGGCTTGTTCCTTTTGTCAAGTGACAAGGCCCTTGCTGACTGCGAGTCAACTTACGGCGGAGGCGAAACCTGCATAATCAATAAGAGGTTTAGCATAGAGAAGAAAGTCAGAATCGAAGGCGATGATGATTGGGAATCTAAAGTCACTGACGTCAGGGAAGACGATACAGTTGAGTTTAGAATAAGAATCAAAAACCTTTCTGACGAAGACGCCGATATAGATTTCGATGACATGAAGATGAAAGACTCTCTACCCAGCGAAATGGATAGAGTAGGAGGCTCAGGTCTTACAGAAGACTGGGACGATTTTGAACCCGGAGAGACCAAGACCTTTATCATAGAAGCTGAGATAGACTCAGACGAGTTTGATAGAGACGAAGCTTTTGACAAATGTATTGTAAATAAAGCTAAGGTCTACTGGGGTGATGAATTTGAGGGATCTGACACCGCTACTGTATGTTACGGTGACGGAGAACCCAAAGAATTACCTGAAACCGGAGCTGTATCGGTAACCGGTATAGCCGGAATCGGATCTTTGTTAATCGGTGCTTTGCTGAGAAAGAAAAGATAACCTTCTGCGGACAACCGTCCGTATGAAGGCCCCGTTTGCCCTTTGCCTTTGGGCAGGGGGCAGAATGGTTGGGTTTGGGTTACTTACTCGACCATTCTGTTCCTTGCCTAAAATTTTCATCATAATTACATTATGGAATCACCTAACAGACCGAAAAAGTTAATATTTTTCTTACTGCTTGTAGCCCTTTTGGGCGGTGTAGGTTATTTTGCCTACAGTAAAGGTCTTTTAGATTCGTTTATAAAGAAGAAAGCAGCCACTATTGAACAACCCGTGCAGGAACAAGTATCGGTTTTCGAGCCGGTAACGGAGCCTATCCTAATGCCCCCTACCAGAATTTCTATCAAAGAAAGAAATATCAGTGCGGCCATTATTGAAGTAGGGCTGCAGACTGACGGTACTTTGGATACTCCTAAAAAATGGAACGAGGCCGGATGGTATAAAAAAGGTGCTAAACCCGGTGAAGAGGGAAATGTAATAATCAACGCTCATTTCGATGATAACCTGGGTAGACCCGCTGCTTTTTGGCAGTTGAAAAACGCCACTGTAGGTGATACAGTTCTTTTAGAAGACAGCTTAGGCAGACTCTACGCTTACCAGATCGTCGATTCTTTACTTGTCGATATCAATGACCCCGACAGACTTAAAGTGTTGGAAGGCACTGAGGACAAATCAGAGCTTACATTGATTACCTGCGGCGGTGTATGGCTCCCGGGTAAATCGACTTACGACAAAAGACTCGTAGTGAAGGCGGAACTTATCGATTCATTTTGATTCGATGAGGCTTAGAGTCGGGAGGTAGCAAGGGGCAGTGGCTATCTCCCGGCTTTAGGCAAACGCCTGAAACAGACTGATGTATAAATTTCATTTTTAAACAATTAAATATGGTAATTAGAAAACCTGTAGATACAAGTAAAGATAGTAATTTGATTAATAGTGGTGCTCAATTTATGGACGATTCCGCCACTAAAAAGAAAACTCCTGTTTCCAAAGCTCCCAAGATAGACGAGGGTGAGGCTGTTCCTTCTGTTGTTGAGGAAGTCGTAAAAGAAGCGCCCGCAGAAGCTCCTGTTGAAGCACCTGCAGCGGCAGCTCCTCTGTATTCCTACCAACATAAGCCTAACGCTACCGTTGAGGACTCGGGTTCAAACGGAGACTCAGTCGGAATAGTGGGAATGCTGGAGATACTTAACGACTATGGTGTTATCAGGCAAAGAGAAAAAGTCGAAACGGATCTTCCGCGCGATGTTTACATAAGCCATTCACAAATTAAAAGATTCAATTTAAGAAAAGGCGACATGATTAAAGGTTATGCGAGACCTCCCAAAGAAGGGGAGAGATACCTTTCGTTGCTGAGAATAGAGTCGGTTGAAGGTATAGAACCGGAAAGTGCCCGAAAAAGACCACATTTCACCGAGCTTACACCGATTTTCCCGAAAGACTGGATGAAGCTTGAGACGACTAAAGATGTTATTTCCACCCGTTTGATTGACCTTATCGCACCCATAGGTAAAGGACAGAGAGCTATGCTCGTTGCTCCTCCCAAGGCCGGTAAAACCTTCTTGCTCATGGATATAGCCAACGGTATTACAACCAACCATCCTGAAATTGTGCTTATGGTCGCCCTCATCGGAGAACGCCCTGAAGAGGTAACTCACTTTAGCAGGAACGTTAAAGGCGAAGTTTACGCAAGTAACTTTGATGAAAGAGCAGAAGAACAGACCCGCGTTTCTGAACTGTGCCTGGAAAGAGCAAAGAGATTGGCGGAAAGAGGACAGGACGTTGTTATCTTGATGGATTCCATCACCAGACTTGCAAGAGCCTACAATATGGTCGCTCCTCCTTCTGGCCGTACGTTAACAGGCGGTTTTGACCCGGCCGCTTTGTATCCTGCCAAACACTTTTTTGGTGCCGCAAGGAACTTCGAAGAAAAAGGTAGTTTAACTATCATCGCTACAGCTCTGGTCGAAACGGGTTCCAGAATGGACGATGTTATTTTCGAAGAGTTCAAAGGTACCGGTAATATGGAGTTAAGGCTCGACAGAAGCCTGTCCGAAAGACGCATCTTCCCGGCAATTGACATTAAATCAAGCGGAACAAGGCACGAAGAACAATTGTTCGACGCGCCTACGCTGGAGAAGGTATACAGGCTGAGAAGAATGGTCGACCTTTTGGATGAAAGGGACGCCACGGACCTTGTGATAGACAGACTCAAGAAAACTAAGACCAACAAGGACTTTCTTGACACTCTTCACACGGGAGCTTAACCCACAAAATATACCCAAGTTCAGGATTTGCCGTTAAATTGCGGTATTGGTAAAATCGTTAGAGTGCCTGTCCAAATGTACTAAACATGGTTTTTACTATCAAACGCCCGGCGTCTAAACGCTTTTTTCAGCTCAGTTTTGAAGGATTTAGACCTCAGGGACGCAACAAGTTCGAACAGTTCGTAAATATATGGGTGGAATTTTTCCGCTCTATATTGGAGTATATGTGGGACAAAACCGTGGATCTTTTGTACATGGTCGGGGGGCTCGTTTATTTTCTTTTTCAACTACCTTCTTTTGCGAAATCCTTCATCGTTAAAAAACTAATCTGGTCGCGGGGAAAGCTCGGAAGACCGCTAGCTTTTGTCACGGTTGTCACAGCCTCGCTGGGTGTATTTATGATAGGTGAGGTGCTGAGCAGCTACGACTTTATTGCAAGCCCGCAGGTTAAAGCAGACTACATTGCTACATCCAGCGACATAATTCCTAAGAGAGAAATGGCAGTAACAACGCTTCCTGAAGAGAGAAAGAGAACAGAATCGTTTACTTACAAGATTGAGTCGGGCGACACCCTTTACAGTATCGGGGAGAAGTTCAAGATCTCCGCCGACGCTTTGAAATATGTTAATAATCTTTCGGATAATTCAATTCTTAAAATAGGTCAGGATATAACAGTTCCCCCGGTAGCAGGCTTGGTTCATACGGTCGCACGAGGGGATACCCTAAATTCCATTGCCTTAAAGTACGATGTACCCCCGCAAGCTGTGGCTGACTTTAACTACTTATTGGATACCTCAACTCTGGCTTTGGGTACAGAGCTTGTTATTCCGGGTGGAAAAGTGCCTAAGGTGGTGCCCGTATATACACAGTATTCCGGCGCTCCTTCTACGGGTGACTCTTCCACGGCCGCTGCCGACAAGGGATTTTGTGTCTGGCCGTCGACCGTCAGAGTTCTTACCCAATACTACAGCTGGTACCACAATGGTCTTGATATAGCTACACCTCATAACATTTCATCTCCTCCGTTACTGGCTTGTACTTCCGGTACGGTGGTAAGAGCAGGATGGGACCCGTTTGGTCTGGGATTGCATGTAAGAATTGACCACGGAGACGGTTATGAGACAGTTTATGGCCATATGAGCCGTATTGATGTAAGCTATGGCCAGCAAGTTTCGCGGGGCGAAGTTATCGGGTTGATGGGAAACACAGGAAGATCGACAGGTCCTCATGTTCACTTCATAGTCAAGTACAACGGTATCGCACAGGACCCGTTTAATTTCGTTCAATAAAAATGATAGATCTGGTAAAAATAAAACTCAGGGCCGGTAACGGGGGAGACGGAAAAGTCTCTTTTTTCAGGGAAAAAGGTACGCCGAAAGGCGGGCCCGACGGTGGCGACGGTGGCGACGGAGGCAGTGTTTACTTCGTGGCAAACAGGAATATGGCCACTCTCCGGGACTTCAGGGCGAAGGAAATGTATGCGGGCGAGGACGGAGGCTTTGGAGGGAAACTGAAAATGTACGGAGCCGACGGTAAAGATTACAGAATTTCAGTGCCCTTGGGAACTTTGGTTTATGAGCTAAAAGAAGGCCGCGAGGTTTTAGTTGCCGATATGGATACGGATGGCAAGGAATTTCTTATTGCGCGGGGTGGTATCGGGGGCAGGGGAAATTTCAGATTCCGAAGTTCTACTAACCAGACTCCGGTTCAATACACTCCGGGAACTTTGGGCGAACAAAAAGAAATCAAGCTCGAAGTGAAACTCGTAGCCGATGTGGGACTGATAGGGTTACCTAATGCCGGAAAAAGCACATTACTAAATAAACTAACACACGCAAATGTTAAAGTTGCGAACTATCCTTTTACAACCCTCTCACCCAATTTAGGTGTAATGGAGCTGGAAAATGGCGAGAACATCATCATTTCCGATATTCCCGGATTAATAGAGGGAGCTTCTGAAGGTAAAGGTCTGGGGGATGAGTTTTTAAGGCACGTAGAACGCACCAGGGTGCTCGTACACCTCATAGACCCGCTGGAAGGCTACTCTGATGGGGGCGGTTTAAATTTGTCGGAAAACGCCCTTTCTAATTACAGGAAAATTAGAAAAGAGTTGGAAGTTTATGGAAAAGGATTAATTGAGAAGCCTGAATTAGTAATAATAAATAAAATAGATATTACTGAAGTAAAAGAAATTCTAAAAAGTATTACCGATTATTTTAAAAAAGAAAAAATTACTGTTATCGGGATATCAGGTGTATCGGGGGAGGGAATAGAACTGTTGATGGGAAAAATAAAAAAGATTCTTGAGGACAATCCGAAAAGACCGGTGTTTAACGCGGAAAAACCTGTAAAACTGTTTACGATAGAGAACCTTCCGAACAAAAGAATGGTTTTTGGCCACGATAATGTTAAAACTTTTACTCCCAGAGGCATCTGATATAATTCTTAGGCATTCTTTGCAATTTGGGCCGTTAGCTTAGTTGGTAGAGCGCTTCCATGGCATGGAAGAGGTCAGGAGTTCGAATCTCCTACGGTCCACCAGAAATTTTCGGAAGTGCCACAGGTACTTACGAAAATTACTTGATGCGGTTAGCTTAGTTGGTAGAGCGCTTCCATGGCATGGAAGAGGTCAGGAGTTCGAATCTCCTACGGTCCACCAGGAAATAAGCACAAAAAGAAACCCCCGCCGAGCGGGGGTTTTCTGTTCTCACAGCTTATCTTAGACGTGGTTTATTGTCCTTCTTGTGCAGGCAACGTGCCTAAGTCAAGATTTTCACCGTTTATCTGCTGTTCTTCACCGGCCTTAATCAAAGGTTCCTGTTTTGCGGGACCCTGATTTTGAGAGGCTGTAATCTGTTCTACTGTGGGTTTAGCTTGTCCCGTGGTACCTGCTGCTTTTATCTTTTCGTCAATAGCTGCGATTTCTTTATCCAGAAGTTTCGCATCTTCCGAGTCAGCCTCCACAAGAGTTTTTGTAACCTCGAATGCCTGTTTTGCACTTTGCAGGTCGTTCAGTTGAACCATAGATTGCGCAAAGTTGTAGTAAGCGTTTGCGTAATCGGGCTTAAGTGAGAAAGCCTGTCTGAACTGGTTGGCTGCTGAAAGGTAATCCTTCTGTGCGTAGTACATTCCTCCGAGATCGAGTCTTAGTCTTGGATTTGTCGGGTCAAGCTGTATGGCTGTGTTGTATGCCGATACCGCCCATTCAGAGGCATTGTCAGCGACGTTTAATATACTTCTGTATATCAACGCCCTGGTTTCCCAGTTAGCCGCGCTAAGAGGATTTATGGCCTCTGTGGTGACTCTGGTAGTGGTGATAGCTTCGGAGATTAAACCTTGTATGGTTTGCTTTTCAGCATCCGTGAGGTTTTCTTTTCCGGCTATATTATTTGCCAAAGCTAGATCGGTCTGTGCGAAAGAATTGTAATAGGAATCTCTGGTCGGATTGGCCATAATGGCTTTTCTCTGATTCTCATATACTTTTGCTCCGTCATTGCTTATAAGGGCTAAAACGGCTCTTCTCATATAGAACTCTCCCATGTAATTCTTGCTCCAGAGGTAACCTCCGTAGATTACTGCTAGGATTATTACACCTCCGAAAATGAATTTGGAGTACTCCTTATTTATCGCAGAACTGTCCCCTAATGAAGCAACTGCCTGAAAATCCTTTGCTCCAATAGAGCTGATCTGGGCAACCTTGCTGTGCTCATCAATGGACGTATGAGCGGCGACCAGCAACGCTAAAAGTGTGAACAACATAAAGGTCGACGCTACGGATGCGTATGTAAATAAGAAGGAAGACATCATGGCAACGAGAGATAGACTTAACACTTCCGTAAGTCCTTCCTGGCTGTCCGTGAACTTAGTTTGGTTAGCCAGTCTCATCATTCTCGAAGCGAGGAAAATGGTGGCGAGAAGTCCTAATATACCGACCGTTGCGATGATGTTGAATATCTCGTTGAAAGGTATATCAAATCTTACGTTCCAGAAATCAGTTGCGTTTAGAGTCATGGGTCTGAAACGGGTGAAGTTGGTTTGGAATGTTGAAGGTCCTGTAGCGAGAAGCGGGAAGTTTTGAATCGTTGACGATGCAATTACCCAGCTTTCTCTTGCAGGAAGACCAAGTTCTTTAGGGAAGTTAGGATTTACCAATACGCTGCGTGTCGCGGGAACTAAGAAAACAATGGCCATTGCCGCGGTTGTTCCGAGGATCGCAAGGTAGTAAACTCCGTCTTTAAATACTTTGGAAAGATCAACGTAAAACACCATTCCAACTATTCCTACCACAAGCATTACCCAGGCGGCGAGCGCGCCGGTTAGAGCAACATATAGGATGCTAAGAATGGTTGCCCCGACAAGCCCGAGCTTTACCAGCATATTTTTCTCATAGGCGATAAGTACGAGCGCCATAATAATGGACAAAGCTGCAAACATTGCTGTCTGTGTAGTTCCTCCGTAAAAGGAGAAATTTTGCAACTTCATGTACGTGGCAGAAGAGATGAATATGTTGAAGTAGCTTAGAAGTGAGACGAAGGTTGCGATTCCCGTACCGGTAAGGAAAGCATAGATAGCAGTCCTGATAGCTTTGGGATTTCTATATAAGGGAGTCGCGATGTAGTAGTAGATGACGAAAACTACTAACGAGAACAGCCCCAGCCACCTTCCCTGGCTTCCGAAGATACTCACGGTCTTGTTCATGGAAAAGACCGTAGCTAAAGCATATACACCGGTAAATATCACAAGGGGAAAGTCTATGATGGACTTCGCAAGTTCTATCTTGTGACCCATCATCAGCCTTACTGCCCAGAGTATTGCCAGTAGTATGGTGCTTAGGATTATCAACGTGAGTTTGTTAAGTTCAAAGAACTCGGTTGTAATCGGCAGGAAAAAAATTGGTACTAAAAAAGGGAGTAGGTAAAGCGGGATAGCTTTCGATACACCCTCGAGTATGACAGTTAAATTATTATTCTGTTTCATGCATAAAGTGTGTACGTAGAAAATAAGTCTGTCAAGGGGTTTTCTCGTTAAGGGAAAGGGCTAGTTATTTATTGTTACTGCGCTATTTAGATACAAACCAGTTAAAAGATGTGTCGTAATAGAGTGGTGTGTCGAGCTTAAGTTCGAATCCTTCCCCGGCTCTTACGTTGGTCACCCAATATGCGGTGGCCGGTGAGAAGCTTTGAGTGAAAGTGATGATAACTTTGGCGTCGGCGGTAAGGTTTTTACTATTTACGAATACAGTAGAGTGGCCTTTGGGTACTATGGCCGACCCCGAAGCTAGTATCTCAATGCTATCGCTGTTTGTACCCTGGGCGGAAAAGGCTTCGATAAGGCTCGATTTCTGATTACCTATATTAAGTATCCCAAACTCGTTTGCTGAGATTATAAGTAACAGTATTAAAGTGGAGTAGGAGATCAGTTGAGTCCTGACCTCTTTAGACTTTATTAGATTTAAAAGACTGGTATATTTATTTTTTGTTTCGATTTGTTTGGCAATTTCGTTGTTATCGGCCCCTTCGGACTTCAGTTTTTCTATGGTAACAAGCTGACCGAGAACCCATTCGGGGTAGTGGCCTCTTATGTTGCCATCAGAGTCTTTTTGCCTTGTCATGTGGGGAAGCCATCCGATTTTAGTATAGTACCTAAGTCTGTTGTAGGGGTCGCCCTTACCAAAATCCACTCCCGTTTCCTGGGCCTTTTTTATTAGTTCTTCGGTGCTTAACATTTTTTCCATAAACGCATTATAGCAAATAGTATTTTCTAATTTGACTAGAATGGCGGGCATTGTGTTTTACGGCGTCAGTATCATATTTGTTTTCATGAACAGTGAGGTTCTTACCTACCAGGTGGATTTTCCTAAGTGGCCGGCGCCGGTTAAAGGACTCCCCAAAAAACTGTATACCCGAGGAATTTTACCGGAAGGGTTGGACAGGTCCGGAATTGGAATCGTCGGCAGCAGGAGAATTTCCCCTTACGGCATCAGGGTCTTGAAGGAGCTGTTTTATTTTTTAAAGGACACCGGACTTACTGTTATATCGGGCTTCACCGCGGGTACCGACAGTTACGCGCACGAACTATCTCTTGGCGCAGGATGTACCACTGTGGCCGTAATGCCTTGTGGTTGTGACATAGTCCACCCGCCTGCAAATAAGGAATTGTATCAAAGGATAGTAAGTGGCGGCGGTGCAGTGGTGTCGGAATTTGAAGACGGTTTTATGCCCCAAAAATGGACCTATCCAAAGAGAAATAGGATAATAGCGGCTTTATCTAAAGTAATTTTAGTCGTCGAGGCTTCGTTAAAAAGCGGTTCGATGATCACAGCCGCCTTCGCTAAAAAGTACAACAGAAAAATTTTCAGCGTTCCGGGAGATATTTACACCGAGAGGTCAGCCGGAACAAATAAATTGCTATCCGAAGGCGCAGAGATATACCTTTCACCGGTGCAGATATTAGATGAAATGGCCGTCACTACAACGCGAATGGCACGCAGTTCGCTAGAGGAGATGGGGGACGGTGGGACTATAAAGGAGTCGGACGTGCTGAATATATTAAAGGGGAAAAGTTTAAGTTTTGACGGATTGGGTAATAAGACGGGAATTTCGGCAGACAGGTTGAACGAAATCCTTATGAAAATGCTCCTAAAAAACATAATTTTCGAGAAAAACGGGGCTTATTATGTACTGTAGGGTAAGATCCTTTTTTATTAAGGGTTCCACAGTGATTGAAATTGGTGTAGAAGTTACAATTTCCTCACGGGGAATACCAAGGGTAGAGGTCACGGGTGTAAAAGGTGGGGAGTGCTCGAAAAGTATAAAAAAGATCCGGACGGCATTTAATAATTCGGGGCTGCAATTTCCGAACAAAAAAATTAACATAAATGTGCTTCCGGCAGGCATAATTTCAGACCTTACAGATATAGAGTTTTCAGCATCAATGGGTATTTTATTTGCTCATTATGGTGTAGTTCCTGGGACATCGGACCTGTTCTACGGTAGTTTAAATTCGGCAGGTTTTCTTGTCCCTTCAACCAAAACTATATTTATGGATGCCGGTTGGGCATCGGGAAGAATAGGGCGGTTATTTATATCCGATGGTTCCCTTTATTTTAATGAACACAAGAACGGTCTTAATGTATACAAATTATGCTCTTTATCCCAGGCGTCGAATCTTCTAATAAAAGGAGTAGGTGTGCTGCCGGACGGACGTCAGAATTTGGCATGTGGGTACGCCCGGACGGAGCCGGAAGAGCGTAAGTGTTTTTGTGATGTGTTGGGAAATGCTCAGGCAAAAAGGGCACTGACGATAAGTATCTCAGGACACCACAATATTTTAATGCTAGGACCTTCGGGAACCGGTAAGTCTTTGTTAGCAGAGAAGAGCGCTGCGTTGTTCCCCGGGGGTACTCAAAAAGATGCGGTAGAAATAATTAAAGCGTGTATTTTGTGCGGAATACCGACGGAAAACATTGTAACAACGCCTTTTCGAAGACCTCACATTTCTGCCAAAGAGGGTGATTTATTAGGAAGTCCCAGAATGCCCGGAGAAGCGACTTTGGCTCACAAGGGAATACTTTTCCTGGATGAAATGCACCTTTTTCCGTCTAAAGTGTTGAATTCGCTGAAGACAGTTATTGACCTGAAAAAGGTCGAGTTTAATTGCGAAGGTAGCCCTGTTTCTTACCCTGCAGATTTTTTATTGATTGGCGCCGCTAACAATTGCATGTGCGGGCTGCTTGGGGCGGAAGACAGACAGTGCAAATGTAATGGAAAAGATGTAAACACCTACAATGCAAGGATGAACCCGTCTTTACTTGAAAGATTTGATATTGTGACTCACGTTTCCGGCTCCCCCGTAGAGGCGGTCCGTGAAAGAAGAGGAGAGTACTCCGCAGAATGTTCCACGGGGGAACAAATTAAAAGGGCGGTTTCTATACAAAGGGACAGGCTAGGATTGTTGGGAATTAGTTACAACTCCGGAATTCCCCACGAAAGCATTAATAGATTCTGTGAGCTTAGTAAGGATGCCGCAGCGCTACTGGAGATGGCGGTTTCAAGATATGGTCTGTCTACACGGTCAGTTCACAGGATATTAACGGTGTCCCGGACCATATCTGATCTCGAAGGTGCCCCCGAAATCTCAGCCGCGCACCTAGCGGAAGCCGTCCAATATAGGGTAAAGAATGACAAACCTTGAATTATTTTAAATCATGTTGTATATTCCAGGCATTATGATGTTAGAAAAAGTTTCGAAGGCCTTGGCAGACAAGAACCGCCTAAAGATTATCCAGTATTTAAGTACGGGTCAGAGAAATGTTTCGGAGGTGGCGGATAGGCTTAATGTAGAGGAAAATCTGGCATCTCACCATCTTAGGGTTTTAGCAGCTTTGGGTTTTTTAAAGAACGATAAAAAAGGCAGGGAAGTGTATTACAGAATAAACGAGACCCGATTTGTAGCCCTGTTAAAGGATTTAAACAGAAGCCACGTTTTTAAAGAGATCCTTCTTAAAGCTTTGGAAGACTAATTTTTTCCATCCCGCGTTTTATATTATTGTCTTGTGTATTAATTGTGTGCGTTAATTATGCGTTAATTCATAAAAGTATAGTGTTTTTCATTGTATTGAAAGCATCGTTTTGCGTTTAATTTGCGGTAATCGATTAATCAGGATTCTAACCACGGTAGATTTGACCCCGTTTATTTTTCACACAACTGTATTTACGATGAGGTGTGTTTTCTAACAGGGTAGTAATCATTTCGGCAGTGGTTTTAGCCTTTGTAGCAGGTTTTTTTATGTCGCAGTTATACCCGGTGTTTTATTCGGACAACGCTCCTGACGACGCAGTAGAAAATATTTGTAATGACACCACAGACATAGGTGTAGAAATCACCGGAGCGGTTTCCAATCCCGGTGTGTACGACCTGGCAGAGGGTAGCAGGATGATAGATGCGATTAAAACTGCAGGAGACTTTACATCCGATTACGACTACTACTGGGTCAGCAAAAACGTTAACTTGTCCCAAATTTTAAAGGACGAGCAGAAAATATTTATACCTTTCGAAGCCCTGGGTTACAGCGCGACCCAGGGTAGTTGCTCACAGGAGATTTTCGCGTCATTACAACCTACGTCAGTGGTTGAAAGTTCAAATAGCTCCTCCGAGGTTGCAGGTACAACGACTACAGCAACAGGGAAAGTAAATGTCAACACGGCTACTTTTGATGAGCTGGACGGCCTTCCCGGCATAGGTGCCACTTACGCAGGAAAAATCGTCGCTAACAGGCCTTACTCAGGAGTAGAGGAGTTTAAAGAAAAATCCCAAATCACAAATTCGGTTTACGAAAAAATAAAAGATTTAATTACGTTTTAATTTTTGCGCTAACAGACCGGATGAAATTACTAAAACGGAATGCGGGATTTTTATTTCTAATGTTGGCCGCGGTAATTCGCGTGATTTATTTTTGTGAACCGCAGGGGGGTATTTTTTCCTGCGTGCAAAGCCCTGAAAAGGGTCCGTTTGAGTTTTTCGAACCTATTAAGCAACATTTATCGGAAAGGGCAAGAAAGTTTCTCCCAAGTCCTCACAGCGAGTTGGTTTTGGGAATGACGATTGGTCTGGATGATCTTAAAAAATCGCCCCGTTTCAAAGATGCTTTAAAGCGCACCGGGACAATCCACGTGGTTGTGGTTTCGGGATTTAACATGAGCCTGGTGGCCGGATACGCACTCAAGATTTTCGGCAGTCCATACAAAGTTAAGAATCTGCTACTTTCCGTAATTACAACTTTTGTTTATGCAGCTTTTACGGGGTTCGAACCCCCTGTCTTAAGAGCCTGGGTGATGACATCTTTTATGCTTGTCGGAAAGTTTTCCGGCCGTTTGTTGAATACACTTCGTCTGCTGGTTGTATCCTACTTTGTTGTCCTCCTGATAAATCCCGGAAACTTTTTTAGTGCTAGCACGTATCTGAGTTTTCTGGCAACTTTCGGACTTATTGTTTTTGCCGATCCGGTCGAGAATTTTTTACTAAAGATTGTTAAAAACAAATGGTCGGTGATGGGGGATTTTTCAGCGAGTTTTTCAGCCCAAATAATGGTCTGGCCCCTGATTTCCGGTATGTTCGGGCAGGTAAGTCTTATTAGTTTGTTAGTTAACGCCCTTGTTTTGTGGACGGTTCCTATAACTACAGTACTGGGTATCCCGGCGTTGCTTATACCCATAAAACCTGTGTGGATGACTCTCTTTCCTTTTTGTGATTTTTTCATCCGTGTAGTGAACTTCTTCTCAAAATTCGGACTTGCAACTGTGGAATGGAAAATGCCGATGCCGGTATTTGTTATTTATTACCTCCTATTTTTGGTACTAACAATTTTTGTTGTCAGATCAAAGGATAAGGACAAATGAAGAGCGCTTTAATTTCCCAGATAGTTTTCGTCGTTACGTACATAGTGATTTTTCAACTGGTTGTAGGCAGGAGGTCGGTTACCGAATCCGGTTTGTCCATACACGTTATAGATGTGGGGCAGGGGGACGGCATTTATATTGAGATGAACGGGAATCCGGTGGCGCTAATTGACGGTGGAAATGATTACACCGTGGACAAATATATTTTGGAAAAGACGGGGTTGAGTTGTAACTTTCCGCTGGTAGTTTTAAGCCACGACCATGGAGATCATTTTGTGGGGTTCAAACGGGTTTTAGAAAGGTGTAATTTTGACATACTCAGATATAACGACGTTGTTCTCGACGGACGAGCCGTGCCACAAAGTGTAAAAAATAATCAGAAAAATAAAGTTAAAAAAACTTTTGACGGCGAACAATTTGTAATCCGCGGAGTGTTTATAAAACTTATCGTGCCTTACGGTAATATTCACGGAATGCCTAAAAATCTTAACGACGCTTCCGTTGCTTTGTTTGCGAAGTATAAGGATTTTGAGGCGTTGTTTCTGGGGGATCTCGAGGCAGGGGCGCAGGAGAGAATAGACCTCAGGAAGCTAAAAAGGATGGTAACAGGCAGGCTGGACGTGCTTAAAATGGCTCACCACGGGGCTATAAACGGCTACAGCAGGGAGCTAGTAAGTGAGCTTAAACCCAGGGTGTGCGTGATTTCGGTGGGGGAATTCAATACTTTCGGGCACCCTTCCCCACTGGTCGTTGAGGAACTAGAAAAGTTGGGGTGCGGAGTAATACGCACGGATAAAGCCGGCAATGTTGTTATAAAGTCCCGCTGAATGATATGATGCCTTTGTCTATGGAAATTAGAAAATCTGAAATCAAGAAGATTGCCGGTGAGTTAGTTTCCGTCGCTGTGCATAAACTCTATGGGTTAGACAAATTGAAAATTGAAATAGACATTCCGGAGAACGAAAGTTTCGGTGACTACTCCACTAACATTTCATTCGGAATCGCCAAAACATTAGACAGAATTCCATTTCAAATTGCAACTGAACTCGCTCACGAAGTTTCATCCGAAAATCCAAAAATAGAGTTTGAGGGAAATATGTATTCTATTTTCGAAAAAATCGAACCTCACGCGCCGGGTTTTATAAATTTCACTTTGAGCGACAAATTTCTATTCCATAACACACTCGATATAAACCTTGTAGACAAGTCCTATGGGTCAGCAGATTCCGGTAAGGGAAAAAAGGTAATCGTTGAGTATTCTCAACCTAATACCAACAAACCCCAGCACATTGGGCATGCCAGAAATAACTTCATCGGCTTTTCCCTTTCCAGGATTTTGGCTTATTGTGGATACGAAGTTATAAAAACTAATTACGTCGGCGACATCGGAATCCATATTTGCAAAAGCATGTTGATGTATATGAAACATGGTGACGGCGCCCAGCCTGATAAGAAAAGTGACCATTACGTGGGTGACTTTTACACTATGTATGAGCTGGAACACGAGAAAAACCCCGAAATTGAGAAAGAGGCTCAGGAGCTGCTCAGACGCTGGGAAGCGGGAGATAAAGAGGTAAGGGCAGTTTGGGAAAAGATGAATTCCTGGGTATACGAGGGCTGGAAAAAGACCTATTCAGACCAGAAGGTAGAGTTCGACGTTTGGGAATACGAGAGCGAAAAGATAGACGTCGGAAAAGAAATTGCATTGTTGGCTCTGGAAAAAGGACTGGCTGTTAAAGACGGGACCGGAGCTATTATTGCGAAACTCGAAAAATACGGACTCCCCGACAAGGTTTTATTAAGAAGCGACGGGACGTCGGTCTACTCCACCAAAGAACTTCAGCTCGCAAAAGAAAGTTACGACAAATATAAATTCGATAAAAGATTGTACGTGGTTGATGTAAGACAAGCCGACTATTTCAAACAGCTCTTTAAAATAATTGAACTTTTGGGTTTTGATTGGTCGGAAAGATTAGTTCACATTGCGTATGGTATGGTTTCTCTCCCTCAGGGGAAAATGTCTTCACGCACGGGTTTAGTGGTTAACGCCGATGACGTGCTGGAAGACTTGGTGTCCCTTGAAGAAGAAGAAATCCGCAACAGCATAAAAACACCAAAAATAGTGCGGGAAACGGCAGAACGTGTAGCGCTGGCGGCCTTTAAATACGGGATGCTCAAGGTCGATCCTAAACAGGACGTTGTATTTAACTACGAACAGGTAACCAAATTTGAAGGAAACACCGGTCCTTACCTGTTGTACACGTACGCAAGAGCAGGCTCAGTGCTTGAAAAGGCGGGTTTTGAGATAGAGGGCGGGAAGTTCAAATACGATGCTATCCCTAAGGAATTTTCAATGCACATAAAAGAAAGGGCGTTGGCATCGGTTTTGGTACATTTTCCCGAGTTCGTAGCGAAGTCCGCCGGTGAGTATTCTCCTAACCATATTGCAAACTATGCATTCGAGGTAGCGCAGAAGTTCAATTCTTTCTACGGGGAACTTCCGATTTTGGACGCCTCTCCCGAAAGTGCCAAGAAATTCCGTCTCTTTTTGTCCCACGCAACGATGGTTGTATTGAAGCAAGCTCTAAGTCTTTTGGGTATTGAAGTAGTGGAAAAGATGTAAAAGCCTTATACTACTATCAATGTTAGGGCGTAAGACAAAAAGTAAAAGCTCCTCCACAAACCCATTTCTCCGGTTCATAAGATCCGTTCTTTCTGTTGTGGTATTGACTGCGCTAGTCTTGGGCGTCACTTTAGGAGCAAAAGAGCTGTATGCCGTAGACTCCGCGCGTTTCGGACAAATTTCCTCTTCTTTACTGGCCAAAATTCACGTTAATGTGGATGAAGGTCAGATTGGTGAAGTTGCCGGTAAGTTTGCCGAGCGCATTTCCCAGACGAACTTAGGCTCCGGTGTATCTTCTAGCAGACCTGAAGATGAGGCGGACAAGAACGTTTATGCCGGTAAGGACGCCGTAGCTGAGATTGCCATAATGTCCGATATACATGATGATGGGACCAATTTGAATGTTGCTCTGGAAAAAATACGGGAGCGCGGGATAGAAAACGTTTTCATCCTCGGAGATGTTACGGGGTATGGTGATGTTTCTTCTCTCACTAAAATTAAAGATATTTTGGAAGGGTCGGGTGTTGAATATTTTGTGTTACCCGGCGACCATGATTTAGCGGATTCACTGGATACAGGTAACTTTACGTCTGTGTTTGGAGGGGAATATGGGGAAACTGACATCGCGGGTTATAACTTTGTTTACTTTAACAATGCTGCCAACTACACGGTAATAAGTCCTTCAGCTATATCCTGGATTGAGAAAGAACTGCCTGAGGCTGACTTTTTCTTGCTATCTCAGCCCCTATACACCGAAGGATTGACGCCCTATTTCAATAAGATTTATATGGGCAGCTCAAATGGCGAAGTGACCGACGCGTCTTTATTTGAAAAGCAGGAGGCAGTCCGTAGCCAGGGGGAAATGCTTCTCTCTTTGGTTAGAGATTCCCCGGATGTGAAAGCATTAATAGCTGGAGATCACCACATATCTTCTTCTTTGGTAGATTCGAAAAGATCAAGTTTAATGCACTATGTCGTGGGAGCCATAACTTCAAGTCTTAACGATTACCCCCAAAAAGCCCTTCAATCCTCGAGATTTAGTATCCTGTCTATCTATCAGGACGGCAGTTACGAGGTTTCGGATATTGTTCTAGACTAAACAAATCCCCGGTGTTATAAAGTAATTTATGAAAGAAAAAACCCTAGTACTACTTAAACCCGATGCAGTTGCGCGCGGAATTACAGGCGAAATAATTGACCGTTTGGAGCAGACAGGATTGAAGATTGTAGGAGCCAAGCTCTTACGTGTCGACAAGCTTTTCGGTTCAAAACACTACAACCACAATGATGAATGGAAAGAAATGGTCGGAAAAAGAAATGTGGCCGATTGTGAAAAATTCGGATTAGCGGTAAAAGATGTGTTCGGCACAGAAGATGTTAAAAGAATCGGTGAGATGGTCGACGAGAGAAATGCGGATTTTTTAGCTTCAGGTCCGGTGTTTGCAATAGTGTTTGAAGGTCCTAATTCGGTCGCCAAGGTCAGGAATATGGTTGGTTCTACGTTCCCCGACACAGCGCCTCCCGGGACGATTAGAGGGGACTACGGACTGGATTCAGCATTCTCCGGAATGATAAGAAAGAGAACCACATACAATGTTATTCACGCTTCAGGATCGGTCGACGAGGCCACTCAGGAAATAGAGCTTTGGTTCAAGCCTGAAGAGCTGATTGACTACAGAAGAGTGCACGAAGATCTTTATAATTACTGATTGCGGGTCGGTTTGATACAGCGGTATTTCGTTTCCGAACATCCAAGTATTGATATATAATTGCGGCTGTAGCACACGTGTGGAGGGATCGCATAGTGGCCTAGTGCGGCAGTCTTGAAAACTGCTATGCCCGTAAGGGCATCGTGGGTTCGACTCCCACTCCCTCCGCCAGGAATTTACGGCGAACCCGAAGGGTTCGGCGGAAATTACTTGAGGGGCGTTGGGTCGTATCGCGAAGCGGGTTCGATTCTCTCAATTATGCGAGCGTCGCGAGCAGAGTTGCTTTGCGGAGTAAAACTCCCTCCGCCAGAAAATATTTATGCTACAATATTCCCAATGTTGACCCAAAGTTCAAAAAAATTCTTTGCCGGTTTTTTTGGAGCCTCTTTTTATAGAGGTTTTTTGGGTTTTGTGAAGTAACTTTTCAAACACATTAATTTATAAAACTCAGGAAACCTCCAAGATAAAGAGGTTTTAAATTTTTCTAACGCAGAAAGGAGAGAAAAATGTTAGCGATGGGTTTGCGCAGGGGCATAAGTTTCTTCTGGTCACCTAATTTTGATAAAAGGGGTGAAGACGGACGTGCTGTTTCTACTACCCTGTTAGAGCAAATGGAGTCCAGGAAGAAGAAAGTTCGTTGTGAGACAATGCAGGCCTTACAGAGATCTTTGAGTGAAGCTCAGAAGATTGGATTCGGAACGGGTACTGTTAAGAGGTTAATCAATTTGCACAAAAACTCTTGTGCTAATTGTAAATCCTACGGGTAGTACTCAATTTTCAGGCGTGTGGTTTAGACAGCCCCTCTAAACTCCACGCCCTTTTTTAGCTGGCTGAAGAAAGGACGACGCCACAGAAAATTTTAAAAAAATAAGCAGCCACTTTCCTTTTGGGAAAAAATGACTGCTTTTTAACAAACGTTATCTCTTTCTAAGTGTTTTTACTAATGTTCTGATTTCAAACCCTAGCATAACGAGGAGTGCTAAATACATTAAAATTACTCCAATATTAAAAGGGTTTTTAACCGCTTCCTGATTCCACTTTGCGTACGTAAATAGGCCCGCCCAGATTAGCAAGAATAGAATGGCTAATATTGATCCGAATACAGCGTGTGTGCCGCCTCTTCGCTTTAGCGAATCGAATATCTGGATCAAAGCCGTTGCAAAGACGAGGCCGCTTGCTGTTAACAGTATTCCGGGGAAAAGCTTTGTTTCCACACCGAAAGCACTGAATAACTCCGCCGCAACGACAAGAACGACTGCTGAAATCAGGTAAAATACTATGGTTTTCCAGTTCATTTCTCCTCCTAGGGAACGCATTTTTGAGTATATTGGCTGGTTAATTTGACCAACGCGAACTCTATCATATAACCTATAGTTGGTCAAACTAAAGGTAGTTAGACACCGCCATTTTCTTTTAATGTTGCAGGCAATACTCCCCATCTGTACCCCTCCCGTCTTCCTGTATATAATTTAGATATGAAACTGTGGGTTTTCCTCAAAACCAGCAAAGAGGCTAGACTGTTCTTGGCCCTCTTGGGTTTGGGTGTGGCACTCTACATACTTGGTGGCGCGGTTGGGGACAAAACCGATGCGTGTAAAGATGCCGGTGGAAACTGGTTAAAGAAATATTACGAGTGCGAGAATATAAACCTGATAAAGTGCACGGAAATAAACGGTTTATATAGCTTTTGTGCCAGTCCCTGTAGGCACTACAAAGAAGAGAGCATAGCGGATAAATGCGAATTCAAGTGCACACAGGTATGCGAGTTTATCCGGTTTTCGAGAAAATGAAGAGCTTCTCCGGTACAGCCGGCCGGATTTTCACCAAAATTTTGCCCAAAATTCTACTTCTTATTTACTTTGGCTCTTTCTTTCTTGTTCGGATAAATTTGCCGATCGTCGATTTGGGTAGGCACCTGGTTAACGGTAAGCTATCTGTGGAGCAGGGCAGTGTTCTCAGAACAAACCTTTATTCGTTTACAAACCCGGAATTTCCGGTAGTAACTCACCACTGGGGAGCTGGAGTAGTGTTCTATCTGGTTCACAAAATATCCGGGTTCGAAGGTCTCACAATTCTTAACGCAGTCCTTGCCTCTTTAACAGCACTTTTTGCTTACTTGACGGTTAGAAAACGGTGTTCCTTTGGTGTCTTTGCCCTGATATTACTTCTTCTTGCCCCTCTCTTTGCATCGCGCACAGAGGTGCGTCCAGAGAACTTTAGCTACCTTTTGCTTGCAGGGTACATTTACATTTTTGAATCGTATAGGGTTAGACGGTTTAAGCTAAAGTTATTATTTCCACTCCTCTTTCTCCTCCAGGTACTTTGGGTAAACACCCACATCTTTTTTGTGTTTGGAATTATCATCACGACTGTGTATGTTTTTCATTTTATTTTCGTCAAAAAAGTTAGCACGCGGGTATGGAAAATGCTTGTGCTATTGGTTTCGGTTGTCTTAGCAAGTCTAATTAATCCTTTTGGTTTAGAGGGACTGTTGACTCCATTTAATATATTCAGGAACTACGGGTATATGATATCCGAAAATCAATCGGTATTTTTCATGCAAATAAGATATCCGAAGTTCGAATATTTCTTCTTCGAGGTTGCAGGATTATTTCTACTCGGTTGTATAACGTACCTGCTTTATAAAAAGAAAGCGAATGACGAATTACCCGGAATAATTATTTCTCTTATGTTTTTGGTCCTTGGAGCAAAGTATCTTAGGGCAATTCCGCTTTTTGTTATAGCTGCAATTCCTGTGATGGCGCTTGTTTTGGGCGAAATTAAAAAGAAAGTTTTTATTTACGGAGCCTTGATTGTTGTAATAGGTTTGAGCCTAATTCCCGGCAGCTTTTTTTCTCCTTTTCAGCCCGGCTTCGGCTTTGGCCTGGGAAAGGACTCAATGAGCTCATTGGAGTTTTTTAACAGCAGTGGGTTGAGAGGGCCTGTTTTCAACAACTATGATATCGGAAGTTATCTGGTCTATGGTTTATACCCGCAGGAAAAAGTGTTTGTCGACAACCGCCCGGAAGCCTACCCGGCGGGTTTTTTCAAAGAAACCTACGTTCCTATGCAGGAAAACGAGGAAAAGTGGAAAGAGGTTAATACCCAATACAATTTCAACGTTATTTTCTTTTACAGAAGGGATTTCACACCCTGGGCGCAGCCCTTCCTTATTACAAGACTTGCCGATCAGGAGTGGGTACCGGTTTATGTAGACGATTTTGCGCTTATCTTAGTAAGAAACGGCGTCCATAATAAAGAATTGATTGAGAAGTTTGGGTTGCCGCCCGAGATGTTTGTTGTCACGAAGTAGGGGGTTTGTGTGTTAAAATCTTATTGCTTTGCTCCCGTAGTTCAACGGATAGAACGTGTTCCTCCTAAGAATAAGATGCAGGTTCAATT
>Ga0209518_1001070_pt1 | contig 31661 bp, 39 predicted proteins | sample RifGroB1_FD_183993 | JGI IMG/M metagenome (GOLD analysis project Ga0209518, IMG submission 183993) | Groundwater microbial communities from Rifle, Colorado, USA - Groundwater B1 (SPAdes) (version 2) | ecosystem: Environmental > Aquatic > Deep subsurface > Groundwater | place: Rifle, Colorado...
ACTACTTGATGCAGGAATAAATTCCCCCTGCTCTAAAGACAATCTTATTATTCCATCAATATTTTCCCCATCAGAATAAACATTATTAATCTGCAGGGTGACCTCTCCGCTTGGGTGTATATTCATAATAAATGCTAGAGATAAAATAAGAAATAATCCAATAAGAGCGGCAGATAAATATTTTTTTAGAAAAGAATTCTCTTGTTTGTTTACACTAACACTTTTTCCTATATACTCAGAAATAACCTTCCCATCTTTTTTATGGCTCTGGTAAATATATGGGCCATACATTTTCCCCCCTCTTTTAATATATCTCTTATAAGCCATACACCCCTCTTTATAGGTATAAAGCGTGGTGTAACTATTTAAACTTTATTATACATAAGAATTATATTAAGATTATATTGTAGAAAAATATTACACTACTTTTTTCTCTTCAACTTTCTCTCTATGCTCATCTTCAACTTCAGCTTTAATTTCTTTTTGCAGCTCTTCTCCTTTTTTGCTGGACTTTCTTATCCAGTTAACTTTTCTTCTTTTCATATTCATGTTCTTTCTGCATTTTGAAGAGCATAAATGTTTAACGCTGCCACTGTTCATTACAAGTGTCAGCCCTCTGGGAATCTCATACATTCTTCCGCAATAGCTACATTTAGGCATCGTAACCTCCTGCATAAAGTAATCTTATAGAACTCTCCATATCGTTAGAGGTCATAATCGGAGAAACTACGGTTAAATTATAAGAATGCTCTCTTATTTCTGTACTAGACTCTACAACCATGCCGTTTTGAGAAAAAATATCAAAAACTTCTTCTAAAGCTCCTATCGGATTTTTTTCATCACTGACATCTAAGTTGAATGATATTCTCCCCTTAACTTTACAAAGATTATGTTCCATTTAAGTATAAGACCCCTTAGTTACATTACTTTTAATTCTTCTTGCCTCAATTTCAGTCTCTCTAAGCATCAAAACATCTCCCACTCTTACACTCCCCTTGACATTTCTTCTCATTGACCTTCCTTTATCTCTTCCTTCTTGGACTAAGCATTTAACTTGGGTAATTTCACCTCTAAACCCTGTTCTTCCAATAATTTCTTCTACAACTGCTGGAACTACCTCTCCTAAAAGCTTACTGCTCATCTTAAAAGATTCTGCTTTTTCCTGCTGCTTAGGGGTTTGTTGTTTTGCCATTTTATTTTAAATGAGAATTATTTTAAACTAGCCAGCTCTTTTTCAGCATCTCCTGCATTGATTATTGCAACTGAAGATGTTGCTACAGGAATACCTGCTGCAATCCCTAATTTTTGTTTGCTATCAACCTCTCGGCACGAGATTTTTTTTTCCTTGCATAAGAATGGGATGTGCTGGACAATCTCTTTAGGGTCAACATCTTTAGCATATGCAACAAATTTGGCAGTTCCTCTTTCAATAGCCTTGGTAACTTCGTTAGTTCCTCGCTCTATTTTCCCTGTCTTTCTGGCCTTTTCAATTATACTGTATGCATCCATTTTATTATTTTTGATTTAATTAAAAGAGAATCTAATGATCCTCCCTAAACGTTCATCGGATAAATTAGGATGAAAAAATTAGTTTATAAAAGTTTCGTATGAAAATCTAAAGAGAATTTTGGAAAATCTAAAAATATTAAAAATTCTCTAAGAAGGACTTAGAAAAAATAAAATTTTCAAATTAACAAAATATAAATAGAATAGCCGTCTTCATATTTTATGGGAAAGATAAAGGTGCTTCCAGTATATCCTGAATTTCCTCTGACATTCTGGAGCTATAAAAAAGCTTTAGAGTATATAGGAAAAAAGGCTGTAATGCCTCCAACAGGGCTGGCGACAGTTCTCTCTATGCTGCCACAAAATAAATTTGAGCCTCAAAAGATAATTGATTTAAATGTTGAACTATTAAAAGACAAAGAGGTGCAAGATTCTGACATTATATTCACCTCAACAATGATTGTCCAGGAAGATTCGCATAATGAACTGATTGAGAAAGCTCATTTTTATGGGAAAAAAGTAGTTGCAGGAGGCCCATTTCCAACATCATATCCTGAAAGGAATAAAAAAGCAGATTATATTATAGAAGGAGAAGCAGAGATAACCTTAATGCCTTTCCTTGAAGATTTATTAAAAGGAAAAGCAAGGAGAATTTACACTGAAGAAAATATAACAAAAGAAGGCCATTATTTAACTAAATTAACAAAAACTGGGAAAGCAGACATCTCCCAGACTCCAATTCCAAGATGGGACTTGCTAGATTTAAGCAGATATCACTCTCCAGGAATACAGTATTCAAGAGGATGTCCAAAAGATTGTGAGTTTTGCGATGTTACAAAATTATTTGGCAGAGAGCCAAGAACAAAAACCCCTCAGCAGATGATATTAGAATTAGACGCCGTCTATAATGCCGGGCATAGAGGGAATGTAATGATTGTTGATGATAATATTATAGGAAACAAACGGAACTTGAAAGAGCTTCTTCCAGAAATAATAGCATGGCAGCAGGGAAAAAAATATCCTTTTAATTTTTTCACAGAAGCTAGCATGGATCTAGCATGGGAAACTAACAATGATATTCTTGAAGGGCTTTCTAAAGCAGGATTCAGCCAGATTTTCATGGGAATAGAATCTCTTGATGAGGAAGTTCTTGAAAAGACAAACAAAAAACAAAATACTGTAATCCCGCAGCTTGAAGCTGTAAAAAAAATTCAGCGGGCAGGTATAGAAGTAACAGGAGGATTCATTATCGGCCTTGATGGGGAAAAACCAGATGTTTTTGATCAGCTATTTAAATTCATACAGGAAGCCGGGATTGTTGTTCCAATGCCTGGATTATTGACAGTTTTAAAAGGAACTAAATTATATCACCGTCTTGAAAAAGAGGGAAGGATTAAAGGGGAATCCAGTGGGAATAATACCCACAATCTCTCATTCAATTTTAAAACAGAGCTGGATGAAAAAATATTAATGGATGGTTACAAGAAACTGCTGGAGAATTTATTTGAGCCAAAAAATTATTATGAGCGTTGCAGAACTCTGCAGAAAAATCTTGGTAAAGGTCACAGGCCAAACAGAAAAAATCTTGAAGGATTAATAGCATTTGGGAGATCGTTAAAAAACCAGCTTTTTGCCGCTGGGGGAATAGAGTATTCTAAATATATTTTTGAGAGTGCGCTAAAAAATCCATCTTACTTCCCAGAAGCAGTTACTCAGGCAATAAAACTAGATCACTTCAGGACTATAACAAAAGCAACGCTTGAAGCAGACAGTTATGTTCCAGAAACTAAAAAATGGTTTGAGCAATTTAAAGAAAAAGCAAAAGAGATTTCAGCAAAATATCAGCATGATCTTGCAAAAAGTTCAATATTAATATCTGAAATTGCTAGAAATATTATTATTCAGGCAGAAAAAAAATACCAGGAAATTCATAAAGATTTCAGAGAAAATCCAAGATATGCACTAAATAATCTAAAGAGAAATTTAGATGGGGAGTTAAAGAACTATGAAAGAAATTGAGAAAAAAGTTGAAATGGAAGGTTGCTGGACTGCTGGTTTCTGGGGGAGAGTTACAGAAGATAATGGAAAAACTGTGATGGTTTCTCATTATGGTACTCATGCACCTGAACCTTGGTACAGAGAATATTTGAAGTTCACTCATACTGTAAAAGAAGCGGAAAGAGAGTATGATAAATATATAACAAATCCAGATAATTTTGATTTAAGAAGTTAATTGCTTCTCCAAGAAACATTGACATCATCTGTTCTCTCTCTTGGCAGAATATCTATTTTATTCAGCTCTTTGTTGGAAAATTTAATTCCTGAACCAACAAAATCTTTGCCCCTGCTTCTGCACATAGGCGCAGTTTTAGATTTTGTGGAGTCAAAATTCGCTTGTGAATTTTTAGCGTTAAACATTATTTCTCCAAGATATGCTATCATCGCACCGTTGTCGACAAGAAGAGGTATTTGAGGGCAGAAAAACTTAGCCCCGCGCTCATCGCACATTATCCTGCACATTTCCTGCAAACGTGAATTGCATGCAACTCCTCCTCCTAAAAGCAATTCTTTTTTTCCTGTATGGGCTAAAGCTCTTTCAGCAGTTTCAACAAGCATGGCAAAAACAGTTTCCTGCATAGAATAAGATAAATCAGCAATGGAGTATTTTTCTGATTCAATTTTATGCTTCAAATTAGTTAGAATTCCGGAAAGCACAACATCCATCCCTTTTATTGTATACGGAAGTTCAATATAATTTTTGCCATCTCTTGCAAGTTTTTCAATTACCGGCCCTCCTGGAAATCCAATGCCTGCATATCTGGCAAAGTTATCAATGAAATTGCCGACGCCAATATCAAGCGTCTCTCCAAATACTCTATATTTCCCAGAGGAATAAGCAATTATCTGAGTGTTAGCTCCAGAAGTATACAGCATCACAGGATCTTTAGCGCCAGTAATATTCCCGATTTCAAGATGGGCAATGCAATGGTTGACAGGGACAATTGGTTTTTTCAATTTTTTTGAAAGTTCCTTGGCAAATCCAATCCCTTCCAGCAGAGGAGGGGGCAACCCAGGCCCTTGAGAAAAAGCAATAACATCTATATTTTCTTCTTTAATGCCGGCTTCATTCAGCGCCTCAAAATAAATTTCCTCTTTATTATTCAAATGATGTTTTGCAGCTTCTGCTGGGATAATACCTCCGGTTTGCGTGGTATAAGTTTTTTTAGAGTTAGCAATAATTTTCCCATTCCTTACAATACCAACCCCAAAAGTATGTGCAGTAGATTCAATTCCTAAAACTATTGTCATAATACAACAATATAAGATTAGTATATAAAAAACTTCTTGTATTTTAGTATCAAAGAAGTTTTTAAGATGCTCAAGATTCAACTCCACACTAAAGTGTGGAGTTTTTTAGTCAAGAATCTTGACATAAAATTAATCAAAACTATTCTAAATCTGTTTCATAAAGTGTTTTTATTTCTGCTTCTGACAAAGCCCTGTTAAAAATCATCACTTCGTCAATGAGGCCGTTTAACTCTCCATCAGGAGTATTTCCATCAGAACCAGTATGAGCTGCGCCAATCCATAAATTAACATCTGAATTAAAAATAATAACATTCCCTATATTTATTCCATCTTGTCCTACCCGATTTCCATTTATAAAAAAACGTATATCAGGACCATTTCTTTTAACAGCAACATGATACCAGGTATTTGTTGCCCATGTGTAAGGAATACTCACACCATCAGGATTTGCACCATCAAGACTATAAGCAAACCCCAAATTAGGACCATTCATGAAAAAATTCGACGCTCTCGATGGATAAAATTGGTCATATATCACAGGATAATCAGGCCATACTCCTGGCAGAGTATTAAGATTTGTCCATGCAGATATTGTAAAATCTCCAGCTCCAAAATTAAAACTCTCTGAATCAGGTATATTTACATAATCCTCAACTCCGTCAAAACTCCCTGCCTTCCCATATTTTCCCTCAACAAAACTTACACCTCCTTGCAAAGTCCCATGATTGCCCCCAACAGAATCCTGGGCATTCCCTTCAAATCTCCACCATGAAATTAATCCAGTCATGCCTTTAACAGATTCTTCATTAGAATATTTGATTTCATCAGCAAGAGCATATAATTTCTCTTTGCCAGATTCTGTCTTCAAAATAGGGGCAATTGAAATCTTTTTTATACTAGTCAATCCGCCTTTAGTAATATCAATTTTTTTAGTCCCTAACTCTCCAAGGGAAGAAGCATCAATCTCTTCAGAATAGGTATTATCTTCAATATCGTACAGAATAACCTTAACTTTAGACAAATCTCCTTTTCCAATATCCCTGCTCACAACAAAAGATACTGAATTATCCTCAATTTTTACTGAATCTTCTAATATTTCCAATGAAACTCTGGCAGTTCCTGCAGAAATCTCTTCTGCCCCTTCTGAAAGGATATTTTTTATTACAACCCAGACAATTGTTGTTGCTGCTATGACCAAGAGAACCATAATCATAGTTGTAACAATTTCTGATAACCCTCTTTTATTTTTCATAAGTTAGAATAGAATTTGGAGTTTATAAAATTAATTAAAAAAATAAAAATAAGTATCTAAGAAAAATTATCTCTTTTTCTTTTTAGCTGCTTTTTTCTTTTTTCCGCCTCTAGCCATTTTTGCTTCACATACGTTACCCTTACCGTCTACATAGTAAAGATAGCCTGGCTTTCTCTTAACAACATTCTTAGCAATAACTTGTCCCATTTCTACCTCCTTTTTTTTTAATTATAAAAACTCTTTCAGCTTAACTGCTATTTAATTGGCAGTTTATTTGAGAGTTTTTTAGACAGAAAACATTACTCAATTGTCTTTGTTTTCTGTGTTATAACTTACTAATATCAATTGTCTATTTAAATCTTTCCTTCATCGACGAAGAATCCGATAATCTTCTTATTCTTATCATTAAATGGTATTTCAATTAACTTCATAAAAGGTTTTTTTGGATAGATACTTAATCTAAATGGATTTACGGTCTTAAATTCTATAACATTATTCTCACCGTCGAGCCATAAGGCAAGAAAGCTAAAAAATACAAAATAAGAATGAATTCGCATTCTGACATTTTTATTAAAAGTAAAAAGCAAATTATCTGTTTTTCTTGATTTAAACATTAGTCCAGTTATCTTGCCGAAAAAAGAAAGTTTTCTAGCTGAAATGTTTATCTTTCTACCACCATGACGGATTATCATCTGATCCTCGTTTCTTTAAGCTCTCAAATCGCTCATACATTATATTAACGTTTTTAATTGTAACATGATTATGATGTTTGAATCCGCCTCCAAAGCTCTTAGGAATATGCATTAACTCATGAATTATAGTCTTTGTCTTGTCTTCTTCTTTAAGTTTATCAAATCTCTCTGATAAAAATTCCAAGGCATAAACAGCTTTGATGCCTATTGCCATCTGCATTAATTTACCCAAAGCATGGCATCTTGCAATAGTCCCTCTAGAAGATGTCCCATAACTTCTCAAGCATTTAACTCTATCCATGAGTATATGTGGAAATAATAATCTAGAAATCTCTTCTGCTTTTTCCTGCAGATCATTGGCAAATTCATATTTCATAATGCTGAAAAAGTTAGAATGTTTATATAATTTGCCTATTCAACAAATTCTAAAATTTTATTTTTTGAAGAAAAACCAGATATGATTTTAATTTCTCTGCACTTAAAATATTTTTTCAATAATTTAATCATTTCCAGATTAGCTTTCCCTTCAACCGGCCTCTTTTTCAGCCAAACTTCATATTCAGTTCTGTTTAGTTTGTTAATCTTTTCTTGAGATGAACCAGAATGAACTTTAACCTTAATTTTCATAGATTAAAAGAATAAAAACAATTTATAATCATTTGCAAGATTGCAAAGTACCAGCTTGATTAAATGGAACGAGTTTATTAAAATCTTCTTTTACCATAATTCTATACCAGCATTTCCCATTTCCTTCCATCTCTCCTTTCCCAGTGCAATATTGCCTGACAAATATTTCATCTCCTTCTTCAAAATTTACAAACCTCTTATCGGTAAGTATTCTCCAATGACCTCTAACTAAGTGGGGAATTTTTGCAGTTTGGTCTATTTTTTCTTTTCTAAACAAATCAGTTGTCTCATTTTCAGTTAAACATACATAAATTGGCCTGTTGATTGTCTTCCTTAAAAAAGGGAGTTTAATTTGTTTATTTTCCTCTTTCTCATTCTGAACTATGCTGTCATTACTCTCTTTTTTTATGATGAAACTTTTTGGGTGAGTAATATACACAAGCTGATTAATATAATTAGATAATGAAGATATTATTGAATCCTTAACAGCAGGCAAATTATAATGAGATTTAAATCCAACAACCCCAGTTTCATCAGAGAAGGATACCACAAAACCATCGCCTAATGTTATAGAAAAATTATTTCCTACAATAAACTCATCTGAGAATTTTAAGTTTGTACAGAGAACAATACTTGCATTAATGAGGGTATTTGATTTAGGAAGGGCAACTTTATCAACAAAAGAGGTTGTTAAAAGATATTCACTGCCAGATAGATTATCCATAACTGTAACAAACTCTTTATCTTCAATTGCTGTCAAAGGAAATGGCTTAACTAAATGCTGGTCATATCTCTGGCTAAGTTTAGAATAATTTAAAAGATAATTAAGATATTCTTCTTCAGTTTTACCTGTTTTCTCATAAATTTCTTTTGCAGATAAACTAATCTCAAACAATGCAGATTTTTTAACAATTTTTTCAAGATAACTGTCTAAACTATATCCATTTGCTAATTTTTCAAATTTAATATCTTCTTTCCTTAATCCTTTCACTAGCTCAACTAATCCATCAAAATACTTTCCCATTTTAATTTATCTTGTAACAATCTCCAAGGCATCTCTGTTCTTTAATTTATAATCTTTCCCTCTGGCAATTTTTGTTCTTGCATCAATTGCTTTGATGAAATTTTTTCCAAAATCAGTGTGCAGAAAATAAGCAAAATCCAGGGCAGTTGAGCCTTGAGGCAGTAAAAAACAATCAGGAAGTATGTTCCCTTTGCTGTCCCCTAATTTGTTTGCGCTTGCCGGAAATATTGCAATATACTTCAGCAAATCAAACACTGCTGTATTTAAAATTTCCTGAACTCCTGTTCCTTGCTTAAATTTACCCAAAACATCTTTCTTAATTTTATTCAAAGCCTGTTTTTGTCTTTCATTTAATTCTCCTATTATTTTAAAATCCAGTTCTCCAGGAATATAGTCAATTAATCCTGCTTTAGAAGCTTCTCTCAAAGCAAGCTCAGAATCTGCAGAGCAGGGAATAATAATCAAATTAGAAAAATTCTCCTTAAGCTTTTCATAGTTTTCTTTACCTTTCTCTGTATCAATTTTATTCGCGGCAATAATCATTGGCTTGCTCAATCTTCTCAGCTCTGAAGCAAAATTCTTTACCTGTTCATTGCTCCAGCTGGTTGGCTTTTCTGGAAGATTTAATTTAAGCAAGACATCCCTTACATTATCTTCATTTACTTTCAGGCCGGAAAATTGTTTTGCAACAGCTTCAGAGAATTTTATGTGCTCCATTTCAGTTTTTCTTACAAAACTTGCCCATACTTTTATTAAAAGATTAAAATACCATTTATTCAGCTCATCTTCTAGAAATTTAATGTCATTAGACGGGTCATAATCTTCTGTTGGCTTCCCTTCAGCATCTGTTGTTCCGGAAACATCAACAATATGAATAAAAACATCTGCCTGTCTTAAATCATCTAGAAATTGGTTTCCTAGACCTTTTCCTTCTGAAGCTCCAGGAACTAACCCAGCAACATCCATCATCTCTACAGGAACGAATCTGTTATGGTTAAGGCAGAATCCTTTTTTTGGATTGCAGGTTGTATTGAATTCTTTATCTATGCAATCAACCTTAACATAACCTACTCCATGATTTGGCTTTATTGTTGTGAATGGATAAGAAGCAATTTCAACTTCTGCAAGAGTGGCAGCTTTGAAGAATGTGCTTTTCCCAACTGAAGGTTTCCCGACTAATCCAATTAACATAGATTATAAGAAAAATTAGAGGTTTTAAGAGTTTTGTTTTTTTGATTTTAGTTTCTTAAGTAATTTTTCTGCTTTTTTTGTTAATTCTTTAATGGTAGAATTATTAATTATTTTTCTGTCTGCTAATTTGAATACAGCCAGGTGTTGCTGGCCATGTTTTGGCTGATTTATCCCTAAGTCTTTTTCTTCCCATTTCTTGAATTCTTCGATTGTTTTAGGCTCATCGTCATCTCTTGACCTTCTTAAAACCCTGCTGAATCTTATTTCAATAGGCGCATCAATCAGCACTAATGTAAAACTATTTAATTTTCTTAACTCTTCAACCTCTCCAGGGTTTCTTATACTCTCAATAACATAATTTTTTCCAGTATTTAATTTGTTTTCAGAGACAATCTTTTTAACTAACGCTCCTTGGCCTTCTTCCTTTCTGATTTTATCACCGAAATCCTGCATATTCTTTCTGTTAATCTCAATATTCTGTGCTTTCATCTCTTCTCTTAAATAATCAGACAATGAAATTCTTTCAAAACCTTTTTTAACAAGAATCTTCCCAAAAGTGTCTGTTCCTGAACCGATTCGCCCTGTTAATCCAATTAACATATGACAATTCATAGAAAAACCTTTAAATATGTTGCCAAGCATAAATTAATACAGAAAACAAAAGATAATTACAAAGCATTTTGTTTTCTGTCCCAAAAACTTCTCTGAAAGCAAAATACAAGAAGTTTTTGATAATGAGCCTGTAGCTCAGCCTGGTTAGAGCACCGCTCTTATATGAGAGTAATCCGTTAGGCTTGCTAATCTTTTGGAGGAATCTAAGAGAGGCGGGGGTCCACAGTTCAAATCTGTGCAGGCTCATTTATTCGCACAGATTTTCAAATACTTCAAAGTCCATGATTTTGAATGTCGCCAAAAATTCATTAGAATTTTTTAGCGCTGTGCAGGCTCATATTAGTAAATGCCAAAACCTCCCTTTTATTTAATTGAAGTTTCAAGGAAATTTTGGCAGTTTCTAAAGCAAAATTAATAGTGCTTACAGAAGATTTTAAAAACTAATTTAAGCACATTTCATTATGCCCCGTTAGTTCAGAGGCCAAGAATACCGCCCTTTCAAGGCAGAGACCCGAGTTCGAATCTCGGACGGGGCGTAAAAAGTATCGACGTTAGTTAGATTATAAAACAAGGAGATACTTTCCGTAGAGGTTGGCGTAACTGTCAAGACGAGAAGGAAAGAGCGCGAGAAAAAATCGGTTGTCTCGCGTGAGAATCTCGGACGGGGGCGTATTCACCCATATTTATAATTCCTCTTCTGCCCTTCAAAATCCTCTTTAACTTCCTCAATTGTGTTTATGTCATCTGGGCCTTTGTCAGGCCTTAAGGCTGTAAATCTTGGGAATCTTAAAGCAAATCCTGAATTGTAATTAGGAGATTTCTGAATTTCCTGGTAAGTTACTGAAACAACAATTTTAGGTTTTATCTTCACATTTTTTCCTTCTTCTTCAAGAATGTACGGGATTAATTTTTTCGTCAGCTCTGCAAAAGACACTCCTTCTGATCCTTCTTGCTCTTTTTCTTTTATCCCTGTCCCTACTTTTCCTATCTCTAAAAATTGTTTCTTCTCTGGATCTCTGCATGAAAGAATAAAGCTTGAAAGCCATCCTGAACGCTTTCCTGTTCCATACTCTGCTCCAGTTATAACCAAATCCAAATCCCTCTCTTCTGGCTTTATTTTTAACATATGCCCAACCCTGCTCCCTGGCTGGTATTTTGCACTCAGATTTTTCATCATAACCCCTTCCTGATTTTCTGAAAGTGATTTTTTGTAGAAATTCTCTGCTTCCTTTTCATCACCAGTTATAATCTGCTTTGAATAGATTATTTTGTACGGATGATTCTTTATTATCTTCTTAATTAAATCTGTTCTTTTTTCAAAAGGCTCATCAAGCTGCGGCTTCCCATTGTAATAAAGAATATCAAAAACATTCACTTCAACAGGAAGCTCTTTTTGAAGTTTTTCTATGTCATATTTTCTTCTTATCCTCTGGCTTATGCTCTGAAACGGCTTATACTCTTTTGTTTTATTGTCAAATCCTACTGCTTCAGAATCAAGAATGAATGAATCACCTTTAATATATTTATGAATATAATTCACAACTTCAGGAAACTGATTAGTTACATTCTCCAATCTTCTGGTAAATAAAATAACATCATCATCTTTTTTATGAATCAACAATCTAAACCCATCATATTTATATTCTACTGCACACGGTCTTCCAACTGCCTTAAACCCATCATTAATAGAAGCAACTTTCTGAGCAAGCATAGCCTTGATTGGCTTACCAACCTGCAATGTCAAGTTATCTAAATCGTTCATCTTTCCCTTTTTAGCAATATCAAATACCGCAGCCAAATCATTAGACCTATCAATAGCATTCTGAACTTTAGCCGAAGCACCCTCTTTATCCTTGAAGAATGCAGATACAATTGCCTCTCTAACCGTGCTTTCCTTAACGCCAATCCTCAAATCACCAATCAAAGTTCTAATAAGATATAACGCTTCAACAGGAGAAGCACTTGTCAACAATTCAGTAATAAGGTTTAATTTTTTTTCAACTGTCCCTTTGCCTTCGAGTTCAGGCAATTTTCGTAAATTATCAAGGACTTTTTTTATCGTTAAATTATTTGTAGATTGCAGTGTTGATTGCTTCTTGCTTTTTATCAATTTTTCAGCAACTTTTCCTAAATCTCCGATAGATTTCCACTCTTGTGTGACTTTTTTCTGGTCTGTTCCTGTTGCTTTTGAAATTGATTTTATTGCGAGCTGGCTGCTTATCCCAATTTTTTTCTCGCTGTATTCCGGGTAAATATCCCCAAGCAAGAGGTACATAACATCTCTATCTTCTTCTGAAATGCTTTTTAAAAATTCAGAAAGAATCTTTATCTTCTCAAGGCGTTTTGCAGTGCTAGAAGCCTCTTCATAAAATTCTGCAAGTTTTTTGTATTTCATGGTAAGGCACCTACGGTTCCTTCAAGATTTCCATTTAAAGAAATTTTGAGACCGTCAACTTCCCTTTTGTTAGTCATAAATTTATTCATCTCCTTCTAATAAGCAATAAAAGAAATAGAAGTTTTTAAGCTTATTCAAGAACTTTTCCATAATCCGTGAAGATTGCAGTAAGCTCTTGCGATAATCTTTTCACCTGGCTGAGATTGAATCTGAAATCTTGCTACCGGACTATCTCCAGGATTTAAAAATTGCCTGTATGTTTTTCCATTTATAATAATCTCAACCCACTCAATATAATGATCTTTGTCCATGGGGTGAGGCACAGACCCGACATTAACAATAATTTCTGAATATACCTGCTTGATAACTGGAATATGTTTTTCTTTTGATGCATCAACAGTATTTTCTTTCTGCATTATCATATTCTTCCCACAGCATACAAGAATTCCTCTAGAAGCATGAACTACTTCCACGATATTGCCACAAACTCCGCATTTGTATATCTCTAAAAGATTTGTCATTTTAATATTCCTCTGATCTGATCTGGTAATAATATCTTTCATGATCACATGAAGGGCATTTTTCTGGTGCTTCCTTTCCTAAATGAACATAACCGCACTCTCTACACACCCATTCCACCTCATTTTTTTTCTTGAATACCGTCCCTGTCTTAATCTCTTTCAGCAATTTTTCATATCGTTCTTCATGGTGTTTTTCTGCCTTTGCTATTGATCTTAATCTATTAGCAATATTGTATAATCCTTCTTTTTCAGCAATTTTTGCAAACTCAGGGTACATTTCACTATTTTCAAAATGCTCTCCATTTATTGCTGCTTTCAAATTCTCTGCAGTTGTGCCGTAAATTGTAGGAGCTTCAGTTTCTACACTAATTTTCTCATTATTGCCTAATTTTCCCTTCAGTTCTTGAATATGCTCAAAAAGCCTTTTAGCATGTTCTTTTTCATGATTGGCTGTCTCAATGAATATCTCGCCAATTTGCTCATAACCTTCTTCTTTAGCTATTTGAGAATAAAAAGTATATCTATTTCTCGCCTGGCTTTCGCCAATAAATGCTTTTGCAAGGTTTTTTAATGTTTTATCCATCTTAATAAGAATTATAATGCATTTAAAAATTCTTGTACAGAACCGACAAAATTCTGCAAGTTGGAATTTTCTGTCCCAAAAATCTTTAGATTTTTTAGCGACTTCAAATGACAGTAAAATACAAGAAGGTTTTAATGATGAAGAAGAATTACTTTCCTCTTCCTTCACCAGATCTTACACTCGGCCTTACTTTTGAAGTTGGATACTTGCTTCTTAATCCTCTTGATTTTTTAGCCGCAGAAGTCAACCCTCTAAAAGCCCTTCCCTTGCTTGCAGGATTAGTAATCCAGTCCAGTGTTTTATCATTTTTTATCTCTGCTTTGAATGGGTCAACAAGTATTACTTCATAAAAATAGTGAACTCCATCTTTTCCAATCTCATAAGAGTTCAACACCTCAAGATTATGGTACTTTCTGGCAGCCCTTTGCTCTGCTATCCATTTATAGCTCATCTTTAAATTTTTTCTTGTATGCAATCTCTTGCTTCTTCTGCCTTTGTTTGGTCTTGACCTTTTATGACCTCCTCTGTTTAATCTTACTCTTACCACTACAAACCCTTTTTTATCTTTATATCCAAGAGCTCTGGCTCTGTCTAATCTTAACGGCTTATCAACTTTAGTAAATACTCCAGATTTTCTCCATTCAACCATTCTTTCTCTGAGAACTTTCTTGTCTGGTTTCCTCCATGCCTGTTTTATATAATGATACATCCCATGCGCCATGAAATATTTAGAAAAAGTTTGTTTTTAAAGCTTAGGGTTAATTACTTTTTCATAACTTTTATAAACAAATTAATTCTTGATTTTTATATGAGCCTGTAGCTCAGCCTGGCTAGAGCGCTGCTCTGATAAAATTAAAACATGATGATTCCAGAATGTCTATCAGAAAGGCAGAGGTCCACAGTTCAAATCTGTGCAGGCTCATATAAATTTATTTCTTGCACAGATTTTCAAATACTTCAAAGTCCATGATTTTGAATGTCCCAAAAATTCATTAGAATTTTTTAGCGCTGTGCAGGATAATTCATACTAGAATTTGGAATATAAAAAAAGGATTTATCTAGTTTGTAAATAGTGAATTACTCGGTGTTAAACCCAAATTCAAGAACTAACTTTTCATCTGCGAAATTATTATTTATTATTGGCAGGTTTATTGGAATTGTCTTGAAGTAAGCTTTATTTTTTCCAACAGCTTTAATCTCTAAACTATTTTCAAGTTTCATTAGAGAGATATCTTTCATTGAGTTGACACCCGGCAGGTTAATCTCATAAACAACTTTATCAGACAGTCTTCTAATATCTGTTGATGGTTCTTTTCTTGGCAGATTTGAAAATTTTTTCTGCGCTTCTTGTGAAAAATAATTTAGTATAACTTCCTTTGTCTGTTTTTTATCTTTTTGTTTTGCTGATTGTTGCATTGCAGCACCATTTAAATTAACTCTTTTCCCGTTTATGAACAATTGAAAATTTGTTCTAGGATGGATATTCTTTTTTTGTTTCATCTCTTTCTCTAATTCTTTTTCCAGCATTTTCATTGCACTTCCTAGCATCTTATTCATTATCTTTCCCCCAAACCCATCAAACATTGATTTGGATAATCTTTCAAATTCATCAATATTATCATCTTCCCCTAACATTCCAAAATCATCTTTTTTCTTTGATTTTCCTATAACAGATCTGCCACAATAAGGGCAAAAATCATATTTGCCACTTACCTTCTTATTGCAATGTTTACATTCTTTCCTGTTGAACATAATTAGTAAAAGATGAGTTTATTTAAAAGTCTTTTGTAAACTCAGGCTTTTTTGAAACTCTCAATTTGCCGTGAGTTTAGATAAGTTAAGTTTTTATATATCTTTTATCTATTGAGATTATGAAAAACATGTTTTACGTTACAAGCCCGATATACTATCCAAATGACATCCCTCATATCGGACATGCATATACGACAATAGCAGCGGATATTGTTTCTAGATGGAACAAAATTAAAGGAGAAGATGTTTTTTTTACAACAGGCACTGATGATCATGGAAAAAAGATTGCAAACACTGCTTTAGAAAAAGGTAAAACACCAAAAGAATTTACTGATGAATTGGTTCCTAAATTTAAAGATGCATGGGAAAAATTAAATATTAAGTATGACAGATTCATAAGAACTACTGATTCTGACCATAAAAAAGTTGTGCAGGAAATATTGCAGAAGGTGTTTGATAATGGAGATGTTTACAAAGGAAAATATGAAGGAAACTATTGCACCGCATGCGAAGCATATTACACAGAAAAAGATTTAGAAGAAGGCCGGTGCCCGATACATAAAAAAGAAATAGAAAAAATGAAAGAAGAAAGCTATTTTTTCAGGCTTTCAAAATATCAGGATAAACTGCTAAAACTCTACAAAAAAAATTCTGAATTTATATCTCCAAAAAACCGGAGGCAGGAGATAATCAACAGAGTAAAAGAAGGGCTGGTTGATTTTTCAATTTCACGAACAAGTTTTAACTGGGGCATTCCTCTGCCTTTTGACAAAAAGCATATAACTTATGTCTGGTTTGATGCATTATTGAATTACTATACCTCAACAAGGAAGAAAGGGAAAGAAAATCTCTGGCCGGCAGATTTGCATTTGATTGGAAAAGATATTCTCTGGTTTCACGCTGTTTATTGGCCTGCAATACTTATGTCAACAGGAATAGAACTGCCTAAAAAAATATTTGCGCATGGGTGGTGGACATTTAATAAGGAAAAAATCTCAAAGTCAAAAGGAAAAGTTGTGAATATTGATGAGTTAATCTCTATTGCAGGAGTAGACTCAGCAAGATATTTTTTATTCAGGGAAATCCCTTTCGGGCAAGATGGGGATTTTTCAGAACAAGCTTTGATTAATAGGCATAACAATGAACTGGCAGACAAGCTTGGGAATTTAATTTCAAGAGTCTCCAGATTAATTGAAAAAAATGGCATGGAGAAAACAGAAAATAAGCTTGCAAAAAAATTAAATATTAAACAAATAGAAAAACTATTTCACGAGTATAAATTTGACAAAGTGTTAAATGAGATATTTGCTTTTATTGATGTTTGCAACGAATATGTCCAAAATAAAAAGCCATGGGAAACAAAAGACAATAAAGTCCTTTATGAGCTGGCTGATTCTATAAAATTAATCGCAATTTTATTATATCCTTTTATCCCAGGCACATCTGAGAAAATCGCGAAGCAATTTGGATTTGAGATTAGCTTTAATGAAATACAGAGTCCATTAAAAATAAATAATATTAAAAAAGAAGAGATATTATTCAAAAAGATAGAAAATGAAAGAAATAGTTGAATATAAACAGATTAAAAGAAAGTAAAAATTTGCTCAGTTTTTCCTAAAGGTATTTCTTTGTTCATCTGCCCCCATCTCGTAGTGTAAACAGAAAAATTTATATGAAGCGAACCTTTTAATTATCTAACCTCTTAAACCTAATCTCTTAAGAATCATCTCAAATATTTTTTCTTTATCTTTGTCTGAATCGTAATTAACTCCGATAATATTTGCGGCAATCTCCTTATAAGCTTTCGCTGACTTGCTTTTCGGGTTAGTATGAATAACAGCATCTTTTTTGCTTAATGACAATTGGATAGTGCTGTCTTCTGGGACCATCCCTAAAATAGGAACTTCCAGCATATCCTTAACAATCTCCGGCTTCATCTCCATCTTATTTTTCTTTACTCTTGTTACAATTACTCCAGCAACGGGTTTTTTCAATTGTTCTGCAAGTTTTATTGTTTTTAACGCATCTGTAACTGCCGGCATTTCAGGATTTGTTACAATAATAAGCTCATCTGCCATGTTAATTGCACAAATTGCTTCATTGCCAAGGCCTGCAGCACTGTCAACAATAATGTATTTTGATATTTTCCTGAAATCTTTTTTAAAATCCTTCATTTTCTCCGGCCTGATTTTGTTCAGCTCTTTTATTGATAATGATGAAGGGATAATCTTCATGCCAGAACTATGTTCATAGACTGCCTCAAATACCTTTGCTTTTTCAAGCAATACATGATTTAAGCTTACAGGGACATCAGGGGAGCCTAAATGGATTCCGACATTAGGAGTTGATAAATTTCCATCAATAATCAAAACATCCTCTCCAAAAAAATTTATAGCTGCCCCTAAGTTTATTGCAGTAGTGGTTTTCCCAACGCCCCCTTTTCCAGAGGTTATGACAATTATTTTTGACATTTTATTAAAATATTCAAAGAAGTTTGACTACCTTCTATTTAAACAAATGAAAATACCCAAAACTTCTTGTATTTCTTATTTGAATCTTTGGGGTATTTAATTTTCTATTGTAAAAGAAATTGCTTTGTATTGCTTATAAACTTTTCTAAGTTATCAGCGTAGATTTTTAGCTTCTCCAGATTGACATTAATCTCTTCCCCTCTATAGAATATCTTTAAATTAACATTTTTTCTAAACTCCCCTACTCGTTCTTTTCTCAAATCCTCAATTTTCTTGAACATCTCATACATATCAATGACTTCCTGAAAATTTTTGTCTTTTTTGAACAACTCCCTGACTTTTTCTATTTTTGCTACAGGATTTGTTGGGACAGAGGAAATTTTCTTCTTCTTTTTAGCATGTTTTAGTATAACATCTACGCTTGTCTCAATCATCTTTCTCCATCTTAGAAGCAGATTCATTATTACATCGCAAGTTTTAGTATACTTTAAACTTACATAAAGAAGATGATCTGCACTTATTTTCTCCTGAATTATCTCTTCCATATCCATCCCAAAATATATAATTAAACGTATATTTTAATAGGAAAAACGGCTTTTTATATCTATCTAAGAATTGTATTTCTGGTCTTCTTCAATACCTGTTTAGCAATTATCAAAAATTCCTTTATTTTTTCATCACTAATAATCTTCTGTTCTAGATTTTTTGACAAGATTACAACTTTGCCATTTTTCATAAATTCAAAAGGGCTTTCCTTGTGCCTCTTCACCAAGTCAAACAGTTCAAAAATTGATCTTAGTTCTTGTTCAGTTATGTTATATCTTGGAGCACAGCTTTTCTCAAAGGTCCTTAGATTTTCTTTTGAATCTGTATAAAGCGATATTCTCTTAAATAAATATTCATATTGCAATATTAAGTTAATACAGTTAGCAACTGCTATGTTTGTTTCAAGAAGAATTCTCAGTAACAGCCTTTTATCTTTAATCAATGGAAGAGTGATATAAAACATATGGTCTGCGGCCTGAATTATCTTCTCTGCTTTATTAAGTGACTCTAGGAATTTTTCCATTTTCAGTTAAAAATCAGAGGAGGTTAAGATTAATATAATTATCTGACACAAATATCTTTATCAAAAACTTCTTATATTAGTGTCAGAGAAGTTTTTGGGACAGAAAATAAAATACAATTGCAAAATCCCATACATTTATTAATTTTGTTTTCTGTATAAATTTAAAGATATTACAACTAACATGAATGTAAACTATATGTCAGAGCTCCCAAAACATGAATGTGGGAATTATTATACTCGTGTTTTTCCTGTTTATGAAAAGATAAGCAGCAATGAAACAATTGATATAGGGCGTATAGGATATTGTAAAACATGTGATTCTTATACCCCTGCAGCATCTCCTTTTTCAGATAATAAAAAATTTAATCACAGTAAATCAAAGAATTTTAAGGATATGCTGAAATTATTAAAAGATAATAATTTAATAAGTGACTTAGAAAAAATGATGAAATCTAAAGGTTAAATTGTGAATTTACCATCTTTATAGATTATTATTTCTGTACCATTTTCCAGCTCTGCACTGACTTCTCTATTTTTTGTTGAAACAATGTCTGTATGCACAACAGAATCATTATACCCCATCTCTTTCCATTGCTCTTCAGACATATTAGACAAATCTCCAGGATATGAATCTTTGTAGGCAGAGCCCAATGCTATATGCATATTCCCGTGTTCCCCCCCGATATTCTCATCAAACAATGTTTCTGCCATGAATTTTTCAATCCTTGACAATCTTGAATCAGTCAAAGAAAACTCTCCAATCTTGTCTGAACCTTCATCAGTTGCAATCATCTCTTTTAAGAGTTCTTCGCCTTTCTCTGCTTTTGCTCTTACAACTTTCCCATTCTTAAACTCTAAATAAATTCCTTCAATTAAATTTCCGTATCTATACAAAGGCTGATTAAATTTTGCATATCCTTCTGTCTGGCGCCAGTCAGGGGAAATAAAAATCTCAAAGCTTGGGATATTTCTGCCAGAGCCTCCCATCCATTCCCTGTTTTTCCCAATTCCTACTATCAAATCAGTATCTTCTGATTTTATGCGCAGTTTTTTTATGTTCATCTCATTAAGATTATTTTTTACTCTCTCAACTTCAGCCATAATCTCTTTCCATTTAGAAACAGGACTTTCATGGTCAAGCTGGCAGGCTTTGATTATCTGCTCCCAGTATTCTTCCAAAGTAAGATTAGCTTCTTTGGCCATTGCCTCAGTCCCATATAATCCAAGAGTCCAGGTAAGCTCCCCTCTGTTTTCTTTATCTGTTTTCCAATCCATATAAGGCTTGAATGCTTTTGATTTTATCATTATTTTTTTTGGGTCAACATCTTTTAATTCATATTTGTTTGTGTCTGAGATAATGCTTACGAAATGATGCGCTTGCTCTATTTTTCCTTTTAGGTATTTTTCAGGGAAAAAGTTTAATTGTTCATAATTTGCAATCTCATAATACTCTTTTGAGATATCATCTGGAAGGTAGTTAATAATTGGGTACGCCCCTGCTTTAAGAACAGCTCTTCTTAATGCAATCAGCATTGGTTTTGCGGATTCTGAAACCTGCAGGAAAACAACCTCTCCTTTTTTTATTCCCTCTCCAGAATTAAGTGCGAAGTTTACCAATACATCTGCATATCTGTCAAGTATTTCCTCTGAGGGGGTATATGTTTTATCTGCCATGTTTTTGCTGGTTTATTGAGGTTTATAAATTATTTTATTTAATCTCATAAAGAAAAGAAAAATTAGATAATTAGAAAGTATCTTAAGAACTAAGCTCTAAAATAGCTTCTGCTAAATCTCCATTTACAGATTCTAAAACTTTTCTTGCCTGCTCTTTTGTGCATCCGGTTTTGCTTATCACTGTTTGAATATCCTCTTCTGAAATTTTAGCAACCTCTTCCTTTACCTCTCCTGTTATCTGGAAAGACTCCTGGCCTTGCATATTTATCTTTGATACATTCGGGTTTTCAATAATTATTTTAGAATCATCTGTTTTCTCTATAATAACTCTTGAAGCATCTATCTCATTCTGGGATATTCCCATCTGCTTCATTAATGCCTGCATTTTTTTTGGGTTTAATCCTCCGAACATTTTAATAAATTATTCCTAAAGAAACCCTAAACAGCAATATTAAAACTATAAACACAATAACATATGTTGGCTTTAAGTTAAATTTGCTTGGATATTCCTCATTATATCTAACTAATCCTCCGAATCCTCCTGGAAGATTCACCTGGTTCTGATTTGCCATGTTCTAGTTAAATACAGATAGTTTTTAAAAGTTGTCATGAATTATTGATATATGCCTCTAAAAGAAATAAAAAACTGGAATATTGAAGTAGAAAAGTCAATTGTAGATAAATGGAAAAAATCAGAGATGTTTAAATTTGATAAGAAAAATAGAAAAAAAATATACTCAATAGACACCCCTCCTCCATATGTTAATGCACCCATACATATCGGACAGGCAATAACCTACTGCTATATGGATTTTTTTGCGCGTTATAAAAGAATGAAGGGGTTTGAAGTTTTGTTTCCTCTTGGACTTGACAGAAATGGTTTGCCGATTGAAATGGCAGCTGAAAAGAAGTTTAATATTTCTGCATTTCAAATTGGAAAAGACAAATTTATTGATTACTGCAGAAAACTTTTAGAGGAGACCTCTATAGAATCTACAGATACTTTTGCAAAATTAGGGATATCATTCACATCTTACAAGCAAGGGGGCCATATCGGAGCTGTTTATCTAACAGATTCTCCTGAATACAGAACTATTACTCAGGCAACATTTATTGATTTATTCAAAAAAGGGTTGATTTATGAAGATACAAGAATCAACAACTGGGATCCGAAATTACAGACTACTCTTGCTGATTCTGAAATTGAATATAAAGAGATTCCATCAACATTTAATAATATCATGTGGAAAGTCAAAGAGACAGGAGAGGAGATAATCATTGGGACTACAAGGCCAGAATTAATTCCAACATGTGGAAGAGTTATTGTTAATCCAGGAGATAAAAGATACACTCACCTTAAAGGAAAGACCGCAATCTCCCCGATATTTAATAAAGAAGTTCCTATCATACTTCACCCTCTGGCAGACCCTGAAAAAGGAACAGGAATTGTCATGATGTGTTCAGCAGGAGATTTGTCAGATATCCAGTTTTTCAGAGAACAAAAAATAGAACCAGTTATTGCTATTGAGAAAGACGGCAGTATGAACAATCATGCAGGACCATTAAAAGGATTAAAGGTTAAAGAAGCTAGAAAAAAAATTATTGAATTATTAAAAGAAAAAAACCTGTTAGTTAAACAGGAGCAAATATCGCACAGAACCCCCATTTCTGAGCGTTCTGGCGCAGAAATTGAATTTATTGAAATGCCTGAATTTTACTTGAAACAGATAGATTTTAAGGAGGAAATAAAAAAAATTTCTGACAAAATAAATTTTTACCCTAAAGAATCTAAGAAAATTTTGCTAGACTGGATTAATTCTGTTTCAATTGACTGGCCAATATCCAGAAGAAGATTTTATGCAACACCTATCCCTTTATGGTATTCTAAAGAAAAAGGAAATAAGATTGTAGCTATTGGAAAACCAGGAATATATTATGAACCTTGGAAACAATCACCAGATAAAGATTTTGAGGTATTACAAGACGGGAAAAAGATAGGATTAATTGCTGATTTTAAGAATTTAAAATGGAAAGGAGAAGAAAGAGTGCTTGATACATGGATGGATTCATCTATTTCAGAGCTAGTTATTTTAAAATATAAAACTGACGACGAATTTTTTAAGATGGCATATCCTGCAACACTAAGACCGCAAGGAAAAGAAATTATCAGAACCTGGCTGTACTATACACTACTCAGAGGGTATCTTGAAACAGGAAAGGCGTGTTTTGAGGATGTATGGATTAATCAGCATATTGTAGACAGCAAAGGATATAAAATGTCCAAATCAAAAGGAAATATTATTGACCCTCAAAAACTTCTAAATAATTATGGAGGGGAAGCAATTAGATTTTGGGCAGCTCTTGAGGGGGATTTATCAAAGCAGGACCTAAAATGCTCTGAGGAAAAAATCAAGGCAGAGCTAAAAACATTAAGCAAAATATTAAATGTCTCTAAATTCGTCATGTTATTTGATAAGCCAAAGAAAAAACCAAATATAGAAAAATTAGACAAATTATTTATTGATTACATAGAAAATTTAACTGATGAAATTGATAAATCATATACTGAATATAATTTTCATAATCCTGCATTAAAATTAAGAAGATTTTTATGGGAGATTTTTGCTTCAAATTACATAGAATTAGTTAAAGCAAGGGCTTATAACCAAGAAAATAAATTCTCTAAAGAGGCATCTGATTCAGCTAAATACACTTTACATTTTTTATTGGAGAGGTTTTTAATTTTATTATACCCTATCACCCCGCAAATAACCAGTATTATTGCAAAAGAAAAAGGAATTAATTTATTTGAAGCTGAATATCCTAAAGCAAAAAAAGGAAGTTCTGATTTATACATTATTGAGAAAATAATAGAATTTAATGGGATGGTTTGGAAAGAAAAAAGAGAAAAAGAAATCTCACTAAGAAATCCCATCAAAGGGATAAAAATTCCAAAAGAGTTAAATGATTTTGAAAAAGATATTATCCTCGCTCATAACATAATTTAATTATAAAAAACTCCTTGTCATTTACCATTCATTAAAAGGATGGTTTTTTGGAGTTTTTTAGCCAGAGAAAAAGAGACAATTACCTTGTAATTGTCTGCCACCTAAAGGAGGCAGTTTATTCTTTTTCTCTGTATAATAATCCTTTTAAAGATAGATTTTGAGGTATATTCATGAATGTTTCAACTTATTCCCTGCAATACTTAAAAGAGATATCTTTAAAAGGAAAATCTGAAAAAGAAATAAGAGAATTAATTATTGAACATAACAATCAACTTATGTTTATAAAAGATGCTCATTGTGGAGAAGGGTATACAGCAGGAGTGATAGAAATTGATAAAAAAGATTCTGAATGTTATAAAATAAACACCTCTAAAGAAAAAAAAAGATTACATTTTCATGATTTAGAAGGGTTATTAAAACCAGATATCTCTTTTGCTACTTAAAATTATACTCAATTTTATAAACATTCTTTTTCTTAAGTTATTATGGGAAAACTAGATAAAATAGAGCTTGAAGAAGTTGTGGAAGAGCTTGAACAGTATAAAGGCAGAGCGACAGAATTAATTAGTGTTTACATACCAGAAGGGCAGAACATATACACTGTTGCAGACCAGCTTGAAGCAGAAAAATCTACTGCAAAAAATATAAAATCCACAGCAACAAGGAAAAATGTCACTAATGCTCTTGAAAAAATAACAAGGTTTCTTAAAACTTTGAAAAAAACTCCTGAGAATGGGATTGCTCTATTTTCCGGAAATGTATCAAAAGTTGAGGGGCAGGAAGATTTGCGATTGTGGGATATTGAGCCGCCAATGCCTTTAAAGACGAGATTGTATAGATGCGATAAAGAATTTGTAATAGAACCGTTGAAAGAGATGCTTGAAGTTTCAGAAGTTTTTGGATTGCTTGTAATGGACAGGAAAGAAGCAACTATTGGATTGTTGGAAGGGAAAAGAATAGAGATATTGCAAAAATTAACTTCAGGTGTCCCAAGCAAAGTTAGAGCTGGAGGGCAATCTTCGCAGAGATTTCACAGAATCACTGAGGGGTTGACAAAAGAATTCTACAAAAGAATTGCTGATGAAATGAAAGAAATATTTTTTGAAATGCCAAGACTTAAGGGAATTTTAGTTGGCGGACCGATTCCAACAAAAGATGAATTTTTAGATGGAGAGTATATGGCAACTAAATTAAGGGAGAAAGTTATTGGAAGAAAAGATATAGGCTATTCTGATGAACATGGAATAAAATTACTGGTAGAATCCAGCCATGATGTTTTAGCCCAGCAGGAAATTATCCACGAGAAAAAAATCCTTGAAAAATTTTTTGAAACTCTTGGAGAAAGACCGGAGCTGGCAAGTTATAAAGAAGAGTACATCAGAAAATCTTTAGAATATGGAGCAGTTGACCTGCTTCTCTTATCTAAAAAAATTGACAAGAATATTATAAGGGAATTAAAAAGGATGGCAGAAAATACATCTGCTAAAGTAGAGATTATCTCAACAGATACTCCTGAAGGAGAGCAGTTCAACAATATTTCTGGAATTGGGGCTATTTTGAGGTTTCGGATTTCATGATACAGAAATTCTTGTAAACCAATGCATTTAGGCAGTGGACAGTTATTTTACTATTTTTTCTGGAGCTTTTTCAAGAAGAAATTTGTTGCAAGGATAATTATAAATATAATTGAAAACCAGAATAAAGAATAATATGGGATTCCTAAATTCAGACTTGTATGATAAACCCAATTGACATTGTCCTCATAAGATGTCAAAACTCTTGTTATAATGAAAATTATTACTACTTGTATAAAACTCAGCATCCATGAATTTTTTTGTTTTGGTTTTATAAAACGCATGCCATAAATTGCTAAAGGGATTGTAAAAAGATGTTGGAGTGTAATAATCTTAGCCAATATAGGCCCTTGCTCAAAAAAATAGTCTACAATGTTTAATAATGAATTTCCAAATATTAAGAAGTAAGTAAAATCAAATGCCCAGATAATCAAAGGAATTGTTAAGATGTTAAGCTGGCTTTCAATAAGAAGATGGTTTCTTTTTAAAAACCCTATGCCTAAAAGAATTAATCCGATATAGCAGAACCATAAGATATGCACAGAACCATACACAAAAAAAGTGTCTATGATTGCGGTTATCCCAAAGATTAGAAATATGAGTCCTATAACATTAATCATTAACAGGCGTTTTTTCATATTCCACCTAATCTCAGCAGGTATTAATATTTATTGATGCAGAACAGGAAAGATTCTGCAAGTTGAATTTTGTTTTCATCAAAAACTCAAACAAAGGGCCTATAAAACAATGGGGAATATCCAAAGAGTTTTTGATAATGCTTTTAAATGATTCATTCTTTAGTCAATTATGGAAGTAAGCAGCAAAACAATTGATGAAATTGATGAGGCAAAGGAGAAAGAAAGCTTAAAAATAATTGAAGCTGTTTTTTTTGTGTCAGGAAGATTCCTGTCAATGCAGGAATTAGTTTCTTTATCAGATCTAAACCCTCTTATAATCAGAGAACTTATTGGTAAATTGCAGGAAAAATATGAAAAAAATGATTCAGCGATTGAGATTGTTGAAAAAAATAATTCCTGGAAAATGGATGTGAGGCAGGAATATTCATATATAATAAATAAATTAGCTACAGGCTCATCAGAATTTTCCAAAGCTGAACAGGAAACACTTGCAATTATAGCATACAAGCAGCCAATAAAACAGTCAGTGATTATCAAGATTCGTGGAAATAAAGCCTATGACCATATAAAAAAATTTGTTGAGCTTGGATTATTGAAAAAGAAAAAAATAGGGCACACTAATGAACTAAGCCTAAGCGATGAATTTTATGATTATTTTAACATTGATTCAAGCAGGGAAGGTAATCCTCTTAAAAATACCAAAGAATTAGAAGGAGAAGGATAAAGTGGATTTATTAACAATTATTTATTTAGCATATTCATTTGTGGCATTTTATTTTCTGTTTCTCTTTATATTGATTTATCTTCAAAACAGAGATAAAATTTTTGAATATCCAAAAGTAACTGAAAGTTATTCTCTAACTATTGTTGTTCCTTGCTACAATGAAGAGAAAAATATTGAGGGGACTGTTCAGGCGTTAATAGATTCTGATTATAAAGGTTTGAAAAAAATAATTGTCGTTGACGATTGCAGCACAGATAATTCTTACAGTATAATAAAAAAATTGGCAGGAAAATACCATAAAGTTATGGCCTTGAGAACTCCAAAGAATACTGGAAAGGCCAGTGGGGCAAAAAATTATGGCGCGAGATTTGCAGATAGCGAACTAATTGGATTCACAGATGCTGATTCCTACCCTCAAAAAGAGTCTATAAGCAAGATGATTGGTTTTTTTGATGATAAAAAAACAGGTGCAGTAACATCTATGGTCTTAGTTAAGGAAAGAAAAAGTTTCATTGAAAAACTTCAAGCTATTGAATATAAGATTATTGCATTCTCCAGGAAATTGCTAGGATTTGTGGATGCAATTTATGTAACCCCTGGGCCATTGGCAATTTACAGAAAAGCTGCCTTTGATGAAATTGGGGGGTTTGATGAAAATAATATGACAGAAGACATTGAGATAACATGGCATTTTGTTGCCAAGGGTTACAAAATTCATATGAGCATCCCTTCAAGAGTGTATACTGTTGCCCCAAATAATTTCAAGGCGTGGTATAATCAAAGGATAAGATGGAATGTAGGGGGATTACAAACAATTAACAAATACAAAAAGGCTTTTCTGAAGGTTGGTATACTCGGCAAATTCATACTTCCTTTTTTTGTTTTATCATGGGTGTTAGGGATTGTAGGATTGACTGTTTTAATTTATAGGATATTTAATAGATTGGCTGTTCAGTATTTTTCCAGCATATATTCTATTCAGGCTCAGACAGCTCTCTTAACATTAAAAGATATAAATTTAACTCCGAGCATTCTGGTCTTTTTTGGATTGATGCTAATCTTCCTTAGCCTTTCTTTTACATCAATTGCTTTGATACATGCAAGAGAAAAAGAGTTTAAAAAGCATGGACTACATTATATTCTGCTTTATATGTTTATTTATTTGATGATATACCCGGCAATATTGATAAACTCAATGTATAAATTTGCAAAAGGAAAACATTCCTGGTAAAAATATAAATCATAGATTTAAAAAGTGAAAATAGAAGTAAATTTTAAGATGTTTGAAAATAAAAAAAATGTTTTTTGGGAAGCACTGCTTGTAACTCTGGTTGTATTCATCTTGGGGTTGCTTTTGGGGGTTGCTTTTGAAGGAAGCAGATTAGATACAATAAATGAGTATTATGCTAAATCTGAACTGTCCATAATAGACATGGTTGCATTGAATAATCTAATTAATTTAAAAGATGTTAACTGTGATTTAATATTTGAATCTAATGTTAATTTTGCAAATAAAATTTATGAAGAAGCTATTTTATTGGAGAGATATGAGCAATCAGGAAAAATTACTGATGATATCAAGCTGACACATAAGAAATATGATCTTTTAAGGACATTTTTATGGATAAATCTAATGAAAGCAGAAGAAAAGTGCAGCGAAAAATTCCCTTTGATAGTTTATCTTTACGAATATGAGCCAGAAGAGCTGACAAAAAGGGCAACGCAAAAAGTCTGGTCTAAAGTTTTAATGGATTTAAAAGAGGAAAAAGGAGATGAGATAATCTTAATCTCCATAGCAGTAGACAACAGCTTAATTTCTTTAAATTCAATAATCAATAAATTTAACATTTCTGAACTCCCAGTGGTAATTGTTAATAATGAGCATGTTGTTGAAAAGTTATCTTCTTCAGAAGAGTTAAAGAAATACTTAGATGAATAATATCTTTTTAAGAATAGAAATATTAAAAAAGAGATTTAAACTGATTTTTTTATGAATGATTGTTTTGAATGTGGTATTTCTGAAAATAAGGCAAGGTTGTTTGATGTAATCTCTGAAAAAGAGATTGTTCATGTGTGTGAAAAATGTTTGTCTTATGATCCAATGCCTATGCTTAAAAAACCCACTAGTTTTCAGCTTAAGCAGTCTGAAAAAGAAAGACAAGAATCTATTCTTAAAAATGTTGCGGATAAAAATTACTATAATGTGGCTCACGGACATCATATAAAGAGGCATCCTATAACTTACTCTTCTGAAACAGGGATTAGGATGAAGCCAAGGTCAGATCTTGTCCATAATTTTCATTGGGATATCATGATGGCGAGAAGGTTAAAAAAATTAAGCCAGGCACAGCTGGCAAGGGAGATAGGGGAATCAGAAGCTGCGATTCATATGGCAGAAAATGGTGTTCTTCCTGAGGATGATTATAAGATTATCAAAAAACTTGAAAGCTATCTGGGAATAAGGCTTGTGAAAGAAGAACGGGCTAAAGAAAGAGAAAAGAAACAACCAGCAAGAATAATTGGTTTTGATCCAATGGAGATTAAAAAGATTACAATTTCAGATTTAAAAAAGATGAAGGAGCAAAAGGAAGAGGCATTAAGAGAGTTAAATGAGGAAGAGATTGAAAATGAACTGCAAGAAAATGATGCAAATTCAAAAGACGAATCACCAGGAAAGATGCCTCTGATGAAAAAATTAAAAGGAATTTTTTTTAGAAAGAGTGAATCAAAATCTTTATAAACTAAATTAATGGATTCTTATTATGGAAATTAATATTCTTAAAGATTCAAAGGATGAGATGGAAATCCAGCTTGAAAACCTAACAATGGCTGAGCTTCTTAGAGTTTATCTAAACAAAGACTCGGCAGTTAGTTTCTCTGCATGGAAAAGAAAACATCCTACTGAAAAACCTATTTTAGCAGTAAAAACAAAAGGGAAAACTCCTAAAAAAGCGGTAAATGAAGCTGTTTCTGCTATAATAAAAGATCTGGACAAAGTATCTGGAGATTTCAGCAAACTAAAGTAACTTTTTTTATCAAAAACTTTTTGTATTTTACTGTCAGAGAAGTTTTTTTGGTAGAACCGGCAAAATTCTGCAATTTGGAATTTTGTGGGAAACAAAATGCTTTTGCAATTGTCTTTTGTTTTCTGCATGACAATAATCTTTATTAATTAAAAGAATATCTTGATTATGGACCATTAAATTAAATAGGTATATAACTTGGAATCTGAAAAAACAGAAAGAATCTCAACAGGAAGTTTTGATTTGAACGACTGGCTTTATGGCGGATATGAAACAGATGTAATAACAATGATTGCGGGGCCTCCTGGTTGCGGAAAAACTAATATGAGCATTCTCACAGCATGCAGTCAGGCAAAAAAAGGAAAGAAAGTTATTTTTATTGACACAGAAGGGGGGTTTTCTGTGGACAGGATAAAGCAGATTATAGAAAAAGATTATGAAGAAGTTCTAAAAAATATCTTTTTATTGGAGCCTACTAGTTTTGAAGAGCAGAAAAAATATTTCCTAAATTTACTGGATAAGATAAAAAAAGAGTATATAAGCTTAATAATTATTGATGGTATGGCGATGCATTATCGATTGGAGTTGGGTGACGCTGCTAATACCAAAGAGAATAAAAAAGTAAAAGAAGTCAATAAAGAGATGGCAAAACAGATGAGAATTCTTGCTGAGATTGCAAGAAAAGAAAAAATCCCAGTCATTATCACTAATCAAGTTTATGGAGGATTCTTGTCTGAAGAAGACTGGAAAAAAGGGGTAGAGAGGGAAACAAATATTGTCGGGGGGGATTTGTTCAAATACTGGAGTAAGTGTATTATTGAGCTGAAAAATGATAAAGGAAAAAGAAAAGCTGTTTTATTAAAACACCGAAGCCTGCCTCAGAAAGAGATGTATTTTGAGATTAGAGAAAAAGGGATTTTTAAAAAAGGGTGGATTTAAATCAAAAAATCCTTGCGTTTTACCACGGCTTGAAAGCCGAGGTTTGTTGAGAATTCATCAAGATGTGAAACATCTTGAGTGTGCTCAAGAACTTTCAGTTCTTGACATTTGGAGACAGAAATTCTGACAATTGCTAAAGGCAATTGTCCACTGCCTAAATGCATTGGTTTACAAGAATTTCTGTATTACTAACTTCACTGGCTCAACACCGTACATTTTAAATTCAGATTCAATTTTTTTTCCTATACTTATTCCTGGTTGTAGCTTATTATACATTAAAGGCAAAAGTTCTAAAGCAGAACTCATACTATAAAATCCATGTTTCTCCTCTATTAATTCTTCCACATTTTTGCCGTCGTCTCTTTTTTCCATCCTATTAGTCAAACTTATAACTCCTATAATATTTATCTTAGACTCCGTTAGGCTATCAATCGTCTTGATTAAGGATTCGCCAGTTGTTGTAACATCTTCAAGAACAACTACTTTCCCTTTAGGCATACCCACAAAATATTTATCCTTTACATCTCCATGCTCCTTAGGTTTTGCTCTTCCCATAGCCAATGCATGACTTCCCTTAGAATAATTCTCTTTTTGTTTTGCCAATTTATATTGTGCTATAATTCCTATCTTTGTAGCTCCATCTGGAACACCATAGAAAGTATCAACATCTAACTTATTATCTTTTGCAAAGGCTATAATAAAATCCGCTAACCTGTCAGTTAGAAATACATCTCCTGTAATATTCCTCCAATTAACATAAAAATGGGATTTTCTCCCAGATTTAAGAGTAATTGCTTCATCAAAAAACCCATACACATTATTTTCTTCTATAAATTTATTGAACTCTTCCTGGATAAAATTCATGAATAAAATCAAGTTAGTAAGTTTTTAAGAATTATTATAATCAAGAAACATGATTTATTTGTATAAAAAACTCTTTGTTTTTTAGCCAGAGAAAAAGAGACAATTGCAAGGTATTCATACATTTTAATGTCAAGATTCTTGACTAAAACTCTATACTAAAGTGTGGAGTTGAATCTTGAGCATCCTAAAAACAAGTGCCGAACAAACTCCATC
>Ga0209518_1001071_pt1 | contig 31642 bp, 36 predicted proteins | sample RifGroB1_FD_183993 | JGI IMG/M metagenome (GOLD analysis project Ga0209518, IMG submission 183993) | Groundwater microbial communities from Rifle, Colorado, USA - Groundwater B1 (SPAdes) (version 2) | ecosystem: Environmental > Aquatic > Deep subsurface > Groundwater | place: Rifle, Colorado...
AATTTTTCCAGCTTTCAAAAGTTTTTCTTTTTCCATATATTTTTATGGAGAGTATATTTAAATATGCTAGGGTATCAGCCTTTCTCTCTTAATCTCCTTGATTTAGGAATAAAATTTCCTATCTTTTCTGCTGAAGCTTTCCCGCATCCAAGAAAGTCATCTTTATACTTCATAGCTAAAATTCCCTTTTTTTCTGATTTAATATTCAGTTCATGCCCTTTCATCCATTGCTCTGCCTGTTCTTCATCAAGCTCAAAAATATTATTTTTTATCTGGTAATTTAACATATGCACCCCTTCTATACTTAATCTAATCTCCTCATCATAAAATTTTGCAAAGTAAACGCCGACTCTCTCTATTGGGACACTCTCCTCTAATTTTTTTATTTGTTTAGCATTCATGCTTCCATTAAATAAAAATATTCTCTCAGCCCCTCTTCTTAATAAGATCCCTGGAATTTTTTCAACCCCAAACTGCTCATTTAGTCTCTGCACTATTTCCTGCTTTTCTTTTTCACTAAATATTTTTAGCTCATTGTAGTTATTTTTTTGTTTCATGCGGATGTTTTAGATGTTTACTAGACTCGGCATCATAAACCCTTTTCCTAAGATAAGAAGTTGACCATTTATGATCTCTTTTGTTAAAATAGACTTTTATCGGCAGGTCATAGCCGGTATATTGCTTCCCTTCCCAATCTTCACCTATAATTCTAACATCTGGCTTAATCTCTTTTAATAGACTATAAAGCTCTTCTTCAGTGTTGTACATTTTAATTTCATCAATGTACTTTACTGATTTTAGGATGATTTCTCTTTCTTCTAATGTTTCAACTGGCTTATTCTTTTGTTTTCTGTCTAAACTAGGATCTGACTGCAAACCTACAATAAGATAGTCGCATACTTTTTTGCATTCTTCAAACACCACAAACTTCTTGAGTATTACCGCCAGCTGAAGCAGGCGGTTTGTTTGAAGTTTGTGGGACAGAAAACAAAAGACAATTGCAAGGCAGTTGTCTGCCACATAAATGTGGCAGTTTAATTTTGTTTTCTGTATCAAGATTTGCCCTGCATGAAGCAGGTCAAAACTTCCGCATGTAAAACCAATTATTTTTTTTAATTTTTTCATGTATATCTAACATTTGCATTGCTTTAATTTATTTCCTAAAAATAATGGTGGAAGAACAATATCACTTAAGCAGCAAGGAATTAAGACTGCTATAAAGATTGATATAAATGCTGATAAAAAGAATAAAGGAGTCAAGGACGAACTAAATAATAATAAATAAAATAAGCTTGCAAATACAGATAAGAAAATATGGATAAAATGAGGAATTTTAGTAATTTTCGTGCTTATTCCAACTAATCCTCCAGAAAGAAGTATCAGTAAAACTATTATAGGCTGTTCAATTAAAGGCAAATCAAATTGAGTATCAAACAAAAATAATCTTGCTCCTAAATAAGGCACTATAATATCACTTAAACTTCCAATAACTAGCGCTCCTGTAACCCCAATTAACAATGCCATAATAAAATTATCCTTATACTTGTAGAAAATTGCTGTAGAGACAACAGCAGATGCAAATAAATGAGCAAAGTGTGTTGCTTTAAATAAAGATTCTGAAATTATTAAATTAGTGGCATATAAAACAATTACAACTAAAATAATCGCAATCAAAGTTGCTCCGAAAGTAAAGGGGATGTGATGCTTTAATTCATGGATTACTATTTTTATATTTTTTTTCATCATTTCACTCTCCTGAACTTTGCTATAAAAAACCCTTCTGTATCTGCATCTTGAGGGTATATCCTACAGGAGTATTTTACCTCTTCTAAATATTCCTTGTCTTCCCATTTTTTTATTCCGCTTCTTGATTTAATTGGAAGTGAGATTGATTCTATTTTTATTCTTTCATTTAGATAATTAAGTACTGAATCAACAACCCCCTCATTTTCTTCTGGCGCATGGGTGCAGGTGCTATAAACAATTTCCCCTCCAACTTTTAATAATTCAAATGCAGACATAACCAAGCTTCTTTGTATTTTTGGAAGGTTTTTTATTGTATTTATATTCCACATAGAATATGTTTTTGGGCTGCTTCTTAAAGTTCCCTCTCCAGAGCATGGGGCATCAACTAAAATTTTGTCAAAGCTGAATCCTTCTTTCTTCAATATCCTACAGAGTGCTGCGCCATCTTTTTTAGTGATTATTGTATTTATAACCCCGCATCTTTCTAAATTGGATGCAAGAATTTTTATTCTTCCAAGACTAACCTCATTTGCTATTATTGTCCCTGTGTTTTCCATTTTTGAAGCGAGCTGGGTTGTTTTGCTTCCAGGAGCAGAGCATAAGTCCAAAATTAATTCTCCTGGTTTTGGCTCCAAAGCAATAACAGGGAGCATGCTGGCAAGCTCTTGAATATAATAATATCCTAGCAAATGCTCCAGTGATCTTCCAAGCTCTCCAGGCTCTAAATTTGATTCAACTACCATAATTTCAGGATAATTTTTCCAAAGGGAATTTATTTTCCATCCTTTTTTTTCGAGTCGTTTCTTTAATTCTTCCGGAGATATCTTCAGAGTATTGCATCTGATTGACCTAACAGGAGGTTTTTTTAATATCTCAATATAATCACCAAAATCCTCGCCAAGAAGCTCTTTCATTCTTTTGATAAATAATTCTTTTAATTCCGGAAATTTTTTTGAATTCATATTAATTTAAATTTTATAATTTTCACAATACTATCTTCATTAATTTTTTTATTATAATACTGAGAGTATGTTTTATACATTTCTTCTTTAGATTCATATTTTTCATGACCTTTCAAATCTTCTTCATTTAAATTACCTAAAATTTTTTCTTTTACAAAGATAACTTCTGCTTTTGCAAATTCTTTTTTTGTTTCACTTACCAAGAAAGAAATTTCATCCCCTACTGAAATATCTTTATCATCAAAGAATCTCCAAGTATTATTTTTCCCTCCTTTTAATATTAACTCACTAAGTGCTTTTTTAAATTTTAATTCTTTCATCTTAAAAATCTCCTAAAGTTGTTTGTTTTTTGTCCTTAATAATATCATTAACATCAGAATTAAAAATCTGAAAGATATTCTCAACAGCAGGAAGGATTTGGTTTTTAAGGTAATATTCTATATTATACTCTCCAGCTTCATCAGGCAGTTTGACTTTCTCCCTTACAAGTTTTTTCTTCTCTTTTGTTTCTGCAATGTAATACTCAACTAAATTCCCCTGGCTGACAGGAATTTCCCTTTCCTGCATTTTTCTTGCAGCAATGACATGAGGCGAAACAGCCTTATATTCAGAAATGGATTTTTTTAACTGGGTCCTTATTATCAAATCTTCTTTGTTTATTTTTCTTTGCTGCAGTTTTTTAATAATTTCCTTAACATATTGCAACGCATTTTTTTCATTGCCATCTTCTAAGATTTGCCTGATTATTCTGTTTTGAACTTCTCTTGCAAGTCTGCACCAATCTCTTCTGACTGTCTCAAAACCTCTTATTTTTAATTTGTTATTCTTATCAATTAATGCATATTTCTTTTTTGCCCCGGCAGTCCCGGCCCTTGTAGTAACCCAGATGCCTCTCTTGAAAAATCCTTCCAATTCAAGCTCCATTATCCCTGGAAGATTTGAATTAAGCTCTTTTAAAAATTTTAAAATTTGATCTTCGCTTTTTTTGCCTCTAAGAAATGCTATGCTGTCTGTATCAGAATAAATTATCTTGAACTCTTGTTTATTGATCTCCTCCATTGTGTCTTTTATAGCTTTTCTTGCAAATGCCGCTGATGCAGCCGCTGCTTCAGGGCAGTAATATCTTGCTCCAAAGAACCCTTGATATCCATAAGCTGAATTTACCAATAATTTAAAGGCATTGCTCCTAGCCTTTTTTATCACATCCGGCTTGTGCTTCAGCTCTTCTTTGTAGTGTTTTCTTTTTTCTATAATTTCTTTTAACATTTCTGGAAAAAATCCAATCTCTTTTGCAAAATATAATTTCTTGCCGCCTGTCTCTATATTGTAGGAATCTTTTTCAGGTTTCTCTAAAAAAGTTGACTTTGAAAGATTATATGTTACAATAACACTGCCATAACTGCTTGTAAAATCAAACATAACAACATCTTCATAAAGGCCTGGTGCCGGCTCGAATACAAAAGCTCCTTCATATTTTTCCCTTTGCCTTCTTTCTGAAATCTCATCATGCATCGGCCTTTTTTCAGGTATTTCATTAAACTTTTCCAGATTATGCAGAATGTAAGATTCAACATTCTTGGACATCCCATTCCTCGAAACATCAAAAATAGGTTCTTGCATTATTTTTGTAAACTCCAGCATGTCTGGCCACATTTTTTCAAACAAACCAAAAGTTAAAATTGAATCATGCAAATTATACTCATAATATTTTTCCCAGTCACCTTCCCCAATTTTTGACGAATGCTTTATTTTGAAATCTTTTTTTGAATCTCCTAAAAATTCCTTTGCAACTTCATTTAATGAAAGTGTCTCAGACTGCATATACTGTGAATATGCTGTTCTTATAAATTTCAGGATGTCTATATGAACTATTCCTTTAATTTTTCCGGTTATATTTATCCCTCGCGTGAATTTTGGCTGGCTTTTATCAAGCCCTAAAGAAAGATTTACCTCATTTTTTTCAGCCCTTGCTTTTAAATAAGGCAGATCAAAACTATCTGATGAATATCCTACTAACAAATCAGGAGAGATATCCCCAACATATTTTACAAATTTTTCTATTAACTCTGCTTCATCTTTTACATATTCGACATATTCTGGTTTTTTATGCTTTGTTTCTTTCCAGGTTATAACTTTCCTGAAGCTGTCTGAAACAAGAGAAATCATCAATATTTCTCCCTCTCCTAATTTTATTTCATCTGTCTCTATATCATAAGCAAGAAATTTAGGATTAAGCTTTTTATCTTCTATCGCTCTGAAAGATTCTAATTTTATGCAGACGTCAACATCAAAAGCAGAATCAATTCCGCCGAATTCCTGAGAGTTATTTAAAACCTCGCCAGATAATTCATACCAATGCATAGGGATAATCTTTTTTTCAATGATATAGTGAGTTATAAATCCTAAATCATACCCTCTTCTTTTTTCAATTTCAGGGAATCCTAACTGGTCGGCAACATCATGCAAATCCTTATAGTTTGTTGCAAATACCTTTAATGCATTAACTTTCTTCCCTAAAAAACTTTTTTCATGAAGCTCTACTTTTTCAACTTTTGTTCTTCTGCCTTTCAGATCAAGCTCTATTTTCTCTATTTCTTTGATAAGTTTGTTTATTTTTTCGTGTTTTAAGCCGTCTTTTAATATCGCCCATAAATAAACCGGGCAGGAATCAATCACGCAGATTCTTTTTCCTTTAGAGTCTCTGCCGATAATCCGTGCATAATTTCTTCCTTCAAAATCAAAATAATCATAATCCAGCGGGATAAAATCTAATTTCATGAATATACAAAATATAGAAGTTATTTAAAACTAATCTTTGGAAGCCCTGTAAAAGAAATTCCTCAGCTTAAAGAGCAAAAATATTGGATGGGAAATATTTAGCAAGAACAATAAAGTTTATATACTACTGTTTAGTGACTAATATATGGTAGAACTATTAGAATCAAGATTAGAGAGGTTAGAAAATAATATCGTAGAGAGAGTTAAAAATGCATTTAAAGTTGAGCATGTTAATCCTAAAGAAAATTGGGAATTAATGCCTTATTTAAAATATGGATTAGCAGATAGAGTTGCTGAAAAGATAGGAAATCCTAGTTTTAATAGTGTTCTTTATTCTACACTAAATAAAGATATTTTAAAAAGAGTTTATTATGGAATATTAAGCACACAAAACCTCCCTTCTGATTATCTGAATTTATTAACAGATTGGGAAAAAGTGTACTTATTTAGGGGGAGATGGTCAGAAAGAAAACCAGACCTTGCAGATTCTATAGATGTTTTGACAATAAATAATATTTATCTTGGATTGAATAAACTGCATGAAGATCATTATGTCAGAAAAGCTAATGGAGAATATAAAACCGAGCCAAAATTCCCGGAAAGTGATAGAATCAGAGAAGATTATAAAAGAATTATTTCAAGATTAAACGCTCCTAAAAAAAATATTGGTCCTCCGGTTCAATTAAAGATGAAATTATAATTTAGAAGAATTTTTATATTTCTTATTCTTTAATCAAGAAAGCAAAATGGGTTTAGAGATACGGGATATTATCCCGCGCAAAGAAATTGAATTGTCTGATTTAAAAGGGAAAATACTTTGTGTTGATGCTTTCAATAGTTTATACCAGTTTCTATCCACAATCAGGCAGCCAGATGGAACTCCATTGATGGACAACAAAAAAAGAGTAACAAGCCATCTTTCTGGAATTTTTTATAGAAATGTTGCTTTGCTTTCTGAAGGGATAAAATTAGTTTATGTCTTTGATGGAGAGCCGCCTGAATTAAAATATAAAACACATAAAATAAGGAAAGAGGAAAGAGAGACAGCAAAAGAGAAATATGAAGAGGCAAAAAGCAAAGAGGATATAGAGGGTATGAGGCGTTATGGGAGCCAGCTTGTAAGGCTTAATGATGAAATAATTCAAGAGAGCAAGGAGCTGTTGGAAGCAATGGGAATTGCAGTTGTGCAGGCGCCAGGCGAGGGAGAGGCAGAAGCAGCTCATCTGGCTAAAATTAAAGAGAATGTATATGCAAGCGCAAGCCAGGATTATGACAGCCTGCTTTTTGGTGCTCCAAGATTAATAAGAAATCTAACTTTAGCAAGGAAAAGAAAAACTTACTCTGGATTTGTAGAGGTAAAGCCAGAATTGATTGACCTAGAAAGAACATTGGATATGCTGGAAATAAGCCTTGACCAATTAATTTGTCTAGGCATATTAGTTGGAACAGATTACAACCCAAAAGGAGTTCCTGGAATTGGGCAGAAAAAAGCATTGCAAATTGTTCAGAGATTCAAACAGCCTGTTCTAATTTTTGAGGAAGTTAAAGAAAAAATACACTCCCTTCCTGAAGAAGATCAATTTGACTGGAAAGAAGTCTTTGAACTATTCCATAAGCCAGGAGTAACTGATGCTGATTTAAAGTTTGGAAAAATGGATGAAAAAAAAATAAAAAAAATTCTGGTTGAAGAGCATGATTTTTCTGAAGAAAGGATTGACAAGCATATTGAGCGGCTCAGGGAAATTGAAGAAAAAAGCAAGCAAAAAGGATTAGATAATTGGGTTTAGAAGAAATTATAATTTTCTTAATATCTCCTTATTGTGAGAGAATTCTCTAGTCAATCTGTAATATTCTTCGACCAACTCATATCTTCTCTTTTTTCATTGATAGTCTTCCTCAACTTTCTCTTTCTTTAATAAATCTAAACTTTTCTTTGCTATCTGCTTATCTCCGATCCCTCTTCATTTTCTCAATTAATTTCAATTCCCTTCTTCTCTCTTCTTCCAAATTTGCTTGACGCCTAGCCTCCTCTATATTTCTAACAGTCCCCCATCCTCTCCACCAACCATACCCTTTTCCTCCTGCATATCTCGCACCCTTTCTCAACCAGCTACCTAACCCTAATCCTGCCAATATTAATATAACTCCTATGATAAATGCAGAAGTTTTTGCATAAATAAATTCTGTAAAGCTTAGGAAAATAAGAATAATCCCAGAGAAGAGGAACAAATTTGCAAATCCAAATTTAACCCCCATATAAATAATTAGTATCAGCAAAATAATTGGAATAATTCCATATAATGCCTCGCTGGAAAATCCAATAGCATAAAATAATCCTTCATAATCAAAACCTGTCCTATTTATTCCCCATACTATAAATAAAGAGATTACAAATGAAACAATTCCTGCAAGAGATTTATTCGGATTCCCATATTCGTCTTTGAAAAATCTTGACAATGCAAAGTTTATAAAAGCAAACGAGACAATCAATATTACCCCTAAAATCATTGTTGATTCATCTATCCCTCCTAAAAAATCCCCTAAAGAAAAAGGATATGCACTTACAAAGCTTACAAAACTGATTAGTATTATTCCAAAAACAAAAACTAAATTCCTCTTTTGCATAATAAGAGGAGTTAAATCATTTTTATAAACTTTCCCATAGATTTAAATTGTATTTTTGAGTATATTCCCTATGAAACAAAGAGCATTTGATATACTAGGCAATATAGCAATTGTTAATTTCCCTAAACATTTTAAATTAAGTGAGAAAAAAAAGTTTGCAGATAAATTATTGAAGGAGCAGAAATCAATTAAAACTGTCCTAGAAAAAAAAGGGAGGATTAAAGGAAGATTAAGGAAACTTACAACTAAACATCTGGCAGGGGAAAAAACAAAAGAGGTATTATATAAAGAGAATAATTGTATATTTAGATTTAATCTCGACACGACTTATTTCTCTCCAAGGCTGAGCAATGAAAGAAGAGAAATTTCCAAATTAGTAAAAAAAGATGAAACGGTCTTCGTCATGTTTGCAGGCGTTGCACCTTTTCCAATAGTGATTGTCAAAAATTCAGAAGCAAAAAAAGTTGTTTCTAATGAGATAAACAGAGAAGCGAACAAATATGCAAAACTGAATATTGAGTTAAACAAATTAAAAGATAAAATTGAGTTAGCTCCAGGAGATATAAAAAATGTTGTTAGAAATTTATGTAGAAAAAAGGGAAGGTTAAGCGAAGGAAACCGTAGGTGTCCTCGCTTTGATGTTATTGTTATGCCAAGACCTCAATTAAAAAATAGCTTTCTTAAAGAGGCGTTTATGCTGAGCAAAAAAGGAACAAGAATTTATTATTATGATTTTTGCAGGGTTGAAGAGATTGATTCTGTTGTTGATAAAATAAAAAAAGAGGCTGGATATTCAAAAAAGAAAGTAAGAATATTGGATGTTAAAAAAGCTGGAGAAACCGCCCCATATAAAATTAGGTTAAGAGTTGATTTTAAGGTGTTAAACTGAAAGCTCCTTGGAATAAAACCGGTAAAATTAAACTCAGGATCATAGTTTTCTCCAACCAATTGCATACCAATTTCTTTTTGGAGATAAACTTTACATGCTCCTCAACAATCTAGATATAATCTTTTGCAAAATTCCATGTGACCTCTAAATAATGACACTTCTTAAATATTTTGTTTTTGAAAAATGTTCTACAACCTTTTTCTTATCGCAGGAGATACTAAATTTTTTATCTCTTTTCTTTGTTGTTCTGTTAAATATCTAAACCCTCTTATAATACCAATACAATTTTTAGTATTACAATCACATTTAAAAAAACTCGGTGTTGCAGAATTAATTAAATCCCATTCGCTCGTATTATAATTATAAGTTAGTTCTTGCCCTCTTTGTATAGGTTTTAAAACCTTTAAACTTACATCTGAAAAATCTATATAGCAATTAGGGTCACAGGAATGATTGAGAAAGTCATCATACTTTAAATCTGATTCTATAAATAAGTTCTTATCTATCTCTAAAGATAAAACATTTGTATGTGTGTCATCTCCTCTTCTGCCTGTGAAGTAAAAGATAGTTTGCCCAATTATTATTGGAACCCTTGCAAATAAACCTTTTCCGAATCGTGAGGATTTAATCTCTAAACTTTCAGGTAAATTCATCAAAAGATTATAAATTGAATATATAAAAAGATATATGTAAAAGTCCCGTCACTTAACAGCAAAATCAGTTCAAATAAGTTAACATTCTCTTGTTTTTAAATTATAATCTTTTCTTGATTTTAACAGCAGTTGGAGCTTCTCCTCCGTGCCAGGTAAATCTAGGCCTCATCCTCATAGAATAAATCCTCTCAGAATTATCGTCAAGAATTATTGCAGAACCTTTTAAACTAGAAAGATTATTCATATTCTGCTGAATGCTTGATGAAAGGTATGTCTGCATTATCTGATTTAAAGCCTCTATATCTGGCTGAGATGTAACTCTATGAGAGATAACAATATCTGACTGAGTCATAACATCTCTGTGAATTTGCCCTGGCTGCTGTGTTGCCAACACCAATGAAATGCCGGGCTGCCTTCCCTCTCTTAATAATTGGACTAAAGCATCAGTTGCAACAGTCTGTTTATCCAATGGAAGAAATTCATGGGCCTCATCTATAAAAATCCAGACAAGAGGATATTCTTTTTTCTCTTCAGAAGATAAGAACTCCAGTCCTTTTGAAATTGATTTTACCTCTTCATCTTTTCTGGCAGCCATTCTCTGGTTGAATATTTTTCTTGAGACCAAGCTAATAACTAAAGCTCTAACATTAAATGCCCCAACAGAATTGTACACGCTCAAATCCAGGACAGAAGTTACTCCAGCATAAAGCAGCTCGTTAACTTTCGTTGCCTCTTCACTGCTTCTTGCAAAAATCCCCCAGGTATCTGCTGCTTTAAACAAACCAACTGCAGCGTTTTTAATGTCTAATTGGCTTCTTTCATCTGCATCAATGCTCTCTAAAATTTCTTTAACTCCGAAATCCCCAAGTTTCCTTAAATTAGTTATTATCCTTTCTATTAAAATAGCTACCGGACTTATTATGTCAAGGCCAAAAGTTAATATCCAGTCCTCAGCACTCATCTCAGTAACATCCAAAGCAAACTTTTCTTCTACAGGGATTCCTTTAGCAATATAATTATCATAATGCTCAAAAGGAACAAAAACCCTAACAGGCAAGTTTTTTGACTGTAGCCCCCAATCTGCCAGTAACTCTTTATCTTTTTCATTTTGAAATTTCATTGTCCAGTAGATTCCCATGGTATCAAATATCAACGGAGCGATATTCTGGCTTACCTCTTTTGGAAGATTGGATATCTCTTCTGCTAAAACACCAAGAGTATAGGACTTTCCTGACCCTCTCTTCCCAGCAACCAATACTACATGCGATCTTGCAACATCCATATAAATTTTATTGCTTAAAGAAGTATACTGCCCCATCTTCACATACCCTTTTCCAATAAAGACAAGCCCTTTATTTTCCATAGCCTTTTTATCAGCTGCACCCCTTCCAACTATAATATCATATGGCATTGTAAGATAGCGAGGGCATTTAAATTCCCTTCGCTTAACCTTCCTATTTAATTTCTTATAGTTAACTTCCCTTAAATAATTAACTCTTGACCAAACTAATTATAAAAAACTCTTTGTATTTTACTGGCAGTTTTCTTAGAGTTTTTTAGCCAGAGAAAAAGAGGCAATTGCAAGGCAATTGTCTGCCACCTAAACAGTTTATTCTTTTTCTCTGTAGCAAGAATTTATAAAAATTTTGTTAAATCCTATTTGTTCAATCTCTTCTCAAGAATTTCCTTAACTATCCTGAAATCTGCTCTTTTATCTGAAAGCTTCATCACCTGCCCAACAAGGAAATTCAGAGATTCTTTTTTTCCTGATTTATAATCTTCAATCGCCATTGAATTTTCTTTAATAACTTTTTCAACAAATTTTTCTACATCTGATTTTCCAGATATTTTGCTGTGCTTCTCAGCCTCGTTTTTTGGAGAGAAAGATTTTGGGATGAATTTTCTTAAGATATCTTTTGCATTCAATTCAGTTATTTTTTTCTCCTCCAGCAATTTCAGCAGTTCGATAAAATGCTCTGTTTTTATGTCTATATCTGGATCATCCAACTCTTTTTTAGTGTAGTTTAAGACGCTTAAAAGCTCTCCAATTGTCCAATGGACTGCAAGATTAGGAGGTGTCTTCTCAATTATATTCTCAAAGAACTCAACAATCTCAAGCTTTTTTATGAGAATCTCCGCATATTTTTTTTCTATTTTATATTTTTTAATTAATTTCTCTAATTTTTCACCAGGACTTTCAGGCAGGCTGGATTTTATTTGCTCAATTCTTTTTTTATTAGTTTTAATTCTTGGCAAATCTGGATCTGAAATAAATCTGTAATCCTGGGCCTCTTCTTTTGCCCGCATTTTGATTGTCATTCCGTTAGTTTCATCAAACATCCTTGTCTCCTGCATTTTTGGGGGGTCTGCTTTCTGCCTTTGGATTTCATACTCAATTGCTGTTTTAATGTTCTTTATGCTATTTATGTTTTTTATCTCAATCCTGCTCCCGCCATGAACAGACACGTTAACGTCTGCCTTTATTCCCATCTTTTTGTCAATTACTTTTATATATCCTAAAGTTGCTGTTAACTGCCTTAACCATTCTACAACTTCATCTGCATTTTTGAAGTCTGGCTCTGTAACAATTTCTATCAATGGAATTCCAGAACGATTATAATCTATCTCTCCTGTTTTAGGATCCCATGATGCCGGGTCTTCTTCAAGATGGCATTCAGTAATTCTAACTCCAATAAATTTTCCTTTTTCTCCTATAGGAACCGCATATGCTCCGGATATTGTATTTTGATATCCTTTTGGGAGATCTGGCCAGTCATAATGCTTTCGCTGCCATGCAAAATTCTCATTTATTTTAGTCCCCAAAATTAGTCCTATCTGGATTGATTTATTAATTGCTTCTTTATTTGGGAGCATTGGTTTAGCTCCTGGCTGACCAGTGCAGATAGGGCATATATTTGTATTTGGCTTTGAATATTTTACACCATGCTCTGCTTTGCATCTGCAGAAAAGCTTCTCATTTGTTAGAATATACCCATGAATTTCCAGCCCTATTTTTTCCATGATTAAGTGAAAGAAAACCAATTTATTAATTTATTTCTTTCTGATTGCACTCGCATTAAAGGTTTAAACTTAAAAAGAAGTAATTGAAATTCTTATTTGAGAATTTAAATTATTGGGAAGGTTTTTATACATTCAGAGATTATTTTATTTATGGCAATAAAAACTAATGCAATACCAGGAGATTATGTCGAGGTTCAATTGGCAAAATACATTTATGAAGGAGTTTTATTGGAGAGTCCTGAAGATGAAAAAGGAATTATTCTTCTAAAATTAGATTCTGGGTATAATATTGGCCTTAATAAAAAAGATATTTTAGAAATTAAGCTTGTAAAGAAAGCAACAGAAAAAAAAGAGGAGATTAAGATTAAAAAAGATACAGAAAAACCAAACATTGCAATGATTGTTACTGGAGGAACTATAGCAGCAAGATTAAATCAGAAAAAAGGAGGTGTTGATTGGCTTGATACTCCTGAAAATTTGTTTAAATATTACCCTAAACTTTTTGACAAAGTCAATATTGTCAAATTGGAAGTTCCGTTCATGAAGGCGTCAGAGGATATGGATTTTAAGGATTGGCAAAAGATTGCGAAAACCGCTGAAAAATTATTGAATGATTCAAACATAAATGGGATAATCATAACCCATGGAACTGATTTTTTACATTACACCTCTGCTGCATTATCTTTTTTCCTGAGAAATTTAAACAAGCCGGTAGTTTTAACTTACAGCCAGAGAAGCATTGACCGTGCAAGTTCAGACGCTAATTTAAATTTGCAATGTTCTGCTCTGGTAGCAATTTCAGACATGGCAGAAGTCATGTTAGTTGGCCATGCAACAGAAAATGATGATTTTTGCTATGCAATGCCTGGAACTAAAACAAGAAAGATGCACTCTTCTAGAAGAGATGCTTTTAAAACAATTAATGCAAAACCATTTGCTAAGATTTTTCCAGATAAAATAGAGATTATGTCAGATTATCATAGAAGAAATAAAAATAAAGTTAGGCTTGACGCAAAATTTGAAGAGAAAGTTGCTTTGATTAAAATTTATCCGGGGCAGGATGCAAGTATTTTAGATTATTATTTGAAAAACAAATACAAAGGAATTGTTTTAGAGATGCCTGGTCTTGGGCATGCCCCTACAAAAAGAGCGCGAAATAGTTGGACAGCCAAACTTAAAGAAGTTCAGGAAAAAGGGATGATTGCATGCGCTACTGCCCAGACAATTTACGGAAGGCTTAATCCTCTCGTGTATAGCAATGGAAGAGAAATTCTTGCCACTGGAGTTATTTATTTGGAAGATATGCTAGCAGAAACAGCATTAGTAAAGCTCGGGTGGGTGTTGGGGCATAAAGAATGGGCAAAGAATAAAGGTACTGTCAAAGAGAAAATGCTGGAAAATTTTTCTCATGAACTTAATAATAGATTAGATGTATAACTAGCTTTTTTTTCCGGCAGTTATCAAAAACTTCTTGTTTTCTGTATTCTTTCAATTCTATTTAGCTGTTCTTTAATTTCCTGAATTTCTTTCTCTGCCTTTCTATTCACAGCATAATCATATTGTGCCCTTATTCTATCTCTCTGGTTTTCCCTGTTCTGCGACATAAGGATAATTGGAGCCTGTATTGCGGCGAGACATGATAATGCTAAATTTAAAAGAATAAATGGATATGGGTCCCATGTTTTTCCAAATATCATCCATAAACTATTAACACCAATCCATATTGCAAGAAAAACAGCAAATATAAGTATGAATATCCAGCTACCTGCCCATTTTGTAAGATTATCTGCTGCTCTTTCCCCTAGAGTTTTTGGCGTCCTAAATGTAGGATGCTCCAATCCAAGAAAATTATCATTTTTTTTTAAATTATTGCTCATAGACTTTTTTGTTTAAACAGCATTATAAAACTTGTTAGTTATACAGAAATTATATTGTAACTTCGTAGGGGCTACAATATAGGAAGATTTATAAAGAAAAAGGGAGTTAATTTGTAATGAGGAAAAAAGGAGAAGTCAGGAAACTTTGCATACGGCCATTAACAATAGATGATATTCTAATTAAAGATGGGCTTGAAGCAGTTAGCACCCTTACAGAAAAAGAACCTTACTATATTGTCGGAGGGATTGCTACCCAGTCATATCTTCCTTCAAAATGTAGAAGGCCAACTTCAGATATAGACATCTCAATAGTAAGGTCATTAAATTATGAAGAATTTAAGTCAATTAGTAAACCTGTTGTAGAATATCTCTTAGATAATGAATATAATGTACAGACAAAAAAAAATTCAAGATCTTTTAATTTAGATGTTACAGACAAGAATGAAGAAAGATTAATTATTGAATTTTCAAGGAGAAATAAAAAAAGCTTTGAATTTTCTAGAAAAAAATTAGAAAGAGAGATAGAACACTCTAAGAGAAAAATACTGGAAAATACAAAATCAACTTATACTGTTGCAGCCGCAGAAGATATAATCGTACCTAAACTTGCCAGAAGTGCGAATTCTTTAGTTAGGCATCCGGAATTTGATAAATTTATCTCTAAAGAAATGAAAAGTTTAACAGAAGAAGAAGTTAAAAAGAATTTAGACTATATATGGAATATCAGAGAAAATGCGATGCTTACCCCAGGAGATTTAGATCTTGCAGAAGAATTGAAATTTATTTCTGATTTATACGATATCAGAATCCTATCTGAGTTGGCAGGAATAAATACTAATTATTTTTATGAATCATCTAAAGATTGGAATGTTCTATCTAGAAGAAATGATAGTAACTATAAACTATTTAATTTTCTTTTACCTCAATTTAATGTTCTTTGTAATAAAAATCACTAATTTAATACAGAAAAAATTATAATTTTTTCTGGCTAAAAAAACTTCTTCAAAAAAACATGTACATAGGAAGTTTTTTATAAACTCTTTTTCTTTTTTATATTAATGGAAGAAAAGTTTGATTATTCAAAAATAGGATTAAAATGCGGACTGGAGATTCATCAGCAATTAGATACCGGCAAATTATTCTGCAACTGCCATTCTTTGATGAGAAATGATAATCCTGACTTTACTATTAGAAGAAAACTTCATGTAGTTGCAGGAGAAAGCGGGGAAATAGATGTAGCAGCCAAGCATGAAGCAGAAAAAGATAGAGACTTTATCTATGAAGGGTATTATGATAATACATGCCTGATTGAGTTAGATGAAGAGCCCCCTCATGAAATAAATCAAGATTCTTTAAAAATTGCCCTGCAGATATCTATCCTGCTTAATGCTAAAACTTTTCCTTTATCTCAGATTATGAGGAAAACTGTTGTTGATGGTTCAAATACCGGGGGATTTCAAAGAACTGTGTTAATTGCGAGAGACGGATTTGTAGAAACAGAACATGGAAGAGTAAAAATTGAGTCAATCTGTTTAGAAGAGGATTCTGCCAGAATAATTGACAGGAAAAAAGAGCTTTCAGTTTATAGATTAGACAGATTAGGGATACCTTTGATTGAGGTAACAACTGCCCCAGATATTAAAACTCCGGAACAAGCAAAAGAAGTTGCTTTACATATTGGGGACATTCTAAGGAGTTGCAATGTTAAAAGAGGCATTGGAACAATAAGGCAGGATCTGAACATTTCAATAAAAAAAGGAGCAAGGATTGAAATTAAAGGATTTCAAGATCCAGCGATAATGGTAAAGACAATCAACAGTGAAATAAAAAGGCAGAAGGAAATTATTGAAAAAGAAAATGAAATTAACTCAGAAGTTAGAAAAGTTTTTCCAGATGGGACAACAGAATTCTTAAGGCCAATGCCTGGAGCAGCGAGGATGTATCCTGAGACAGACTTGCCTTTATTGAAAATATCCAAGGATTTAATTGATAGTGTCAAGAAAAATCTTCCAAAATTAAAGTCTGAATTAGAGAAAGATCTTATGGAAAGCGGCTTAAGCCAGGAGATGATAAAAATCTTGTTCAAGCAAAATAAACTTCAAGAATTTAAAGAGCTTTTAGAAATTGTAGATAATCCCCAACTAATTGCTAAACTTCTTTTGATATTTCCTAAAGAAATTTCAAGCCGTGAAAAACTCCATTTAGCTGAAGTTGAAAACATTTTAACTAAAGATGTCTTGATATTTGCCCTTGAAAATCTTAAAAATAAAAAAATAGGTGAAGGGCATATTAAACACTTTTTAGAGAGGGTTGTTAAAGGGGAGAAATTAGATAAAGCAATAGTTCATGAGAAAAAAGAAGTTTCAAGTATAGAAGAAAATGTGATGAAAATTATTAAAGATAAACCAGGATTAAGCCCAAATGCTTACATGGGATTAGTTATGAAAGAGTTTAAAGGGAAAGTTGATGGAAAAGAAGTTATGGAAATTATCCAGAAATTTACAAAATAAATTCCTGCCTCATCCAAAATCCAAAGCTTTAAAAGATTTTGAAGATTAAAAAATATGTTAAGGATAAATAAATATGGTAAAAAAAGTTAGCATTGAAGGAATTGTAAGTACATCTATAGTTACTGCATTTACTATCGCAGCAGCCCTTATATGGAAAGATGTGATTGTTGAAATCATTGAGATATTTTTTCCTTCAAGCGAAATAATATATTATAAATTTGGAGCAGCGATTATTGCTACAATCTTAGTGGTAATTGCAATTTATGTTATGTTAAAGACAGAAGAAGAGACCGAAGGAATTTTAAGGAGATTTAGAATAAGTAAAATGTAAAATGAAAGAACTAGATTTACAAAAATTAAACAAGAATAGAACTTTAATTAAAGAGGTATTTTCTGGGAAAAAGAAGATAGTAGAGATTGTTGGATGGGTGCATAATCTGCGTGATTTAAGCAAAATAAAATTTATCATTTTAAGGGACATTTCAGGAATAATTCAGATAACTGGGGTTCAGTCTAAAACCCCAAAACAAGTTTTTGATAATATGGAAAAAATACCGAGGGAGTCAGTAATTTATGTTAAGGGCTCTGTTGTAGAGTCAAAACAAGCGCCTGGAGGTAAAGAGATTCTTCCTGAAGAGCTTGTTGTATTAAATGCTGCAGAAGAATTGCCAATTGATGTTTTAGATTTTTCAAAGACAGAGCTTTCCAAGAGGCTGGATTACAGGTTTTTGGATTTGCATAGAAGAGAGAGTCAGGCAGTTTTTAAAGTTCAATCAACAATTTTGCAGGCCTTCAGGGATTTTATGATTAACGAAGAAAAAGCTATTGAAGCTAAGTTCCCGTCAATAATCAGCTCAAGCAGTGAAGGAGGGACAGAATTATTTGAGGTAAAATATTTTGATAAAAAAGCTTTCTTAAGCCAAAGCTGCCAGTTATATAAGCAAATGCTAGCATGCTCAATGGAAAAAGTTTTTGCAATTTTTACTGTTTGGAGGGCAGAGAAGCATAACACAACAAGGCATCTGAATGAATCAAGGCAGTTGGATTTTGAGATGGCTTTTGCAGACGAGTTTGTAGTTATGGATATTTTAGCAAAGTGTGTTCAATATATAATTAAAAGAGTTTTGGAGGAGAATAAAGAAGAACTTGAATTGTTAAATCTCAAGATTAATATTCCAAAAACAAAATACATGACTTTTGAGGAAGTCAATGAATTAATGAGAAAAGAGAAGGTCAAAACAGAGAATAATGATCTTACTTTGGAAGCAGAAAAAAAATTAGGGGAGTTGTTTCCAGACACAATTGTCTTTGTTCATGACTGGCCGTTGGCAGAAAAACCTTTTTATATAATGCCAAAAGGAGAAAAACTTTCTAGAGGATTTGATGCTATTTACCATGGGATGGAAATTTCTTCTGGCGGGCAGAGGGTGCATATCCCAGATTTATTGGAAAAAAGAATAAAAGAAAAAGGATTAGACCCAAAAGATTTCAAGTCATATATAGATAGTTTTAGGTTTGGGGCACCTCCTCATGCTGGCTGGGGAGTTGGTTTAGAGAGAATCACGATGTTAATTTTAGGGCTTGATAACATTAGAGAGGCGACATTATTTCCAAGAGATAGAGAGAGGTTAACCCCTTAATTATTTGAAGTCTTCTTATCTATTTTTGTTCTTTTTTAGTGTTCAGAAAGATTTAAAAATTAACAAGGCAGCTAATTTTATTCTAAACTTGGAGGTTATATCATGAACAAAAAAGATGACGAAGAAAAAGTAGATGAAGAAGAAGATGAGGAAGAAGAGGAAGAAGACGTGGATGAAGATGAGTATTAACCATAAACTGTAATTATTCTATTTTTGGATATTTTTTTAAACTAGTTTTTCTTATTTTTATTATGGATTTTTTATGGCACAAGGTCTCTGATGAAGAGAAGAGAGAAATTAGTGAAGAAGCTAAGAATATCATGGACTCTTTTTCAGGGAAACTCTCTAAGATAATTAACAAACTCCCTAAAGAAGCAGAGATTGAAAGAGATGTTTTTGAGAGAGAAGAAGGAAAAATAAAACCAGTTGAAATTGATAGAGATATACTGTTTGATAATGCTCCTGAAAAAAATGAGGATTTTATAATTGCAGAGAGGAAGAAATGGTAACAACTCAACAAAAACTTAAACAATATTTAGATAAGATAAATAAAGAAGAGAGAAAAATAAACTGCTTTCTCCAGCTAAATCATAATGCATTAAAAGAGGCAGAAAAAATTGATTCTAAGAAAAAAAAAGGAAAATTAGCTGGAAAAATAATTGCTATTAAAGCAAATATTAATTCTAAAGGGCTTAATGCTTCATGTGCATCTAAAACTCTGGAAAATTACAAAGCTCCATATGATTCAACCGTCATTAAAAAGATTAAAGAAGAAGATGGGTTAATTATAGGAATTACAAATATGGATGAATTTGCTTGTGGCTCATCTGGTGAGACAAGTGCATTTGGCCCATGTAAAAATCCTCAAGCATTAAATTTAATCCCTGGCGGTTCAAGTTCTGGTTCTGCAGCAGCTGTAAGCGCCGGATTTTGCGATATGGCTCTTGGGAGTGACACTGGAGGGAGCATAAGAAACCCAGCAAGTCATTGTGGTGTTGTCGGGATAAAACCAACTTATTCAAGTATTTCAAGATATGGATTAATTGATTTGTCCATGAGCTTAGACCAAATTGGCCCTATAGCAAAAAATGTTTCTGATGCCGCTTTGCTGTTAGAAGTTATAAAAGGGATAGACGAGAATGACTCTATAAGCCAAGAAACTGAAAAAATAAATTTAGATGATGTAGAAAAAATCCCAAAAAAAATAACAATTGGAATTCTTGATTATAACATAAAAGACAAAAGAATCAGCGATTTAATTGATGATAAAATTAAAAAAGCTAGTGGTAAGTATGGATGGGAAATTAAAAAAATTAAAATAGAGCATCTTGAACTTGCTGTTGAAACTTACTACCCTCTGGTTTATGTTGAATTTTTTTCCGGGACGCGAAAATTTGATGGCCGTAGATATGGAAAGAAGATTGAAAATTCTGCAGGACCTGAAGTTTTGAGAAGAATTCTTGGAGGAAGTGAGATTAGCCGGGCAGAATATCACGGAAGATATTATCATTTAGCTTTAAAAGTAAAGAGATTAATTGAGGAAGAATTTACAAAGGCTTTCAAAAAAGTTGACTGCATAATTTCTTCAACTGTCCCAAGACTTCCGCATAGGATAGGGGAAAGCATTTCTGTAGAAGATATGTATAATTATGATATTCTGACAATCCCATCAAATCTTGCAGGAAATTGCGCCATTTCTATTCCTGCTGGAAAAATTGATAATATACCTGTAGGAATGCAGATTATTTGTGACAAATTTAAAGAACTTAAAATGCTCCAAATTGCGAGGAGCTTTGAAAAATTATCCTCTTGAAAATATATTATTAATTTTTATCTCTGAATTTAAATTATCTTTAATTAATTTATAGTCACTTTTGATTATCTTGCCTTTATTTTCATCTATACCTAAGTAATTAATTTTATCTTTTGTAGTTGCAGTTGCAAATATCAGCAAGAATGAGTGAATTATTTTTTTGTTATTTCTTACATGTTCTAAAGATATTGAATTTATTTTTTTAAATTTACAACTTATGCTGAATTTCTCTTTCATTATTCTCTCACTAGCTTCTTTTATTGTTTCTCCAAGAATTATCCTCCCTCCTGGCAAACTGAATAAATCTTTGTAAGGTCTTTTCTTTCTTTGATATAGAAAAATTTTTTCTTTGTTTTTTATTGCAATTAATATCACTGGAAGAACAGCTTGTTTTTTTGACAGATAAGGAATTAAAGATTCAGCAGTTTCTGATAATCTGTAAAAGTCACTTTCTTTAACTAAAATCCCCTGCTTTTCAAATTTCTTGATGTAATAAGCAAGCTTATTTGAACGAATCCCAGATAATTTTTCAATTTCACTAAATTTTAATTTGTGATTATAAAGAAATGCTGAAAGTATTTTTTGCTCCATTAGGTCAAATTTATTGAGGAAGTATTTAAATATAATTATAGTTGAAAGTTTTCTATGTATAGTATAAAATTAAATAATTTGGCAAGTCACTTTAATTTTCCAAATATAACAAGTGATAAAGGGGGTAATTAATCACATGTTATATGATAAAAATCAGGCGCACTACATTGTTGCTACAGCTATTTTAGTCAAAGATGGAAAATTTTTGATTTGCAAACGAGCCGATTATGAAAAAGCTTTCCCTGGGAAATGGACAGTTCCTGGAGGAAAATTAGAAGTTTTAGATTATGTTCTTAAAGAAAAAGATACATCAAGCCATTGGTATAATATTTTAGAGAATTTAGTTAAAAAAGAAGTTATTGAAGAAGTTGGACTGGATATTAAAAATATCGGATATGTTACAAGCATGATTTACATAAGAAGCGACAAAATTCCTACACTAATTGTAAGTTTGTGGGGGGAGCCTGTTGGGGGAGATATTAATCTTTGCAAGGCTTTAACAGATTATAAGTGGGTTGATTTAAATGAGGCAAAAAATTATGATTTGATAGAAGGGATTTATGAAGAATTGGAAATTTTGGACAAACAGCTAAAGGATGGAAAAGTATTGGAGTGGAGGAGATAATTTTTATTTCCTGATAATTGTCTTCACTTTGTATTTCTTCGCATCAAAAAAATTTTTACAAAATTCAGCAGATTTCTCTGCATCAAAATCCTTGCAGCTAAATATGTCAATAAATGCTTTTTTCGGATTTTCTTGCTCTTCAAAATGCGCTGTTATCGACGATGTTTCTATAAACTGCATGAAAGAATATCCTTCTAATTTTCCATCACCAAATCTTTCAAGATAAAGAGGGCCGTGCCTCTTCATTTTTATAAGCTCACACAACTCTTTTACAAATTCCTCTATCTTTTTAGGATTTTTCACATACTCATTGCAATCATATAAGTCTATAACTGCAGATTTGCCCCAAAATTTCCTCATTCTCTTGTCTCAATTTTAATAATTTTAAATATATAAAGTTTTTAAATATTTTCATTTGATGAAGCATAACGAAATACTTAAAAATGCACTCAAGTTTTCCTTAAGATATGAAGATATACGGCATAGAGATTAAATGGCTTGGGCATTCAGGATTTTTGATTAAAAATTCTAAGACAATCTATATTGACCCTTATAAAATTAAGGAGACTGATGAAAAAGCGGATTTAATTTTGCTGACTCACAGCCATTACGACCATTGCAGTCTTGAGGACCTTAATAAAATCATCAAAGAAGGAACAAAGATAATTGCAACTGCGGATTGCCAGAGCAAAATAACAAAATTTACTATTCCGATAAAGATGGAGCTTATAGAACCTGGACAAGAGACAACATTCAACAATATCAAAATTTCAGCTTTGCCTGCATACAATATAGACAAACCATTTCATTCAAAAGATGAACATTTAGTAGGATATCTAATAAAAATAGACAATACTTTAATTTACCATTCAGGGGACACGGATATTATCCCTGAAATGAAAAATCTTACTGGGTACAATCATGCAGATGTTAATTTTATAGCATTGCTCCCTATTGGAGGAAGATTCACAATGAGCGTGGAAGAAGCTGCTGAAGCGGCATTTCTCATAAAGCCCTCTCTGGCAATTCCAATGCATTGGGGGGCAATAGTTGGAACAGAAGAAGATGCAAAAGAATTTATTCAGCTCTGCAAAGAAAAAGAAATTAACGCCCAGATTCTAGAGAAAGAATAAAATGGAATTTATCATTGGAAGCAAAAAAGAATTTTTAGATTTTCTAAATGCAATCAACAATCGAGATAGAGTCGGGATATTGACTCATAATGATCTGGATGGGATAGCTTCTGCCATTTTTCTGCAGAAGATTTTAGAGAATAGAGGGATTAATTTAGAGTTTATAGATTTCTTGACTTACAAAAAAGGGATGTTTGATTTGGCAATATCAAAAATAAAAAAGAAATCAGTAAATAAATTGTTTCTTGCTGATCTTGCGGCAGATTCATCTGATTTGGAAGGATTTGAAAAATTAAGGGGTGAAGCAGACTCATTTTTAATAGACCATCATCCAATCCATCATGATTTGAAAGATAAAAAAAACATAATCAAGACAAACTCAACTGACTGCGCTTCTATAACCATATACAATCTTGGGATTAATTTATTTGACTCTAACGAATGGGGATGGCTTGCATGTGCAGGGATTATTGCTGATGTATCATATCACAATCAGGAGAATCTAAAATTTATTCAGAAAATTTACCCTAAAGTTAGTAAGGATAATATTTGGGATTCAATCCCAGGAGAGATTACAAAAAAAATTACCTCTGCCCTGATATACTATAATAAAAATCTGAAGAAAGTGTATGATTTTATTTTGAAAAAAGATCTTAATGCATTTAACAAAGTGCATCAGATCGTCGATGATGAAATACAGATATATTCAAAACGGTTTAAAAAAGAAGCGGAATTCTTCCCTGGAAGAGATTTATACTTTTATTATGTTAATCCGGAATTGAATATTACCTCAATTCTATCTTCAATTGTATCTTTTGAAGAGCCAGACAAATCTTTTGTTTTAGCCAGCGACATAAACAAAAATTTTATGAAAATTAGCGCCAGAAATCAAAGCGGGAAAGAAGATATGAACCTTCTTATGAAAAGGGCAATAAAAAATCTTGAAAATGCTACTGGAGGAGGGCATTCAAAAGCCGCTGCCGCAAGAATAATGAAAAAAGATTTAGGTAAATTTAAAGAGAATATATTGCGTAATTATTAGATGATACAAGGAGATTTTGATAAAAGAAAGCATGATATTCTTTCAAAAACAGATAAATCCTCAAAAGGCAGTTGGGACAAGAGAATTACCCTCTTGTGTTATATGATAAATTCTTTAGAAAATTACTATACCAGTTCTAGTTGTTCTGGGAAAGCTGTTTTGATGATTGAACAAGAAAAGAAATCCAAAGATTTGTTCATAAAGGTGTATCATGATTTAATCTCTTTTAAACAGATTAAAGAAGATTTGACTGATATAAAGAATAAAAAATTAATCAAATTCAAGCAAGAGCCATGTATCCTGCATATTGCATGCAAAAGTTTAGAAGATGCCAAAAAAATTTATGATAAGGCAAAATTATCTGGCTGGAAAAAATCAGGGATAATTGCTTCTGAAAAAAGATTTGTAGTAGAATTAAACAGCACAGAAAGATTAGAATTTCCTATTTTAAATAACGGTAAAATTTTAGTTAATGACGAATTTTTAAAGTTAATTGTAAAAGAATCAAATAGAAAAATGAAAAAATCTTGGGAAAAAATAGAAAGATTAATGAAATCTTTCTAATCCTCGCTTCTTACAAAGCTTCGGACAACAAAATCAAGAAAATTTTGAGCCCTCGCTTCTTACAAAGCTTCGGAGATTGAAAAATTGAAGGATTCAGTAAAATTCATCTAATTTAAAATATGTTTTGAAAAAACATAATATTTTTAAAGAAATAGATATTCAATATCTTATTATATTAATTTATTCGGTTGGCGCTTGAATAAATTAATTGCATATAAGGTGAGTTCTTTAACCTATTAGTCGGAGGTATGAAAAGTATTTAAACCTTTCTCTGAAAGGGTTCAAATAAAATACTTCCGATTATATAGAGCTGAAAGGAGGTAAAAAAATATGGTATTAGATCTTGCAAAAGAGGCAATAAAAAACGTAGATACACACAGTATTAACTTTGATGAGTTGAAAGCTGGAAAAGCTAACATTAAAGTTTTTGGCTGTGGCGGTATGGGAAGTAACGCTGTGACATGGCTTTTTAACAAAGGAATTAACGGCGCTACAATCTATGCTGCAAACACTGACGCTCTTCATTTAAGTGTGGCAAAAGCTGACGACAAGATTCTTATTGGTAAAGAATTAACCAGAGGTCTTGGAGCTGGCGGAAACCCTACAAGAGGAAGAGAAGCTGCTAAAGAAGCTCTAGCTGAGATTAAGAGATCTATTGGTGACGCAGATATGGTTTTCATCATTGCAGGAATGGGAGGAGGAACAGGAACAGGTTCAGCTCCTGTAATTGCACAGTTGGCTAAAGAGACAGGCGCAGTTGTTATTGGTGTAGTTACAATGCCTTTTGAATCAGAAAAAGCAAGAGTTGACAAAGCTGAATTTGGATTACAGGAACTAAGAGATGTAACAGATACTTGTATTGTTCTTGATAATAACAGACTTGTCGATATTGCTGGACAATTGCCTATTGAGCAGGCTTTTGCTGTTGCTAATGAACTAGTAAGCACTATGATCAAAGGTATTGTTGAAACAATTACTCTTCCAAGTTTAATCAACCTGGATTATGCAGATGTTTCAGCAATTATGAAGAACGGTGGTGTTGCAGTTATTGGCATTGGCGAGAGTGATTCACAAAATCGTGTTGACGAAGCTGTTAAGCAAGCCCTTACACATCCTCTACTTGACGTGGATTATCAAGGTGCTACTGGAGCTTTGATACACATAACTTGTGGGCCTGACTTAAAGTTAGAAGAGTTTGATGTAATAGGAAGAGGAGTAGCTGAGAATCTTAGTTCTGAAGCACAAGTTATAATTGGAGCTAGAATCAGTAAAGAGTTTACTGGTAAAGTAAGAGTTATAACAATTATGACTGGAGTTAAATCTCCATATGTGTTAGGAAAGAATGTAGAAGATCGTTCATTTCCTGTTTCAAGAGAAGTATCTGACTTAGGCATTGAAGTTTGGAGATAATCCTCTAAACTATTAATTTAATTTTTTATTTTCTTTTCTCCGAGGAGAAATCCTCGGGGGATTTTATTTTTATTCTTATCTTAAGAATAAAAGTAGGTATCAAAAACTTCTTGTATTTTACTGTCAGAGAAGTTTTTTGGGACAGAAAACAAATACTGCAGTTTAATTTTGTTTTCTGTATCGTATCAAAGAATTCAATTAGTAAATGTATTTGGAATTTTTATTAATCAATCTTCTAATTTCTTAGGCATTTTCATCTTTTTATTCCCATATTTCCCGAAATAAAGAATTCTATCAATGTCTATTGGAGCTTTTTTTATTCTTTGCTTTTCAAATTCATATCCTATCGGAAGTAAAGCCTCTACCTCAATATTATCTGGGATGTTTAACTCCTTTTTTATTAAATAATCAACAAAATGCCTTACCCAATAACTTGAAATCCCAATTTCATCTAATTTCAATAATAAATTCTGAATTCCAGCTCCTGCTTGCTGTTTTAGATAAGTCTTGCCTCTTTCTTCATACAAGTTTATTGTTCTTAACGGATTTGAACATACTACAACAACATAATGAACTTGTGATATGAATGGTTGCTGCGCGGCATCTGCAAGTTTTTGTATTGTTTCTTTATCGTCAACAAGAATAAATTTTAATGTATAATTATCTCCTGCCATGGGGGCATATCTTGCAGCATCTATAGCCTCAATAATATCTCTCCAGTCAGGTTTTTTATCATTGAATTTTTTGACATTATGAAAACCTTGCATTGCTTTGTTAAGTTCCATAATTTATAGAGTAAAAAGATGTTTATAATATTTTCTTTATTTATTTGCGCTAATCAAACATTGTTCATAATTTTCCAAGGCAAGATTCTTTGTATTTTAAGGGAAAAGATGCTTTAATATTTCAAGTTATTCAATTTAAAAAGTATAAAGCGTCCCCGCGAGGACTCGAACCTCGGACATCATGGTTAACAGCCATGCGCTCTACCAGCTGAGCTACAGGGACATAATAAAGCGAAAATTTTTTTGATATATAAAGCTTATTCTTTCAATCCCAAATCAAGAATAGGCTCCACTTTATGCTTCTCTAGATAAGCATAAACATTTGATTGTTTTGCCCCTCTTATTATAGAAATTATAGCATCTTGGGCATTTTTTATATACTCTGAATCTCCAATAATCCCTATATGATTATCCTGAATTTCAAAATAGCATTTAGTAAGCTGGCTCAATGCCTTTAATGTTTTTCCGCCTTTCCCTATAATCCTTGCCCTAATTCTCTCATAGTCATGTCTCTTTGTGTAATCTTTTATGTTTAACTCTTCCAAAATAAAATATTCATCTTTTATTAATATTGCAACTTGGAATGAGAATCCGAGATTTAATGCATCAATAACTTTTTCTGCAATGTATTCATCTTCTGGTTGGCCGGTTATAAATAACTCCTTTCCTCTGTTAGTTATTTTTACATTTAGCTTTTCTTCTAATTTTTTCTTGGATTTTATTATTCTTGCAATTTTTTCAGATACTATTGATTTCATCTTTTTAAGAAGGGAGACAACTATTAAAAAGTTTTTGATTAAAACTCAGTTTTTTCTGTCTCTAAATATCCATTTTTTTTCAGCCAGCTAATCTGGTTGAGAGAATATTTGAAAATAACATCGCCTTTGTCTGCATCAAATTCCCAAGGCTCTATAATGACCACATCCTCGGGCCTAAGCCAGAGCTTTCTTTTTAATCTTCCAGGAACTCTGCAATTCCTTGATTTTCCATCCAGGCAATTAACCATTATTTTATTTCCTCCAAGCCTTTGCTCTACAATTCCAATAATTTCCCTTCCTCTAGGCAGCCTTGCTCTTGTAATCTTCTGCTCTTCTTGTTCTTCCATAATTATTCAATAAGAAATCAATTTATAAATTTAATTAAAACAGTTTACATTAACACCATCGCAAAAGGCGTTCCTTGGATTTTTTTAATTCCTTCTTCAGAAATAATTCCGGCCTTCATTGCAGCCATGACTGATTTTTCTCCAACAATATTAAATATAGCGTCTTCTTTGGCCATATCCTCCATAATTTTTATTGCTTCTTCTTCAGATGCCTTTTCACCTTTAAAGAAATTCTCTTTGACATCCAGCTGGAATTCCCCTTCCTCAAATTTTTTTCCAATTAAGCCAGAGTCACAGACAGCGACAATGTCCCTGTATGATTTTATAATTTTAACAAACATGTTAAAAATAGACAAAAGATTAAATTAAAAAGATTTCTTTGCGCCTTCTTTGACTGCTTTTTCTGCATTGTCTTTAGACATCATAGCAGACATTTTTGTTCCGCAAACAGGGCAGTTTCCCTGCGCCATATACCCACCTCTTGCAGTCTGAGAAATTACAGGGCTTTTCATCTGCCGGCCCTTTGCCTTGCACTTAACACAATAAGCTTCAACCATTTTATGCCTCCTTGTTTAATTGAAATTCTTGCGAATTTATAAAATCGTTAGTAAATTGTGATTTTTAAACCTTCTGAATTTATATTTTGCTTCTTACAGAATGTTTAGCTCCGCAGGCTAAGCAGTTAATAAATGTTAGCCTATCACTTTTTACTAATTCAGTGTCTGGCTTTCCGCACTCTCTGCATAATACAAATTCCTTGACATACTGCTCTATTTTTTGGTTTATCTTTGCGCTTGGGACTTTTATATTCAAAATAATTCTCTCCCCTTCCTTTTGGCCCGAAGCTGCCAATTCTTTTAACATAAATTTCTGAAAATGTTCAGGATTTCTTCTTATATGCGAGGCAATTTGGAAAAAATTTGTCAAAATTGTTTTCTTCCCTTCAAAATGCCCCTCTATTTTAGGTATTTCAAATCTTCCGCTGGAACTGCTTACCTGTTTTACTTTTTTATACGCTTCTTCAAGCAGTTTTTCATAAGATTCCATATTTTGAGGAGCAATCAAGGGTTTTTAATAGTTTTGAATATATTTTATATCACAATAAACTTTTTATATTATAAAGAAATATTTTTTATATGTCATTGAAAAACAAACTTTATTCTGAGATAGATACTAATTCAGAAAGAAAAAAAAGAGAGGTTGATTATATTCTTGAAATTATTGAGGACTCAGAATATAATCCAAAACTTATAGAATTGTTTGGAAAGAATGAAGATGGGAAATTCAGTGAAAGTTACTTAGAAAAGAAAGTTTTTGATGGAGCTAAAAAAAGTATAGAATCAATAAGAGAGTATGCTTCTAATTTTGGGATCAGAACTTTCCGTGGAAGTTTAGATAAAATTGAAATTCCAGTATATAGTTTAGGATGGATTGAAGCAAAAAAATTTCCTGAGGGAGATAATTTACCTTTATCAGGTTGTTATTCTTTACAAGCTTCAGAAAAAGGATTAGAAATTCTGAATAGATTTAAAGAAATAAGAGGGGAATTGTCTATTAAGGAAGAAAATAAAATACGGAATGATTTTTTATTTGCTCGTCAATAATTTCCTTGATTTACCCTAACCATCTTAATTTTCCAGGTCTGGGCTCAAAGACAATTCCTTCTTCTAATAGTTTCTTTATTTCCTGATTGATTATATCTGGAGAACTTTCCCTTAGCTCCATAATTATTTTATCCACCTCAATTCCTCCATCATCTTCTGCATTTTTAATTAAATTAAGAATCCTGTCTTTTACTGCCATTATATGCTTTTTTTCAACAACAGGGGAATTCTTTGCCCTTTCTTTTTCAATCTCTAATTTCCTCACCAGCAAATATCTTGAGTCTAATTCTTTTACAATCTCCGGAGAGATATATATCTCGTTGTTAAAATATCTCATAAATCCGATAATTACAACTGTCTGCCCTGGATTTACCCAATTAAGTTTTGCTGCATCATCCCCAAATGCTTTTATTTTTATCTGCCCTGAACCATCATCTAATGTAAGAAAGGTGTATTTTTTTTCCCCCTCGCTTTGGTATCTGTCAATAACATTCCCAATTATATTTATTCGGATTATTTTTTTCCCGCCAAGCTCAAGAAAGGAAAATTTTTCTTCAATTATTATCGGCTTTCCAATTAGTAAGTCTCCTATTCTGTATTTATATGCTACATTCCGTTTGAATTGCTGCTCTGCCATTTTTTTTAAAATTGAAAAGTATTTTTAAGTTTTTGTGTGGTCTAACCCGTTCTTTCCACATACCCTGGTCTAGGGTTGTAAACATCTCCTGAAGATTTAAGTTTTGTAAGGGCATCATCTATCTCGTTTTTATTTAACTTCCCTTCAAGCTCTTTTTCAATTTCTTCAATTGGAATAAGCTTGCCCATCCTGTCTTCAAGATGACTTATTGTATCCCTGACTGTAAAAATTTTATTTCTTTGTGATGATGAGAATTTGCTTCCAATTCTGTCTATATCCAATGTCTTTGATTCATAATCATAACCAACATGCATAAGGTAATAGGTCATTATTTCTATAGCAGTTTTCGCATCATCTAAGCTTACTTCCTTGCTGAGCCTTATTTTTGCCGAGGCTTCTGCCATCCTGATTAATGCCTGCAGCTGTCTGGCTGAAATTGGAATTGGCCTCATAGCGCTTTCAGAAGAAACTGGCTTGTTCCTTAAACTAACATAAAATTTTTTTATTTCTGCAATTGCCTCTTCCCCTAACTTTGGATGCACTCTCTGCTTTGCATAAGCGACATATTTTCTGAATAATTCCCTGGGAATTAACATATCTCTCCCTTCTTTAATGTGTTCATGCAAAACATGGCTTGCAATTTTCGCATCTTTTTCTTTGTCAGGAACATCTCTTAAAGTGAATATTACATCAAACCTGTTGATAAGTGTAGGAGGAAGGTCAATTTGCTGGGCAACTGACTGATAAGGGTCAAATCTTCCAAATTTTGGATTTGCCGCTGCCAGCACAGAAGTTTCTGCTTTTAACGTAGCTTGGACATTTGCCTTGCTGATTGTAATTGTCTGCTGCTCCATAGCTTCATGCATCGCACTTCTGTCCTGAGGGTCCATTTTTTCAAGTTCATCTATGCAGACTAAACCTTTATGTGAAAGAACCATTGCACCTGCTTCTAAGCTCCATCCTCTTAAATATTCATCTCTCACGACAGTCGCTGTAAGGCCGGCCCCTGATGTAGATTTTCCTACAACATATCTTCCTTTTGGAGAGATATTTGCTATGAAAGTAAGAGTGACGGATTTAGCAACTCCTGGGTCTCCAACTAATAATATATGGATATCCCCTCTGCTTTTTTGGCCATCAGTATGAACTTTTTTCACCCCACCAAACAGCTGCAAAATTAATGATTTTTTTATTTCTTCATAACCCCAGACACTCGGGCTGATGCTTTTTGCAAGATTGTTGAAAATATTTGGGTCTTCTGCCAATTCAAGTATCTGCCTTTCATCTTCTTCACTAATTTCCAGCTCTTCAAAAGTTTCTTCTAATGCGATTAAATTATTAGCCTCAATTGCAAGCTCAAATCTAGTTGAAAGCCCTCCAGTGCTTAATGGAACTGGGACTTCATTTAATATCCCTATAACTTTAACTCTGCTTCCAGGTGTTGTCTTCTCTTCCATCTTTGGCTCAACTAAATCTTCTTTTACAAATACATGTATTCTTTTTGGCTGTTCTCCTCCTGAAAGAGATTCTGGAGATTCTTCTATTACTAATCTTTGAGTGTCAACCATATCTTTGCTTACTAGCCTGAATCCCCCTTTCCTCCCGCAAGAGCATCTTGAAGGCTCACGGAAT